>ERZ1031719.471-NODE-471-length-15612-cov-20.953012_pt1 | contig 15612 bp, 23 predicted proteins | sample MGYA00516702_ERZ1031719 | MGnify/ENA primary metagenome ERZ1031719 (study PRJEB33719, sample SAMN04261227) | wastewater metagenome | biome: rural village; feature: human; material: feces | host: Homo sapiens | place: El Salvador | collected 2013-01-07 ...
ATTACTACCGTTATCACGATGAACAACCAAGGCAGCTTGTGAACTGCCTTATTGATTGCTCTTCCTATATTTCTTAGGATAACCCAAGAATAAACAACTATGAACACTACCGCCTGTTTGGTGGTAGCGTTCTCAATACGTTCTGTCTGCGTCATTTTTAAATATTTTTTTGTTAATGATTATATGTGACAATCATACATCGTTAGAAGAGTGTCAGAAGGAAGTGATGCAAGAAGTTGTTTCACTTCTTCGCTCCATGCATCTTTGTCTTTTTCGTCTGATACTACGGCAAACCAACCCATTTTTCCACGCTCATACCATTTTCCGTCCTTAACAACTGCGAATACTGATATTTCTTCTACATTGGATATATCCTTAATGCGAGCTTGGTCGCAACGACCTTCTGCCTTTAGTTTCTCAAAATAATTAAGGTCTTCTCTTGAATAGAACATTGGAAACTTCGGATAGTATAATGGAGCATACATTGATATATCCTTTAATTTGAGTCTTCCTGCATATCTACCACCCATCTGATACCAATCCCATTTAGCATCATTATTATAGGTGCGCCAAACGCTGCCGTCCTCATGTATCTCAATATCCTCACTTCCATCATCTATATCCATACGGTAATACTTCACGGCATCCTCGTACATCTGTTCGTCCGTCCAGTTAAGATGCTTTGGAAATTCGTTCTCGATATAATCTGCATGTTCCTTTCTACAGTTGGCAAGATATGCATCTTTATCTTGTAGGAACACATCATAGTAATTCTTTTTGTATTCCTCAATCTCCTTACGTTTCTCACTAATAAGCTGCTCTTTAGTCATATATAAATGCATAGGCAGCTCTAGATTTTCATCATACTTGGCGAGTTGTTTCTCTGGCTCATCGCCAATTACCAATGTTAAAAAATGACTCATATTTATCTATATATTAATTCGTTTTCAATTCTAAAATTTACTTGGTTTGGTTGCACCAGTTATCGGTAGATTTCCAATAACCAGCTAACCATATTTCTTTCTTGGATGCGTCAGGATGCTCACTGAGCCATTCCTCTGCCATTTTACTTACGTCTGCCATTTTTGTCTCGTTTTGATTCTTTTTCAAGTTTTTGCTTTAGCTTTTCAAGAGGAGATTTTTTAACATCAACCCCCTTTAAGCGGCAATGTTCTTCGTAGGATATTGCTTTTCTTCTAGATTCCTCATCTTCTTTCTTTTGTTTCTCAGCTAACTTTTGAGAATCAATTTCGGCTCTCTTTTCATAAAGCTTACACATATATTTTTCGAGAGCAATAAAAAGTTTTTGAGGATTCACTGTCTTTCCTACATAGATTTCGCCATACTCACCCATAGAAAACTCGTAGAAGAATCTAGTAAGTTCACTAGGCGTAAGGTGATAGTATTCTTGTCTGATACGCTGCGCCATCGCCTTGAACTGGTAAGGAGTAGTTGAGTCGATAGCACCAATAACCATGAACAAGTCGATAAGCATCATCTTAATCCAAAACTCGCTTGCACCATCCTTGAAGTACTTATCAATGCTAACAAACGACATACCGCCTCTAGCGACAGAATCATATACAGATACAATTGCATCTGTCCGATTTTGTAGAGTAGGATATTTGTCTAAGAATAGCGCATATTGTTTGCCATATTTTGCTATCGCTTGGCTACATTCAGTCGGCAAGGATTGAACTAATTTTGTTGAAAGTTCGTTGCTGTTGTTCATAACTATTCACACCATTATTTTTAGGAGCAAACAACCCTGTATAGTTGTTGCCCATGGAATACTCAACGATAACCTTTGCGTATTCGGGGTTTCCGTTTGATAACTGTAGAAGTTTCTTTTTAAGAGCTTCTAACCCACGTGGCTTGTAAGTCTGACGTTTTTCTTTCTTGTATGCAATCCACATTTCAAGAGCTTCTTTACAAGGATAATATTCTTCTTGTTTTTGCTCTGTAGTAATCTCGAAATCCGACAAATCGTTTCCTAACGAAAATGCAGCACCCATAAGAAATATTCTCTGTTTCTCTGCGTCATTAGGGAACAATTCGCTAGACTTCTGACGTATGTTAGTTGGTAACATCATAAGCTATTGTATGTAATTTTGTTGTCTTTCTATATCATGCTGAATATGCAGTAGTGCGATATATTCATCAGAATCAGGAAAATCAAATCCAGCTTCTTCTTTTGCCCACGATTTAAAATCAGAAATTGATTTGCTCATTTCGTCTTTCGTAAGGTCAGCAGAAGAACGAAGATACTTATAGCATTCTCCTGTGAATTTATCAACCCCCTCTCTGAGGAATATATCTTTGTTCACTACTAGCTTATAGAAATGTGTTTTGACTTCATCTAGAGTGTAGCCGTATTGAAGAGCAAAGGCAGATAGAAGTAAATGAAGGTAGGCATTCTGCTTCAAAGAACGTCCACGTTTTTCTTTCAGCTCTACCATCGCGCCTTTGTTTTCCAACTCGGCTACTTTTTTCCTAAACGTTTCAAGTTCAAACACATTTTTCAGGTTGAACCACATAAGCGTTGAATGCTAGTTTGATTAACTCTACGCTAGAATGGTAAATCATCAGGGTCAGAAGATGGAGCAGCAGATTGCGGTTGCTGCGGCTGTGCAGGTGGAGTGTAAGGTGCAGATGGTTGTGCTACCCCTGCTGGTGCTTGTGCAGTAGCTTGTTGTGACACCTTAGTAACATTCCAAGCACGAATCTGATTAAAATATCTGCCCTGATATTCATGTGCATCAATATCAAAGCTAACGTTAATAACCTCACCGAACTGAATACCAAAACTAGCAATTCTATCCGCTCCAAAAACATCAAAAGCCATCTTCTTAGGATATTGCTCTTGTGTTTCTATTACATAGGTCTGCGATTTCCACTCACCTCTTGCAGATACGCCGCTTCTTTCAGGTAAAACGGCAATAACTTTTCCTTGAATTTCCATTATTTTTTATTTAAAGAATTTTGTAAAACCAAATCAGCCAACTCATCAAAGTAGGCAACATCCTTAATAGCGGAATCTTGTTCACCAGTAACCTTTGATGCTATAGAACCTTTCTTCATAATCAAGCTATAAAGATAACTGTCAATAGTATCAATTCCCATCAGAATCCACGATGTAACAGCATTTTTCTGTCCGTTACGATAAGCACGGCATTCACACTGAGATAAGTCTGCCATCGTCCAAGGTAGCTCCGTGAATACGACATTTGATGAAGCCGTAAGAGTTAGTCCTACGCCAGCAGCCTTAATGGAACAGATGATTATTCTCTTTTTCTTAGCTTGGAAAGAGTCAATAGCCCATTGTTTCTGCTGCTGATTATCAGAGCCTGTAACGGAACATACCTCATTAGGAAACTCCTTTTTGATTGCATCAACAACATCACGATGTTCTGCAAACACAATTATCTGTTCTTCCGTATCATGTAGAAACTCGATTGTTGCTTTCATCTTTCCCTTTCCAGATATAGAACGAAGATTCATAAATTTAACTAATGCCTTCATTCGTAGCTTTTTTCTAGCTTCATCCTCAGAGCAATTCTTATATTCAAGAAGGAATGTAAGCAAGTCTTTTTGGCAAGTATCATACTCTTCTTGTGTTTCAGAATCAAGAGCAACACTAATTGTTGTTCTTGTTAGTTCAGGCAAATCTTTGAGCACATCTTTCTTTTCCCTACGGAAGTAACATGTTTCGTGAATCTTTTGATTAAGCTCTTCGAGATTCTCGTTTTCTCCATATCTATTACAGAACTCGCCATATCCGCCAAATTCATCAATTCTACCAAGAATAGCCAACTGACAAGCCATATCAGTAGCATGGTTAACCACAGGCGTACCAGTCAACTCGTAGATATATTCCTTGCCTTGACAAATACCCATTATTATTTTTGACTGCCTTGTCGTTGGGTCTTTAACTCTTGCAGACTCGTCAATAATGACAGATTTCAGAATATCGACCTCATTCCTAAAAATGAAATTTTTAAGCTTTAACGGCTTTTCTCCGAGTGATACAACGAAATATTTAGCAAGAGACTCGTAATTGCATATAACCACATCATACAAATCCATCTTAGTAAGATGATAGCCGTATGTTGCGTTTACAGAATCCGTAAGGATAAGCGGACGAAGATTTGTGAATTTCTTGATTTCACGTTCCCAATTGACTTTGAGGGCAGCAGGGCAAATAACCAAGCAAGGAGTCGCTTTTGCACGTTCAATGGCAACGATAGATTGAACCGTCTTGCCAGTTCCCATATCGTCACCATTTATGCAACGCTTCATAGCGAGTTCCATGCGTACACCCTCTTCTTGATAATCGTATAATTTTGGTTTATCTGACATAATAATAAATTATAATAAACACCACATTCTGAAAGCCCATTCAAGAGCCTTCTCCCTACCACGCAAATACAACTCGTCACCACGTTCAATCTTCTTATAGAATACTTTCTTCTTGGTCTTTGAAACTGCAAAGATAAAGTCTTGATTTCCGTATCTAGGGTCAATGCTGTGCGTCAAGTCCATATACCATGCACGGCTTCTATCCCAGTCCACGAAATCAATCTGAGCTTCAAATTGTTCTTGTGACGTAGCTGCGGTAGTTTTCAAGTCTCCGCCAAACTCGCCAAGCCACCAGTCGAACTTACATCGTACAGGCAGTTCAAACTCGAAACCTTGGTATTCCATCTTCATGCGCGGATTGATGAATGTTTTCTGACCGACCGCATTTTTCAGAACAAAATCAAGAAATCTATCCTTTGTTGCTTGTTTCTTTAATACCGCAAGTCTGTCTAATCCCCATTTCCAATCTTTCTCTGTGTATTTCTCATCATCAACCGTCATAGCATAATGATTACACTTTTCTGGTTCGGTAACGAGAGCATCAACGAGAGTGCCAAGATGGAATGCCTTTTTCTTGTCTGATTCCTTAACGAAGTTAAGTTGTGGATTAAGAGCGAACTTCAATGCGGTGAGGTCTGAGTTGGAAACCTCACCACGTGAATAATAAGGGTCAAACGGTTGCTCTGCCATATTACTTAGCTGTTACTTCATCCTCATATTTAATATAAGGGGAAACGATATACTCCTCCTCATTGTTAGCATGTTTCTCGCAAGCTTTGCGCATAAACTCCAACTTAGATGCAAGTTTGTCAGGTGACATAGAAGAGCCTTCAATCGTCCACCACTGCTGAATAATATCGAGCCAAGCGTTTTTGTCAGTAACGATAAGACGTTTTGTGACCTTTATTTTCTGCTTACTTGTATTGTCAACAGAAGTCTGGGCAAAGAGTGACTGAGCTTGTGCAGTAGCATGTTGTGCAGCGTTTTCAGCATCACGTTTCTCTTGCTCTGCTGCAAGCTTGCGTTGTTGCTCTTCCTTGGCGGCTTCATCAGCCTTGCGAACCGCCTCTTCTTTAGCCTTACGTTCAGCCTCTAGTGCGGCAGCCTCTGCTTCCTTACGTTTGCGTTCCTCCTCGGCAGCTTTTAATTCTGCTTCTTTACGCTTACGTTCTTCTTCGGCAGCTTTCAGTTCTGCTTCCTTGCGCTTGCGTTCCTCCTCATCTTTGATGCGTTGGATTTCCTCTTGCTTTTTGCGCTCTTCCTCGGCAGCCTTACGTGCTTCCTCTTCCTTACGTTTGCGTTCCTCTTCTGCCTTACGTGCTTCCTCTTCCTTACGTTTGCGTTCCTCTTCTGCCTTCTTGATTTCAAGAAGTTCAGCAATCTTAGAGTCAAACTTCATAAGGAGTTCGTCACGTGTAGTAGTGACAGTCTGCTTATAAGACGCAAGCAACGATGCGGAAATTTCCTTGTATGCGCCATTCATAATATCCTTTGCATCATTCTCTTCAATTTCAGAAGAATATGAAGGCTTGTTATTAACGAACAGATGTCCGAGGTCAAGAACATCAGAGCACTCCGTAATACGTTTCTTAACTTCATCCTTATTATCAAGGGTGAGAAGAGAGAACGTATTATTAAGTGAGTTGATAGCAGCAGAAGAATGCTCAGTAAGAAGATTGTTGAGCGTATCAATAGTATCAGTCTTCAACTTAATCTTAGCCTCCTTAATGCGCTCTTGTCGCAAGCGTTCTTGCTCTGCTTTCTTCTGCTGTTCTAGCTTGTAGGTAGCATACTCATTGCGCTTCTCCTGAATCTTATAGACAACAGAATCTGTATTCTTGGCAGAGATAAGGCTCTCCATCATCGTAAATCCTTTACGGACAATATCGAACACTTGGGTAACACCCTTACGTTTCTCTGTCATTGCTTTCTCTGTCAGTTTAGCCTTCTTGATAAATTCAGCAGCTTTCTCGTCAAGAGCATCATTCATACCAGACGCACTAATATCAGACAGAAGAGATTCACCTGCCTGAACACATGCCTCATAAGACTTTCTGTTAGCTTGCACCGCATTTTCTGTATCGGATTTGAGCGTTGCAATTTGTCTTGTAATATTGTTGGCTTGTTGTTGTACCAACTGCAATTCTGTATTTTCAGCCATACTTTATAGATTAAAATGGAGAATCATCGTCAACCTTTGCCTTAACACCATTTTTCTGTGTCTCATTTTGCGAAGCACCAAAAGCCTCTTGTTGTTGCTGTTGTTGAGGTTGGCTATCAACATCAGCTTGCAACATACCGCCAAGACCGACAGGTAACTTAGGATAAGTCTTAAAAGCATGCTTACAAGTCTTAGAGATAAGGAATCCTGTATCAATATCCTTGAAGTACATTTTGCCATCATTACCAGTATAACTACATCCATATAGAGCGTTAGCCTTGTGGTCTTGACCGCCAAATTTAGCAGAATATTCACGCAATCTGTCGATACCTTCACGGTCAAGAACGAAGTAATCGTATGAGTTATTTGGAAGGATAATCTTTACGTAACAAGCAACGATACGTGAATTTGCTGGTCGTGGATAGGTCTTCACATAATCAACAAATTTATGACCGTCACGTTCGCCGAAGCGGAAATCATCGCAATCATATACCACTACAGGATTGTCACAACGAAGAATCTGTCCAGCCCTTTGACGAAGAAGAATCTCACCATATCCTGTATATGTAATCTTAGCAGTATAAGTTGATTGTCGGGTATTCTTGTCGTAGTTGCTATAACCCATAAGGTAACAGAGTGTTGTAGTTCCCTTTTCTAGCGACAATCCATTAATCGCTAAATTCATAAAGGCATCGTGAATATTCAACGATGTTGCTTTTTCGAGATACCCCTTAAACGAGCCGTTGAGAAGCTCATTATTAAACAGAGCCTTCTGTTCTTCAAAGAACACTTCTCCACCATCTCCGAACTTCTGATTGTACACCTCAATAAACTTATCCCTTGCCAAGTCGCAAATCTGATTATGAGGCGTTTTATTTAACTGTTCTATATCCATTTGTATAGATTTTAAAATTAGTGAACTCTATCAATATAACTAAAGTACGTTTCCACCATTACCGAACCAGTAGTTGTAGGTCTTTCGTAATAATGTGGAATCGTACCTAACTTTCTGCCATCACCATCTTGGTAATTCAGAAAAATAGCTCTAGCCGCCACTTCTCTTGACTTGTTTGCAGTAAGTTCCATCAAGCAAGCATGTAACTTACGTTGATGGATTACTGCATTAGCCATTCTTGGCGGCATAGATGCTATAAGTTTGTCGATTCTACTCATTCTTTTCCTCTTTGTTTTCGGAAGATGGAGCATGATGTTCGAAGACATCGAAGACCTTAGTTTCGTTAAGACCTACGATGTCGTAATCAATCATAGTCTTGCCCATCACCTCATCAACGTATCGAAGAGCACGTGCCAACGACTTAGCCTGAACCAAGTAAGTTACGTTAGAACGTCTCTCTTTCTCACTCTTCTCATCAACAGTGATAAACTGGAGTTTTGCCTTGTACCACTTATCATCATCATCCAAGTCAGAGAAGAAAATCTCGCCATAGTTGGTTTTCTTTGCGCTTGTAACGGCAGAATCACCGCTAATATAGCAACTCATTTCTTCAATTACAGATGTTTCTGCCTCGGTGCAAGAAAGTGCATCAACAACATAAAGTTCATTGACTACTTTCTCAGAGCCATCCTCCATTGTCTTTTGGTACTTGATTCTAGTCTCATACCAAGATGCTGTGCGTACCCTCATTACTCACCATCCTTTCCTTCTTCTGCCAAAGACGCAAGCTTATCGAATAAGTCATTGGCAACCTCGCCTTTGATTTCGATGCACTTTACGTTGCCGTTACCATCACCGCCACCTTCTCCATTGTGAAGTGCTTCATCCTCGCTCTTCAGACGTTTGCGAAGAGCCAAATTCTCGTTGTCGTGCAACAACTGGTCGAGAATCAGTACACAATTTGTCTTCTCGATTTCTGCGTCATTACGAACAACCTCATCAGTATCATTGATGATTTTCACCAATTCATCGTACTCTTCCTTTGTCTCACAGTTACGTGCGACACAACCGATAACCTTAAAACGGTCAATCTCGAAAACCAACTTAATTTTGTCTTTTGCCATAATAGCTACATATTTAATTAAACAATAATATTTTTTCTCTTTCTACTCTTTTCTTTTTGCATAGTGCTACACTAGCCTTGCAAAGTTCAGTATTATTTCTGTAATAATCTCTTTGCTTTTGCAGTCTTTCTTCACGATTTCTCATATATCTTTCGTGGTCGAGCTGACTGCGCCTTGATTCGCTTCTCATTTTGCTAATCTTCTTTATCCCAACCTAGCATCATTGATATTGCGCCAACGACTGCGAACATAAGAGCGGTTGCAGCAAGTGCAAATAAAATTATACTCATAAATCAAAACATTTGATAACTTTTTTGCCGCATACAGTCTTGCTTGCGAAGTTGATTATCTCAGTAGCAACTACAAGAACAAGCATAGCAACAAGATAGCTAATATAAAACATACCTTTCATTATTTGAAAACTTCTTTAATTGTTTCTAAATTAAATTTGTGAAAACATGAAAAATAACCAGCTATATATACAGTGAACATACTCTTAGCTTTAAGATTAAAATATTCATCATCACAAAAATCTAACATCTTACAAACAAATCCCCAAGGTTCATTTTCAGATAAGCCTATTTTTTTCAGAATATCAAAATCTGGTTTTACCAAAGGGTCTGCTCGCAAGTCTTCAAGCGTTAATCTCGCCATTATACACCTCCAATACTTTGAAAAAATGAGCCTCGGCAGTTGGCAAAATTTAAGTGATGAATCCTACAAGGATTGTATTGACTATTTCCCGATGGTCGGTCGGAACTGCCTTGGCTCGTTAAACATTGACCTATTCTAAAGACATCTAAAGTACCGATGATAGCCACCAAATTTCAAGAGTGCTACTATTTCTAGCAGTACACCATTATCGTTCTTGCCCAAGGAACACTATCATCGGTGTGGGCTATATGGTTATGAAAGAAAACTAACTTCAAAGAATAATCGGTGCAGTGCTCAGACTATTACATAGTGAACCTCACGCAAGTTCCACCGCACCGATTCACGTGAGCATATATAAGGGCAAATGAAAAACTACATATCGAATAATGTAGGTGCATTTGTATCAGCCTCGGCAGCTTTGCAATTCTTTACAGCTTCATTAAAGTAACTATCCTTTAATTCAAAGCCGACACCAAAGCGACCCATCTTAATTGACTGATAAACCTCAGAGCCGATTCCAAGGAATGGTGTAAGAACCTTATCACCCTTGTTACTCCAAAGAGTTATTGCTCGCTCGATTGTTTCCAATTGAAGAGGACAGATATGCTTCTCGTCATTCTCGTCACGCCCCTTAATACCATTAAGTGTTTTAGAGTAATCAATATCCATCCACACTGGCGAAGCATACTTTTGCCAAGTATCAACAGATATATCACAATGAACTGGGTGTTCATGCTCGCCTTCCTTTCGGAATACCATAAGATAGTCAGGGATGCCGACACGACTCATAGCCGCATCTTTCTTTACTTGCTTATGGAGAAGACCGAGTGCCTTTGTTCTCTGCATTTCAGTTACAGGATTCTTCCAAATCGTTACTCTTGAATGATAAATGAAACCTACTTCTTGGAATGCTTCAAGAATCATACCAGAGAAGTCACGAAGACCGATATATCCTTCCTTACCCTTCTGAATAGGCAAGTCCATACAATGTACGGCAACGTTACGACCGCTCCAAAGAACTCTGTATAGTTCTTTAACAAGATATTTGAAGGCAGTAAAGAACTCCTTATAGTCCTTTGAATTACCCATATCCTCTAACTTATCGGAATATGTGTAAAGTTCCGCAAATGGTGGAGAGAAAATAGAGAATCCAATACTCTCATCGGGAACATTCTGAATGAGCTGTACGCAATCGCCTAGGCGAATGTCACAGTTTTTTGATTGATACTTGTTGTCAACTTCCATCTTCTTTAACTTTATCTGATTATTGATGTTACGACACATAGCTTCGGTCATAGACTTCTGCATTTCGATGAATTGCTTTTGCTTTTCCTCGAATGATGATTTCACGTTCTGCATCGTATCAAGAGTAATGATGTGGATATTTACCTCATCTTTCTGACCGAAGCGATATGAACGTCTGATACCTTGATAGGTAGCTTCAAATGAAAAATCAAGTGAAGCAAACATCTGATTACGGCAGTTCTGATAGTTAAGACCGAATGATGCAATCTTCAACTTAGTGATAAGCACTCTGAACTCGTTATTGGCAAATCCTAGCAACTTATCTTTCTTGTATTGTTTGTTGTCACTACCCTTAACCTCAACTGCATCGGGAATCAATTCACGAAGAACCTTGCCTTCTTCATCTTGCCCAATCCAGATAATCCAATTCTCAGAAGAAGCATTAACAATCTCAGCAACTCTTTCAAGACGTTGTTTGATAGTTCTTCTAAGCTCTTTGTGGAAATCCGTTGCAGACACAGCCATATCATTAAAGAGAGCACCGTTATCTTTCTTCTCGGTAACGATGTAGTCTTCAATAACATTCATCGGTGGAAGAATATATCCATCATCGCTAAAACCAATATCAGATGGTTTACTGAGCATGACTGCCCAAGTAGAAACGAAATCCCAAAAGTCTTGTTGCGCATGACCTTTCAGTCTCCAATCAGATGTAGAGCCGCCATCATGTACAAAATACATCGCAAGCATTTCGTTTCTTGTCATAATATTCAAGAACTCTGCATGATTACAAAGCTCGGTAGTATCGTTTGGAGAAGGAGTTGCGGTGCAACACAACTTATAAGGTGTATTTTTGAAATCCTCAATAAGTGCGGTTCTTGTCTTTCCAGCAAAGTTCTTCAATATAGAACTCTCATCAAGAACGCACCCCCCAAACAGATAAGCATCTATGTTATCCATATTATCATAGTTGGTAATATAGATACCAGCCGAAAGGTCTTGGTCGAATGTCGTAAGAGCAATCTCAGTTACTTTGTAACCGAACTTTTCTCCTTCCTTTATAGTCTGTCCTACAACGCCTAAAGGAGCGAGTATCAATACTGGCTTATTGGTATGATTTACAACGTGTTTAGCCCATTCCAGAGATTGTGCGGTTTTGCCACATCCGCAATTTTCAAACATAGCGAAACGACCAACTTTCAATGCTCGCTTAACGCAATACTTCTGAAAAGGGAACAATAGAGGATTCAAATCGCTATCCTCAACATCAAAACCGCTTTCTTGAACGGCAGTCTGTTTCTCAGAAAGAAATTTCAGATAACCGTCTAATTCTTTTATATTCATATATTAAACTGTTTTTAAAAGGATGCTTCGTTTCCGAGGTTTCAAAAGACACACCATCTGCCAAACTTACGAGAGGTTTTATTTCCCCTTGGTGTGTTTTCGATTCATACTCTTGCCCAAAGAGCAACTCCACATCCTATCTACGACAACCTTAGTCAGCGTAGGGGCGGTTTACATAACTAACTATAAATTTTAAATAAATTATGAATGAAATTAAATCTCACAATAACTGTTTCCGTCAGGTGGGTAGTCGATTATCTTCCATTCGTTCTTCTTGATATGGATAGCTTCACGGAAAACCACAAACGGCTTACCATTATGACGTTTCTTGTTGTGTGCGACAATCTTACTGATACACCCCTTGGCAGTTATTCTGAACTCCCTGAGAGAATGGGTGTACTTAGATTTCACATCACATACAATCAATTTTCCGTCTTCCCAAAATATGAAGTCTGGTTTATAGCTATGACCGCTAACCATCAGTCTTTTATCGTACCGAACCTTTGTTTTGAGTTGTTTCGGCACAATCATATAAATGGATTTGAATATGCTGAGTTTTACTTGCCTGTGAATACAAGAAACTCGTTTATCAGCAAGAAGAATTTGGTGATACAGATATTCTTCTTTACTATCGTACTCAGTACCATCTTTCGATGTGTACTTGTGTTGAACAACCCTAGCAGCAGCCATAGCTAATATTCTTTAGATACGTTGCTAGGATTCCAAACTAGTTGATGGTAAGCAGCATCACCGAACTTCTGCCATTCTCCTGTCGCAAATTCAACAAGCCAATCATTTGTATGAGCAATCAGACAACCTCTAGTCTTGTTATCTTTGAACTGACAAGTAATTGACTTGCCATCTTCACCGACATCAACAGACTGCAAGCATTTCAGACCTTGCAGCGTTTTCAAGTGGTCTCTGTGAACCTTTATACTATATATAATCTTCATGTTCTTTTCGCTTAAAAACCTTGGCGGCAGACTAACTTAATAATCTGACCGCCAAGGAAAAACAGCCTAATTTTAAAATTTAATCATTTTCTTATGACAAAGTAAAAATGCGCCCTTAGATGGTATCGAGCCATCTTCTCTACATACTGGTCGGAGCATTAAATCTGCGTATGTGTAGCGCATTACCTAATTGCTTTAAGGGCAAAACTCAACGACTTATCACAAGCAGTTGAGAAAAAAAATAAATTATTTAAGTAAAAGAAACACTTAAAAAAGTGTATAATAAATAAAGCACTACTACTTTCACAAGCAGAAGTACATCGATGAAAAAAATTGCAGTAGTTCTAGACTGAATCGAACAATCTCTAAGAGAACCAAAATCTCTTGTGCTACCGTTACACCATAGAACCAAAAACCTCGCCACCCTTGCGAATAGCGAGGTAAAACATTATAAAACATTTAGAACTTTGAAGTCTAAAAGAATCATCCGATTCTCACGAACCAGATGAATTTGAATCTTTAACTAATAACCAAAAATTCCTAAAATAGAATTTCCACAATAAATTTGTGTATCAATATCTGAACCTAAAATTAACAAATTTTGTTGCAAGTATTGGATTCGAACCAATGACCTCTAGGACATGAACCTAGCGAGCTGCCAACTGCTCCAACTTGCGATTTGTGCAGCCTATCTTCACAAACAAGCTGCATTTTCCTAATTTTAAATTCAATAAATGCTTAAAATAAAGTAAACAACATCTTTATATCTTCACAGACAAGAAAGATACTAGAAACATGAGAGTCTGAATATTCAATTCAGTCTTCAGAAAATTGTTGGAGATATTGCCGGATTCGAACCAACATTTCCATACGATAAGAACGGTATCTTCTAGTTGTATGACGTGCTTCCATTTACACCAAGTATCTCTTTGTTGTTATTTAATTAAAGTATTGAGAAGTAATCTCTACTTTAAAATAGTGTTTAAGTCTCATTCTTTGACTCAACTCTATTCAGAGTTGGCTAGACTGTTATCTTTGTAATCGTCATTACCCTTTGCTTTCCACGACAATTCTTCTCGCTTGGCTGGATGCCAATATCATTTCCGTGATAGTTCATTGGTGATTATTCCGACAATAACAGAATTACTAGTCTTACGTATGTCGCATACCCTTTCGTAATCTAACCGCGTGCCAGTGCCGCTCCTTTACTACAATTCTTATATGCGCATACTATTCTGTGCATTTTATCAATATGTCAAAGAACTCTTCTCTAGCTTTCAGTTTCATCACTTGTAGTAATAATCTGATTCTAAAAGAATTGCGGTTTCAGCAGGATTCGAACCTACGACCTATCGGTTAACAGCCGACCGCTCTAACCACCTGAGCTATGAAACCTTATTGGACGAGCATGAGCAAACGTATTGAAAAAATCAACTACTCGTCCAACCACCTCGCTTGGTGGAGTATGAAACAAAACTTCATTAATATACACGATGGCTTTCAAGCAGATTATCTATATCGCTTGCGAGGAAGAATGCAGAGTGACCTATCATGCAGTGTGGTAGCTTTCCGCTCTTTCTCAACTCAACGATGAATGACTTTCCCATACCTATGTATGATGCAGCTTCATCAGTTGATAGCCATTTCTTAGCAATCTTTTCGACCACTACTTTCTTCTTCGGTGTTGCCATTTTATTATTCTCCTATTACTTTTCAAGCATCCTTTGCAGAAATGCTTTTTCGTTTTCTAGGCATTGTACTCGTTCTTCAAGTCTTGCCTTTTCGATTCGTAATTGTGTTGCGTCATCTATCTGACCTATCATTACAGGTGCATCACCTTTTCCGTAGGCGAGCCATTGTAAATCAACCTTTAGGTTAGAGCAAATAGCCATCATAGCTGCCTTGGTAAAATTCTGCTTACCTCTTAACATCTTTGATAGGTTAGAGCAATCGAGACCAACATCAATCGAAAACGACCTTGTGGACTTGTAGTTGCCCAACTCTATAACCTTTGCAACCCTCTGACGAACCTCTTCCTGATTATATTCTATCTTCATTATTTCTCTTCAAATAACTATATTTAACCAAAAAAGTTTGGTGGAACGAAGTTAAATAACTATCTTTGCAGTGGATAAATAGCTTAGACGGTGTTTTGGACTCCGTCCCACCTTTTTCGTCTATCAGTGTTGTAACTGATTAACGATTGCAAAGGTACGGAAATAACCTCAAATAACCAAACTTTTTGACGAGAAAGTTTCGTTATTCTTGGTTATTTAACCTTTGTTTACGAAAGGTGGCGCATAATGTGTAATTTCTAAACATATTTTAAGAATTATGAATGATATTGCGAAGAACTTAAAGTTTTGCTTCGACATAAGTAAATTCAAGTCGATGTCTCAGTTTTGCAAGGTGATAGACATAAACCAAGCTAATCTTAATAAAAAGATGAGCGAAAGTAATACAAAGTATTCTTTCACCAAGAATGATATTCAAAAGATTTGCTACAATCTAGGTCTGAGAAAAGAATGGCTAGTAAATTCTGATGGCGAAATGTTTGATGATAAAGCTGCCGTCAGTCCAAGTGACTGGGTTTTCGGTAAAGACAGAACACCTAATATAAATATGGTGAACGAGGATAATGCCCACCACAATAAACAGATTGTTAGCAATAATGATTCGAAAGAAGTAGAGTTGCTGAAAGAACAGATTGAAGACCTGCGCAAGCAAGTAGAGAGCAAGGATGCTCAAATCAAGCAGTTAATGGATTTGCTTGCAAAGAAGTAGGAATGCAAGCAATATGCAAGCGAGTTAATTATCAAACAACCACAACATTATAAATATCAAAAAGTTATGGCTGATACAGACAAGAAGATCATC
>ERZ1031719.475-NODE-475-length-15475-cov-36.822763_pt1 | contig 15475 bp, 14 predicted proteins | sample MGYA00516702_ERZ1031719 | MGnify/ENA primary metagenome ERZ1031719 (study PRJEB33719, sample SAMN04261227) | wastewater metagenome | biome: rural village; feature: human; material: feces | host: Homo sapiens | place: El Salvador | collected 2013-01-07 ...
CCCATGCAATCTAAGACTTAAAATAGAAAATTAATCGATAAGATATATGTATAACCATTTGGTACTCAGCGCATTAAGTGGAGGGGTAATTTTGAGCCGTCAAAATTATTCTCCAGTATTTATGTGTATATCGAAGGGCGAATATTGGCGTGTTTCAGGCGCTGGTATTCGTCCTTTTCGTGTTTTCAGATTTCTTCATTTTCTGAGGAGCAAATGCAGGAAAATGAAAGAAAAATCACTAAAAATGGCTTTCCAATGCATTTTTTTAGCGCGGGAACAGGAAATTTTTAGCTTTCAAATAGATACTATATTACCTTATTATAATATAAATAGATAGAAAATGGCAAATGGTGATAGATGATGCGCTGACTGCCATCGAGCGTGAAAACGAAAGACGGAAGGGATTTCTACCTAAGAATTTCGCCCGTCAGGAGCTGGATAAGCGCCGCTTGGGTGATGTGGTGGATCTCTGGCGAGGGACAGATTCGCCAAAGCCTGTCCTTGCTTCGATGTAAAGAAGGAATTAGCTCCCTATTTTACCGTCTCATTTTCTTTCTGATCCATTGACTGAATGCCTCGTAAGCACTGATTTCCTCCTGGTGCTGTGGCTCAGCGAAAGTAAGTTGGTCACCGGATGAATCGCCATACTGGTCTGGGAAGATAATCATCAGATTGGTGCCCGAGAAGAAGCGGGTGATTTCCTCTGGCAGACGTTCCAGGGCTGTCTTGTAGGATACTGTTCCCTTGCGGGCAGTAATCACTACCAACATGTGATCGTTGGAAATCTGGGCTGCCAACTGTGGCATTTCGTTCCAATGGTTCATCAAGGCATAGTCGGCACGCACTTCATGATGGCGGTTCTGTATGTACTCATTGATGAGCGCCAAGGTTTCGGTGCGACCATGAAACTGGATACGACAGTCGAGATTTCCTGCCATTCGGCTGAGGCGTTCAAGCCAGCGGTAAAAGCCCGGTTCAAACTCTGCTCGTGATGGCACGGCTACCTGGATTCTGCGTATTGTATTCAATGGTTGTATGACGCGAGCCATGATAATCTGTCGGCTCAAACCATTGAAAAGACTCTGATGGAATTCGCCCCAGAATTTCGGAGAACGCTCCGGATGCATGTGCATGCCGATGATAATCTCAGAGCATTGGAACTCGTTGAAAGCATGCTTGATGCCATTGGCGATGTTTGCCGCAATACGAACCTGCGTCTGGGTCATCACATCGGTAGCTGCTGCTAATTGGCTGCAATGGTCGAGCAGTTGTCTGCCCTGTTCCTGATTGTATCGCATGTCCTTATCATCGTAAACCACGTTCAGACAAACCAGTCCCCGGTTCAGTTTCTGATTTCTCACTAAGAGTGCCAAATCCATCAGGTTGTCGGCATATTCCGGGTATCTCACAGGGATGAGAATCTTCTCGTCATTGCCCTTCTTCTCGTCTTCAGCTTCCGGCAATTCCTTGTCTCGGAGGATAATCTTCTGGGACGACCAGTCGGTGAGGAGCGAGGAGATGATGCAGGTAAAGAGGATCATGATGACCACGCCATTGAGCATGTCATCATTCACCAGATAAGTGTTGGGGCCGATGAGGATATTCATTCCGACCATGACCATGGCGATACTGCCGGCTGCGTGGGCTGAGGTGAGTCCAAACATCATGTGGCCTGAGGAAAGCGGAAGGCGGAAACCGAGGCATGCTGCATAGGCTGCTATGGCTTTGCCTAACGTTCCGAAAAAGACGATGCAGAAGATTACCCAGAGGATATGACCGCCCTGGAAGAGCAGGTTGACATTGATGAGCATGCCTACTCCTATCAGGAAATAAGGGATGAAAAGGGCATTGCCGATGAACTCCAGACGGTTCATGAGCGGAGATACGTGGGGAATGTATCTGTTGAGGATGAGTCCGGCAAAGAAAGCTCCGAACACGCCCTCGATGCCTACTATCTGGGACAAGGCTGCACTCATGAAAAGCATCGCCATGACGAAGATGAACTGCATGACGGCATCACTGTAGCGGCGCAGAAACCAGCGGGTAAGACGGGGAATGAGGAATATCATAAAACCGCAATAGGCTGCAAACTTGGCGGCGAAGAATATCCAGAAGAGTACGCCGTCATGCTCTCCGAACGAGGCAACGAGACCTGCTAAGATGACCAACGCTATCAGAAGCGAAAGCATACTGGACCCGACACTCAGCGTGACACTCGGTTTCTGCTGCAATCCGTATCTCGAAACTATCGGGTAGGCTATCAGCGTATTGGAAGCCATGATACAGCTGAGGAGGAGCGAGGCCTTGGTGGAGTAGTGGAGCAGGTGGATGCTCATGAAATAGGTCAGCGTAAACGGTATGAAGCAGGTAAGCAAGCCATAGATAAGTAGTCGCGACTTGTTTTTCTTCATACCTTCCATGTCCATCTCCAAGGCTGCGAGGAACATGATGTAGTAGAGGCCCACCTTTCCAAACAGTTCAAAGGAGGAGTCTCGTTCCAGGATATTCAGTCCATACTTGCCGACAACGATTCCTGCCAACACCATGCCAATGATGTGTGGAATACGCAGTTTACCCATAATGATAGGGGCAAAGAGAATGATGAGCAGCACTACGAAGAAGATCAACGTAGGGTCGGTTATCGGGAAGTAATGTGTTAAGTTCAGCATAGGCATTCTATTTTTTTGTTTGTGAGTGCAAAGATACGTCGTTTTTTTGAATTGACCATACAAAAATACGGAGAATTATTTTCTTAGTGGTATTTAAGGGTATTATTTCTCTTTTAGTTTGCATGTTTTATATTCATGCTCATCAATGCCTCCTTCTTGGCACTCATACGCATCGGGGGCTTTCACCCGCACTTCACTGGAAACGACAAGGGTCTATATGCCACGATGAACAGGTGGCGTATAGACCCTTGATTATATGGTGATATTCGTAATCTACATCTCCGCTTTCTGTTTTTTATGAATTGCTCAGATTCTTAATGATTTCCAAAGGCAGCTGGGTAGCTTTGGCAACCTGTTCGGCAGAAAGTCCCATTGCCAGCAATCGTTGTGCTGTTTCTGTGTTGGCCTCATGTTTGCCTTCAGTCTTACCCTTTTCCATGCCTTTCTTCATGCCTATTTCTATACCTTCAGCAAGACCTTCTTGTTTTGCCGTATCAATAGAGTTCTTGATATCCCGATATGCCTTCTTACTAGCTTCATACTCCCTCATTTCCTGCGGAGTAAACTTGGCTATTTCGGCTTCCTCAAAGAGGCGATCGAAGACCTTGTCGCACAGTTCTTTCGGGCGCTGGGTAAGCTTATAGAGGTTCTTCAGTGCATAGAGCCACTTCTCGTAGAGCGTATCCAGTTGTTCAAGGGTTTTGTTGAACTTGGCAATCTCTACATAGATAAACTCCAACTTATCGTAGAAAACCTTGTGGGTAGCGGTATCGCACAACTGTACATGATGGCGGATCTTCTCTTTGTCGAATGCATCCTCGTTCATGCTGAAGTTGAGCAGGGCTACGGTATAGACATGATTGAGTTTGAAATCCCAGTCATTCCCCTTAGGTGCCTGCTCACGGATAGGGAAGGTTGAGTAGAAGAGGGAGCGATCCTTGAAATACGCCTGATAAGCATTCTGCATTTCAACGATGAACTTCTCGCCGTTTTCGCCCTCGCAATATACATCAAAGATGGCTCTGCGGTCGGTATAGACATCTCCCACATGCTCCGGGTTCAGATACGATACGTCCTTCACAACCTGTCTGCCATTAAACAAGCTGTTGAGGAAGCAAATGAGCAAATCCTTGTTCATTGCTGTTCCAAAAATTCGCTTGAAACCGAAGTCGGTCAGCAAGCTGATATATCTTTCTTCTACCTGCTTCATAATCAACTATATTAAAATGCTACCGCAAAGTTACGACTTTATTTCCAAACCCGCAAGAGCTTTCTGGGAAAAGTTTCTGAAAAAGTTTAGAGATTGCGTTTTTTATGTGACAGGACAAGGGTCTATATGCCACGATGACAAGGTGGCGTATAGACCCTTGATTATATGGTGATATTCGTAATCTACATCTCCGCTTTCTGTTTTTTATGAATTGCTCAGATTCTTAATGATTTCCAAAGGCAGCTGGGTAGCTTTGGCAACCTGTTCGGCAGAAAGTCCCATTGCCAGCAATCGTTGTGCTGTTTCTGTGTTGGCCTCATGTTTGCCTTCAGTCTTACCCTTTTCCATGCCTTCAGCAATTCCCTCTTCCTTACCCTTCTGGTAGCTGTCATCTATGAGGGTTCTTTCAACGCTTACGGAATCCCAGAATTTGTCGTAGGCCCAGAGTTCGGCATCAGTGAAACCGGAAATCTCCAGTTCTTCTACGGCTTTTCCTATCTCCGGATCATTAAGCAGGTCGGCAGGAATCTCCTTCGTGTTGGAATTGATTTCTGTGAGGAAACGGAGCCACAAGACCATCATGCGCTTGTCGGCAATGGAATGTGGAGTGAACTTTGGAAGTTCTATGAAGGTGAAATGCAAACCTTCGATTACCTTATTACTGTCCTTATCGTGCACGATGCGGTAGTTGTGGATGAAATCCGGAGTATCATGCGCAAAGATATCATTTATCAGGTTGAGAGAATACACTGGTTGCAGTTCGCTGTATTTTCCTCCCTTTTTAGCCTGACTCACATAGAGCTTGGATGCATTGAACAGTACTCGCTGCTGGAAGGCTTCAGACCATTCCATCTGCATTTCCACGCAGAACTTCCTGCCGCTGACATCTGTGCAGAGTACATCCACAATGGTGTTCTTGCCCCCTTCGAGCTGGGGCACAAGTTCTGTGGGCAGATACTTGATTTCGTGTATCTGCTCCTCTTCGCTGAGTGGCAGGAGGGCGTTCAGAAGGCTGATCAGTCTTTTAGGATGATTGCCGAATATCTTCTTGAACGTGAGGTCTGCCTTAGGATCTAAGTACTTCATAACCATCTGTTTTAAAATCTACAGCGCAAAGTTACGACTTTATTTCCAAACCCGCAAGAGCTTTCTGGGAAAAGTTTCTGAAAAGTTAGAGATTGCTTTTTTCATGTGACAGGACAAGGATCCTATATCCCACCACGATGAAAGGTGGCGTATAGCCCCTTAAAACCATAGAAATGCATGCTTTTTTAGTAAAAATGCAGGCTTGTTGATAGAAATGTAAGTAAAAATGAGAAAAATGCAGCAAAAAGCAACAATTCTTGCAAAAATATGCTTGGTTTAACAGAAAAAGTCTTAACTTTGCAGCGGATTTGAGATAATATGCAGTTTTTTGCAGTTTCTCGCTTCCAAGTTCACACTTATAACAACTTTTAAATTAAAAAGATTCGATTATGAAAGTAGCAATTGTTGGTGCAAGTGGCGCAGTAGGTCAGGAATTCTTGCGCATCCTTGCAGAGAGAAATTTCCCAATGGATGATTTGGTGTTGTTTGGTTCTGAGCGTTCTGCTGGACGAAAATACAACTTCAAGGGAAAGGACTATGAGGTCAAACTTTTGCAGCATAACGATGACTTTAAAGATGTCGATATTGCTTTCACATCTGCTGGTGGTGGTACTTCTGAGGAATTTGCAGAGACCATTACTAAGTATGGTGCTGTCATGATAGATAACTCAAGTGCATTCCGTATGTGCGACGATGTGCCTTTGGTTGTGCCTGAGGTGAATGCTGAGGATGCGCTGAACCGCCCTCGTAATATCATCGCCAACCCTAACTGTACTACTATTATGATGGTAGTGGTTTTGAAGCCTATCGATGACTTGAGTCATATCAAGAAGATTCATATCTCTTCTTACCAGAGTGCTTCCGGTGCTGGTGCTGCAGCTATGGCTGAACTTGAGCAGCAGTATAAGGACATCATTGAGACTGGTAAGACTGATCATATCAATAAGTTCCCTCATCAGTTGGCTTACAATGTCATTCCTCAGATTGACAAGATGACTCCAAATGATTACACCAAGGAGGAGATGAAGATGTATAACGAGACTCGCAAGATCATGCACTCTGATGTTCGTACAAGTGCTACTTGTGTGCGTGTTTCTTCTCTCCGTTCTCACTCAGAGAGTGTATGGTTTGAGACAGAGAAGCCATTGGCTGTAGAGGATATCCGCAAGGCTCTGGAGGCTGCTCCAGGCGTTACCGTGAAGGATGATGCTCAGAACTACGTTTATCCAATGCCTTTGGAGAGCGCTGGTAAGGATGATGTCTATGTAGGTCGTATCCGCAAGGATTTGGCTGATGACAACGGCAATACTTTGTGGCTCACTGGCGACCAGATTCGTAAGGGTGCTGCCCTGAATGCTGTGCAGATTGCTGAGTACTTGATTAAGGTGGGCAACGTAAAGTAATTGCATGCTGGAAAGATTTAAACTTTTGCTCCAGGAAATGAACCGGGGCATATATGAAAAAGATACTGAAATTTCGCTCTCGCTCCTTGCCGCTCTGGCAGGCGAGAGCGTTATTCTTTTAGGCCCTCCTGGAGTAGCGAAGAGTATGGTGGCCCGTCAGTTGAAGACTGCTTTCAGAGATGCTCATAGTTTTGAGTACCTGATGTCGCGTTTCTCTACTCCTGATGAAATCTTCGGTCCTGTGAGTATTCAGAAATTAAAGTCTTCTGATACTTATGAGCGTGCGGTGGATGGTTATCTGCCTACTGCTGATGTGGTCTTTCTGGATGAAATCTGGAAGGCGGGGCCTGCTATTCAGAATACGCTTCTCACGGTGATCAATGAAAAACTGTTCCGCAATGGTAATCGGGAGATGCACCTTCCGCTGAAACTTCTCGTGGCTGCCAGCAATGAGTTGCCGGCAAAGGGCGAGGGCTTGGAGGCTCTCTGGGACCGATTTGTCATTCGCATTGAGAGTCGTCCGATTAAGAAGGAATCGAATTTCAGGGCGATGCTCTTGGAGGTGAAGAGTGAAGAACGAAGAGTGAAGAATTCAAATGCTATTACTGCAGAAGAGTATGCGGAATGGTCGGAGAATATCAATAAGATAGGTGTAAAGGAGGAGGTGCTGGATGTCATTTCCGTCATTCGTAAATCCTTGAGAGCCGTGAATGTGGATGAGGCTGCTGAGCGCAGGAATATCTACGTGAGCGATCGTCGCTGGAAGAATATTGCCCGTCTGCTCCGTACTTCTGCTTTCATGCAGGACAGGGAAGAGGTTGATTGCTGCGACTTGCTTCCTATCTATCATTGTCTCTGGCAGGAACCGGAGGAAAGGGATGCCATCCGTACTATTGTGATCCGTGCTCTTTTTGCTCCTTTGGCAGAGAAACTGGTGGAGATGAAGAATGCGCTTGCTGAAGACATCAAGTATCATCGCATTCGTAAGAGCCCGGATGAGGGCAGAGATTATGAGGGAGAAATAGAAGCTCTCTCCGATGGTCTGAGTTCGCTGGAGAGACGTTTGGGTGAGAATCTCTTTGTTTCGTCTGATGATAAAAATGAAATCTCAGCTTATCTGAGAGACTTCTATAAGGAACTTGCCTTCACAAGACAGGACACGATGAAACTGTATGAGGATTAAGAAAAACGAGGATGTACCAAGGCGTTTGTTACTTGGCGCATCCTCGTTTGGATATAAAAATAATTTTTGATTCTTCTTGTACGGCTTTGTTAAAATCTTCTTTTTACTAGGTTTCTTTTGAATCCTAAAGGATGTGGTCTCACTTGCTCTAATGTCATAGATCATGGTACCTTCTGTTGTACCTTCATTGATATATGTAGAATGGTTAATATCAAAATTAACTTCTTCATATTTTTATTTTAAAGTTTATATGTCTTCTAAATCTCGATTCAGATGTTTCTCATAATTGATGGCATCGTAATAGTCAATGTGCAAGTTATAGTCAAAAGGATAGCTTAAAAATGTTTCATCCTTAGCGATAAAAAGGTCAATATTTCCTTTGAATCCATTTGATGATAAAGGCAGGCTTGTTAAGTCCATCTTTGGATTCAATAACTTTCCTTCGACAAGTATAGAAAATGATTCCTTTCCTGTTTGCTCACCATAATTGCTATATGTCATGCCATATTTTTGTAGCAACATGTTTTTTATATACTCATACTTTTGGTCGGCAATACTTTCTGATATCTTGGAAATGACAGACTTAACACGATAGACAACCTTAGTCTTTTCATCATAATAGACAAAAATAGTTACTTTATTTCCAATGAAATTTCCTTTGAAAGCACGACATCCCACTCCTAAAGAATTACTTGTCTGTTTATCAAGTGAACATCTTTTTGCCTGTAATTTGGTTTGGAACTGCGTGATAGTTCCTGTGATAGGAATCCCCATATAACTAAGATGCTCCGTGGTATTCTGTGCAATACCTACGATGGAGATAATGGCGAAAAGCCATAGCATAATGATTTTCTTCATTGTATATCAATTTTATTATTATAGTTCGTAATTTATTTGTTTAAAAGGAACTTATAGAAGTTATGATACTCGATGTTATGCCTGCAAAGATAGTGATTTTTTTGTGAAAGAGCAAATTTATAATGAATAATGTATCGCTCAATGGTTAAATGGATACGTATGCCTTGGAAATCTATAACTTCTTCAAAAGAAAAATTTACGGAGTTAGTTGCTCAGAATGTAGCGAAAAATAGAATGGTTAGTGGTGGATTTTTAGAAGGAAAGTTGTAATTCCCGTGGATTTTTAGTAACTTTGCAGAAAATATTCTGCATTCGATTTGCATTATCTTTGTATTAGATAAGCTGCATCTCTGCAAAACAATTTTAGAATTTAGGAAATATGAATCAAGAAAATCAAATATTATCTCCTGAACTGGAGGCTCGTGTGCATCAGGCAGTGGAGAATTTCATGCAGGGCTATGGTTGCTGCCAATCTGTGGTGGCTGCTTTTGCTGATCTGTATGGTCTCGATGAAACAATGGCTAAACGTATCGGTGCTGGCTTCGGCGGCGGAGTGGGTAGAATGCGCATGATGTGTGGCGCAGTATCAGGTATTGTCGTACTGGTGGGGCTGGACTGTGGTCAGACCGAAGGCGACGACCGGGAAGGTAAGTCTGCCTGCTACAAGGTGGTGCAGGATTTGTTAGCTAAGTCAAAGCAACAGAATGGCAGTATCATCTGTGCTGAAATCCTCGGTCTGAAAGGATATGAGAAGGCACAGTCCAGTTATGTGGCTTCAGCCCGTACGGCAGAATACTACAAATCTCGCCCTTGTGCTGCAAAGGTGGAGAGTGCTGCCCGCATCTTTGCTGAATATCTGATGGAAAAATGAAATATCAGACCAATAAGGACTTGGTTGAATCCCAGTTCTACCTGAAAATGCTGGATGATTTCTGCAAGTCGGGACAGGTGAAAATTCCTGATCCGGCAAGTACTGTCATGCCTTGGAATTTGAAGGAAGATCCGCTCAAGGATTATCTGATTCACCTCTTTACCTTGAAAGTTACTATTGCAGAGACAGGTGAAGAGGTGCAGAAATTCCAGCGCCAGGTGGTTAACAGCAGAATCAAGAGCAAGATTTTCTATGAGACTGTAGGAAAATTCATCGTGGAATGTGTTCACCACATGAGATTCCAGCGACAGAGAGCCTGGACGGAAAGTCATCGGGCTGATGATGTGCTCGACTGGACTCCCTTCCGTAGGATGAACGAAGAGGTTTGGAGACCCTTGCTTGACCAGATTGATGAGGAGCATCGGAATGATGGATTCGACAAAACTTTCTTCCTCCGGCTTTTCGGGGAGGAGTCTATTCAAGCTAATCATAATGGAGAAATTCATGATGGAGATACTGACAGGTTGCATTCCTCTATCGGCGCTTCCAAAGCTGAGAACTGGGAACGGCTGGTAAGGGATTGGAAGGCTTGTATAGAGCAGCAGGTGATTTCTAAATTGAAGGACTTCATAGCGCTCAGACAGACTCATTTCGAGTCTGGATTGGTCCGCATGATGGATCAAATAACCCGCAATATGAAGTTGAAGGGTATTTCTGAACAGCGGGCGGTTCAGGCATGGGAAATGATGAAGAACGCCTGGACAGAGACGGAATTTGAGCGTCGACTGAACGAGATGAAAATACAGGATCAATATCCTGAAATCAAGGAGATTGTAGCGAAGATGGGACGTGTGGCGGATGCCAATGGTAAGGACCGGCTGACCATCGCTTCGGGTGTCGATATGAAGATGGAACATTCCTCAGGAAGTGATATTGAGGGCATTACCGTGGGCGATGATCTCAACTCGCTTCTTCCGCTCGAACTTGCACAATACAGTGATGAGGACATGGAGGGACTCTTTATATATAAGTATCGCACGCGTAGGTTGCAGACTTTCCGCTACAAGAGTGAGATGGCTAAGCCTTCCCGCAAACTCGGTTTTACACATGCCTCCCGCAAGGGACCTATGATAGTCTGCCTCGATACTTCTGCGAGTATGTATGGCACTCCAGAAAGAATTTCTTCCACGCTCATTTCCCTGATAGAAGAAACGGCAGAAGAATTGGAGCGAGACTGTTTCCTGATAGATTTCTCGGTGAGTACACGTGCCATCGATCTCATGGCTAAGAGAAAGGTAGAACGGCTGAAGAAGATTGGAATCAATATTGTGGAAGGGACGGAAGATACGGCATCAGCCAGTCATCTCCCTTTTATCGGAGGAGGAACATCTGCGAAAAAAATGATGAGCCAGATGTTCGAGTTGCTCGATCATGATGGATTGCATTATGTGAATGCAGACGTACTTTGGATAACCGACTTCCTGATTCCGAATCCCTCGCAGGCTATGCTGTCGAGATTCAAGGAATACAAGGAGACGGGCACCCGGTTTTATGGCATCCGTATTGTCAGAAGCGACGATAAGGAGCCGAATGAATGGAAGGCTTACTTCAACCAGATTTATACCGTCAGATATCGTCCTTTGAGACGATACTGACGGTTGAAGTCTGTGGGCTTATTTCTTCTTGGTCAGCACATAGTGCTTGGCCATTGCGCCCTCCGGTTCTGTGCCGAGAGAATCGGTCATGATGAGGCTCTGGGCATCCTTTACCTTGTAGTATGACTTCTCGCCACTTGAAGGGCGGGTGATTTCTACTACGCCATTAGCCAGCATCTTGAAGATTCCGCTTGCTTCGTCGTGACCATCCTTACGCTCGATATAGTCGGCTGAGTACTGGTAAGTACTGTCGGCATTGAGTGTGAGCACGGTCTTGATACCTGGGCAATCGGCTGCAGGGAGTGTTCCTTCGTAAGTTCCTGCGATAGAATCGAGGACGAAGGCATTGGATTCGAGTGAATCCTTCTCTGTATAGCTGAGACTATCTTGGTCAGCTTCCTGATTGTTGGTCTTCTTGCTATTGCAAGAACCAACTGACAGAGCTGCTATGACAGCTGCTGTCAAAACTAATTTCTTCTTCATAATGAATTCCTTTACTGTTCTTACGGCAAATATACGCTTTTTCTTCACTATCTGCAAACTTTTGGCAAAGAATTTATGTAATATTTAACATTCGCCGTTCTATCAGTAAAAGTTGTTAAAGATACAATGTGGGGCTTAATCGTCGCCCCAAATTTGGTGGAGTCGCAAAATATCGTTAACTTTGCAATCGTAAAGAGAAATCTCGGGAAAGTTATCTTTACAATAGTAGATTTTTAAACAGTTTATAGAAGAAACATGAAATATATTATCTTTGACTTTGACGGTACGATCGGAGATTCTCAAAGTCTGATCGTCAAGACTTTGCAGGACACGATGAGGGCCAGGCATCTCGAAGTGAAATCGGATGAGGAATGTGCCAAGACTATCGGTTTACGACTGGATGAGGCTTTCGTCTCGCTCTTTGATATGAGTGATGAGGAAGGGATGGAGTGTGCTGCTACTTATCGCGAGATATTCCTGGAAAACAAGCAAACGATGATCGTAAAGCCGTTTCCTCATGTGATAGAAACGCTCAGGGAGTTGCATCATCGCGGATTTGTATTGGGAATGGCAAGCAGCAGAAACCATTGCTCGCTGGATGGATATGTGAAACAGATGCAGTTGGAGGATATTTTCTCCTCTATTGTGGCGGGTGATGATGTGGAGCATGTGAAGCCTGCACCCGATATGGTATTCAAGGCACTGGGAGAGATGAGAGGAATGAAAAATCCTGTAACTTCGCCTGATGACGTGAAGGATATGCTTGAAGAAACCTTAGTGGTTGGTGATATGAATTTCGATGTGGATATGGCGCATCATGCCGGTTGCAGGGCCTGTGCCGTAACTTATGGAAACGGAACCCGTGAGCAGCTTGCCGCTGCAGAATGGATCATTGATGATTTCGCCGAACTTCAGAAAATCCTAAAAGGATAAATGTTTCAGAAAACATAAAATGCTCAAGGAGTAAAAAGATAAAATCAAGAAGTAAAAGAATAAAACAGGAAATGAATGAAAGATTATTTTATCGCTTGTAGAATAAAAAAGCAGGTAAAATAATCTTTTATTCATTTTTTTTATTGTATCTTTGCAAGCGCAATTGGTTTGCTGCCACTTCCTGCCGCCGCAGGCATGGTTTGTGCGTAGTGATTAAAAGGGAATCGGGTGAGAAGCCCGGACAGTCCCGCTGCTGTAAGCGTCTTATTGCGGCAAGCACCATGGTCACTGACAATTTTTCGGGAAGACCGCTTGCCATGAGTTTGAGGATGCAAGTCAGAAGACCTGCCGTTGCCATAGTTTTCTGCTATGATTCTATCCTCCCCCGTGGGATGGGTTCGTGATGGAGACATAGATAATAATATAAAAAATAGAAAGAATGAAGGCATTGAGGATATTTTGTCTCGGTGGCTTGCTACTGTTGTATGCACAAGTGGGTATGGGGCAAGATTCCATTCGTACCGAGCACTTGCAGGAAGTAAAAGTGAATGCTCGGCAGCACCGGATACTTACGAGCACATCGCCTCTCCAGCTTTTGGACAAGGGGGATATGTTAAGGCTTGGCGTTACGGATATGGCCGACGCTTTGCACCGCATGCCAGGCATCAATCTGCGCGACTATGGTGGGGCAGGAGGAATGAAGACGGTAGCTGTGCGTGGATTCGGAGCGGGACATACGGGAGTGAGTTACGATGGTGTGCTGCTCAGCGAATGTCAGGGCGGCGAAATTGATGTGTCCCGTTATTCGCTCGACCAGGTGCAGACTTTGCGACTCACCATTGGCGACAATGATGACATCTTCATCTCGGCCCGGCAAGCCTCGGTGGCTGCTTTGCTTGCCATCGAGACTATGAGCGAGATTCCCATCGACAGGAAGTCTCACCTCTCTACTCAGTTGCAGGTGGGGTCCTTCGGATATGTCTCGCCTTATCTGCGTTATGTGCAGAGGTTGTCAGATAGGTTCACCCTCCAGGCGATGGGTGAGTATACCTATGCCGAAAACGACTATCCTTTCATCTTGCACAATGGTAAATATACTACCCATGAGCGAAGAACCAACAGTCGCATGAACTCGGGGCATGGCGAACTGAATATGCACTGGATGATGGGCAGACGAGCCGATGGCATGAGCCGGAGCCAATTGTGGGCAAAGCTCTACTATTATGATAACGACCGGCAGTTGCCAGGCATCGTGAGATATTACACCGATGTAACTGCCGAACAGTTGCACGACCGTAACGCCTTTGCTCAGGCGAGGTGGCAAGCCAGAAGTCTTGATGACCGCTGGATGCTGAAGGTGCAAGCCAAGATGAACTGGGCGAGCTCTGCCTATCAGGACACGCTCGTGGCAAATCGGCGCAATGATGCTACCTACTGGCAGAGGGAATATTATACTTCGGCAGCACTGATGTGGATGCCGGATGATGGCTGGGCGCTGGATTACTCTGCCGACTGGATGATGAACTCGCTCAACAGCACCCTCGCCACCGACCTGCGACCTCATCGACATGGCATCCTGCAGTCGCTCTCCGTCCGATATGCGAAGGGAAGATGGGTAGCTCTTGTCAGAATGCTGGCTTCGGTTTACCTCAACAGCGTGGGGCGCAAGATAGAGACTCAGCAAGGCAGCGCCAATCCTACCAAAGCAGGACAGGCTGCCAAGGATGCACGCCGGCTTTCGCCATCGCTTTCGCTTTCTTATCGGCTCCTGGGGAATGGTACTGCCAGCGATGAGCTTTATCTCAGGGCTTCGTACAAGGACATCTTCCGAGTACCTACTTTCAACGAGAACTATTTCTTCCATTATGGAAGTTCTGATTTGAAGCCTGAGAAAACCCGGCAGTTGAATATCGGGCTTACGTGGAAAAAAACTTCTTCAGAAGATGGGGGAAACGGCGAATCCCTACGTTATAAGGGATGGAATATTCAAGCAACGCTGGACGGCTATTGCAATCGGGTGACCGACAAGATTGTGGGCGTTCCTTACAATATGTTCGTTTGGCGTACTGTGAACTTGGCACGGGTTGATGTAGTTGGCGCGGATGCCTCTTTGCGTGGTATCTGGCAGATGGCTCCGGGGCAGCAACTCTCGCTCCAAGGGTCGTATAGTTACCAGCACGTGGTGAACCATACCGACCGCTCGTCCAAATATTATGGCAATCAAGTAGCCTATATCCCTCTGCACTCGGGCAGTATTGCCTTGGGGTGGGAGAATCCCTGGGTGAATGTCTCGCTCCATGGACAGGGAATGAGCAAGCGATGGGCCAACAACGAGCACTATGACGGCACCGAAGTGGATGGTTACTGGGACATGGGACTGACGCTCTATCGTCAGCTGGACGGACTGAGTCTTTTGGGGAAATCCCTGAGAGGTGTGAAGGTCAGGATGGATGTGAAGAACCTGCTGTCGGAGCAGTATGAACTCGTAGGGCATTATCCGATGCCTCGCCGCAGCTGGATGTTAAGCATCGGGTATAACTTCTAGATAGTAACAAATTAAATTCAAATATAAACAGAAAAAAAATGAAAAAGTATTTATTAGGTTTGGCGGTGCTCTTGATGGGCACTGCAGTGATGACATCATGTAGCGACGACAATGATGGTCCTGAGACTTATCTCCAGGTGTATAGTACGGGCGCTTATGTCGTGAATTCAGGTAACATGTATAACAAAATTGAGAGCTCTCTCACAGCTATCGACTATGCTTCAAGCACAGCTACACAGAATGTATTCAAGGCTGCTAACGGTCGTTCGCTCGGTAATACAGCCAATGACGGCATCGTATATGGCAACAAGATTTATCTTGCCGTAGATCAGAGCAACACCATCGAGGTAATCGACAAGAAAACCAAGCAGAGTATCAAGCAAATCAAAACCACAGAGTTGCTGGGCAATGTCGAGGGTACTGAGCCTCGCCATATCATCGCTGGTGACGGCAAGGTATATTTCACTACATACGGTGGCTATGTAGCAGCCGTGGACACCACAAGCTTTGCTCTTCAAAAGAAGTGGCAGGTGGGCAGCTATCCTGAGGGCTTGGTCATCGGTAATGGCAATCTCTACG
>ERZ1031719.477-NODE-477-length-15448-cov-5.758527_pt1 | contig 15448 bp, 12 predicted proteins | sample MGYA00516702_ERZ1031719 | MGnify/ENA primary metagenome ERZ1031719 (study PRJEB33719, sample SAMN04261227) | wastewater metagenome | biome: rural village; feature: human; material: feces | host: Homo sapiens | place: El Salvador | collected 2013-01-07 ...
CTACACTTATGCGGATAAGTGTAGCTAACGCACATGCGATGCGACTGATAGATTGACAAATACAATCATCCCCGCATGTGCGGGGAACACTTGAAACGCTGGCGCAGCTTGTTTTCGAGCGCGGGATCATCCCCGCATGCGCGAGGGACACCTGCCGAGTGGCTGGTAGTCCTGCATGTCGTGGGGATCATCTCCGCATGTGCGGGGAACACGGTGCCGTGGTGGTAGAATTAGATTGCTCGAAGATCCCACGCGACCAGCTTTCAAGACTGGAACATCAGTCGGGGGGTTATCTTCGGGTTTTCTATTTCAGTTGGATCTGATGCAGTCCCGATATGTCGAGCACCTATAGCTCGCGGATATGCGTTTCGTGCCGTTGGGGATCATCCCCACATGTACGGGGAACACACAATCTGGGCGCCTGACGTCCAAATTTAAGTGGGATCATCCCCGCACGTGCGGGGAACACAGCACCGTTACCATATCGCCGTTGTTATCCGTGGGATCATCCCCGCATGTGCGGGGAGCACAACGGCACCATCGGAGCCGAAGCCGGCACCCAGGGATCATCCCCGCATGTGCGGGGAGCACGCTCGACAAGCAGAACGTACCGTCCGAAGGTCGGGATCATCCCCGCATGTGCAGGGAGCACCCTTGGCTTGCGAGTTCTTCGACTGCCAGCATGGGATCATCCCCGCATGTGCGGGGAGCACTGCGTCGTATTGTTCCATATCTGGACTCTCGCGGGATCATCCCCGCATGTGCGGGGAGCACTACTCTCATTTTGTTGAGCACTTGCAAGCGTCGGGATCATCCCCGCATGTGCGGGGAGCACTTTCTCGTACGCGAAATGGACACCAAACACTCGGGATCATCCCCGCATGTGCGGGGAGCACCGTAGCGGAGTGGGTCAATCAGCGTCAAGGCAGGGATCATCCCCGCATGTGCGGGGAGCACGTTGTATATGCAACAATCTTCGCTAAGTTACGGGGATCATCCCCGCATGTGCGGGGAGCACAAAGTCGGGAAATTCGTGACGCCGAAGCTTGCGGGATCATCCCCGCATGTGCGGGGAGCACAAAATGCGTTATGGCGATATTCGTGTCGGAAAGGGATCATCCCCGCATGTGCGGGGAGCACGGAATCGGCATGGAAAAACGCTGCATCAGAATGGGATCATCCCCGCATGTGCGGGGAGCACTGCGAACAGCACGGATAGCACGAGGTAAATCAGGGATCATCCCCGCATGTGCGGGGAGCACGGAAAAGCAGTCAACGTTTTTACGAGCTGATCGGGATCATCCCCGCATGTGCGGGGAGCACTGGAACTGCGGTGATGTGGCACTGCGGACGGCGGGATCATCCCCGCATGTGCGGGGAGCACATGATGCTCACCCAGACCGCCGGCGCGGGCAAGGGATCATCCCCGCATGTGCGGGGAGCACCGGTGCTTGCGATGCTGAATCCCTCCAAGGCCGGGATCATCCCCGCATGTGCGGGGAGCACAACATTGTCTTCGTTCCATACAACCTGTATCGGGGATCATCCCCGCATGTGCGGGGAGCACGCATATGGAATTATGGAACAAGGCACGCGTCAGGGATCATCCCCGCATGTGCGGGGAGCACGCATATGGAATTATGGAACAAGGCACGCGTCAGGGATCATCCCCGCATGTGCGGGGAGCACAAGTGATTGAGAGCGGTGCCGAGCGCTTCGGCGGGATCATCCCCGCATGTGCGGGGAGCACCTCACGCCCGAAAATTAATCACGGCGCAGCGGAGGATCATCCCCGCATGTGCGGGGAGCACGCCGCCATGACCTTGGATGTGTACGCCGACCTGGGATCATCCCCGCATGTGCGGGGAGCACCCGATGACCCACCACTGTGATGAGAAGTAGTGGGGATCATCCCCGCATGTGCGGGGAGCACTGCCTGTTCGGTGACCGTGGTGTCTTGGTTGCGGGATCATCCCCGCATGTGCGGGGAGCACGGTGAACGCGTCAGGCGGCGAGGTTTTGTACAGGGATCATCCCCGCATGTGCGGGGAGCACGGCTGCTGGTTGTCCTGACCGTCCTCGCACTCGGGATCATCCCCGCATGCGCGGGGAGCACTTTTCAGAGCAGGGCACCAAGACCAAGCAGGCGGGATCATCCCCGCATGTGCGGGGAGCACGCCACGTTGAAACCCGCACCGCTTTTCGCGTAGGGATCATCCCCGCATGTGCGGGGAGCACGGCGTAAAGCGGCTGAGCCTGGAAGTCCACCGGGGATCATCCCCGCATGTGCGGGGAGCACGCATACCAGGTAAGCGACCTGCAGGGCGTGGTGGGATCATCCCCGCATGTGCGGGGAGCACATTGCGAATCCTCACGCGGCCACCCCCAATCCGGGATCATCCCCGCATGTGCGGGGAGCACATGTGCTGTCGCACGTATGCTTCGACCTCAGCGGGATCATCCCCGCATGTGCGGGGAGCACGTGTCCATGGAACGTCCCGTTTTTGTTGGTTTGGGATCATCCCCGCATGTGCGGGGAGCACGCGTTTTTGTTATTTATGAACTCTACGTGGAAGGGATCATCCCCGCATGTGCGGGGAGCACAACGTGGCTTCCTTCCGTCCGTTGAGGTTCTTGGGATCATCCCCGCATGTGCGGGGAGCACCCATGCTCATCGGTGCCGATTGGAGCAACTTCGGGATCATCCCCGCATGTGCGGGGAGCACCTGCTCGCCTACCACAGCGACCTCGACCGGCCGGGATCATCCCCGCATGTGCGGGGAGCACCTTTCCTTTGCTTGTTTGGCGTTGTGTGCCCTAGGATCATCCCCGCATGTGCGGGGAGCACGATACGACTATCACTAATGACGGTACCGCCACGGGATCATCCCCGCATGTGCGGGGAGCACATGTTCTGGAGCTTGACGGGCTGGTGCAGGACGGGATCATCCCCGCATGTGCGGGGAGCACAAACGTCCACATCCGACCAGGTGGAGCTCGTCGGGATCATCCCCGCATGTGCGGGGAGCACACTCCGGACCAGCAGCCGGAGGAGCCCGCCCCGGGATCATCCCCGCATGTGCGGGGAGCACCCGAGGAAGGAGAGGACCAATGAGCAAAATCCGGGATCATCCCCGCATGTGCGGGGAGCACATACTCAGGCTTGTTCCAGACCGTTACACCACGGGATCATCCCCGCATGTGCGGGGAGCACACTTCGAAAATAGCATAATTCCAAGGAAAAGAAAGGACAACTGGCTGTTTTTCATTCAGTTTCGTTTTGAAAATTTCCTTGCCTTTCGGTATTTGCTCGCATTACTCCATCCTTTTCTAGGAGTGCCAACAAAGGATCCTTCTTTTGCTTCCTTAGGACGTTTGATCAATTGCAATCCATCGCAATCGACCGGTGACCAGTCAGCCCCATACACCTTAAAAGCCATATGCTGCTCATTTCTGGCCGAATAAACCATTACGGCACGACCATCCCTGAGCAAATCAATGATTCTCTCCCATAACCTATCTCGAATTCGAGCATCGATATGTCCCACAAAAACTCCTGGGGCTATCTCAAGCAACCAACGAGTGAGATCACCCCGCAATCCCACAGGACAAGCAGTCAGCACAATCACTACCATGTCCCACCATCCCATTCGTCATTATCCGAGTAGGACTTGCCTGCAGAAACCTCGCCCTGCTTATCATCCCAAAGCCCAACATGATCTGATTCAAAAACATCATCCTCGAGTTCTGAAGTCCCCAACAAGTATCTAATGTCTTTCGTCATCCGCTTCATCAAGCTAAGGTCATAAATCGCATCTCGAATATTGTGCCGTACAGCGGAACCGATATCTTCAGGTTTTGCAGCCACCGTTTCGAACGCAACCGGAATCGATAGTTCAGCCTTGTACAAATCAGCAATGTCGTACACAAAAGAACGCTCATGTCCGACATGTACAAAACCCAAACCTGGAGAACATCCCAAAGCAACAATCGCAGCATGTGCCAAACCGTACAGACACGTGTTGGCAGCGGACAATGCTTTGTTAATCTCGGAACCAGCATCGAAATCATCATGGTCATATGTCCGCTTATCCCATTCCACACCGGTCCGTTCGGAACATTCACGATAAACTCGTCTGATACGAGCACCTTCCCGACCTCGTAACTGCTGCATCGTCAATCCGCTCACATCCTCACCCGGGAATCGCATCTGATACATCATGCGAGCAACAGATAATCTTTTACGCGTGTTAGAGACCAATTCAGCTTGTTTCTGCAATAACGCAGATGAATGCGTCAACGGCTTGCCAAAAGCATACATACGAACGCCTCGTTCCCCCACCCAAATTACCGTCGCGCCATTTTCACCGATGACGGTCATTGCCTGATGAGTCACCCGAGCCCCAGGACCAAGCATCAGCACGCTTAACGCCGCTGCCGGCACATGTATAACACCAGTGACATCAGTCACCGTAATCGCATTATCATCACGTCCAATAGTGCAATGCTCGAAATACGCAAAGGACAGCCTATCCTCCACCCGAACAAGATCCTGAATTTCCGGTGGAGGCGTGCCAAGAGTGGAACGGCGCCTTTCCGAGATTTTCGCGTCTGACGTTTTCCTCGCAGCTTCTTCCGAAGACATTTCAGAAGGAGCCATCTCAAAATCGGCGCCGTCCTCCCCCAGCTCATCATTCATTCAGCATTACTCCTTGTTTCCGGCGCGATGGTCAGCAATCCGCATCCAAAACCTTTCGCCCTTCCAATCCCTTCGCACAAAGCGTCACGGAACAGTTTCGTGTCGATCACTTCCAGACGTCCTTCGAAAACAGCTGTGACCAAGGTAACCGTCGCGCCACCACGCTTGAACTGTTCCTTATGCCGCTCTTTGACCACCACATTGGGCTGCCCATATTCGTCTTCAAGAATTCTGAAGCCGTGAACCACGGAACGATCAACCAGCCACTGCAGTTGTTGGCTGGCTGTGACATGACCTTGCACTTTACCCACAATGCCATCCGAACGATGACGACGTCCCTTGTCTACACCCGCCTTTCGAGCCGGATTCGCACGAAGTTTGAAATGCCACTGCTGGCCTTTGGTGACACTGTCAAGCAATGCATCGTAGTTCTTGGTTTCCCACTCTGCATGCATGGGCCACCCCGCCTGCTCAACGATATGTGTAAAATCCGGCTTTTGAGGGCTTACCACATACAACCAGACGCCACCGTCTTGCCCTAAAGAGTCCAATCGCCACAGAATTCGTCCATCATCCGTTCTGCGAACGGCATCAGGAGGAAAAGCAGCTTCCACTGCGGCATGCAGCTTATATGGAGAACCGATAAGTTGACGAGCGCCATATCGCACTTTATTTAAAGGAATTCTCGAGATAAACATCGTCGTCCCCTCTAGATGAAACTCATAGGATCAGCTTCCCCCGTAGAATCGAAGGAAGGTGGTTTCTCTGTATTGTCACCGACATTTTCAGATGCGTCCGGATTGGGGATACGGTACCGATAAACAGCGCGATCCGCATATTTGCGGCCGGTCGAGCTAAAGCTCAGTGGAAGGTCGGATTGCACGGATGTGTCCTCCCCTTCCATTGCATCACATACAATCTCCAAATCGGGCTGCCGATAACGTCGGCGATACCATTTTGCAGCATGCCAAGGTTCAGAGTCTAATGCCTGACGAACATCCGCATACTCATCGTGGATACCCAGCGATAACGGATAGTCAGGAGGACATGATCGTCTTCCCAGAAACAGTGGCCATTTAGGCGTATGAATCGCCTGGTCTAGGGTTTCCAACAATTCTCGTTTCGCACCTAGTGCCACCAGAAAACGCGCATCTGATAGGTAATATCGGTAGGTCAGCGGCATCTCCTTGTCGAATCGATTGGAATTTCGTTTCCGTGTCATGGATTTCTCCGTCTGCAGATCTCGAATTATTCTGCCGCGTTGCTCGATACGTACGCCAAACGACAATCCCAACAAATCCTCTATGGAATCTTCTCGGTTACGCCCCTGGGCTGAGGCCAACATGCCAATCACGCCACTTTTGGTCGGCTCATTACGAGTCTCACGGCGGACGAAGCGCGAGGAATCCCCCCATGACTGCAATGGCCCAGCCAATTGCAATAATAGAACGCTCATAACATTCTCCTTCCGAATATCATGCGGAATATGCGGCGTTCAGCGTTTCCTTCAAGCTCTGCTCGAGGTCCGGCAATGAAACCTGCTCACACCATTCATTCAAAGAGGACACCGCCCCACCAGTTGCAACATACCAAGCTTTCACCGGCTCTTCGCCATAATTCACGCGGATATCGTTCAGACGCTCTCCCAAACGCTCCACACCTTGACGGGAAACGGAGATACCGTCCTTACGCCTCACTGGATCTTCAAATGCGTCGGCGGCGCTAATTGGCTGAGATTCCCGAAGCGTCACCACGACATCCTCAGGCAGGGTATGGTTTGCAAACGTGTTCTGCTTGCCGGACGGCATGGATTTGACGAAAGCCTCGACAAAAGCAACCACGCCTTCCACCGTAGCGGAATCGTCCTGCAACTGATCGCGCAACACATCAATGTTCACCGTTGCATATCGGTACAACGTCGAGGAGTTGAATCCGACGGTGTCAATCATGGCAGCACCGGCATTGTCTTCCGATGCACAATCATCGACCGCCGTGAAATAGTCATATTCTGGCGTAATCTGATCGATAGAGAAGGCATGGGCAACCTGCGCCGAAGCATCAGTATTCAAATCCGGAGCATCAGCCAACATGCGTCCAAACAGAGCGATATCGACAGCTTGGGGACCATGGAAGATCGCAGAAACTTCCTTCTTCATCTTGGAAACGTCCTCACCCTCATCAAAAGCAGCAATCGCCAAATCAGCAAGCTTATCGATCTCATTGTTTGCGATGAAAATCAGATAGTCGGTCGCCAGAGAGCCCTTATCTGCGCCCGCACGATCCGAAGCCTTGACTTTGAAACCTGCCGCAGCCATCACCTTCTGTGCCAGCCCCTCGGCGGACTCCGCCAAATCAGGACGCTTCGACGTAATGGAATCAGCAATCAACGTCACAACACCTTTGGTGCGCTTGCCTAACTTACTACTATCCAACATATCTCCGAAGACGCCGCGCATAGCACGTTTCCAAGCTTGGCTGGAGACTCGCGACCTTAACGCGCCTCCGACATATGCGGTCTTCGGACTACCGGTATCATCTCGGTTGATGTTGCTCGGCGGAACCTGCTGAATGCAATGAATGTCCATGAACATAATGATTTCCCTCATTTCTTAGTTGATTAAAAACGATTGTCTTGAAAGTATTTTTATTAATCGGAATCATTCACCGATTGTTGTTGGAAGATTGTTTCGAATAGTAGTAATCACGACCCCAACTTTGAAATACTTTTCCCCGCTGGCTGGGCAGCTGAATCAGATATAGGTCGCGCGCCAGAGAACCGTAGTCGATTTGAACATCGGCACCGCGCATCAACATGATGAGTGTCCGAACGCCACGGACAACCCCATTGAAATCGGACGCACTTTCCACAACCCGGAGTCGGCGTAAAACACCTTTTGCCTGTTCCGGATCGGGAGTAATTCTTCTGCATGCGCGACCAAACGTCATTCGGGAACTAGGGTCAGTTTGATACTTTTGAGCGACCCCCTGCCCTTTTGACTGCTGATGCACCGCATACAATTCCAATGCGACCTTGACCGCATTGACCTGACGATCGAATTCCGGCGAATCGTCCGCCGGAGCTTCAAGCTCCTGCGGCCACTGAGCGAACAGTTCTTCACCAATTGACATCCAGGTTGGAGCGGTTCCATCCAAGTCCCGGCGCAATCGGGCCAACCTGGCACGACTCCTCGCGTTACTGCCACTTTCTGCGGTGTATTCACGCTGCAAATCGAAAATCAATTTAGCTGCATATTTGCCTACCGCATTCGCTCTGTCAAATACAGATGGCGTCATCTTCACATACCTCCTTTGTTCGGACGAGATGCGTCTTTCTCCTCAAGGAATCCAAGTTCCTTGTTCAGTTTGGATTGGAACAGCAATTGTGCACGGGATGCCCCCATCACACCCACGACACCCGATTCATGCTCACCGAAAACGGGCACGGAAGATTGATCCAAATATTCCCACCCCATTTGCAACAACCGGCGATGGATTTCGTCTTTCCAAGCATTTGCATACTCAATTGGGTCCTGTGTCTCATCGAAAGCCGCCAATTCATCACGAAACAGCCCATCAAGATCCGCATATGCCCATTCTCGAACTTGTTCCGCTGTTTCCGTGGACTTTCCCTTATCCCCTGAAGCCGCACGAAGGTTCCGAACGAATTGAGACAAAGCCAGAACCGCGCCATCGGTGCATTTGACCACATCCAACACTGATGCGATGCCGGAATAATCGTGACGGAACATCACGGAATTCAAGGAAAGCGTATCGTCAATTCCCGTTTCGAATACACTGCTTTGCGTGCCATATGTCATCCCTTGAGCGTGGATGGTTACCAGATCAAGCACATGTTTCTCCGACTCGAGGATCTCAGTGCGAATCTCTTCGAGCCATCGGATAAGACCCGGCCGCGAATCCCCCTCATCGCTTGCACAAAGAATGGGCTCCAAACCACGCCATAACGCTTTACCAGCATCATGCACAACTGGCATATGCGGAGGCGCAGGCAATCCAAGCTTCTTCTGTTGGGTAACGCTACTTCGCCAAGCAGTCATTTTTTCAAAAACGTCAGTATTGTAAGGCGCAACAACATCGCCGTAGCACGACATGATGCCAATGATCCTCGCGTTATCCTCGCTTGGAACCAATCGAACACGCCGAGATTGCCACGTCATTGCCTGAACCGGCCCCACGAATCTGTTTTGGTCATTTAAATCAGTCGACGGCGGATCCTCCCGTTCCCATACTGGAATGTCCTGATTATTGCCGAACAGCCGATAACGTTCAGAATCGAACTTCGTGTCATACAAAACCCAGTTGAGCATCAGCGTCTCGAAAAGGTTCCGCCCTTCCGCATATAGACCACCAATGCCGCCAAGCCAACCCGTTCCCAACATTCCTTTGGGCGCATAGACCTTTCCCTTATTGACATGGGTGTTACCCTCCACCGGGGTTTTGATTCCCGCAGTATCGTACGCCTGTAAGAACACCAGCCATCGAGCGGCTTCTGCCGGCAAAAGGCTATCTGCCGCGCGTAAATCGCGCATCGAAAATAGGTACTTGTCGGGCTTGGGCACGTCCGCAATCATCTCCGACACCGGAGAATACGGCTTTGACCCCACATACTGTAGACCAGGCACCTGGAAGAACGGCCTCTCCCCCAACAGGAAGAAACGATCCGCCCACTCATCGAAGTAATAATCCAGAGCATCCTCGTTGAATTGTCCGGAAGAATAAATTCCTTCCCAAAGTTCACGCATCTGTTCCTCATCTGCACCATCAATGCAGTAAGCGCGATACATGATTGCAAGAAGAAACCGCATCAAAGGAAGCTTCTGCTGCGGAATATCCCCAGACAGTTCCTTAATCTTTGGAGCGTCCAGAAAAATTTCACGCAACGATATCTCGGCTGGGTGTCCATCCAGATAAGAAACTGGTATCCAATGCTCATCCAGCAGAGAAAAGACATTATCCGTCATCGAAATCCCTTTCTCCATCGTCTTTGATTTTGTCTTTATCTGAAAAGATACACCTTCCACCAATCTATATCAACATGAATATATTCGAATGTATAAAAAATGAGGTTACAGTTCAGCAAATTTCGTTATCAGAAAACTGCCGAACTCATCCCCGCATCAGCGGGGAACACTATGCATCCCGATATTTTCATGGGATCATCCCGAAATGAGGACATTTCAATTATCCTCTTTTCTGGAATATGTCAATCCGGTATCACGCGAATACCTTATTTCATAACCGCATAATTCATCGGACACGAAACCATCTGCATCCCCATGCAGGAACAATGCGAGTTTTCCCGCAAGCCATGGCGAGTCCTGCCAACAAGCCACATCGTCAGCGCATGCTTCCTCCAATGAAGCAATCAGCGCATCGACCCTATCCGGCATGCACAGTCCCATTGGCAATCTCACCGCGCACTGCACTGCGATTTTTGCTACCGTATCATCAGGAATGACAGTCGTCGGGACGATAGACCCCTTCTCCACATCAGCATGCTCATCCCCCACCCAAGGAAGCAAATGAATCCCATCATCGCATTTGCGCAGCAGCAGAACCTCTACCGTATCCTGTGTGTCACGTACCGCACGCTGCCCTTCGTCCTCATTGACTTCATCGACTTGCGGCAAGAACCAATTAACCAGAGAACGCCTCTGATTCATCGATCCCACTGACTGCAACAAATACGTGCCGGCTTTCTGCTGCTTCTGCACACGTTTTAAATCACGCTTCTCACAGGCATCATCATATTGCGGCAGCCACATGTGAGGCAGGAAACCGTGCGGATCGTTCCCATATGCACTTCGTACAGTACGCGCAATGTCTTGGGGCAGCTGTTGCGCACAGGAAGCCCCTGCGGCAGTTAAATCCAAAACCGCAAGCGACTCCATCAAAGCCGCGGCATCATATACGGAGTCCGCGCCTCTGGAGAATTTTGGACCTTCATTATTCCATGCCTCAACACCACGGATATAGCACGTTGCAGTTTGCAACGATACAGGGCGATCGCATTCGCCATCACCTCGACGATGACGATGAACTCTTCCCAGACGTTGCATGATCAAATCGACTGGTGCGATATCGGTTACCAATGCATCGAAATCGATATCCAAGGACTGCTCCAGCACCTGCGTACCCACCACGACGAGTTTCCCAGGACGTTTTCCATTTCCGATTGTGGCATCGGGCCCTAATAAATCACGAAGTTCTCGTTCGTTGGACATGCGATCAATATCCATGAAACGGGAATGAGTCAGCCTCACACAATCGCGACCGCAGTGATTTCCCAACAATTCAGCCGCATGCTGCGCTCGACCAACCGTATCGCAAATCACGCCGATACAACCGCCATCCACAAGCAAAGCATCCATCAAATCAAGCAAAGCCGTATCATCGTCATCGACGAGTCTGCATTGGACTTTCATCGACCTTCCTGATGGCTTTACATCCGCATGTTTGGTCTCATGCCCGTCTGTGTACGTCAACAGCGGATATGCATTTGAAATTAGCCGCAGCTTTTCTGCAGTTCCTTTTTCACACGACATTTCAGAATTAGCAGTATGGTTTATGTGATGCGTATTCGAAGCATTCCTGGCACGTAACTGTTCCAAAATACTTACCTTAGAAGCTTTCCTAGGTTCAGTATCGCACCATCCCTTCAGATACGCCTCAACCATTGCGTTGCGCTGACATTCCGGCAATGTTGCGGATAACAAAATGACCGGAGTCCGATATCCGCCAAGCCATTCCAATGCCATCTTGAGATACTCCTGCATATAGGCGTCATAGGCGTGGCACTCATCGATAATGACTACTTTGTTAGCCATCGCAAGCTGGCGTAACACCACATGCTTCATCTGCAAGGCACTCATCAATACCTGATCAACAGTGCAAACCAAGAAGTTAGCGAGCGCACCTTTCTTACGCCCCCAAAGCCAGTCGGATACAACAGTTTCCGGAGGCACATCGATTTGCTTCTTCTTTCGATTCTGCGACGACTCTTGTTTGACGTCATCCTGGTCAACAGAGGAAAAACGGCGATGCGAAGCGGCAATAATACCACGGAAATCATTGTTCAGCTGTGCTTTGCCATGCGCCAACCACACCGTTTTCTCATTGTCAAAATCGCAGGACGGCAACGCTTCCAACCAGCGATGCACTCGAGTAAACATAGCGTCCGTGGTAGCCATCGTTGGCAATGCCACGCATACACCACCACGTCCGGTACGTTGTGCCAGTATTTCAGCGGCCGCGAGCGCCGCTTCCGTTTTTCCTTCGCCCATGGGTGCCTCAATCACCATGAGTCCCGGCTGCCTTGTGTCGCGTGCGATTCGGACGGCTTCTTCTTGGACAGGACGAACCTTCGCACCTTCAGGAAGGGCGAACCGTGTCGCAAAAAGGTCTTGGCAGGATGAAGGAATGCCTTCCGGCACCCACGCATGCGGTAGCTGCACACATGACCATGCCCTGTCCGCGCGGATGCGGAGGCCCGACCACGATTGGATATCGTCTTCTTCCCCACTCTCCGAGAAGAAAAAGTCTTCATCTTCATCCGCCCATGGCTCGGTTCTTACCAGGGGAAACATGTCTTCATCGCTGTTACTGGCAATCCAGTCGGCCATAATGACCAGTCCTGTCATCAGCACGGCGGACTGGACGCTGAATCTTCTTTCAGAAAGATCTTCCCATTCTTTTTCTTCAATGCCAGCAATATTTGCAACAAAATCTATGAGCTCATCCTGAGTACTCACCCACGCTTCAGAATCCAATCCAACATTGGTTTTCCTATTTTTCTCTTCGTCAATTTTACTTTTGTCTGGTGGGGTGCCATGATGCCCTCCAACCACGCAGGCATACTGACGTGCAGCTTTTCTCTCCCAACCTCGGACTCGCAGGAGATATCCCTCAAGAATGATCTCTCCTGCGATGGGATGTGTGGGATGATTGGTACCTCGCAAGCCAGCTATCATAGGCAATCCGGCCCGTTCGGCTTTCCAAGCGAAACTTCCCGCTTCCGGACCGAAAGTAATGGGTTTTGCTTGGAATACCGGCGTGGCTTTGCCTATGTCATGTATGCCTGCCATGAAAATCATGAGTTTTCGAGCAAGAACCTCATCGTTTCCAAGGTCTCCAACTATTACCGCTTTCGTGCCCTGCGGAACCCACGTATCCCATATTTTTGACGCCATTGCCGCGGAATCAACCATATGCACATACAGCGGCAACCATTCAGAGTCATCAATACGATTTGTTTTGCCCCATAACGCTTTCGCGCCATCAGACAAAGCAACGCGGTCATCACGCACAGAAGAGTTCATGCCCGATTCGGCACCCATCAGTGCCACCTTTCCCATATCCGAAGCGACATCGCCCCTGCATCATATGTTCTTCGCTGTATGTCGACACGTAATCGCAACCCCCATCAATCACAACAACGCACCTGAAACTGATTATAAATCACCCTAGCCAACTCCTATGTAACAGTCGCCATACTTTCGAAACAAAAAGTCGCTCCGCGGAATGCAACATCTGTTCAATGGTTAAGTGGTTTTTCATACCGTGAAGCATCGCTTTAAACAGCAGCGTTACCGTTCATTCCCCTTCGAAGATAAAAAAGCCGGGAACGGGAACGACGGTTGAAACCGACGAACCCGACTCCCGGCATCGCGACTGCTTCTCAAAGATGTGCGCTTGACTCACATGGATGGTACTGAGAACCATTCGCTTGCGATCTGCTTCCGCGCACGTGCCGGCGCGACGTAAATACGTCGCAGGCACACGGCAGACACAAATCAAGTCTGTATAAATCTTCCAGCCAGTGTAAAAGCCAGTCGAAAAGCCATAGGCTACTCTAGTCGCACGGTCGAACAAACAGAAAAACGTCAACCCGTCTGTCCAAAACGACGCAAAACGGGTGTCCATCGTCGGTTTGAGTAGACAATTACGATTCCATCTGTCGAAAGCGACGCGAATGTGGCACCTTCCGTCGGAATGAGCCGGCAATCGCAAAAGCTTCTGCACAAAAATACAAAAGTAAAAATGTCGTTTGCGTGGGAAAGGTTACGGATCACCCACGTGGACGACATTTTGAGCTTAGAACGAGACGCGATTAGAGCAGAATGAATTGCGCTCAAACAGGCAGCGAAATTGCGCAAGGAATATAGCAAAATCGACCATACCGCAAATACGAAAGGGGCCCTGCTGCATAAGCAACAGGGCCCCTCACATCAATTGCCGAAATCAGTCCAGCCGAATCAGCTCACTCGAAGAATCAGGCCTTGGCAACCTCAACGGCAAGTTCGGAGCCTTCGGCGCCGGCAACAACGTCAAGCGAGTCGGCGAGCGTGTCGGCGGACACGAGATCGCGGAACTGCTCGACCTTCGCCACGTCGCCGGCCGGGACGGTCAGCTTCAGCGCGATATGGTCGGAGACCTCGAGACCGGCGGCCTTACGGGCGTCCTGCACGGAGCGGATCACGTCGCGGGCGTAGCCTTCGGCAACCAGATCGTCGTTCAGCTCGGTGTCGAGGATCACGAAACCGCCGGTCGGCAGGGCCGCGGACACGGAGTTGGCGGCCTCTTCGGCGTTCTGTTCCTCCACGCTGTTGATTAGCTCGTACTCGCCCTCTTCCAGCGTAATGTCGCCGTTCGGGGTCTCGCACACCGGAGCGCCGGAAGCGTCCACATGCCATGCGCCGGACTTGGAGGCCTTGATGGCGAACTGCACGTCCTTGCGCAGGCGCTTGCCTGCAACGCGGGCGTTCACGCGCAGCTCGTGGATGATCTTCAGGCCCTGGGAGCCCGCATCCTCAAGCGTGCACAGCTCCACGTTCTTGACGTTGAGTTCGGACTTCAGAATCTCGTCGTACGCGGCCACGGCGGCGGTATCCTCCACCACCACGGTGAGCTTGCTCAGCGGCTGACGCACGCGGATCTGCTTCGCCTTACGCATGGACAGGGTGCTGGAGACGACCTCGCGCACCTTCTCCATCGCATCGACCAGAGCCGGATCGTCGACGAGCACGCGGCCAAGTTCGGTGGCTTCGCCGGTCTTCTCGTCGGCCAGGAACGGCCAGTCGGCCAGATGCACGGATTCGCCTCCGGTCAGGCCGCGCCACACGGACTCGGCTTCCATCGGGGCAAGCGGCGCAAGGACGCGCATGAACACCTCAAGCACGGTGTACAGGGTGTTGAACGCGTTCTCGTCTTCCTTCCAGAAGCGGTCGCGGTTGTTGCGGATGTACCAGTTAGTGAGCATGTCGATGAAGTCGGATGCCGCATCGCAAGCGTCGGAGATCAGGAAGTTGTCCAGCGCATGCTGGGTCTTCTCGACCAGGCGGCGGGTGCGGGCCAGCAGGTAACGATCCATCTCCGGCAGGGAGGCCACTTCGTCGGCGGTGAGCTGGCGGGCGTCGTAGCCGGCGCCCTTGTTCGCGGCGTTGGCATACAGGGTGAAGAAGTAGTAGGAGCTCCACACCGGCAGCATGACCTGGCGGACGGTGTCGCGGATGCCATCGGCGGTGACGATGAGGTTGCCGCCGCGCAGGATCGGCGAGCTCATCAGGAACCAACGCATGGCGTCGGAGCCGAAGTCGTTGAACACGCCGTTCACGTCCGGGTAGTTGCGCAGGTGTTTCGACATCTTCTGTCCGTCGGAGCCGAGCACTATGCCGTGGCAGATCACGTTCTTGAACGCCGGCCTGTCGAACAGGGCGGTGGCCATGACGT
>ERZ1031719.488-NODE-488-length-15261-cov-3.814744_pt1 | contig 15261 bp, 19 predicted proteins | sample MGYA00516702_ERZ1031719 | MGnify/ENA primary metagenome ERZ1031719 (study PRJEB33719, sample SAMN04261227) | wastewater metagenome | biome: rural village; feature: human; material: feces | host: Homo sapiens | place: El Salvador | collected 2013-01-07 ...
CAACAATTTTTGCAAATCGGAACTATATATCCGGTTGTTCTTCTTGTATTAATTTCACCACAACTAACACATACATCCCTAGAAATCTCACACCACTTATGAAGAATTTGATCTGTTACTTCATCTGAATATGATTCTATATCTACAGCTAATCTCATTTCGCCGTATTTTTCTTTGGCAGCAATGATCTTTACCTCTGGATACTTATGTTCTCTTATATATATAAATAACTCTTTACACATACATTCAAACAAGTCGTGCCATCCGATTGGCAACTCTGGATATTCTTCTAACAAATCGACATTCATATACATCAACTCCTTTCTGAGATTTGTTACTATATAATTCTTTCCACCCAGAAAATTTTGTTCAGATATTTGCATTCATATTCCTATGTTATATACTACGAATGAAGAGTCCGAAATGGACGGAAGGAGGATTTGAAAATGGCTAGAGGACGCAAGAAAAAGCCCACAGACATTAATGAACAGATTGCTCTTCTTGAAGAGACAATCAGTAACCTTACCGCCGAATTAAAGGCTAAAAAGGCTGAACTTGCAAACCTTGAGAAGGTTAAAAAGGAACAGGAACAGCAAGCACTGTTAGATGCAATTGTTGCTTCTGGGAAAACTAAAGAACAAATCATGGAATTGCTCCAGAACTAAAAAAGAGCCGGGGAATTAACCCCGGCTTTTTCGTTGTTATTTTTCCGTAACCATGTAATTAAGGGAGGATTCGTAAATTATCTACAGGTTTCCCGTTTTTACTATCGCAGAACACGGCGTTCTTTCCCACACTTCGGACAAATATATACATCCTCTGTTACTCCATTTGGGAAGTAATTTGTCATGTAGTGATGATAGTTGTGGCAACAAAACAATCTCTTAAAAAATGTAACAAAATCCATATCACTCGCCTCCTTTCGTCTCAACTGTTTCCCAGTCTTCATCGAATCGCCAATCACACTTACCAGATGGCCCCGCTGCGAACATTGCCACGCTAACTGGAACACCTTTTGGCATATTAGCGCGGTGCCTCATACATTTAATATGAGGGCAATTCCTATTTGCACAAAACGTAATATCCTCTCTCCACATGCTCATAAACTTAGATTCTCCTGTTGATTTCATCTTATCTTTAGCAGCCTTTAATGTTTTTAGCACTTCTTCTTGGAATGCATCATCCTCTTGAAATAAATTCACTTCCAGTTTTCTAGGGTCTGGATTATTAAACATAATTGGTGAATAATTCATAGCCATATCACCTTCTTTTTCATCAACTCACAAAAAGCATCTCTTCCAAGATCGGATGGACTGGATTTTGATCCTGCTTTTAATATGTCATTCTGTCTGTCGTATATGTAACCGACACGATTATTAATGATCTGATTGTTCATCTGAAGCTTCTTGGCTTCTTCTCGTATGTATTCTTCATCCAATCCTTCGTCATATGCAAGTACCAGACGATCTACCATAAGTCCTTTCAAATAGCGAACCTGCGTGGAAGACAAATGACATCCACAAGAACTCAGCCCAATTTTTGACCCAAACGAATTAAGCTGCATTGTAGATTTCTCAGATTCAAATATTACTGCCAGATTCTTCTTGCTAATATGTTCATAGTTTCTATGGTATCCAAACAGTGTCAAATTCCTACTGCACGGAACAATCGGAAGCCACCTCTCTTCGTGTGCACAATCTCGATCATTTAGCCGCCCCATAATTCCACATAATTTACCATCAAACGTATACTCTGGAATTGTGATCCGATTCGACCAGATATCATATCCGACACCATATTTGGCCTGTGTACAAAATGAGATATGATCATCAAAGAACATCTCGCTGAAAGCACCTTTATATTCATCCAGAATGTCCTCACCATAAGTCTTCATATTTACTTCTGGCTCCTGATGATCTACTACTAGCTTCCGGTAAAACCCGCCAAATGGATAATGAGGTTCCTTATTCAATTCGGTCATATTGAGATGCAATACTTTTGCTACAAACTCCAAAGCAGTCGGAAATGAACATTTTTTCACAAACATGATTAGATTGTAAATCGAGCCGGAATCATTTCTTGTATAATTCACATAGTGCAGACTCTGCTTATATACAGAGATCGCAGACCGATTATCACCATCCAGATTTGGAAATTGATAATAGTCTCCACGATCTCTTACATGATTAAACCCAAGCGCTTCTATGACTTCTCGCAAGTTATCATCTTTTTGTAATTTCTCATTTGTCTTTAGTACATTCACATTCACACCCTAATGTGTTCATTACAAATATTGCATCGACCAATTTCTTTCCAGTTATTAAAACGCCCGTTAACCTCATATAGAACTTGCTGTTTGTCTTCATCGTTTCTGGTCTTATCTAGGAATACAACTATGTATTTCTTTTGCGGATCAAGTTCAATCATTTCACGTACTTTGCTATATTTACCATTGGCATCTTTCTTCATCGTATAGACTTTACAATCATGTTTTTCTCCTGTATATTCATCGTCCCATAATTGTCGCATATAGATCATTTCAGAGAATACCTCTTTGATCTGTTTACCGTTTGCCAGACAAGCAGCATCGAGATAGCGCTGATTGATAGTGTACAGAGCAAGCTGATATGTGGTAATAACCGCTACGTTATTCTTTGAACATACTTGGAAAACACGGCGGCTATTAATAAGAAGCTGAACAAACATCTTCTCATCCATGCTGTCATCACTCTTCATCGTGTCCCAGAGGAAAACCTGTACTCCACGCTTGGAAAGCTTCGTAATGTATTTCAGAACCTTTGACACATCATTATCAAAAAGCTTAATGAAGTGAATCTTTGAATACTTCTCTTCGCTGATCTTCATAGCCTTGTGAAGCATGTCCATCTGTTCTTCGCTGAAATGCCCCATCTTAATCTGCTTACGAGTCATTTTCCAATAGTTCAGATTCTTCGTAAGAATATGTGCCAGAAGCATAATCTTGTAATCTTGACTTCTCATCTCATTAGAAATAATTGCAACATCCACACCTTCTTCTGCCATTGGAATGATCATATTCTCAAATACAAAACTACTCTTTCCGGCTCCGGAATGTCCGCCGACCATAAACATTTCGCCAAGTGGCACCCCAAGCGTCAGATAGTTAAGAATCGGACACTGCTTGGAGTAACTAATTCCGACTGTATCGCCCTTATTGCACTCTGCAATGAAGTCCTCATCAATAACAAGATCCTCTTCTTCGAATTCATGCGTTGCTTCTATGCTAATGTTATTGATCTGGTACTCGAAATAGTCATACACTTGCTGACTGTTCATACTATTAAATTTCGAATCATTATCAAATGACTCGAACATCATCTGACACATGCTATCCAGAACATTGATCTTTGCAATCTTGTCAAAATAAGCATCTACATTTTCCTCGCTGACAAGATTTTTCAATGTCTCAACTTCATGATATCCACCGTAATCATCAAACTTCCTTTTAATGTCTTGCTTATCTTGAAGGAATGTATAGACTGAAATATCATCAAACTGTTTATATCCGGCCTTATACATTCCCTTGCCAAGATAGAAATAGAACTGAGCATCTTCTGTGCGGAGCGTATTCTCATCTTTTTCGTTTACAAACTTATATTCATCATACAAGTCTGGATCCTTCCAAAGACAGAAAACAAACGGTGCTTCAATTTCTTTCCTCTTGGCATTTATCTTATTTAAATACGTATCTTTATCCATCATGCCTCCAAGAACTCACTGATATCCCTCCCCTTTTTCGATGTACCTATATCTGCCAAATTAACTGATTCAACATAATCAGTGCTTTCTGGAAGTGTAATCTTTTTATTCTGGCTGCGCATCTTCTTATAAACATCATTAATATTGTTGTCGATAATCGCAAAAATATATGCTAATGCACTAATATCATTTTTAAAATCTTTCGTTCTTAAAGCCCATTCAATGCTAGAGCGATTAGCTACAATTGTCTGGTAGATACATTCAAACCCGTAAAACTCCAATTTTTTCAATCTGCGATGCACAACGCCCGGAAAGATTTGTCCCTTTTGATAACCAAGAAAGTCTGATAGCACTTCATATGTAAGTGTGCGGTAATGATTATTTCTTGTATACTTCTCAAAAGTCTCTTCATCTTTGTAATAATGATCACCAATCTTTACGAAAGTGAGGTCTGTCCCATACTCGCCAGTTGCATAGCATTTAACTCTACGGCCTTTCTTTTCTTTCGCCATCTTCCACCTCACACAAAATCTTCTGATTCAGAAATAACTTTGCTATGTGTTGCAAATACCTTATCAAAATTAATCAATGAATTATTATTGCTTGCTACAAATCTGGCCTGATCTTGATCCCACGCTACAAGAAAATCACCATTTTCCGGGCTAAAATCAAGATAATCAATCTGGATATAATCGCCTTCCCAGATGAGATCCCCATCAGCATTAAAAAGACCTGTACTTTTATATATGTAATATGGATCTACTTGGAATTTCTCACCATTAAAATCGGTGATGAAACATTCCTCTGAATCGTAATAGTCAGTACCATTTAAGATAACCAATCCACCAACATGCCATACGCTTGGATTATTAATATCTCGCCCTTTATAAAGCCATGAAAAATCCATATATAGTCTCCTTCCAAAGAAATAAAAAAGGAAGACACCGTTTGATGTCTTCCTCTAGTGTCACTATTTAATTCTTCTTATCACGAAAGAATCTGCACGATTTTTTCAAGCGCTACAGTCGGAATGTCCGGATCGGTAAACTTCTCAAATCCATATTCGCTCATAACGTCCTTCACAGCCGCCTTATTCTCTGCCGTAGTCTTTAAGAACTTAGGCTTAATAATGCTAATCAGTTCATCGTTCCGCTCGGCATCGACCTTCCTCGTTCTCTGAGCATCTGAATATTCCTTGGCAGCTTCTTCAGCCGCACGATCCTTCTCAGCCTGTTCCTTCTGGGACTCCGCAAGAGTCTTACCGCTCTTTGCTCTCTCGGCTTCAATAGCATCCTGCATAGCCTTAATAAATGCATCACAGTCAAACGGAATCTTATCTACAATGTCAGAGAATCTGGACTTCGAATCAATACTGTATGTATCATCACGGAAAGAAATAACACGAGCCTCGGATACTACCTTATTAATCTCAATATCCTTGTGTGTCACGGCATTCTTCTTGCCAGTCTTCTCCTTCACAATATCACGATCAATATAAGCTACTCCAATAAAGTGCATCTTATTTCTAATAGCATTGAAATAGCGCTGAGTAGTGTCGGCAGTAAGCTGAGAATATGTCTCATTTGTAACAGGATCAGTAATGTCAGTTCTCTTCAAATGTCCAATGATGAAAGCACTGATTCCAACCTTCTTCAGCTCCCAGATTCTATCCAGAATAAGTTCCATCGCTTTATCCTGTCCCTTGCCGAAACCACCATAAATAGCATTTATTGAATCGGATTTCTTATCTGGATTCTTCTTATTCCAAAGTCGAATTGCTTCCTTCTCTGCAAGTACAATCAGCTCATCAAATGTATCCCAAATAATACACTGAAGATTCGGATAATCGGTTTCCTTATTTTCAATAATATCCTCTGTTACTTCTACAAGCTTTGCCCAATCTTCAATCTTCTCGGTCACGATGCCCTGAATGGCATCAGCTCCATCCTCTCGACCAATATCAAAATGAATATATCCATCTTCTCCACAAAGCTTCTCGCACATTTCCTTGGCAATTGTAGTTTTGCCTACCCCCGACAAGCCTATTAAACACGTACTATAGTGCAGTGGATTTAAGTCAACGTCCTTCTTCTTACCAAATTTTCCCATTTATATTTTCTCCTTTTATTCCCAACTTTTATTCCCAATATATGGCCGTCATTACACCGCCCACGTTTTCAATCAAACAAACAGATCGTCCTCATCAATTTCGGCTGCAATGTTCTTAGGTTCCTCCTTGCTCTCCATTACATCATCCAGAGTCTCTTCCTTCGGCGGAACATATACATTTTCCTCTGTCCATGTGTCAAAATTCTCGTCAAGATCTACGAAACCATTTGCATAGTCACTAACAGTAATCTTCGGGCAGAACATTCTAAACTCAGTGATCCTGTTGCCGAAAATCTGACCTCTGGGGCGGAAATCATCGAGAGTCTTGAATCCACATCCAATCGCAGTCTTCTGAGTATCAGTAAGCATTGACTCGTCAAACTCGACTTCCTCGGCTCCGTTAAGCAGCGCCGTTTCCCATCCAAGCTTTACCATCTTCTTACCCACGTTCTTGATAAACGACAGCCGGTAATTAAGCTTCTTCATCTGCTCTTCATTTTCCGGATCAACCTTAGAAGCATTCAGAATAAGTCTCTGAGGAACATATTTGGTTCCAGTCTCTTTATCAATGTAGGTCGGAGTATATCCGTCTATGTACAGGATTCTCTTTTCTTTCCAGTCACTTGTATCTACACAATCCTTGTTATAGACAAGATCAATATCTACATACAGACGAGGCTTCCTAGTTCTTCCATTAGAATCCGGCTTGAGAACACGAACGCTCTGGAGCTGATACTTGTCATAAATCTTGCCCTGATAAAACTGCTTCGTGAACCGGCCCGTAAATGACATTACTGGCATATCTTCCTTGAGGTTTTCCTTCAGATAACCGATTGCATCAAATTCGGACAGGAATTCCTGCTTTTCAAATCCTTCTCCAAGATCAATTACAACCTTTGAACCATATGAAATTGTAGACAGAACATCATCATCAAAACGATCTGCCCAATCAATTTCGACCGGATTATTATCTGTGTCTCTGGCCTTAATCACATCCTGTTCGGAACCAAACATCTCAACAAATCCGATGTTGTTCTTATCTGGACGAACTCCAAAGTTCATACTTCTCATCTTGCGATTACCCTTTGTGAACTCGTGATAAAATGGCCTCTTAGCATCTTCCTTCGGGAAGGCAACTGTGCCAATAAAATTGAACCTATTTTGCATTTATTTTTTCCTCCTAGAATTTCATGAAATATAAATTTATCTATGTATTAATTCTTAAGTTGTGAATTTTTTTTGTACAAAAAAACACGTCCCACTGGAGTAGGTCGCTTAAGTAAAATAACATTAAATTAAATAATCCCCCTACCCGGAGGCAAGGGGACACGCTAGAAGAAACCGAACAGAACATTGCTGAAAACTGCAATTTAAACGTAATGCGAATTCTGGACAAAGAAGGGCCGCAAGCAATTTTTTAACAAGATTGATATGCATCATCTTTATGGCTACAAGGCAGTAAGCACGCTCTGTTCAATCGTAAGAATAATCGGAATCGAACCGATTTAGCATCGCTAGTGTACCGACACATTCTCTCCAATACTAATAGCAAGAAGGTTTCTCAACAGCCCTTTTTATTTTAGGAAGGAGGTCTGGGCTGTTGAATACTGATGGTGGGAGTCGAACCCACACGCCTTGTGGCACAGGAACCTAAATCCTGCATGTCTGCCAATTCCATCACATCAGCAAATGTAAGTATCGCCGGAAATAAAACGTCTCTCTACTTGTTTCATTATGACTGATGTTTAAGCCTGTGCTAGGACGGTTAGTCCGTATGCAGATCGGCTTCACCTGCCGATCAACATCCAGTCATATAAATTCATATAAATCCAGTAAATACTTACAGGCCGTTTCGCCTTATTTATCAAATCGTAATTGCGTTATAACGCTCCGAATTAATCACTTTAAGCATCATTTCCATCGGAGTGCTACCAATACATCCAATTAAATTCTTGAATGTTGATGCCGACTGTCCAGACACAAGCTGAACACCTCTCACATTACTTGAAGCATGAAATGTATTTTGTACTGAATTCACATTCCAGAAAATGATATTTGGCATTTCATATCCATTTGATTCAAATTCTTGCTTCATCATCGTCAAGCAATTCGTGCCTTTCGAACAATGGTCAAATTCCATATCAGAAATAATAATCAAAGATTTTGGCATTTCATCACTAGGAACATGATTCTTTATGCCAATCGAAAGGATCTGATCCATTGCAGCCTTAATATTTGTATTTTCACCCCAATTCTTATAATTTATATTACGAAGCTTCTGACTTAAAGTCTCTCCTTTTACAATTTGAATAGAGGACGTATTACTGAAGTTCATAAACATATTATGAAATGCTCCAGTATTTCTTTCTGCAAAATATAATGCAAGCCCAAGCGCTGAACAAATAGGTCGACCGCTCATTGATCCAGATGTATCTGCAATTACCAATGCATTAGTTCCCGCTTCAACATAATTCGGAAGTTGTCTCCATTGTGCTTCGACAGTGGGATCATTCTTTATTGCATTTTTATAATCCCATGCATATGATTCAAACATTTTCTCAATCAAATCGTAAGGATAAAGTGTCCCCGAATTAATCTTCTCTTCCCCATTTATGGCCTTCTGAATATACTCAGTATAACGATCCCCATCGTGTCTCGTGAATGCATTACGATAGATCATTGACGCTCTGGACGGTACTGCCGAATAATTTATTTCATTCCATTTATTCGCAGACATTTGAGATTCTACAATCTTAATTGCCTTACGGAGAGCACGAACAACTCTTTTGTAATCGTACACAGATAACTCAAATGCCCTTGCTGTCCGAATACCAAGCTGCTTAGATTCCTCCGAAGAAGAATCGACTGATTTAAGCCACTTACCAAGAAGGCTCGGTGCTTCATTATTTCTTAAAGCATCTTCATCCAGATGGAACTGCTCTCTCATGACATCCCACATGTCTGTTTGTAATGGAGTCCCGATGAGTTCATACAAATCGTCCCATCTTCCATATTCTGGAATAAGTCTGATATTGTTCTTCAAAACCTCTGGATGTATCTGTGCAATATATTTAAGAAGAATCTTAAATACTCTTCGTTCGCCAAGACCGCCCCGAATATCACGAGCATAAAACAGAATCTTTGTCGCAATTAGCGGATCTTCCTTATATGCTTCAGCAAATAAACTCTCGATTCTTGTTGAATCTGCATTTCTTAATGCACCAATTGTTGCAAACAGATCAAGAAGTCCATTATCTGTTGTGTTGTAAGCGGTCATGCCATTTGTAGTTTGTGTGACCTTTGCCTCATTCCTTGCAGCATCTGCAAAATTCATAATAAGCTCCTTTCATGACACGTTTATATTTTTCGCCAAATATTTTATTTTTTGCTGTTCGTGTCACATTTGTGTTCATGTCTCTTTTGGTAATTTTGATTATCAGTCAAATCCATGTTTTTTGCTGTGAGAGACACATAAGATGACATATTGGGGTCGAACCAATATCTCCTGCATGGCATATCTTTTATTCTTGAGATTGCTGTTTGTGACACATACATGTCACATTAAAAAATTTCTCAGGCGCTTTACCATTAAGCTAATGTCATCCATATCCTACCGGAAGGTTTCCCCTCAGTAGTAGCTGCCCATGTTGGGATCGAACCAACGAATGCAGGGATCAAAACCCTGTGCCTTACCGCTTGGCGAATGGGCATTGTTTCTATATATTAATTCTCGCCGTTCGAAAAACTTTGTACGATTTTTTCCAAATCTTTCACAACTTCTTCATAACAGCTTTTGTATCCATATAAGATATTCGTTTGCATATTCATGCCGTTTTTTAGCAATTCATCATCAAATTGATGATCTGTTGCTGCAATGCGAATTTCGTAATTTTCAATCAATTCCTTTAATCTATCAATCATATTTTTTACCTTTGTTCAACAAACTTCGTAACCTCGGTATTGCATTCCTAGAGACTACTTTCTATCTATGTACATACACAGGAAATTACCGATTACAGTACCTAGACGTTCGACCAATACGGTCTAACAGTCTGAGGCAACAGCTAGACCTATGCTCTCAACGGGAATCGAACCCGTACTCTGTCACCAGAATTGGATTTTAAGTCCAACGTGTCTACCAGTTCCACCATAAGAGCAAAATCTTGGTTTAAACCCCTAAACTTCCAAGATTATACATATGTGACGTATCTCCAAGTCACATACGAAAAGTTTTTCGATGCCTAACCCGGTCGAGATTTTGGTCGGGTTACTGATTAAGGTCATTACAGACCACATCTTTTGAGGTTCTAGGAAGGCCGGGAATCGAACCCAGATTAGCTGCTTATAAGACAGCCTGCCTAACCATTGACAGATCTTCCTGTATGACACTTGCGTCCAAGTGCCATTTTGTTTTCCTATATATTAATTCTCGGCCTAGAAATTATTTTGTACAAAAATTTCACTTATTTCTGATTCGATCCCACACATTCCTCTGATGGAGTGCTTCGATCTTATTATTCGCTTCGAACAACTTCTGCGAAGTATTTGCAAGATCACCACGGACTTTTATCAGCTCGTCATTCGTACTATCTAATTTAATGAGTAATGTATTCTGCTTTTCCAAAGCAACGAGCAACTTTTTTGAAACTTCATCATACTTACGCTTATACGAAGGTATAGTCTTCTTGACCTTCTTCTCCGGCTTCGCAGCATGTACTGGAATAGAATTATGTACTCCGGGCTTGTCCAGTCCGTAAAACTCATCTAACATATCTACCGCTTTCTCATCCAGAATAAGATTTCTACCTCGCCTGTTCTGAACATAACTATAAGAAAGATGTCCTTCCATCTTATCTCCCATGCGCCGAATCGTACTGTGAACCGTTTCCTTATTTCTTCCAATAGCATTAGCGTAATCCGTGATCGTGATCATTGCGTCTCCTTCCTTAGTCGCACGTATCTCCAATTTGATAAGTAATATAAGGTGATCCATTACCACCCATTAATTGCACATCATATAATCCGTAACCTTGGCTGTACTGAGGCGGCAAAATCTTTGCTACCTCTTCGTACAAATCGGTATACTTCAGTTTCTTCAATTTATGATATAATTGTCCCGTAATGGGAGTTTTCATTTGTCTCATGTGTAATCTCGCACCTTTACCTTGACGATAATTCTCTTTCCCATTCGATCACGAAGCTCAAGAAGTGGTCTGCCAACCACACCTTCCATATCGGCATTACCAATATTGGACTTGGGCTTCGTTTTTACAAATTCAATTGCGTTCTTGATTGTCCCTTCGAATAAATAATCCGGCTCTCGCAATCCAAATGCCATCGCAATATCATGCACTGAATCTCGCTTCAGCCAACAATCCGAATCAATCGAATAGACATCAAACAGGGCGAAATCAACTCCTTGCTCAAGATACTGTCCTCCAGAACCTCCGCCTTGAACCTTCGTACCAAAGCCTTCTCCATATAAAATAAACTTTTTTTCACCAAACTTCTGTTCAAACAGTTCTTCGGACTCTTGGGTCTTAAAAAGATTTGTCAATTGGTTTACAAGACTGCTTGGGATACTAGAATCCGCCGTTCTGCCATGAAGCTCAACAGTATGTCCGTCCCATACGACTGAAATATTCGTCCCATCAATCTTTTCCTGCCAAATAAACGGCAAGTCCTTTAGATATTCAATTGTTTCATTTATATAATCATCTTCGATTAGCTTCTTGGAACCATCTTCAGCCCTCTTATTTGCAGTTTGAATCTTTACATATTCAATCATGCACTCACAGCCTCCTTCTGAGCCATACGTACCGCCGGAATCATTACGATTTCAGTCGGAAGTTCAACCTCATCATCTGACCAGTCAATAAGCTGTCCGCAATCACACCACTTTGTAGGATGAAGCGGTTCACCGCATGTCGGGCAAATTAGAGATCCATTACGGCTGACAATTGGCTTCATAGGCTTCTGCTTGTTCAGAAGCGTTTTGACACATTCAAGACACTCCATGTCAGTCTTGTTGTCGGCGTTGGAACACAGCCGGTATACAGTGCTTTCAATTTTCTCCAGTTCCATTGATCACAACCCTTTCTATGTAATTGTTTGCAATTCCAGAAATAATAAGCCCTCCAAGAATCACGGCAAAATCCAAGGCAACTATCATCCAACCCCAAGGCCAGATTACAAACAGAGCAAACATTGCAACAGCCGCACAGGCAGTGCCAAGGTATTCCACCAGAAATAATGGAAAGAGCTTACTCTTCCACAACATTGTTACCTTTCTTCGATGCTTCCTTATTCAAAGAGCGCTGAGAAATCTTCCAGTTCTCTATGCGGCGCATAATGCTCGTCCACTGCGCTGTCGGAAGCTTTTTCATAACGCTCGAAGGAATGTTTAATTCCGGTTCCGTGGTCTTCTTCTTTGCCATTTTCTTCGTCCTCCTTTAAGGAATCATTGTCATCGAACAGGCCAAGAAGATCATCCAGATTATCTTTCTTCGGCTCCGGCTTTGCCTCTTCAGGAGCATTCATAAAGCCATCCAGATCATTAAGATCAGCCTCCGACTCCCCTGCCGGGACAGATACTTCCTCAACCTTGTTCATATTATCATCAACGGATTCAGCCTCAACCGGAGCAACTTCTACGTCAGTTTCCCCATTTGCCGGATTAACTTCCTCATGAGTTACTTCCTTACGAGTTACTTCCTGTGTGGGTGCTTCCCCGTTGTTATTAATAAATTCTACGAGCAGATTATAAATATGCTCAATTTTTTCAGTGACTACCTTCTTATCCTTCGTGTTACGCATCTCAGCATATGTATCAAAAGAAACGCCGTTAATTTCCTTGCTGTGCAGAGTATTCTTAAAAGCTACAAGGAACTCATTGAAACGAGTATCATCCTCGTTCAGATCCTTAAACTTATTGAATACAGAGATCCAGATAAACGCATCCTTAACCTTGAAGAAGTCCTTAGTCTCGTCTGTGATTACATCATTCAGACGATCTACACTCTCTTCCAGATCATCAAAATCTTCCTTAACAGCATTCTTGGCAAGATACTCGGCATTTGCTTCGGTACTCTTCTTCCAATCGTCTAAATACCGGCTTGCCATGATAGACTCCACGCAGACACGCTCCAAAGCGCCCTTCTGTTCCTCGGATGTCTTATACTTTCCATCCGTGAAGAAGTCCATATTAGTAATGCTCTTGAGACGGTTTGCATACTCATAACCGATTTTCAGAACAGACTTCTGGTTTGTATTCATACACTTCGCATCATTCAAGCGAAGCATGTCATACTGAATCTCATCGTCCGTGCAGTTCATACGGACTGTAATCTCCATCTCAGTGTCCATAAGAACTTCCTGTAATTCCTCCGGAAGATCCTTAAAACGCTTACCACGGACATCATAATCCACCCAATCAAAGGTCTGTTCTCCGGTTTCCGGATCAATATGAGGGTTTGTCTGATACTTCACAATCGGACGGCGAACCTTATTACCGATCTTCCAGTTGTTATTTATGTACGAGAAAATGGTCGTAAGACGCTGTTTGCCATCAATAAGATACATAAGCAGCGAACCATTCTTGCAGATTCTCTGAGCGAATACGAGATTCGGTACCCAGTTTTGCTGAAGCATGTCGGACATGAAATTCGACTTTCCTTCCATCGTCCACTGATTCTCTTCTCTCTGAAGAACATAATCCAGAAGAAGATACTTATTATTTACCTTCTTAATTAAGGAAGAAACTGTTACTGTAATGTCTTTTCTACGATTAAATACATATTCGCTCATAATCTTTTTATCCTCCTTCGGATTCTTCTTGTTCCTAAGTATCTGTACTTTTTTTGTGGAGCGCATTGCTTCAATGGCTGCCTCGAAGTCCCGTCTGCTAAGTCCAAGCCTTTGTTGAATCTCTGTCATTGGACACCCCAACATAATCAAGTCAATGATTTTACGTTGAGTCCCCTTGAAAGAATTTACATAGGCGATCATATTTGGGCTTAATTCTGATTCTTCCGGTTCTTCAAGAACCTTATCCTTGTCATCTTCTCTTCCAATAGTCTCTCTGATGCTCAAACTTTCATCTGTTTCCGCATCGAGAGGGACTGTTTTCGTACTGGCAGTAACCGGAGCATTGTTATTTATTTTTGTCAATTCACTTTTAATCTTTCGCTTGAAGCAATCAACAGCCCAAGCGTGGAAGTTGTCACACCGTTCTGGATCATATGCTTTGACAATGCCCGGAAACCCTGCATTACAACTTGACAAAAAATCATCATAATGTTGGTTCGCACCACTGCAATACCGTTCAATTAGCGGAATAACAATGGATTTTAGCTTCTTCATTCCATCTCCAAGGAATTCTGAATAAAGAAGCTGTTTTTCAGCCTCTGTCATCGTTCCCCTTCCTTCTATTTTTGTATATGGGTCTTATTGCTGCGATGTGTGCATTTGCAGATGAATTTGTAAATATGTACGCACCAGAGGAGGTAAGTTGCCATTCCTATCTCCTCATGGCACTTATGATAATCGAACGTGTGTTCGTTTTCAAGTAGGCGGCAATAAAATTATCGCCGTTTTTTTATCCTTCGGATACCGGAAGGACAGAACTCGAAGCTGTTCTACAAAATCATCAAATGAATGCTGAATTACATCGCTGTTCATTATGATATTCTCGCAGTCCGCAAATTTTTTGGACATAAATTCACTCACGGACTGTTCATTATCAATCACAGAAACCAGAACTTTTGTGTCACCGCCCCGGAGTTTTACGGCTTCATCTGCCGTCATTTCTACATATTTGACCATATCAAACCTCCCAGTTTGCATTGTAGACACGCTTTACTTCCAACTTCTCAGATGCATCAGACAGATGACCAAGAGGTTTAAGAATGCGATTCTCAGATATCTGCCTCATACATTCTCCTAGAAGCATTGAATCTTTCTGGAGTCCATTGCCTTCACGAGCCTTAAAGAAGGAATGCGTTGGCTGAGACAGATTCTTAAGTTTCGTTGTAAACGGCATCACGATTGTCGTTTGGCTGTATTTATTTCCTACATCATTCTGGATGACAACAGCATTTCGAATCCCGCCCTGTTCAGAACCAACTGTATTTGATCCGAAATCAACCAGAACGACATCAAATTTCTTATATTTCATGGATGCGTTCCTCCTTCCTTGATTCGCATTTTATAACGGTTGTGTTTCGGTTGTCAAGTGGTTTGATAATACCATTGTAAATTTTTTCACTTCGTTGACAATGGTGTTTGCTTCTTCTTATACTAAGAGTAATAAATCATTATCATTTTTATGATACGGAGGCATTTATGGCTCATGGTGAAATACAATCTGGGAAATCAAGATTAACAATAATCGTCCCAGACGATTTAAAAAACTGG
>ERZ1031719.496-NODE-496-length-15150-cov-6.701756_pt1 | contig 15150 bp, 14 predicted proteins | sample MGYA00516702_ERZ1031719 | MGnify/ENA primary metagenome ERZ1031719 (study PRJEB33719, sample SAMN04261227) | wastewater metagenome | biome: rural village; feature: human; material: feces | host: Homo sapiens | place: El Salvador | collected 2013-01-07 ...
CACAAATAGCGAAATGATGAGTAATATCTTCTTCATGTATCGTATGTTTTAAATTATTGTATAATACCAAGATAATAATCGATGTTGGTTGCCGCCGATTATCTTGTATATTGTTGCGGTACAAATGTACGATAAAAAAACGGAAAAACAAATCCTAATAATCATTACATGTTGGTTATGCATCTTTGTATAATAAATCTCCGTTCCGTGACACCGAATGGCCGTTCCGCGTCACCGAATGGCCGTTCCGTGTCACCGAATGGCCGTTCCGTGTCACGGAATAGACATTTAATACAGTTACAAAGAGAAATAAACCTAATAAAAAGCAAAAATATGCCAAAGTACAAGCTACAAGAAATGTCAAGCCTCAACGGTATTGGCAAAAACAGAGTGTTTCCAAAGATTGTAACCAACCGCCAGTTGGACACAAAGGAGTTTGTCAAGAATTTACATAGAAACTCGTGAGTATATAATCTCCAATATAAAAACACATATGGCTCTGCTCATTGGGCTTAACGAAAACGTTCCTATCTGGCTATTTCTTACAACAAAAACTCCTTTATTTAGACTAAGTAATGCATAATACGCAAAAAACGATTCATGTATGTTACTTTTTAGATATTATTGCACGTTTCACAAGATGTTTTCGTAATTTTGTATTTATCTATTCCAAGATAGCCCAGTACCTCAAGGCATACAAGTAAGTCAAGGGGGTTGGCGAGGGCGTATTGCGTGACAAGAATCTCATTCATTATGTTGGAAGTGACAATACTGGGCATTGTGAGGTAATACAATAACTTTTGATTTTCTGATGATAATACTTATTTTATGGACAACCTTTCACACTTTCATTCATTAGAGGAACTAATTCGTGCCTTGGATAGGGAACGAAAGTTGCTTCATGCACTGTTTCAAGATAGAAAAAAGTTGTCGTTTAGGTATGATTTGGCTCGTGATTTGGCGAGTAAGAAGGATGAGAGCATTGAGTTCCTAAGGCGTTATGGCGTGATACGTGAGAATACTGATTTTGTGGAGCTTGAGGATGTTTATCTGAAGTTCTTCGAGGATGTGCTTGAGGTTAACGAAGAGATAAATGTTGCTAGTGTAAAGGAAAGTATCGGGAACCTAAATAATGCCATCGATTATTATCTGAGTGAGAATAATCCGAGCAGGAAATACGGATACCTACGTGATGTGAAACGAATTCTGAGGAATATTGCGCTCACAACACTTAGGAATGTCATCGATTTGAAGCGCAACATCGACAATACCTACAAGAACGAGCCAACCTTTGCCATCAAGAAAAAGAAGTTGGTACATCTTGACGAAAAACGCAAGGATATTGCAGACTTGATAAATGAATGTGAACGTGTGATTGATGAGAAGCAGACAACATTCTTTATGATAGCGATGGACGTTCAGCTGAAGGACATCGTTACGGACGTGAAACTGCAGTTGCGTGAGGTGTATCACAACCTGTTGGAACTTGACCGACAGATTATCAACTATCTGAACCTCATTGAATACCAGAACCGTTTGCTGCAGAAAGTGCAGAAACTCAAATATCTGCGCGACCAGATGTTACTGGATACGAACACCGACATTCTGGCTAAACTCCAGATGAGAAATCCCATATGGATGGAACCTCGCCCAAGATATACACTAAAGGTGTCGCTCTCTATGCTCCGCAATTCGGAAGAAGGACTTAAAATACTGAAGGATTTTGCAAAAGGCAAGAGCAACAGTCGTCTGAAGAAGGGTAATCTTGCCGAACCTCTTACCGAGGACGAACTCACGGAACAACAACAGATACTGCAGATGGTGGATATAGGCGAAGTGAAGAATGCGTTTATGGCATCGGGCGACAATCTGTTCCATTTCGTGATGAATTATTCTAGCTACAGAATCAAGATGGACGATGAAGCCAAGTTAGTTCTCTTCTGCCAGATTGCTTCACAATATCTTGATGAACTGCAAGTTGGTGACGAATATCGGCAGCAGGGGGAAATCGAATATCCAATTATATACCCATTAACATCAAGCAATTAAAAATATGCGTTACACAAAAGAAATATTCGACATACTGAACAAGGGAGGATTCATTTCCCAAAACTCAATCTCGCAGCAACGTTCTCATCTGTACGATGCTATAGAGGATGATTTCCAAAACTACCAGGAATACTTCTCAGGCATAGGCTTCCAGCTTGAGGGTGGTAATGGATATTACTATTTCTCTCGCACAGAGAATAGAGTTGAGTTGGCTGACAAGGTTCAGCGACTCGCATTGTGGATAGATCGTGTTGATTTCTTGAAAACCTTCAACAATACGTTCGCTTCTGGCTTCACATTCCGTAAGTCGAACATACTCGAAAAGTTCTCCAGCGACATTGAACTAAAGGAGAAGGCACGCAACCTTTACACTGACGTAAAGACAAACGAGGAGAAGGTAGAGAAGCTCATCAACGATTTGGAGCGCCAAGGCTTTGTGGAATTAGAGAACGAACTTGACGGAACTTACAAAGTAACAGCAGCCTTCCATTACATAGAAGAACTGATAGATTGTCTAACCATCATTGAAACCGAAGAGTCATGAGAGCATTGCGAAAGATAATTTTTGTGAATAGTGCCAACATCCGTTATGCTGAAGTAAAACTGGATGGTAATGTACATTTTATCGGCACTCAAGGTGTGGGCAAAAGTACTTTGCTTAGGGCAATTCTGTTCTTCTACAATGCTGACAAACTACATCTTGGCATACCAAAGGAGATGAAGTCGTTCGATGAGTTCTATCTTCCTCATGCCAATTCATATATGGTGTATGAGGTGGAGCATGAGCACGGACCTTTCTCAATACTCGTATTCCGCTCCTCGGGTAGAGCATGTTACCGCTTTATTGATGCAGCCTATCAGAAGGAATGGCTTGTTGATGAGCATGGAGAGGTAACAGCAGAATGGAAGGTGATACGCGATAGATTGAATAGTGCTTACTCAAGCAAGATTATTGATAGATACGAGCAGTATCGGGATATACTCTATGGCAACAAGCAAGCTTTAAGCAAAGAGTTCGTGCGTTTTCAGTTGTTGGAAACTAACCGCTACCAGAACATACCACGAAGCATACAGAATGTGTTCCTTAACTCGCGTCTTGATGCTAATTTCATTAAGGACATCATTATCCGTTCGATGAGTGAAGAAGAAGCCAATATTGATCTTGGATATTTTCGCAGACAGGTGTCTGACTTCGAACAGGAGTACAAGGATATTTCGTGCTGGTATAAGACAAATCAAAAGGGTGAATCGGTAGTAAGAAAACAGGCCGATGCTGTCGTGAAGGCATATCATGAGCTCCTCTATATGAAACAACAGATAGAGGAACTGTGTGGTGAACTTAGGTATGCAGAACGCATTACGCGTGAAAGATTGCCACTTATTGACGCTAAGATTGAAGAGCTCATGCAAGAGCTGGAAAGGCAGAAGCGTTTACTCTCTGAGGTTCAGCAAAAGCATAATGCGGAGAGGACTACTTTGAATCAAGAGCAAGGTATTGTGAACGAAAAACTAAAGCGCACCAAAGAGCGTAAGGAATATTATGCGAATCAACAGATTGATGTGGTGATGAATCGATGTGCACAAGAACCTGTTGTGAAAACAGAACTTGATGCCCTCAAGGACAAACTTGCTGATCTTACGGCAAGTTTCAATGACGTTACGACTAAATATAAGGCTTTGCGTCAGAACATCACCAACCAGTTTGAGACTTTCAAACAAGCTCAGCAGCAATGTATTCTTGTCTATGGACAGGAGAAGCAGAATACTGATGAACGCCTTCTGAAAGAGTATAATGCTACGAGAACAGAGATAGAACAGTCTTATGCGGAGAAAATAGTTTCGGCAACTAACGCTATTAACGCTATAAAGACAGAGCAAAACGATTGTGACAAAGAATTTCTGAAACTAAAGTATTTTGTGCCCTTCAAAGAAGAAAAGGAAGCATTGACGCAGCAGCTGAATGAACTGCAACTCAATGAGAAAGCACTTGAAGGTCGGATTGGTAAGCTTGTGTCTGAGGTAAAGAGTGTTCAGGCAGAATATGATAAAAAGGAGGCTGAGATTAATGCGGATTACACCCGTCAATTGGACAAAAAGCAGAAGCAGACAGATGCCGTTGTAGAACAAATTCAAACCATCGATGCGCTCCTTGATAGTATCAAAGGTTCGCTCTACGAATGGCTTGAGGATAACAAGCCTGATTGGGAGCAGAACATCGGTAAGGTGATAAATGAGGAGAAGATTCTCTATCAGACAGGACTTCATCCGCAGAAAGCAGATGGAGCATCATTGTATGGCGTTAAGCTTGATCTCGTGGATTTTCCGCTTAATGTGCGTAAGCCAAAGCAACTGAAGGATGAAAAGGACGCTTTGGAGAATGAACTGAAACAAGCAAAGACTGAGTATGCTGAGATTTTCAATAGTCAAGAAAAAGCTATCGAAGATTTGAAGCGCCAGTTTACACCAAAGATTAAGGATCTACGTCAGTATAAGTCGATTGCAGAGACGGAACTCAATATGATTCCGCAAAAGCGTAAGGGTATCATCGTCAAGATTGATGACTATGACGCCAAGGCAAAGCAGATAATCGAAGAAAGACGGAATGAACAGTTGAATCGCCAGCAGAAGTTGGCTCATGACCTTACGTCTGCACAAAATGCGCTTGAAAGAATCAATACTGACAAGCAAAAGCAACTTAAATCAGTCGAAAAAAAGCATCATGATGCTAAGGCTGATAACGTTAAACTACATGCCGAACGTGTTGCAGAGATAAATGCGGAAACGAAGATTCGCAAACAAGAAGCTGATACAGAATTGCAAAAGCTGAAGCAGCAGGAGCTGGACGAATTGAAAGGCCAAGGTGCCGATACTGCACTCGTGGAGGATTGCAAGGCAAAGATTAGCAAGGCAGAAGACGAACTGAAATACATAGAGCGGAATCGTAAACTCGTATATGACTACAAGCGAGATAAGGAGGAACTTTTTGACCAAGAGGATTACCAGAAAAGTCAGAAGAAGAACCTTGCTGAGAGGATTATACAGTTGGATGAGAAATATGGCCAGCGTAAGCAAAAACACGAACAACAGATTACGTCCTTTGGAAAGGAACTTAGCGAGCGCAGAGAAGAAAAGAAACGTCTCGAAGATGAGTTGCAGAAGGCAGAACGCTTTGCTCATGATGAGAATCTTTGTCCTCCTATGCTTGCAGAAGCTAAAGAAAAGCAGACGTTGCGTACTCCAGGGCAAGCTGTTGATGAGCTTACGGGAATTATTGTGTCGCGTCAGTCAAAGCAAAATCAATTCAAGCAGAGCATCAATGTGTTCAAGTCCAATTTCTCAGCAAAAAACACATTTAGTTTCCGTATCGAACTAACCATTGATGAGGACTACCATGATTTCGCCAACAACCTCGACGAATTCCTTATTAATAATAAATTGGAGGAGTATCGCAGAAGGACAAGTGAACGTTATGTGAACATCCTGGCGCGTGTATCGAAGGAGATGGGCGAGTTGACACGTCATGAATCGGATGTCGATAAGATTATTCATGATATCAACAACGACTTCAAGGAACGTAACTTTGTGGGTGTTATCAAACTCATTGCTTTGCAGTCAGTTCCTTCGGCAGACAAGATGGTGCAGTTGATGAAACGCATCAAGGAGTTCAACGATGATAATCAGTTTGTTATGGGTGAGATGAACCTCTTCTCAACCGCAAATCGTGATGATGTAAATCAGAAAGCTGTGGGGCATCTTCTCGACTTTATGAAGTCATTGACGGATAATCCTTCGCGCCAGTATCTCACGCTTTCCGACCTGTTCCAATTACAATTCCGCATCATCGAGAACGATAACGATACAGGTTGGGCAGACAAACTCTCACATGTAGGTAGTGAGGGTACTGATACGCTCGTAAAGGCAATGATAAACATCATGCTCATCAATGTATTCAAGGAAAAGGTGAGCCGCAAGTTTGGTGATTTCAGAATTCATTGTATGATGGACGAGATTGGTAAACTGCATCCGCAAAACATCAAGGGCATCCTTGACTTTGCTAATGCTCGTAACATATTGCTTATAAACTCCTCACCAACAACCTACAACGTATCTGATTATCGTTATACCTATTTGTTGCAAAAGGATGGCAAGTCAAAGACTATCGTTCACTCATTAATTTCACAGAAATGAAGATAACCATTGCTCTCATAGACAAACTAATCCGTCTTCGTAATGGAGAATCGCTACCCGCAAGCCAACTCAAGGGCGAGTGGGTAGAGGATTTGGTGCATGATGGAGTCTTGATTAGTACATCGCATGGAAGTAGGAGAACGTGGTTTGCGCCCAATGCAGAAACATTATGCAAAGCGTTAGCTTCAGTAGATGAAAGATTTATTGACATGGAGCTATTGCGTGAAACTTTATTGTCGGAGAATACCTTACGTTCACAGCAAGCATCATCAACAGGTAACTCTAAGTTGGTAATGACACGCTCTTGCCCCGGTTTTCCTGTTAACTCATACGAACCAATTCCTTGTACATTGAATGGTCGGGAGTTCGTTGTCAATCCACAAGAAGGCTGTTTCTTATTTGTGACAGATTGGCAATCGTTCTACGTTCCCGATGATGTGGTTGTAGTTGGTATTGAGAATATGGAGAACTTCCGCATGATTCGCCAGCAACGAGATCTCTTTGAGCAATGCATTGGTAATAATCGATTGTTGTTCGTCTCTCGTTATCCACAATCCGTTGATTTACGTTCTTGGTTGCAGATAATCCCCAATCGCTACATTCATTTTGGCGACTTCGACCTTGCTGGCATCAATATATTCCTCACAGAGTACAATGCATATTTAGGTAATCGTTCTTCTTTCCTAATTCCCTCTGACATAGAAAGACGGTTAGCAAAAGGTACAATTGAAAGATACAATGACCAATATCAAAAGTTTAAAAGTATAAAGTCAAATATCCCAGAGATTCAGCACCTTATTGACATCATAAACAGGTATCATAGGTGCTACGATCAAGAGGGATATATAAAAATAAAAGAACCATGTTCCTCTACCAAAAACTCATAGACCGTTCCACCCTGCGTCAGGGATTTCAGATTCCAGTGGAGTTTCATAATCTGCTGAAAGCAATGCCTGGAGGTATGCCCAAGCATGGGGAAACTCGTAGCGTGAAGGTGTTGATTGATGGCGTGGAGTATGATGCTCAACTAAAGAACCAAGGGTTCGACCGTAAAAAGTATGACGGACATGCAGACGTGATACAAATAAGGTATAACGAAGGAAGTGCGTTGGTGAAGCGGTTGCGAGAAATGTTCTGCTCTACTTGGAGCTATGTTGAGAGTATCAAGAATCTGCCAGAGAATATCAACCGTAAGTTCACCATACGCATACCAGAGGAACAACAGGAGTTTCTTGCTCTAAGTACCACGGATATGCCAAACGTTTTCGTTGCAGATTGCATCACTGCGGCAGTAAAGGCCGAAGTGAAAACGGATGTGAGTACGATGTCTGAACTAGACTTTGAAACCTTTGAGCCTCGTGAGGATAAAAATCTCACCATCGTATCACCGCATCACCGCATCATTCACAAAGCAAAACCAGTGTTCGATCGTCCAACCCTCTCCTTCCACTTTCCAAACGGATTGGTGGAGAAGATAAAGGTGAATAAACATTTGAAAGTGTAGGATTAATGCTTAGAAAATATATTGATTTTGAATTATTGCTGTCCTATAAAACTCCAAAGAGCATAAAAACTGCCCAAAGCCCCGTTTTTAATAGGACTTTGGGCTTCTTTTTCCAATATTAAGTAAGCCCTCTTAGTTGAAAAAAGTTGGTTCTGGTGATATTGTATCTTTGCACACGGTACTAACCCAATTCTTGTTTTACAATTAAGGTGGAAACTGTTACGTGGAATGACATATTAACTATGAAATACCTCAAATGTCAATATGATTAAATGAAACCATAAAAAAAAGCGTACAACCAAAATCAATATGATTTCAGTTGTACGCCTTATTATTTATTCTTGTTAAGAATGTCTATTCTTAAAAGAATACTTACTTAACTTCTTCAAAGTCAGCGTCCTGTATTGTCTCGTCGCCCTTAGTATTGTTTGTCTGCTGCTGTGCACCAGCCTGAGCGTCAGCACCTGGCTGTGCTCCACCCTGATACATCTGTGCAGAAGCAGCCTGCATAACATTATTAAGGTTGGCAATAGCTGTATCTATAGCTGCAACATCGGCTGCCTTATGGGCATCCTTAAGCTGCTGAAGAGCCTGCTCGATGCCTGGCTTCTTGTCGGCAGGAATCTTATCACCGTTGTCCTTAAGGAAGTTCTCGGTGGTGAATATCATAGAGTCTGCCTGATTGAGCTTGTCTATCTTCTCGCGCTCAGCCTTATCCGAAGCAGCATTCTGCTCAGCCTCAGCCTTCATGCGGTCGATTTCCTCCTTGCTCAAACCTGAAGAAGCCTCGATACGTATAGCCTGCTCCTTGCCTGTAGCCTTATCCTTTGCAGATACGTTAAGGATACCGTTGGCATCGATATCGAATGTAACCTCAATCTGAGGAACACCACGACGAGCTGGAGCAATACCCTCAAGGTTGAACTGACCAATTGACTTGTTCTGAGCAGCCATAGGACGCTCGCCCTGAAGTACGTGAATTGTTACGGCAGTCTGGTTGTCGACAGCTGTTGAGAATACCTCGCTCTTCTTTGCAGGGATAGTTGTGTTGGCGTCGATAAGCTTTGTCATTACACCACCCATAGTCTCGATACCGAGAGTAAGAGGAGTAACGTCGAGCAATACGATGTCGCCTACACCGCTCTCCTTGTTGAGGATAGCACCCTGGATAGAAGCACCAACGGCTACAACCTCATCAGGGTTAACACCCTTTGAAGGCTCCTTGCCGAAGTAGTTCTTAACGAGAGTCTGAACAGCAGGTATACGGCTTGAACCACCTACGAGGATAACCTCATCGATATCGCTTGTCTGGAGCTTAGCGTCGCGCATAGCGTTCTGGCAAGGAACAAGACATGCCTGGATAAGATTATGTGCAAGCTGTTCGAACTGTGAACGAGTCAATGTCTTAACCAAGTGCTTTGGCACGCCACCCTCGGCTGAGATATACGGAAGGTTGATTTCGGTAGAAGTTGTGCTTGAAAGCTCAATCTTAGCCTTCTCGGCAGCTTCCTTAAGACGCTGCATAGCCATAGGGTCCTTAGAGAGGTCAATGCCCTCGTCAGCCTTGAAGCCATTAACAAGCCAATCGATGATAACCTGGTCGAAGTCGTCACCACCGAGGTGAGTATCACCATTAGTAGAGAGAACCTCAAATACTCCACCACCGAACTCAAGGATTGAGATATCGAATGTACCGCCACCAAGGTCGAATACTGCAATCTTCATATCCTTGTTAGCCTTGTCTACACCATAAGCAAGAGCAGCTGCAGTAGGCTCGTTAACGATACGACGAACGTTAAGACCTGCAATCTGACCAGCCTCCTTAGTTGCCTGACGCTGTGAGTCGGAGAAGTATGCAGGTACAGTGATAACAGCATCTGTAACCTCCTGACCGAGATAATCCTCAGCTGTCTTCTTCATCTTCTGAAGTACCATAGCCGAGATTTCCTGCGGAGTATACTTGCGGCCGTCGATGTCTACACGTGGATAGCCACCCTCGTTGACAACAGAGAACGGAACACGAGTTACCTCCTTAGAGCACTGCTCATAGGTCTCGCCCATGAAACGCTTGATTGAATATACGGTGTTCTTAGGGTTTGTGATAGCCTGACGCTTTGCAGGATCGCCTACCTTACGCTCACCATCCTTTACAAAACCAACGATTGAAGGAGTTGTGCGCTTGCCTTCGCTGTTGGCGATTACTACTGGTTCGTTGCCCTCAAAAACGGCAACACAAGAGTTTGTAGTACCTAAGTCGATTCCAATAATCTTTCCCATAGTTGTATTTTTTTATTTTTTATTTCTTGTTTGTTAATTAATACGGCGAACGCATCATCTGTTTAATACTTTCGTATTTCAGAACTGCGTTCGCCGTATAATATACAAATGGTGTGCCAAAAACTAATCTACTTAGTAAATACTGACAAACATAGTTTGTTGAAACCTGTCAATATGGCATAAATAAGTGGAATTAGCGGTTTTGTATGACAATATTGTACTAGAAACTATATATATATTTATAATCTGAAACCGCATCCTACTGTGAATGGGTGCCATTCTGGAGCATACTTGGTGCGTAATAATGGTGTAAGGGCAGTACGTGCATATAGCATAAAGAATCCGTATCCGACACGAGCCTCAAGGTTTATACCAATTGGATTCATGTTTACGTCCTTTGTCAGGGTGTGCCTTTTGCCCAATTTATATCGTGAGCGTTCGTTGAAACGAAACTCTATTGATGGGCCAAAGGCAGCATATACATCGTCGCCACCTATGCGGTTAGACCATTCAAGCATGATAGGAAAGCGCAATGCCCAGTAGCTTAGATAGCTTTTAGAAGGACGCTTGTCGTCGCCTTCTTCGCTTTTGAATGGTTGCATACTTGTTATGCCGTCAACAGTGTTGAGCACATAGTCGGTATTGAAATGATGGCTGACACAGGCCAGCGACATAGCCGACGTTAAAGCCCAAGAGCTGTTGAATGGATATTCGAACGAGAATCCATTGATACCCCATTCCATTGACTTGCTGTCACGTGTATATATGCCAGCTGATGATGCACCGAATGCAGAGCCTGACAATATATTCAAACCGAAGAATAATCCTGGATAGTGGCTGTATTCCTGGCTTTTGCGTTTGTACGTTCTTCTGGGAATGAAGGGCGACGTTATATACACCTGTTCCACTTGCTGGCCGTCGAGGTATTGTGTCTCAAGTGTCTTCTCAAGCTCGCTACCATTAGCTTTGTAAACTTTTACATTTGTACGCTCGCCTGTTTGGCTTATTTCGTACTTCTGTTTGTTGAAGACAATAGTGGTGTCATATGTATTCTTGTTGGATATAGTGTCCTTGTCGGAGTTGTTGTCCTGTGCCGATGCAATGGCAGGCATAATAGCCAATGTCAAGGCTAATGTTCTGATGTTCATAATTCCTGTTTATTAAATTTGTAGATATTGGTAAAAAGAGAAGTTGCTTTGTCTACCAACCTCTCTTGGTGTAGCATATTGTCATGATGTCTTCAGGCGAAAGTTCACCCTCGATGTATATAACTGCTCCTTTGCCTTTGCTTGTATGACTAAACAGAACGTATCGGTTTATGCCGTTGGCATGTGGTGGCATCATGTAATATCCGCTTGCTATGCTTCCGTTGTCAATAACCTCGCGTATCTTCTTTGCCGCACGTCTGTCTGTTTTAAGATGTGTATTGATGTCAGCAGCATATTTATCGGGGTATGTCAGACTCTTATATATAATAAGGTGGAATCCGCGCAGTTTGGTGTTCTTCATTACCACCATCTTGCATTCCTTCGAATGTCCGTATTGTTGGAATATGTTGTTGACGGCAAGACCCTCTTGTGCATTGGCCATGCCAAGACCGATTAGGATAAAGCAAATAGTCAGAGCTGTCCTAATCGATAACAGCGGAGGCTTATGCAGTATATTTAATAAGGTGTGCATAATATATATATGTTTATAATATTAATAATGTGTACTGTCGTATAATGATGCCAATTGCTCAATATAGATTATTGCATCATGTCGAGAGCGCTAAATGGGTCTTCGTCATCGCAAGCCACAATCTGCAATGCATCGTCGGCCTGTTGTCTTATCACTTTAGGATTGGTATACACCTTTCCGTCTATTACGGCATAGTTTTGTGGCATTGGCTCAAATATATTCTTTATCGATGGTACAAGCAATACCAAAGCTATAGCTGCGGCTGCCACAGCCGATGCTGTCCATATACGTGGTTTTGTCAGAATTTGATGTAGTGGGGTAGTGCGTATTGTTGGAGTTATGCTCTTTTCTTCTGTTTCAGAATAAAGTGTTGCCTCAGATGCAAGGCGCTCCTCGTCTACAAAACTGAACAAGGCACGTAGCGGACGCCACTCTTCAGGCACGTCGTCTCCAGCGAGTTGGAACCATGTGCGCAGTGTTGCTTCCTCGTCATTGGTTGTTTCGCCCGACATATATCGCTCTATAAGCGTACGTATGTCGGTATTTTGCTTACCGTTATTGATGTTCTTTATCATAGCTTGCTTCCTTTCATCATTATTTTAATGTAAGTTTCGCGTATCTTAGTTCGCGCCCTTGACAGATTGCGACGCAGGTTATCGGCTGTACAACCGGTAATCTGCATAATCTCGTCGGCGGTGTAACCTTCTATCTCCTTCATTCTGAATATCTGTTGTTGCAATGGTGGCAGCTGGTCAACGATGTTGCGTATCAGCCTTGCCTCGTCGTGCAGTTCGGTGCTTCTGTCATCTACGGCAATATCTATCCGTTCGGGCATTGTAGCAGTATGGCTTTCGTGCCGCTGTTGGTCCAGAAATAGGTTGTGTATCATAGTTATGGCAAGCGACTTTAGTTTGTCTTCAGCTTCAAGTTGTTCGCGTTTGTTCCATAGTCGCAGCATAACTTCCTGCACAAGGTCTTCGGCATTGTCTGCCGACCCTGTGACACTCAGCGCATAGCTTAATAGCTCGTTGCGCATGGGCAGGACGATATGGTTGAATTCGCTTGGTTTCATAACTGATACATATATATAACGTATGAAGTGGCCAAATCGGACATCGAAATGTAGAAAAAAGTATGAATTAAGCGATAAAAGTTGTAAAACACTCGAAAACCGACCTTTTTTTATTAACTTTGTACAATTTGAGTTTCAATATCAGAATATAAAATATAACCAACCAATAAATGGGCAAAGGAAAACTGGCGAAGTTCGCCGATATGGAAAGATACGAGAACGTGTTTCAGTATCCGTTCTCTGTAGCCGATAATGTGCCGTTCGACATGAAGGGTCATTGGCGTGATATGTATTTCAAGAACTCTAACCCTATAGTGCTGGAGCTTGGCTGCGGCAGGGGTGAGTATACCGTAGGACTTGCAAAGATGTTTCCCAACATCAACTTCATCGGTGTAGACATCAAGGGTGCGCGTATGTGGACAGGTGCTACACAGGCTCTGAATAAAGGATTGAAGAATGTTGCGTTCCTTAGAACCAACATCGAGATAATAGACAGTTTCTTCTCAGAGGGCGAGGTTCAGGAGATATGGCTCACCTTTAGCGACCCGCAGATGAAGAATCCTCGCAAGCGTCTTACATCTACTTACTTTATGGAGCGCTACCGCAACTTCCTTCAGGATGGTGGTACAATACACTTGAAGACCGACTCAAACTTCCTCTTTACCTATACCACATATATGCAGCAGCACAACAATCTGCCGTTGCTGTTCCGTACAGAGGACCTTTATCATACTGAAGGACTTGACCCACAGACACAGGAAATACTGGGCATACAGACATATTACGAGAGTATGTGGATAGAGCGCGGACTCAACATCAAGTACATTAAGTTCTCGCTGCCTAAGGAAGGCGAGCTGACAGAGCCTGAAGTGGAGATTCCGCTTGACGAGTATCGCAGCTATAACCGAGATAAGAGAAGCCCAAAAGAAACGGCATTGTGATTTTTGAGTATTATCAAAAACTCAAAATCGGCTTTGCCGACAACTCAAAATTCAAAACTCAAAATTCAAAACTCAATATAATGACATTATATCCTAAACTCATAATGGATGCGCTTGCAACCGTAACCTATCCCGGCAATAAGAAGAATCTTGTTGAGGCTGATATGGTGGCCGACAACTTGCGCATAGATGGTATGAAGGTATCGTTCTCGCTCGTGTTTCCACGAGACACCGATCCATTTCTAAAGTCAACAGTTAAGGCAGCCGAGGCTGCTATCCACTACCATGTATCTAAGGATGTGGAGGTGACCATTGGCACCGAATTCCTTTCAAAACCTCGTCCGGAAGTGGGCAAGCTTCTGCCTAATGTAAAGAACGTTATTGCCGTAAGCTCAGGAAAGGGTGGAGTGGGCAAGAGTACAGTGGCAGCCAATCTTGCCATAGCCTTGGCACGTCTTGGTTACAAGGTAGGACTGTTAGATTGTGACATCTTTGGTCCATCGGTTCCTAAGATGTTCCAGGTTGAGGATGCACGTCCATATGCGGTAAAGAAGGACGGACGCGACCTTATTGAGCCAATCGAGAAGTATGGCATCAAGGTGCTTTCTATCGGATTCTTCGTCAATCCCGACACCGCAACACTTTGGCGTGGCGGCATGGCATCCAACGCATTGAAGCAGCTTATAACCGATGCCGATTGGGGAGACCTCGACTATTTTATACTCGATACACCTCCAGGAACAAGCGACATCCATCTTACATTGCTACAGACACTTGCCATCACAGGCGCTGTTATCGTGTCAACACCTCAGAATGTAGCCCTTGCCGACGCTCGTAAGGGTATAGATATGTACAGCAACGATAAGGTGAATGTGCCAATTCTTGGATTGGTAGAAAATATGGCATGGTTCACACCTGCCGAATTGCCAGAGAACAAGTACTATATCTTCGGCAAGGAAGGTTGCAAGAACCTGGCTAAGGAGATGAATGTGCCATTGCTTGCACAGATACCGCTTGTGCAGAGCATATGCGAGAACGGTGACAATGGAACTCCTGCAGCTCTCGATAATACATCTATCACAGGTCTTTCCTTCCTTAATCTTGCCCAGGCTGTTGTTACAGTTGTAAATCGCCGCAACAAGGAACAGGCTCCTACACAGATCGTTAAGACGCACAATTAATTAGTTGGGCGTATCAAGTTGTAACTGACGATATTTTCGTCCATACTCGAAAAAAGCATTACTTTTGTGGAAAACTTCGAGTATGGACGAAAATATTGAATCAGTAAAAAGATTCTTCTTTTTAATTTGTATCATTAGTGTCCCGATTTTAATGGGACACTAATGATATTAAAATAATGCTTTAAAAAGCCTTATATATTAATAGCATGATAATGCTTGCATTCTTTATATATGATAAAAATGACATTAATATCTTAT
>ERZ1031719.499-NODE-499-length-15066-cov-22.053894_pt1 | contig 15066 bp, 3 predicted proteins | sample MGYA00516702_ERZ1031719 | MGnify/ENA primary metagenome ERZ1031719 (study PRJEB33719, sample SAMN04261227) | wastewater metagenome | biome: rural village; feature: human; material: feces | host: Homo sapiens | place: El Salvador | collected 2013-01-07 ...
CGGTTTCATATTCGCTGGCGTCGCAATCTTCAGGGATGCTGATGCTGTATTCACCAGTTTCAGGCAGACTGACTCCGATGTTCTGTTCTGCTTCGATACTTACGGCTGAAAGGAGTGAGTAGCGTCCACCGTTGCGGGTTGCATAAATCTGCGGATTGCGACTCATCATCCATTTCACTCCGTCACTTCCCAGGTCGAAGTCCGATTTCGCCTCTTGAGCTGGTACGGCAGCTAGCTGTAGATGATCTTCAACTGTAGCCGTTTCGCTCCTTTTACTGATGGCGATATTGAGCATTCTGGCGTTTGAAGCGTACTCATCTCCAACCTTTCCGCTCGAATGTTTTACTCTTATCGTCTCCGTATTGTCCAGCGTAGCGGTTTGGGTGAATATGGCGTCCATGGCAGGAATATAACCACTCGTTGTGCTGTTTTTGGCATCTGCATCGGTGTTGATGGCTGTATAGCCCTTCGTCTCATCGTAGGTATAGATGACTCTGCCGTATTCCATATCGCCAAAGTTCATGGCGCAGAGGTAAGGCGAACCGAAGAGATTCCAACCCATGTTCTCCTTGTGGGTGAACTTCAAACCGCCGGTATCGCTGCTCGACCATGGCTGCTGGTTGTTGTTCTGCTTCAAGGTGATGTAGCCCTGCTTGTTGCTGTCCTGGCTTCCATCCTGCTCGTTGTACTCGTTTCCGTAGAAGCGTATGGTTATGTTTTCCTTACCGGCATCTACTCTGAAACCTGTACTGCTGTTAATCTGGCTGTAGTTTACAGGTCCCCAACCTGAATCTGTGCCGAACTTGAAGTCGTAGTTGGCTCGTTCTTCGGCATGGTATTGGTAGAAAGTAAGATTCGTCTTATGATCCTCTGTGCCTATAGAATCACACGTGGTGACAACGAACGGCATCATAAAGAGGTTGGTTCCTTTCCTCAGTTCTCTTTCTACCGCAAAGTTGTTGAGGTCAACATAACTGTTGTTTCCTCTCAAGCCTGAATGGTGCTTCAAGAGCAGGAAGCCTGGGCTGAACGGGTTCGACTCATTATAGAATTTGTTGTCGAGTATCAGCTCCTGATCCTTTTCCATGACGTAAACCACAGATTTACCATGTGGATAATCTGTATCATCTATGGTCTTGTCTGCAGTCAGATACCATGTTTCGAAACATCCGTTATCAACCTTGTCTCTGATGCGCTGATTGCCGGCAAGGTCGTTTTCGTGCATCACCTGATTGATGCAAGTCTGAGTAGGATTTCCAGCTTCCTTAGCATCATGAACATTGATGTCGGTTGATGTCTCGTCAAGCTGATACTTCCAGTAATCAGCTTCCACATATTTATTAGTAGATGCCTCAGATCTGTTGGCTGCACTACCCGTTGTTGATGGTAATGCACTAGCAGCTGTTACATTGACAGACTTCACATCCTTCACGGTTCCTAATGCCAGACTGTTGTAGAGCAAACCTTCTGCATCTCCAGTTACGTTTGTGGTAGCATCAAGGACAGAGGTAGAGAGTATGCTGTTGCCCTTGAGACTGACATTACCCGAAATCTTGAATCCATCCACCAGACTCTCCTTGCCGTTTCCTGTACCTTGATTGTCGATGGTCAGACCCTTAATAGATGACTGGGTTGAGGCTTCAATGATGCCCTTCCTTTGTCTTAAGAGATCCTTTACTACAGCCTGAATATTGGCTAAGGTGCTTAAGTCTGGAGCAGCCGAACTTGTTTCTCCGTTCATGGAACCATACATCTTTACGCCCGGCATATTGATGTTGATGTCCGTGGCTTGCAGGTTGCGGTCAACGAAGACGTAGCCATAACCTTCGTTTTTGTTGGCATAGAGTTCTGCCAGACTGATGGCTCCCTTCAGGTCGTTACTTGGCGATTTCCAGTTTTCGCCCGTTCCGTTTATGGCGCTACTTGTATTCACGTAGATGATAGGTTGCATCTTGGCATCACATTCGTAAGCACCGATGTCTATGCTTTCACCAATCAGACGGCTTGTATTTGCCAAGTCCTTTTCTGAGGCAAAAGTTGCAGCATCATTTGCTCCATTAAGCTTAGCCTTATCGATGTATTCTGTGTTACTACCTTGATTCATCAATAACAGACTTGGTCGTATTCTATAATCCTCTTTATCGGGATTAACAAAGTTAGGACCTTTTAATACATCTCCATTTTCTACATCATTAGCAATGACGACATTATTGTTTGTATTATTCTTGATGGAATTTGTTCCAGTCTTCCATGCGATAGAATTATATACATTAGCAGTACCATCTATTGCCTGACCTTTATTTTTCACAAAGGTAACATTAACTAAATGCATGCCTTGTGACTTGTTTAGCTTAATGGCATCATTATCTCCATCTGCAAAGAGAAGGTTCCACATTCGTGCGCCTAATTGGGCAGAATTATCGATATCTAACGCTATGCCTTTATTATGTCGGAAAGAACTGTGGTGAATAACCATTTCTTCTCCCGTTCCGCCATTATCCTTATTTATCACAGCCTTTACTCCCACGCCACTCTCATTGGTAAATGTGAAACCTGATAGGGTTACAGGCTTACCATTGGTGGTGATGTTGAGCAATACATCGGTTTGTCCCTTCTTGGTAGGGTTTTCGATGAGTACAGATGGGTTACTGAAGTCCTGTTCTTCCTTTCCGTTTATGTTTTTACCGGTACATCCACCCACAATTTCCAACGACTGTACGAAGTTTGCGTTCTCTCCCTTGTTAACAAAGAGGGTGAAGGCATCATTACTACCGGAATAGGTTGGTGAGTAGTAGGTGCCACCACGTACATACACTTTCTTGTCGGCATGAGTAGTTTCCTTGCCGGTAGCATTTGCCATGGCAATGATGGCACCACGCAAGTCAGTACTTTGATTATTCCAATCGCTGCCATCTCCTTTTCCCTTCTGCTCCGTACCAATATAAAGTTGGTCGCGGTCGGTGAGTTTGAATACGTACTGGAACTCGTACAAACCTATGTCGATAGGCTTGCTGCTTACCACACCATTCTCGTTTATCGGACCAACATAGCGCAGATAACTATCAGTAGCATCAGGATCAGAATAACGGACGTATTCTTCCGGATAACCATATTCGCTTAGACGAATCTTGTGAACATCCCACCAAGCCTTGTATGCATCGGTTTTATTGGCATTGTCCTTATCACCCAGACCAGCATCCGTAAGCACAGAGATGGCTCTTGGATTCCACTGGTCTGACAAACTGTAGCCAGCATATCCCTTGGTGGTAGAAGGAGAAGCGAAACACGGACCATTGACCGCCAGGTTATCTTGGCCCAACATGATATTGCCGTCAGCTGTTGTTGTAGCAGAACCATTGTTTAAGGTAGCAGGCAATTCATCCCAAGCGCAGTATTGCATGTGGCTTCTCTTCAGAGATTTCTCAGAATTCTGCGATTCATTACCCCAGATTACCGTATTATATAATATAGGTGTAATGGTGCTGCTTTCGTTTTCGATGTGGATAGCTCCATCCTGCATCGCCTTGTTGTTGACGATGATGCTGTTTGTGATGTTGACATCGTGATAAGTTCCTGTCGTTCCAGCATCGTTTGCTCTGCGGATGTAGATGGCACCGCCGGTAGGAGTACCGTTACTCAGAGAATTACCCGATGTGACATCGTTGTTGGCAATCAGCGAGTTGACGATATGCAGATTACCGTTCTTCGATTTTGTCAGGTAGAGATAGATGGCTCCACCCTTTCCCGGATAGCTTATAGCATTGGTGGCAGAAGCCTCTTCTGTGATGGCTCTGTTACCGCCGATGTAGCTGCCGATGATGTCGAAACTGGCGTTGTTGGCATAGATGGCTCCACCGTGCAGACCGGTATTCTTGATCAGACGGCAACGGTTCAGCGTATAGTGAACACGATCGGTGTAGATGGCTCCACCACGTCCAATCTCGTCCATCTCGCCACCTGTATTTTCATTGGTAGCAAGTTCTGTCATGGTTTCACCATTCATAATCGTAATACCATCGAGCACAACATTATCGTTTACATTTTCTGCAGAAGTTCCAGTAGTCTTCTTCCTGCTGTAAACCACATGATACACCTTTCGCTCCTTCTCAGATTCCTTGATGTCACCTGAGAAGATAGTTGGATTCTTAAACTCCCATGGGTCTATCAGTCCATTCTTGTTGTTGTCTGCCATGTGTTTCTTATTGCGCTCACTCAGAATTTCCTTGATAAGCATACCAGGGCGCAAGGTTATATCCCCCAGGCTGGTAAAACTTTCTGTAGCAACAGTACCCTCAGGATCAGATGAGTAATTGTCTGTTACAGAGAAACTGCCATAGATATCTACGTTTACAGGAATAGTGAAACTCTGTAAACGGCGGTCGTTGTTGGTCTGTGCATCTGATACATCTTTTCTAATCTGACTAGGCTTATACGTTCCACCCGTCATCAGTATTTCAAAGTGAGTTGCCTCTGTTGCCAGAGGAGTACCCTCAGCAGGTTGCTTGCGAACCTCTTCGATATAGTCGAGTGCAGCATCCAGACTGTTGAAAGGCGTGAGGAATGAACGACCGTAGTATTTATGTTTCAGTTTATCACTCACTTCCTCTCCACCTTCATTCGAAACGAAGAGGCGGGTCAGAAGTTTATCCTTGTTGATTTCCGGCAAATCGAGGGCGTATGCTCCCGCTGTCTGGCGCTCGCTCAGATGTCTGGTGTTGCCCAGAATATCGTAGTCGGATACACCGTAGCTCTTCCAACCTGTGATGTATGCAGTTCCTATACCATTACCAATCAAAGGTGAATAAGCACGGGGATAGTAATATCCGTTGCTGGCGAAATAGGTATCCAAATCGCTGGTCATCGTCGTATTCATCACGTTGGCAGGCAAATTCATCTTTTCAACGAAGCAGTAGTTATATGGGTAGAATTGGGTTGTCTTCGTAGCATCCTGCAGGACATCTGCGTCTTGGAGTTCTGTATTACCACTTATGTTCTCATCGCTGGCAGCTGAGTTACCCCAAATCACAGAGTTACCGCTAATCAGCGCATAGTCTTTCTGGAAGATTCCACCACCTGCAGAAGTTGCTGTGTTGTCTGCAATGGTACAGGAGATGACATAGGCATGATACTTCTTTTCATTGCTGGCGATTCGTGCAGCATAGATGGCACCACCCTCTGTTGCAGAGTTTCTTGTAATGACGCTGCCGCTCACAATACCTCCCTTTAGGAGATAGAGCGCACCGCCCTTGGTTGCCTGGCAACCAGTAATCAGACAGTTGCGTACATGGGCACTTCTTGGTACGATGGCTGCACCACCCATACTGTTATAGCCTGTCTTTTCGGTTGCATTACCATCAATCAGTCGGCAGCCGTCTACTACAGCACGGTAGCCAACGGCATCTTTGAAGTAGGTGTCTATTTCTCCCGAAGGCCATTTGCCGAAGGTCACGGTGTGGTAACCGTTCACCTCCTGGGTAACAGTAGTTCCCTCTTTCACCTGAGTCTTGGCACTCAGTATGGTCTGATATCTGATACAGTCGCGCTGGTCCTTGTCCCAGTTGTAGGTAGTAGAATCCGGTACACCATTCTTCTGCGTACCCTCATTGTATCCACCCATCAGCCATACTCCGTTAGGTATCAGGAAGGTATAGCTCTGTGGAACGGTCGGGTCAGCCAAGGTGTTGGTATGATAAACGAAACGGTTTCCGCTTTCGTCTGCCTCATAACCGGCTACCTTCACATAAACCTTTATAGCCTTGTCGTCGTCCTTATTCTGGTTGTCGGCTCCGAGTTTCAGGTCTTTGTTTGCTTCTTTAAATTTCTCGCCAGCCTGAGTCAGCACGCTTTGCTGTTTATCAGCACAGGCTGCGTTTTCCGGACTGTCGCCGCTACGGTTTCCGTACCCGTTCTGGGTTACGTAGTAAACGTAGGCTTCAACCTTACCTTTGCTGTTCTTCTTTTCCTGTGCCGTAATGTTGGCAGTATTATCTGCCTCGTAGGCACCGATATCAATCTGGCAGTCTTTGATACGGTCGGTATAGTCCATATCGGTTTCCGGAAGCTTGACTCCTGTTCCTACGTCGGTAGAACCGCCATTCAGACATTTGTTGCCTGTTAATCCATCCTTCTCGTTCAGACGGAAGTTATTGGTAAGGCGGGCATTACGGAAGCGGAAAATCCCTTCCTTTCCACTTTCGTAGGTCTTGTCTTCAAATGGGAAAGCCAGGTTCGTTCCTGTGAAGTTACCATTGCTTTCAAGGAATTTTTTGTTATCATCGCTACTGTTCATATAACAGTTGTGAGAAGGCTTCATCTTGTCCCATGCCAGTGAGTTTACCTGGTCTGCCACCTCCTTACTTCCATTATGATTGTCATAGATAAGACAATTGTAGAGTGAAAGCTGAGATGCAACTCCGGTGCTTTTGTCCTGCCAGTGATAGATGCCTGTACCACTTGCTGACATATTGTAGGCGATGGTGTTGTTGTAGAACTTGGCACTCTCCAGGAAAATGCCTCCACCATAACTTTCTGCTCCATTTCCACACCGGTTGTTGGCAACAACCAGGTTGTAACCCGTGCCTTGAATCATGTAGGCACCACCACCAAAATTTTCCTTGATTGTAGTCATGCTTAAGTTTCTGAGCAGGTAACTGTTCGAAATCTTGGAGTTTTCACCATCCATATACAAACCGCCACCACGGACACGGGATCCGTGATTAAAGTTGTTTACGATGATAAGATTCTCCAGTTCTACTCCTCTGAAAACGCGCACACCGGCTCCTCCGTCACGGTTGGCATCTTTATAGTTGACGATGTAACCATGACGGATAGAGAAACCGTCCCATTTGGCATTCTTATATTCTACATACTTATCATCTGGGTATGTAGAACCCGGATAGCGGTTGCTGTTTCCGCCGTACCTGTTACCGGTATCATCATTTGTCTGTGACCAGGTAGGTATGCAGACATCCGGCTGGTAGAGCACATAGTGGCGCTCTTGCGTCTTGTTGTTGATTAATTTCTTTGTATAATCATATCTGGAGCCGTCGTCAGGTTTGCCTTCCTGATACAACATCTCCTTGCTGCTGTCGGTGAAATAGACAGGCGATTCCTTGCGTATCTGGAGAATGGTTTCATATTTTGTCACGTCTAATCCCTGGTATTCCTTGCGTGCCGGAACATATTGGGAAAGGAGTGGATGGCGGTCGCTTTCGCCCGGATAACCCTCGTGAGGAAAACCGCCATAAACCTTTACGTTGTCTCTGATGACGAAACCTTTGTAGTCGGTATAGACACCTGCGCCAACCCAGACCACAACAGGCTCTTCGCCTGCTTTGAGATTCTTGTTCAGCTCTGCAGCTCTTTCTACGGCATATTGCAGACCGCTGATGTATCGCTCGTCTCTATTGTTCGTAATCGTATTATAATAGCCTGAAAACCAGTTACCGTTTTGATAACTGTTGCCGGAGTTCTTTCCCCAGAAATCGCCGTAGGAATCTATCTTAGAACGATACTTACCTCCTGCCTGGCTATAATCTGTATTGTCAATAGTGGTGCTAAGCAGCGTATTGTCACTCTGCTTTACATAGAACAGGTTGTTGTTTCTTGGTACAGTCTTATCGCACATGGCATTGCCGATGATAGCTTTGTCCCATGAGGTTCCGTCATAATAGATGTCTGTATGCTTCAGCAGATCGAAATCTGGCTTTCCATCCTGATCATCATAGTTGGCATTCTTGCCACTCGTATAATCCGTATTGTAGGAACGCACGTAGATAATCTTTCCGGTCTTTGGCAGCAGCGCTTCGTAGGCACCCAGGTCGGCTGCACCGCCTTGGTGGCGGTCATCCCCCAGAATGTCTGTCTTCAGCGGTGACGAAGACACACTATTAATGATGACACTAGCCTGACTGGAACTGGTTAACGGGCGGAACGATGCATAGCCTCCGTAATAGACGTTTCCATTAATTTTTGCACCTATCTCCTTGGTTGGGTTCATAAAGTTGAGGGCGCCTTCTTTGCCAAGCGTATTGAGATTCTCTTCCAGGCTGTTGTTGCATTCAGATGAACTCCATACGCCTCCCAGATTCAGCATGTTGCCGGCTGCAAAGGAGGTCTCTTTTACCAGATTGTATGCTGGTGCCACACCCACGTTGTTGACGATTGTTACGTGGGTGAGCTTCAGCGTGTTGTTGCTGTTTTCTGCAGGATTTAGATAGATGATGGAAGGCTTGACAGATGTATCTTCGCTCGTATTGTTGTTCACAACGCAGTTTACCAGTTCCAGACTTACGTTCTCGGCATCCGGCATGGTAGAGATGGCTGCTCCGTTCATCGCCGTATTATCTTCGAAGATACAGTTTTCAAACTTCACGCTGGTCGCTGCTGTAGCATCATCCACACTTCCAATCAGAACTCCGCCGCCGTATGGCATATAAGCTGTACCCGCTGCATAGGCATGGGTAAAGGTATAGCCGTTGATGGTTACACGGGCACCCGACTCGATGCGTACCAGGTGATAAAGTCCTTCGCTCAGAGTCGTACCGTTGATGTTGCCATTCAGTTCGGTACGGTGTTTGATAGGGTGGCGGTCTGTATCAGCAGGCTTTGGGTTGATTTCATATTTCGGATAAGCACCATACAGGTTGAGTGGAAGCACGGTAGGTTGGATGCGGAATGCACGTGATTTCGCATCGCTCTCTTCGTTCATATAAGCGATGGTTGGAGCAAAAGTGCCTGCACGGGAACAGATTTCAAACTGGTAATCGCTTTGGGCCTCTATCTTATGCGTGGTTTTGCTGCCGTTTTCTACCACATCCACCACTTCGTCATCCTTTATGGTGGCAAGATATTCTATCAGTTCATCTACTGATGCTGAGGTATAACTCTTTTCCCATGATTCTCCCGTGCCGTCCATGATTTCCTGTGAACGGTCAAAGTAGATGCGGAGACGCTGGGTTGTTGTGTTCTTTTCGAACACCACATCTTGGTTTTCAGCCATATAGGCACCTATCGAAGGAACTGATTTGAATGGTTTTCCGCTCAAGTCTATCTGTGGCTGGTACAGATAGGCACTAGGCAGCAGCGTAAAGCTGATACCCTCGTTGCGCAGGCGGGTTCCTTTCTTCACCTCCCAGAAATAGTCCACCTCTGTCTTATCCGTGATAACGCCTCGCTTGTTGTTGAAGTCTTCTTCTGTGCTGAATTGCGTACCTTGGATCTTTTCAAATCCCTTGCCTGAGTAATAGTTGTTGATGGAGAGGGTTCCGGTCTGATAGGTGTCATTCCATGATGCAGCACTCACGTCTGAGATGGCGTTGTTGTAGAACTGTACGCCCTCCTTGCTAGGGTTGGCAGCATAAACCTGTGCCTTGGAGGCTGATGAACTCTGGGGCAAAGAGTTATTCCAAAGAATGTTGTTTGCCAGCAGTCCCTTTTCCTTGATGTAGACTCCACCCGTATAGGAGGCATCCTGGTCGGCAACATCCGAGGTGTTGTCGGTATAGTTGTTGGTGATGGTATTGTTGATGACCAGTCCGCGGCCGTCTACATAGACAGCACCGTTTCGGGTACTGGTATTGTTGCTGATGACGGAGGTGGAAAGAATCTGATAGTAGGCAGGACCTGATACGTTGCCTTGCAGATAAACACCCGCTCCCAGATTGGCAGAGCAGTTGGTAACCATGCTTCGGGTTACGTAGCCGGCTTCGGCTATATAGATACCTCCGCCCTGATAAGCCGAGCAGTTATATACCAGGTTACCCTCGGTCATACCGTTCTTACAGTAGATTCCGCCACCTTTTGGAGTCAGGGATGGAGTCTTTGTTGCGCCCGGATTGCAGTAGCGGACTGTACAATAACGCATCTTGGCGTTGGCATCGTTGATATAGACACCAGCGCCATACTGTGGCTCGTAAATCGAATTGTCCTGATCCTGGTAGCTGCCACCCTCAATGGTGAAACCTTCCAGATACACGTTGTCGGAGAATGCCTTGCCGCCAGGCAGAGGGGCAAACCAGACTACATGAGAGGAACTGCTCTTTATGTTCCATGTTTTATCGTTCTCGCTCCAGGAGGCATCATTCCCGAATGCGTTGGCTTTGAGGATGGTTTTGTGTTTCCAACCCCATGGCTTCAGACCAACTGATGCGGCAATGCGCTGAGCACGTGTTTCTTCTCCTCCGGCAAAGGCACCGTAAACGCTGATACCGTCTTTCATGAGAAGGGAGGTTGGTGAACCCTGTTGGTCAATGAGTTTATTTACCGTGTAGGTGCCTTCTGCTACCCAGACTTCGCCTTTTGTACCCTTGTCATCTGCCAGCGAGTTGATGGCGTCCTGTATGTCGCCCATGGCATCATTCCAGGAGGTTCCCTTGCCGGTTCCGTTTTCTTTCACATATCTGATTCTTCCCTCCATGAGTCGTTCATACTCGTAGGCACCGATGTCGATGGTCTTGTTGCTTTCATAGCGCTGCTTGCCCATGACGTCGGTAGATTTCTTTTCAATATCACTATCCTCGATATATTTCTTGTAATAGTCAAGGTTTCCTTTACCCAGCAGGGCTGAGGTTTCCTCGAAGGCGAACGAGGTGTAGATGAGTCGGGTGAGTTTCTGGAAAGAGTAGTCGTACCCCAGGGATACTACGCTCTGCGTAAACCAGGCTGCCGGCTCGGTAGAGTGGTTCTGGCTGCTGATGCGCACGTTGCCGTTCTTGTCGGTATGGGTTGCATCGTTGGTTACCTTTACATCGGTCATGGCACAGTTGTAGAAGGTAGGACGGGTATCCGCCTTGCTGACAGCGGTGGAATGCCAGAGTACGGTATTGTAAACGGCTCCGCCTCCGTTGCTTGAAGTGCTGCCTGCATTTACCAGGTCTACTGCTGATACGGTGTTTGCCACAACCGAGCAGTTGATGATTTTTGAGGTAGCCGACAGGCGTACTCCACCATTGGTGTTGTTGTTGATGTTGGTATTGTAGATGGTTACCGTTCCGTCTGCCCAGATTCCGGCTCCCTCGTTGTCGCTGGCTCCGCGCCTGCCTGCCACATTATTGAAGAGACCGCAATAGCTGATGGAAGATTGCTCATTGGTGCATGATGCATCCACATAGATGGCACCGCCTCGCATCGCAAAGTTGTTGGCGATATTGCATTGGGTAATCTGGAAAGCGCGCTTTCCGGCATTGCTGTCGTCGTTTCTGCTGCTTTTGTTCACCACGTAGATTCCGCCACCTTTTCCTTTTCCGTCAGTGTCTGTAACTTTACCTTGGGCATTACCGGCTCCAATCTGGAAACCGGAAACGATGGTTGGGGTGCTGTTGGCGTTGGGGTTATCATCGGTAACACCTACGTTAAGGGTCAGAACATGGGTAGAGTTATCTGTTCGGGTTGGGTTCTCCGGATAGATAATCTGCTCCTTGTTTGCCTTGTCGTCTTTGTTGATGTCGCCCACCAGCGTAGTGAGGTAGGTCATCTGATATTTGTGTTTTCCTGTACTCCGTTTGTCTCTGCTGGTTTCTGTTCCTGCAAAACCTCCATACATGGCAACGCCCGAAGGGAGAACGAAACCTTCCTTCGGAGCCACGTAGATATTTTCTATGGTTGTGGTCTTATAGCCTTTCACCCAGATTTCGTCGGTAGCCTTGGCTCGGCTCAATGCCTCAATTAATGGAATCGCATTTCCCCATGATGAGCCGTCACCGCCGGTTGTAGCCTCTGCAGTTACTCGATAAATCTTTCCCTGTGCAAACAACTGGCAGGTGCAGCTCAGGAGGATGAGGGCTGCTATGATTTTCCTGTATGTTGTATGATGTATTCTCATGCTGAAAAGTTCTTTATATGTCGAAATTATTGATCGTGATATCTGAATTGCTGCCCAGTTGGGTGCCCGAGATTCTAACATTAATCTTGTACCAGCGGGCTGGGATAAAGCCATCTTTCAGATTGCTCATGTCAAATGTCACGTTGTATGTCTTGTTCTCTGCCGTCCCTTCTTTCTTTGTATCAAGCTGAAAGGTGAGGCGAGGAGGATTGGTTCCGTCTGGGAAGGTATAATGATATACCCGTCCGTTGCGCTTGCTGATTTCTGAGGTGTTCACAAAGGTTGTGTGGCCGCTTACCGAAGTCTTGGAAGTTACTTCCTTATCGTAAAGGGTAGGGAAGAGTCTTCCATTCCCGGAGCCGGAAATGGTTGATTCTTGTTTTGCCGGTTCTCCGTGATAAGTAAACTGGGTTACTTTCACGTTTGTATATTTCAGATTTCCGTCGTTGTCCTTTTCATAGGTTCCCTTGGCATCCCATTGGATGTCAATCTTGGCAGCCAGTCTGCCCAGTACCATGCGCCAATATCGCTTGGTGCTGCTGGTGGTGTTCGAGTTGAATTCCACGGGAATCAGTCTGTTGTTGGTCGCAACACCCACTTCTGTAGCGTAACCGGTAGCTACGCTGATGAACTTGGCTATATCCATCGTATTGCTGGTTTTATCACATGCGTAGTCGTTGGAAATCTGTAAGTTATAGATGTCTGCATTGTGGTCTTTTTTATCTTTTGGAATCTTGCTGAGTTCTTCTTCCAGGTCCAGCCCTTCGCCATCGCTGTAGGTTACACCATAAACGCAGCAGGTGCCTGGTGGCAGATAGATAGTGTAGTCGTGATAGCCGTTGGTATCGGCAGGAGACAGGGTAGAGGTGTAATGGCTCACCGGCTTGGTACTCTCAAATTCTGTTTTGCTGAAGGTATCGTAATACACCATCGTGTTGGCTGATCCGTCATAGATGTCTTTGCCCGTTGTCTTTTCCGTATAGGCGATGATGATGGTCAGCTGGTCCCAATCCACCTTGTCGTTGGTGTCTCCTCCCGGGTCTCCGACGCGGGTGCTTGACTTGTCGTTAGGCACAGAGAGGGTGAGCGAGATGGGAACCAGCGTGTCTTTTGGTCTCTCCTCGCCCTGCTCGCTTCCGCTGCATCCTGCCAGCATGATAAGCGATAGTATCGCAAATATGTATTTCGTAATATGATTCATGTATCAATTCTTAATAGCCGTTGAATTCTTCACTCTTCGTTCTTCACTCTTCACTTAAATGTCAATGTCGTGGCTTCCGCCTGGTTTCCAGTCGAGTTTCACGCTTACGCCTACGGCGGTGTTACTGGTAGAGAGCGAACCGTCTTCCTTCAGTCGGGTCTTGATAATCTTAAGCTTGCCGGCTTTCAGCGGTTCGTTCATGGTGAAGATGGTTTCGGTGTATTTGCCGTTCACCTTGGCGATGACGTGGTAGCGCCATTCCGGTTTGATGCTCGGGAAGCAGACTGTGTAGAGGGCATCGTGGGTTGGGATGGAGTTGGTGATGAAATCCTGGTTGATTCTCTTTGCCCTGACCATCGTGTTGAGGCTGGAAGAATAGGTGCTGTCGTTCACCTGGAATTGGGTTGCCATGCCTTCTACGAATCCCCAGAGTTCGGTGGACTGCACCTTGCTCTGGTCGATAACCACCACCGCCGAGCTGTTTGCCATATAGAGCGTGGTTTGCAGGTCGTGTTCGAAATCGTTCTCGTCGATGGTGAGTCGGGAAGTGAACAGTCCGATGTTGTGACTGTTGATGGTATCTTTTGCCTCTTGCTGCAAAGCGAGTGATTTACAGGAGTTTGCGTTGATGATTTTTACATTGTCCGCGCTTCCGGTATTGGCGAGAGAGAGGTTCTGATAGTTGTTGCGGGGCAGATAGATGGTGTAGGATACCGAGTTGGCACCCATCTTGTTTGCCTCGTGGTGGGAGAGTTCTTCGCCTATGAAGAAGGAGAGGTCGTTGTCGTGGGCATGGTCGGTGAATACCTTGCTGAGTGCCTGTTTCAGTCTGGCAGCAATCTCCTGTTCTTCGATGAGATTCAGATCCACGTCAATCACGGTGTTGAACTGCGTATTGAGCTGCAGATTATATTGTATCTTATAGTCTTTGCCGCAGCCGCTCATATCTTCATCAATGCATGAAGATAAACATGCGATGACGCTGATGGTCATCACGGCTGCCAGTAAAGTGTTATATAGATTTTTCATTGTACTTTTTGCATTCTTAATGTTCGACCTATTTATTTTGCGGATTTGCAATCCGCTTCTTTTTCTTTTGTCGGGATTACAAATCCCTGTTTTAATAGGTCGAACCTTTTTTACAGCGGATTTCAAATCCGCTGGGACGCCTGGCGTTTTGTGTTTCTAGAAAGTTCCCCCGCACGCCCTTTAAGAACGTGTGGGGGATAAGCTATCGTTTTATTCTATCTGGCTTAGAGTTCTACATCGAATGTAATACCTTTCTGCCATGAAAGATCTACTGCCAGACCTACGTTGATCTTTGATGTACGCAGGTCAGGGATATGGTTGTATGCCTTCTTCAAGCTTGTGATGGTGAAGTTGGCAACAGTTGTGTGATCCTTGACGAATACTCGGTCTATAGGATCACCGCTTGGTTTTGTTGCAGTAGAAGCATTAGGGTCCAATTGTCCTACTAAATAGAATCTGCTACCTTTAGGAATCAAACCTTCTGCACCATAGAAATCGCCCATGTTATTTTCTAATTCAACTGTAACATACACCATGCTTTGTTTTGGATCTGCTGTCGATGAATTTTTATTGTCTAAAACCAAAGTATAGTTCGGGTCGGTGACAGATTTTTTTGCAGCTATTCCATTATTCATCTCTTGGTCATAAATCGTATGATCAAATGTTGCGCTAGAAGCAGGTTCGAAATTCCATTCTACTCCCTGAGGCTGGCCTCCAATCAGAATACCTGTTACTGTAATGCCCTCTTCAGGAACAGTTAAAATGTTGTCTGCTGTTGTTGATTTTAGAATATCGCTAGCATTATCTGCTAGTGTTGCTTCTTTACAGCTTATCTTGGTTTCCAAGCATGCTACACCATATTGTACAGGCTCCTTTAATACTACTAATGTGGTGTTGCTTTTAACAACGTCTCCGTATTGAGACCAATTTATATTATTTTTTAACCATTCGTCATATTTTGGTAACTACTCAGCACCCCTATGGGCATGAGTAATCGTCTTACTGTTGTACTACA
>ERZ1031719.520-NODE-520-length-14623-cov-4.321252_pt1 | contig 14623 bp, 14 predicted proteins | sample MGYA00516702_ERZ1031719 | MGnify/ENA primary metagenome ERZ1031719 (study PRJEB33719, sample SAMN04261227) | wastewater metagenome | biome: rural village; feature: human; material: feces | host: Homo sapiens | place: El Salvador | collected 2013-01-07 ...
AGATTTCGCGTCCTATAATCAATTCATACAAAACATAGTAGTTTTATAGGAAAACAAAAACACCATAGAAACGGAAATGAATTGAGGACAGGAGGATTTTATTATGAGTAAAATTGCTGAGAGCGCACTGGATCTGATCGGAAACACACCTTTATTAAAGCTGAACCGCTATTCTGCGGAGGCGGGCGTAAAGGACGCAACAATCTTAGGAAAGCTGGAGTATTTAAACCCGGCAGGCTCCGTAAAGGATCGTATCGCACTGGCGATGATCGAGGATGCGGAGAAGAAGGGCATCTTAAAACCGGGCGCAACCATTATTGAGCCGACCTCCGGCAACACAGGTATCGGACTGGCAGCAGTTGCTGCGGCAAAGGGCTACCATGCCATCCTGACACTGCCGGATACGATGAGCGTAGAGCGCAGAAACCTTCTGGCAGCATACGGCGCCGAGCTGGTACTGACTGAGGGCGCGAAGGGTATGAAGGGCGCTATCGCCAAAGCAGAGGAATTAAAGGAGTCCACACCGGGCGCTGTGATCTTAGGACAGTTCGTGAACCCGGCAAATCCGGCGGCACACAAGGCAACCACAGGACCGGAGATCTGGGAGCAGACAGACGGTAAGGTAGATATCTTTGTAGCAGGCGTAGGTACCGGCGGAACGGTAACCGGTGTCGGCGAGTACTTAAAGGAGAAGAATCCGAACGTCAAGATCGTTGCGGTAGAGCCGGCAACCAGCCCGGTATTATCTAAGGGCACACCGGGTGCGCACAAGATTCAGGGTATTGGCGCAGGATTTGTTCCGGATGTACTCAACACAAAGGTGTACGATGAAGTCATCACGATTGAGAACGACGACGCATTTACAGAGGGAAGAGCGTTTGCACGCAGCGAAGGTATCCTCGTAGGTATCTCTTCCGGCGCAGCATTAAAGGCGGCAGCCATTCTGGCTGCAAGACCGGAGAACAAGGGCAAGACGATTGTGGCTTTGCTTCCGGATTCCGGAGACAGATATCTGTCCACCTCCCTGTTTGCAAAGAACTAGGAGACCGCTCGAAGAGCAAATGCCGGATCCTTTGGCAGCACGGTTTTGCCTGTGCCGCCGGAGAATCTGTTTTTGACCGTGAAATGTGTGGAAGGTCTGTTTTTGACCGTGAAATGTGTGGAAGGTCTGTTTTTGACCGTGGAAAGTGCGGAAGGTCTGTTAGTGCATGGGAAAAGTGCGGGGCATCCCGGAAAAACAGGCGCAGAGACAGGAAAACTCTGGACATTTGCTGAAAACATGATATGATATCAAAGTATCACAATGACAATCTATCGTGACAGGTGTCTTGTCACCTGAAAAGCGGATGTATAGAGAACGGAGATAAAAATGGAAGCAGAGAGAGCGAAGCGGATCAAGGAATTGCAGAAAGAGAAGGATGTCGTCATTCTTGCGCATTATTATGTGGACGGCGCTGTGCAGGAGATTGCCGATTATGTGGGTGATTCCTTTTATCTGAGCAAGGTTGCGACGAAGGTGCCGCAGAAGACGATTCTGTTTGCCGGAGTGACGTTTATGGGTGAGAGCGCGAAGATCTTAAACCCGGATAAGACGGTTGTGATGGCGGACGAGTGTGCGGACTGCCCGATGGCACATATGATTACGGCAGACCGGATCGCGGAAGTGAGAGAGGAATACGAAGATCTGGCAGTGGTCTGCTATGTGAACTCCACCGCGGAGATCAAGGCGGTATCGGATGTGTGCGTGACTTCCTCCAACGCGGTGAAAGTCGTGTCCAACATTCCACAGAAGAATATTTTCTTCGTGCCGGACAACAACCTCGGCAGATATGTAGCGGAGAAGCTGCCGGAGAAGCATTTCATTTTCCACGATGGCTTCTGCCATGTGCACAAGAGCATTCATGCGGCAGAGCTGCAGGCGGCAAAGGATGCCTGTCCGGAAGCACTGGTGCTGACGCATCCGGAGTGTACCGCGGATGTGGTTGCGATGTCCGATTTTGTGGGAAGCACGTCGGAGATCATTGATTTTGCGACGCAGAGCGACTGCAAAAAGTTCATCATCTGCACGGAGATGGGCGTATTCTTTGAACTGCAGCAGAAGAATCCGGACAAGAAGTTCTATTCGGTGGGACACAGACAGTTCTGCCCGAACATGAAGAAAGTGACGATCGATAAAGTCGAGCAGGTGCTTGAGAAGCTCGGCAGCGGAGAACTCGAGGAGATCACGCTCTCCGACGAGATTCTGACCCGTGCCGCAAAGCCGTTGCAGCGCATGTTGGAACTTGCAAAATAGCGGCGGACGCTATATGATAGAAGCGGACAGGCGTAAACGTTACAATATACAGGAGTATCTATGTTAAATCAATTTTCCAGAACAGAATTATTATTAGGAAAAGAGGCTATGGAGCGGCTCTCGCGTGCGAGGGTCGCTGTTTTTGGCATTGGCGGTGTGGGAGGCTACACCGTGGAGGCGCTGGTGCGGAGCGGTGTGGGAGCCATCGATCTGATCGACGATGACAAGGTCTGCCTCACCAATCTGAACCGTCAGATCATCGCAACGCGCAGCACCGTGGGAAAATATAAGGCGGAGGTCATGCGTGACCGCATTCTCGACATCAACCCGGACTGCAAGGTGGAGGTGCACAAGTGCTTCTATCTGCCGGAGACGAGAGACGAGTTCGATTTTTCCAGTTATTCGTATGTCGTGGACGCAGTCGATACTGTGACGGCAAAGATTGCGCTGGTCATGCAGGCGAAAGAAACAGGAACGCCGATCATCAGCAGCATGGGCGCCGGCAACAAGCTGAATCCGGCAATGTTTGAGGTGGCGGACATCTATAAGACGTCGGTCTGCCCGCTGGCGAAGGTCATGCGCCGCGAGCTCAAAAAGCGCGGGGTGAGGAAACTGAAGGTGGTATATTCCAAGGAACAGCCGGTCACGCCGATCGAGGATATGTCGATCAGCTGCCGTGCGCACTGCATCTGCCCGCCGGGAGCAAAGCATAAATGTACGGAGCGCCGTGCGATTCCGGGTTCCAATGCATTTGTACCATCGGTGGCAGGGTTGATCATTGCATCGGAGGTCATCAAGGACCTTGCGGTAGAATAGAGAATGAGGGACAGGCATGTATCAGAGAACCATAGAAGAACTGCAGAAGGATGAGCGGGAAAAAGTAATCATAGACATCCGCAGAGAAGCTGATTTTTTGAGAGAGACATATCCGGGAGCGAAGCATATCTACTGGGAGGAGTTTGAGGCGCACAGAGACGAGGTGCCCAAGGACCGCCCGGTTTACCTGATCTGCTATACGGGAGAGCGCAGCGACGAGCTGGCGCGCGAACTTTTAGAAGAGGGTTATGAGGTATACAGTGTGCAGGGCGGATACCGTGCGTACCTGCGCATGAAGCTGCTGGAATCCATGGAACAGACAAAAGCCCCGGACGCCGGGGAGAAGAATGCGGACCGCTGCAACGAGATCGAGCGCAGCATTGTCAAAAAGTTTCGCAAAGAGATCTGGCGGAAGTTCACAAAGGCGATCAACGAATACGAGCTGATTCAGGACGGTGACAAGATCGCCGTCTGTATTTCCGGAGGAAAAGATTCCATGTTGATGGCGAAGCTGTTTCAGGAGCTGGAGCGCCACGGCAAGAAGAATTTCGAGGTGGTATTCCTCGTCATGAATCCGGGGTACAATGAAATCAACTACGAGACGATCGTAAACAACGCCAAAATTTTAAACGTCCCGATCACGGTATTTACCTCCGAGATCTTTGACATTGTGGCGGGTGAGGAGGAATCTCCGTGCTACCTGTGCGCGCGCATGCGCAGAGGGCATCTCTACAGCAAGGCAAAGGAGCTCGGCTGCAACAAGATTGCGCTGGGGCATCATTTTGATGATGTGATCGAGACCATCCTTATGGGAATGCTTTACGGGGCGCAGGTACAGACGATGATGCCGAAGCTGCACAGTACGAACTTCCCGGGGATGGAGCTGATCCGTCCGCTGTATCTGGTGCGCGAGGAGGACATCATCCACTGGATGAATTACAATGACCTGCACTTTATTCAGTGTGCCTGCCGTTTCACGGAAAGCTGTGCTTCCTGCGGCGGTACGGAGAAGGGTTCCAAGCGCGCGGAGATCAAGGATCTGATCCGGGAGCTTCGCAAGAAGAATCCTTACATTGAGAAGAATATCTTCCGCAGTGTGGAGAACGTCAACCTGAACACTGTGATCGGTTATAAAAAAGATGGTGTCCGCCATCATTTTCTGGATGAATATGACAAAGCATAATTTTTGATTTTGTGTCATTTTTATCCCCCCGAGGGGCTTGTGCGGCCCCTCTTTTTCATGCTATCCTTTGTGCACTGGGCAGAAATGCCGACAATTTTAACAAGGGAGAATAAATAATGAAAAAGAGATGGATGGCGCTGCTTGGAGCAGCGGTAGTGACGCTCAATCTGTTTGCCGGATGCGGCAGCACAGGTGCGGAGCAGACAGGCAATAGTGTAGGCGGTACGGCGACGGAGACGGCACAGGGAAAAGACAGCGCCGGAGGTGGGAATGCGGCGCAGAGCGTGGCAGAAACCGCGGATACGGTCATCGTGGCGATGAGTCCTGCGTCGGAGCCGGCGGCGGGATTTAACCCGTGCATCAACTGGGGCTGCGGGGAACACTGCCATGAGCCGCTGATCCAGTCGACGCTGATCCGGACGAACGTGGATATGGAGTTCGAGAACGATCTGGCGACGGATTACAGCGTGAGTGAGGACGGACTGACCTGGACGTTTCACATCCGGGACGATGTGAAGTTCACGGACGGGGAACCGCTGACGGCGTCGGATGTGGCATTTACGTTTAACACGGCGCTCGCCACGCCGAATTCGGAGGCGGACTTAAGTATGCTTGATTCCGTGGAGGCGCCGGATGACACCACGGTGATTTTCCATATGAGCAAGCCGTACAACGCGTTTTTGTATACACTGGCGGTGTTCGGCATCGTGCCGGAGCACTGCTACGATGAGGCGACCTACGGGGAGAATCCGGTCGGTTCGGGCAGATATGTGCTGACCCAGTGGGACAAGGGACAGCAGGCGGTATTAGAGGCGAATCCGGACTACTACGGGGATGAAGTGCAGATGAAAAAAGTCATTGTCCTGTTCATGGAGGAAGACGCGGCGCTTGCGGCGGTAAAAGCGGGTCAGGTGGACATCGCCTACACGTCTGCGGTGTACAGCGACGAGCAGGTGGACGGCTATCAGCTTCTGGTCTGTAAGTCGGTGGATTCCAGAGGGATTTCACTTCCTTCGATTCCAGCAGGAAATGAGGTCGTTGACGGAGATACTGTCTATGCGGCGGGAAATGATGTAACCTGCGATGTGGCACTCCGTCAGGCAATGAATTACGCACTTGACCGCCAGACCATGATCGATCATGTGTTAAACGGCTACGGCGAGGTCGCTTACAGCGTATCGGACAACATGCCGTGGTCGAGCGAGTCCATGATTATTCCGTATGATGTGGATAAGGCAGAGCAGATTCTTGCGGACGGTGGATGGAGTGATACGGACGGCGACGGCATTGTGGAAAAAGACGGTCAGAAAGCGGAATTTACCGTGTACTATTCCGCGTCCGATTCCGTGCGGCAGGCACTCACGGCAGAGTTCTCCAACCAGATGAAAGCGGTTGGGATTAACGTATTGTACGAAGGTCTGGGAAGCTGGGACGAGCTGTATGCAAAGATGTACTCCGACCCGATCACCTGGGGCTGGGGTTCCAACTCACCGGTGGAGGATTATCAGCTGTACTATACCGGCGGTTCCTGCAATTTTACGGGATATTCCAATGAGAAGACGGACGAACTTCTGGATGCGGCGCTTGCTGCGACGGATATGAATGAGTCGTACCGTCTCTGGCAGCAGGCACAGGAGGATGTCGGGCCGGATGCCGAGGCGCTCTGGGTATGGTTTGCCAACGTAGATCATCTCTACTTTGCGCGGGATGGCTTGGCAGTGGCGGAGCAGAAGCTGCATCCGCATGGTCACGGCTGGTCGTTAGTCAACAATGTCGACCAGTGGACCTGGGAATAGATGAGGGAAGAATGAATATCAGGCATTACATAAGCTTTTTTATAAAAAATGTAATAAACATGCTGACACTGCTGATCGGTGTCAGCATTGCCGCGTTTATGCTGGTGTCGTTGTCACCGATTGATCCGGTACAGGCGAACGTCGGAGCGACAGCTTACATGCGCATGACGCCGGAGAAGCGGGCGCAGATGGAGTCCTACTGGGGGAAGGATGTCCCGCCCGCAGAGCGCTATCTGAACTGGGCGAAGGATTTTGTGCGGGGGGATATGGGCACTTCGCTGAAATATAACCGCCCGGTCGCGGAGGTCGTTGCGGAGAAGTTCGGCAATTCGTTTGCGCTGATGTGCGTGGCGTGGGTATTGTCCGGAATCCTGGGGCTTGTGCTCGGCATTGTGGCGGGGTATTTTAAGAACCGTCTGCCGGACCGGCTGATCCGCGGGTATGCGCTGCTTCTGGCAAGCACGCCGGCATTCTGGATCGGTCTGCTGCTCTTGATGGTCTTTGCCGTGTGGCTCGGCTGGCTGCCGTTCGGCATGAATCTGCCGGCAGGCATGACGGCGGCGGAGGCGGGCATCGGCGTGCGCATCCGGCATCTGCTTCTCCCGGCGCTGACACTCGGGCTGACGGGCGTGGCAAACATCACGCTGCATACACGGGAGAAAATGATTGCGATCATGGAGAGCGACTATGTGCTGTTTGCGCGGGCGCGCGGGGAGAGCAGCGGCTATATCGTAAAAAGACATGCCCTGCGCAATCTGGTACTGCCTGCCATTACCCTGCAGTTTGGTTCCATCAGTGAGATCTTTGGCGGCTCGGTGCTCGTGGAGCAGGTATTTTCTTATCCGGGACTCGGACAGGCGGCGATTGATGCCGGACTGGGGAGCGATGTGTCGCTGCTTTTGGCGATCACGGTCATCAGCACATTGTTCGTATTCCTCGGAAATCTTGCGGCAAATGTACTTTACGGTGTGATTGATCCGCAGATAAGGAGGGGCAGAAGTCATGGATAAAACCGGTCATATGACGATTGCTGCCCACACGGCGGGCAGACGCAACGGGCGCCAGTGGATGTGGCGTTTTCTTCTGGTGGCAGTGCTGCTTTTAGCAGTTGTTGCGGTGTCTGGAATCTGTCTGGAGGAGCAGGCGGTGGTCACGGATTTTTCACGCAAAAACCTGCCGCCGTGCCTTAAGTATTTGTTTGGGACGGACTGGATGGGGCGTGATATGCTGTCGCGCACGCTGGCGGGGCTCTCCACGAGCATCCGCATCGGTGTGCTGGCGTCGGCGGTCAGCGCAGTTATTGCGCTTTTTCTTGGAACTGCCGCGGCTGTCGGCGGAAAATGGGCGGACGGCATCATTAGCTGGTGCATTGATCTGATGATGGGGGTTCCGCATATTGTGCTGCTGCTATTGATTTCCTACGCGCTTGGAAAGGGCGAAAAAGGCGTGATTGTCGGTGTGGCGCTGACGCACTGGCCGAATCTCGCGCGTGTGATCCGCGGGGAGATCCTGCAGGTGCGGGAGGCGGCGTATGTCGGCATTGCAAAGCAGCTCGGGAAAAGTCCGTGGTACATTGCCAGATGGCACATTTTTCCGCAGATTCTCCCGCAGTTTCTTGTGGGGCTGGTACTGTTGTTCCCGCACGCGATCCTGCACGAGGCGAGCATCACGTTTCTGGGCTTTGGGCTGCCGCCGGAGAAGCCGGCGATCGGTGTGATCCTCTCGGAGAGCATGTCGTATCTGAGCACCGGAAAATGGTGGCTGGCGCTCTTCCCGGGACTGGCGCTGGTCGGCGTGGTGATTCTTTTCGACCGGATCGGAAGCGGCTTAAAGGCGCTGCTTGACCCGTCGAGCGCGCAGCTGTAGAAGATTTTGAGTGGAGAAAAACGATGGAAGAGAAAAAAGAATTACTGCGCATCGAGCATCTGACGGTATCTTTCGCGCAGTATGAGAAGCGCAGCGCAAAGCAAGGGGAACTTCCGGTGATCCGTGATCTGAATGTGACGGTGCGTGAGGGTGAGATCGTCGCGGTCGTCGGGAGCAGCGGATCGGGAAAAAGCCTTCTGGCGCATGCCATAATGGGAATTCTCCCCGCCAATGCGGCTGCAAGCGGCAGTATTTTTTACCGGGGAAGCGCCTGCGGCGAGGCGGAATTAAAGCCGCTGCGCGGCAGGGAGATCGCGCTGGTGCCGCAGAGTGTCAATTATCTTGATCCTCTGATGAAGGTCGGCAGACAGATCATTGGGGAAACGAAGAAGCGGCAGAAGCTTTTTTGCGGAGCAGACCAGGGAAAGCGGCAGAAGCTTTTTTGCGGAGCAGACCAGGGAAAGCGGCAGGAGGAAGCGCGGATGCGGGAACTCCTTGCAAGGTATGGGCTTGCGGACGAAGTTGCGGATCTCTATCCGTTTGAACTATCCGGCGGCATGGCGCGCCGTGTGCTTTTACTGACGGCACTGATGTGGCAGCCGCGCCTGATCATTGCGGACGAGCCGACGCCGGGCATGGATCTTGCGCTGGCAAAACAGGCGATGCAGGATTTCCGGACATTTGCGGACGATGGAAACGGTGTGCTTCTGATTACACATGATCTGGAACTGGCGCTTGAAGTGGCGGACCGGATCGTTGTGTTTTATGCCGGGACGACCGTGGAGGAAGCGAAGGTGACAGATTTTGCGGACGAGACGCTGTTGCGGCACCCATATACGAGAGCGCTGTATGAGGCGCTGCCGGGGCGCGGGTTTGCGGCACTGCCCGGAACACAGCCTTACGTCAAAGATCTGCCGGCAGGATGTCCGTTTGCACCGCGCTGCGCCGACCGTCGGGAGGCGTGTGACGGGGAGATTCCGGTCGCTTGTGTACGCGGCGGCAGGGTACGCTGCATATTGTATACAGAGAATTCATAAAGAACTATCAGAGGGAGAGGAGGAAACGTCCGGTGAGACTGAAAGCGGAACATATCAGCTATAAATATCCGGGAGGCAGCAGAGAGGTGCTGTCGGATGTGAGTCTGGAACTGGGGAGTACCGACCGGCTGGGGATTGCCGCGCCGAGCGGCTTTGGTAAGACGACGCTCTGTCAGATCCTGGCAGGCTACCGCACACCGACGGCGGGACGTGTCTGTGTGGACGATATGCCGCTTCCGGGGAGCGGTTACTGCCCGGTGCAGATGATCTGGCAGCATCCGGAGCAGGCGGTCAATCCGCGCGTGCGGATGCAGACGGTTCTGCAGGAGGGAGATTCGATCAGCGAACGTGTGATAGAGGGACTCGGGATTGAGAGGGACTGGTGTAACCGGTATCCGGGCGAACTTTCCGGAGGAGAACTGCAGCGGTTCTGCATAGCGAGGGCTCTGGGGGAGAGAACACGGTTTCTGATTGCAGATGAGATCAGCACCATGTTAGATCCCATCACCCAGAACCAGATCTGGAACTTCCTGCTGGCGGAAGTGAAAGAACGAAAAATAGGGCTTCTGGTCGTAAGCCACGACGAAAAGCTGATGGAGCAGGTCTGTGACCGCATCATGCGGCTGTGATGCCTGCAAATAAAAAGAAAAATCAGAATATCATCTTCGCGCGGTTCTTCAATAAGCGCGCGCCATTCACAATGAGAAGAATTCCGGCTGCAATGCCGCCTGTCAGTACGCAGATGCCGACGGCAAGGCTTGCAGCGCCAGTCGATCCCATCGTCTTGTAAATCTTTTCTTCCATAAAAACAACCTCCTTAATACAAAACAATCCATTTATGGTTAGTATTTTACCATCATTTGGCGGAATATACAAGAAAACGGTCACGGCAGCCAGCCGTCGTCCCCCGCCAGCACAAGCTCTCTGGAAAAATGGGCAGCCTGTGCGCCGTCTAAGGTATCCACAAAGTCTGCACGCTGTGCAAACGGGCGGCAGCTGTCTGCACAGCCACAGTCAGCGTCCTGTGGATAACTGTGATACTCGGCAAAAAGAACGGTGCCGTGTGCGTGCTCCTTGCCCCAGTCATGAAATCCGGCAGGGTGGATGTGGGCGCCTATCGCGCAGTCCATGAGGACAACCCGTGCGTAATCCCGCCAGGGACGGCCGATATAGGCCGCGTGCTGAGGACAACCCTCCGCGGCAAAGCGGCAGTCGTGGAAAACATAGCCGTATTCCTGCCCTTCGGGGGTGGAAGCGGCGGTGGCATATCCGGGTCCTAAGGATGCGATCGTACAGCCTTCAAAGTAAGCGGTCGCACTGCCGAAAATAAAGTCGATATCGCCGCAGATATAGCAGTTGTGATAATATTGTCTGCCGTTGATGCGCGGCGCGGACTCGGTCGGTCCGCGGAAGCCGCCGGGCTCGTATTCCTCCGGGGGAAGCGGACCGGTAAAAAGCGTATCCTGATGCCCGAGAATCCGGCAGTATTCCGCGACAAAACGGTCACATTCGGCATAGAGTGCAATTGCCTGCCCGTGCGTTTTGGAGTCGCCGGCAGTATTCTCGATGGTTAAGTTGCGCAGCGTAACGTCTGCGGCATGCACGAAAAAGGTGTAGGAGCGGAAGGTTCCGCGCTTGATGCCGTCCGGCATGATCTCGTAGCCGTAATCGCCGAAGGAGATCACGGTGTCGGACGGGGATGCTCCTGCGCCCTCGATCGTGACGTTCGGGCGCAGGAGGGATAATTTTTCGTGGTAGATTCCGGGCATGACGCGGATGGTCACGGGAACCGTGGGGTCTTCTGGCATGGCGGCGAACGCCGCTTTCAGTGAATAAAAGCCGCCAGAGACATCTGCCCCTGGCGCAACGGTCATTGTATACATAAGTGGCTTCCTTTTTGGAAAAATAGAATTAACGGGCGAGAATATCGATGATCTCCGCGACATACATGGTGTGCATATCGCCGTCCTTGTACCATTTTTCCTTGATCTCAGGGAGAAGAAAAGAGTCTTCCGTGATGCGGGTGGCAGACATTTTCTCGCAGAGAAGGACAAAGTTGCCCTCATCCACGTAAGGGATGTTGTGGCGCGTGGCGAGGGTAAGACCTGCCGCGGCGAACTTGTCTTCGTCTCTTCCGGAATGGGAACCGCAGTAATTTAACGCGTCACGGTACTGCCCGGACAGGAAGGTAATGGAGAAAAATTCGTTCGCGTCGATGAATTCTTTGGTGTAGCGCGAATCGCGAACAAAAATGAAAGCAACATTTTTACCCCAGAGGACACCGACACCGCCCCAGCTTACGGTCATGGTGTTGGCTTTTTCCCTGCTGCCGGCTGTGACGAGCGCCCACTCTTTGCCGATTTTGGTAAATGGATTAAATTCTACAAGATCAAATGGTAACGGTTGGAATGTGTGCATAAGATTACTTCCTTTCTGTCAGGATCATTTCTGTAAATATGATACCATTTTGGCGGGAAAATGACAAGAAAGCCGACGGCAAAACGGGATACTTTTCACGCTGGAAGGGGCGCAGATGAGCGCCGGAGCAGTTGAAAAAATAGCCGGAGCGCGTATAATAGTAATATAGTACGCAAAAGGAAGAAGGAGGAGCGGCGATGGCAGGATTAGGCCACAGACAGGATCGGGGAGTCATGCTCCCGCCACTGGATGAGATTGACGGTTTTATGGTGCGCCCGGGATTTTACAATTCGGAAGGTGCAGTGCCGACGGCAAGGGGAGTGAGCTTTACGATTCATTCGGTCGGTGCGACGGGATGTACGCTTCTGCTGTTTAGACCGCAGGAAAAAGAGCCATATGCCAGACTGAAGTATCCGGAGGCATATCACATTGGCAACACGTTCGCAATGCTGGTATTCGGCTTGAAGATTGATGAATTTGAATATGCGTTTCAGCTGGACGGACCGTATGATGTGTCCAGGGGGCTGTTGTTTGACAAGAACAATGTGCTGCTGGATCCGTTTGCGAAGGCGGTGACAGGGCAGCGAAACTGGGGTGAGCGTCCGGAGAGTGACGAGGGTTTTGTGTATCACGCCCGTGTGGTGGAGAATAATTTTGACTGGGGAAAAATGACGTTTCCGGAGATTCCGGCGGAGGATCTGATCATATACGAGACGCATGTAAGAGGATTTAGCAAGGACGCTTCTTCCGGGGTGACGGCAGGCGGCACGTTTGAGGGACTGCGCCAGAAGATTCCGTATCTGAAGGATCTTGGCGTCAACGCGATCGAGCTTCTCCCGATTTTTGAGTTCGATGAGATGGAGAGCGCCCGCGTGGTGGACGGCGTGCAGCTGTACAATTACTGGGGGTACAATACGGTAAGCTTTTTTGCGCCGAACACCAGCTACTCGTCCGTGGTAGAGCACAATCACGAGGGAGACGAGTTAAAGCTGCTGATCAGTGAACTCAAGGCAAACGGCATGGAAGTCATTCTGGATGTCGTGTTTAACCATACTGCCGAGGGAAATGAGAATGGACCGTGTTTTTCGTTTAAGGGCATTGATAATAATATTTATTATATGCTGACGCCGGATGGACATTACTACAATTTCAGCGGATGTGGCAATGCCATGAACTGCAACCACCCGATCATGCGCAAGTTTATCATTGACTGCCTGCGCTACTGGGTGATGGAGTACCGCGTGGACGGTTTCCGGTTCGATCTGGCTTCGATTCTGACGCGTGACCAGAACGGGGCGCCGATGCCGGACCCGCCGATTTTACAGGGGATCGCCTGCGACCCGATCTTAGGACATGTGAAGCTGATCGCCGAGGCGTGGGATGCGGCAGGACTTTACCAGGTGGGAACCTTCCCGGCGTTTCGCAGGTGGTCGGAGTGGAACGGCAGATACAGAGATGATATGCGCCGCTTTTTAAAGGGCGACGGGGGCATGGCGGGAACCGCGATCAACCGCATCATCGGTTCGACAGATCTGTACGATCCGGTGCACAGAGGTGAGAGCGCATCGGTGAATTTCCTGACCTGCCATGACGGTTTTACGCTCTATGATCTGTACTCGTACAATACGAAGCACAATGAGAAAAACGGCTGGAACAATACGGACGGTGACAACAACGGAAACAGCTGGAACTGCGGCGCCGAGGGAGAGACGGACGATCCGCAGATCGAGGGACTGCGCCGGCGCATGGTGAAAAATGCGTTTGCGACGCTGCTCTGCAGCCGCGGACCGGCGATGTTCTACGGCGGCGACGAGTTCTGCAACACGCAGTTTGGCAACAACAATGCCTACTGTCAGGACAACATCATATCCTGGCTGGACTGGACGAGGCTGGAAAAATACCGGGAGATTCATGATTTTGTGCGGTATATGATCGGTTTCCGGAAGCGCTATGCCATTCTGCGCAAGAAGACGAAGCCGGTGGCATGCAATCTGCCGGAGATCAGCATTCACAACGGTTATCCGTGGAACGGCGGTACGGATTCCAACAGCCGGCTCATCGGCATCATGTATGCGGGAAGAGATGAGCACGACACGCGGGACGATATTGTGTTCTATTGTATGAATGCTTACTGGGAGACATTAGTGATGCAGCTTCCGGAACTGCCGAACGGGCTCCAGTGGAAAGTGTGTGTCAACACGTCCGTGGAGTACAAGGATGGCAGGGATATGGAGTCCTACACAGAGTTTTATTATAAGAAGACATTGAAGGTTCCGCCGCGCACGGCGATCGTACTGGTGGCAGAGTAAGCGGGTGAAGCGGGCAGAAATCCTTGGGGAATGCCCGCTGCCTGCGCTGCGGCTCCTAGAGGTAGCCGCCGTCGAGGGTGATGATCTGCCCGGTCAGGTAGTCGTTTCCGGTGGTAATCTGCACGGCAAGCGATGCCACTTCCTCCGGCGCGCCGAAGCGCCCGGCGGGGATCTCCTCGGCGAGCTGGGCGCGCTCTTCTGCGGAAAAGCAGGCATTCATCTCGGTGTCGATCACGCCGCAGGCAATCGCGTTGACCTGGATGCTGCTCGGTGCGAGCTCCTTGGCGAGGGCGCGGGTAAAGGAATTGATGCCGCCTTTGCAGGCGGAGTATGCGACCTCGCAGGAGGCGCCGACATTTCCCCAGATCGAGGAGATGTTTAAGATTTTCCCGGATTTCTGGTGGATCATGTGTGGCAGGGCAAGCTTGCTCGCGGAAAAGACGGAGGTCAGATTGACGCCGATGATGCGGTTCCACTCATCGATGGTCATATCTTCCAGCAGACCGATATGTGAGATGCCGGCATTGTTTACGAGAATGTCAACGCCGCCGAAGCGGGCTTCGCTTTGGGAAAAAAGCTGTTCCATATAGGCATAGTCTGACACGTCACCGATGCTGGTAAGTACGTCCACATGGCAGGTTTCCCTTAATTCGTCTGCCAGCGCCAGCAGCTCCTTTTCGGAGCGGGAACAGTTGATGACCAGACGGCAGCCCTCCCTGGCAAAGGCGCAGGCGATCGCCCGCCCGATGCCGCGTGAGGCGCCGGTAATGAGTACGGTTTTATACATGATGAAAGACCTTTCTTCTATATTGTGAATGTGTTAGTATGCAGTGTTCACGCACAGCATATCACAAAAGATAGGCGGCTTTGTTTGAAATTTCAAAAAAATTAAAAAAATACAAAAT
>ERZ1031719.528-NODE-528-length-14526-cov-9.193490_pt1 | contig 14526 bp, 11 predicted proteins | sample MGYA00516702_ERZ1031719 | MGnify/ENA primary metagenome ERZ1031719 (study PRJEB33719, sample SAMN04261227) | wastewater metagenome | biome: rural village; feature: human; material: feces | host: Homo sapiens | place: El Salvador | collected 2013-01-07 ...
TCGATAGGGCTTATGATACTTTCAAGGAACTTTATAAGATTCATCTTACAGGTTCTTACTATGTAGTCAGAGCCAATACGAACTTGAAGTACAAAATGGTAAAATGGAAGCGAAGAATGCTGTACGCATACAGATTAGTGTTGCCATTATCACTTATTGTCTCGTGGCTATTGTGCACCATGATATGCAATTGAAACGCTCGACATATGAAGTTTTGCAGATTCTAAGCATTTCATTGACGGACAAAACCCACCTAAGAGATCTATTTGATAAGACTATTTTCAACGATGTCAAAGAACTCGATTATCCACTTTTTAAGGGACTTAACTCCACAACTATAGATATGATAGGAAAAGTGAATCCTGCCACAGAGGCTAAGAGAGATGGGAATTCGTAATCTCCCTCTGATATTCTTGTAACTTCTTCTAAATTGCCTTGAATATCTCTGAAAATCTTGTAGAAATCTTCAAAATTCTACAAGATTCTCAGAGAATATGCTAGGCGGGGTTAGCCGATGGCTTACATTCCACAGCATCGCCCCCAAATCCAAATGGCAAGCTATTTTTCACAAGATACAGCTGACCAACAAGCATCTCTTTCAAATTTCCAACATCTTCATTCGGTAATTGGTAAAGGTATTCAGTCTTATTTGTCAACACAAATGGCATATCAATCTGGTTCCAAGAAACCATCCGATAATGTCTACCATAAGCACGTGTTGACCGATACATATAGTCACTATTCACCTGTCCCCAAGCCACTAATCGAGCCTTTGGTCCAACAACCAAGATTACATCCCCTTTCCTAATTTGGCGAGAGAAAGCATAATATGCAACAGGTTTCGTCAGGTCAAGGCCTTTTCCTACTTTGTGAATTCCATCAAGTCCCCGACTACCATTCTTTTCAAAATACGCCATCTGCAAAGATGCGACATCTGGATAAGAGAGAAAATACTTGAACCCTTTCGCTGGCATTTGCATTTCATGAGCTGCAAGCATTCTCTTCCATCTGTATTCGTAGATAGCAGAAGCTAATTTCCACACCCAGTATTTACCAGATAGCTTAAAGGACGAAGAAAGTTCTTGTCTGAGACTTTCCTCAGACAAGTTGACCGTCTCCTCATAAATATTATCTGAGATTCGATAATTTTGCCTTATAAGAGACTCGGCATATATCGCTTCTGATATTTTATACTCTTCCATAAGCATCATTTCTTTATATTCTCAAACTTAGCTTTTGTCACATCAATATTACCAATGATAGGAATAATGTTGATGAGGAAACGCTGGTTGCGTTGTTCCACATTACGCCATGCCGCAAAATCTTCGGGAGAGACATTCTTTATGGAACTGTATTTTTCTTCTGCAGGATTCTGAGACATAGGATTGATACCACCTTTATAATAATAGCGTGGCACTCCCCCTTCCCCACTACCTGCGACGATGATTTCACATTTGCTGTTTACATCATTTTCGCTAGTGCGTTGGAATAATCCACATCCACCCTCAGACACAGGGTCAGTCCAAAACTTCTTCAAAAACTTGGCACGGAGATAAGACAAGGTTTCATTGTTCTGCCAATCATTATCATTGAAAGGAATCTTTGAGGATTGTCCTTCGATGACAATCAAGAATTTGATATTCTTGCTGTTCTCGCTATTTTCTTCCAAATCCGAGATGATATTCTGCACCTCTCGACCTGCCCTACGGATTTTTTCTCGAACCTGGTCAGCTTTTGTCTTATTAGTCAAATCATACTGAAGCTTGTTGCTAATATCATACTCCTTATCTTGATAAGCTATACTTACAGTTAATGTATGCTTCAGATATTGCTTATCGTATGCATAATAGCCTGTTTTATCGATAGCATCAACAGTAGAGTAAACATCAATGATGTCCTTATACTCATTTACAAGCATCTCCAACTGTCCTTCCTTCAATTTGAAACGAGCATAAGAGACTGCAAACAAAATGAGCATCACGGCAAACAAAGTTGTCATGATGTCCACATAGCTTGGCCAAAACGATTCTCTATTTTTTCTTCCGAATTCCATTTCAACTATTTCTTGTGAAACAACTTACTCCAAAAACTTCTTTTCTTCTTTGGTTCTTCTACTTCTGTAGTTTCAATATTGATAGAGGGGTCTTCATCTGAACTACCTATCTGTTGCTTATCAACCTCTATCGGCTTTGTGCTTTCAGGAGATTTTGTCGCTGTCATTTGCATAGAAGAATCAGTAGCCGCTGTATTCGTTGAGACTTGCGAAGTAACAACTGGATGCTGAGATACGTATGTTTGTTGAGTAGTTCTGTTTCTCGTCAAACTTTCCACATACCCATTAAGTTGATTAAATTTCTGGTTGAGGTCACCAAGTTCTTGTTTGAGCAATTCCACCTGCTGTTTTGCTGCAACCTCATTTTGCTTAGCAGTCTCGGCTTCTTGAACAGCTTTATCTCTAGCTTGAATCATTCGTTCTGTTGCAGCACTAGAACCACTAAAGCTACTAATAAAGCCTTTGCTCTGCTTTTCTTGCGCAACTATCATAGCATCCAGCTCAAGACGAATGCCCTCCAATGCTTTGTTCAATTTATCACCAGTTACAGAGTTATGTGCCAACTGGTCAACCTTCTCTGCAATCGTGTTGAGTTTTTTTAATGCTGTAAACTCAGAGCGAATATCTTCAATAGATAGCTTTTGGTCTATAGCATCCGTAAATTCTCGTTTACGCTGTTTCAATTCTTCCTTGCGTTCAACAAGCATAGCTTCATAATCAGCAAGATAAGATTCCAAAGCCTCGTTATAGTGCTTTGCGATTAAACCTAACTTTTGCTTATGCTCGTCAAAATACTTCTCCAAATCCTCATCTGCAACAGCTATGAAATCCTTTGCTATACCATGCTTTGCATTTATAGCATTGATATTTCCTTGTATCTGCTTGACAACAGAATCTGCAAAAGTCTGCATACCCGAAAGTTCCGTTCCCAGCTTATTGATATTTTCCTCAAATGTTGTAATACGATTCAATATCATATTAATCTCTGCAGCAACTTTCTTAGGAACATCCAAAGACTCATTAAAGCTCTTCTGAATATTGATAGTTTCTTGGGCAGCAATCAGCATCAATCTTCTAGCTCGCTCAAACTGGTCAAGTGAGCCAGTAATCTCAGAGAATTTATGAGAAGCCTCTGCAAAAGCATCCATGCCCTTGATTAATTCACGGCTACGAATTGTATCCAGTAAATCATCTTGAAGTTTGATATTCCGATTCACTTTATCCATATTCTCTCCCATTCTCTTCACAGCGGAAGAAACGACCTTAACACTCTCGCGGAAATCCGTACCAAAAGCTCCAGTTACATCCCTAAAGGCATCTTTAAATTCTGAAATAACACCAGAAAAACTTGGTTCAAGCTTATCGATAGTTTCATGCAACTTACCTATAGCCTCAACCATAGTGACATCCACAGAAGGCATTAGTTCATTTTGAATCCACTCGTAGAATTCATTTTTATCTACATCAACTTGACTAGATACAGCACTCGCTTCTTTATGACTCAATATCAACAAAAGAATGCCAAAGAAACTCGTTATCATTGACACCAGGATACCTGTGATAAGACTCTGAATGGTAGAATCTGTAATTTCTCCACTAAATAGAGTACCTACGAGAAACATAACCAATCCCAAGAATACTCCTGCGAAAGTACCCATCAAACCAATATGAGTAGGGAAAGACAACTTGGAAGTTGCCATTTCATATAACATAGATATTCTACGTTCTGTCTTATTCTGAATGATAGAAAACGCAACTGTTCCTTTACTTTTACCTATATAGGCATTAATATCACCTATCAGGTTTTTCAATTCCGAGTCCTCCCCTGCAACATCTTTTATCAAGATGTTTGTTGTCATTTTATAACCATTATATATCTGAACCTCAGAAGTTGCATATTCATCATTTTTCGAGAAGAAACTACCAAGTTTTTTCAAAGCTCTAATGTTAGATTGGAACTCATGCCATTGCCAATACATAAAAGCAAATGCCATTATTACCGAAATTAACAGCGAACCAACAAACTGTGCTGACATTGTATTTGTTACATCCATATTATTTTATTTAACATTTTCATAAACCCTTGTTAGTTCGAAAATTTTATCTATCACAGGAATGAAGAAGACAGAGTCGTTGCACACATCCTCTGGATCATAGTTTTGTTCTACTTCCGAGCGATAATGAGTTTTCAAATTCTCCTCATAGTCATTCTTCACCTCTTCCTTAAATGGTTTTACATCCAAAGACCTGTCTATTGCTCCACCTTGCTTGAGCATATCAAGGACAGAACAATAAAGTTGGTTCATCTCAGCATAATCCTTCAGTAAACATGGCTGCAAACTCACATCTTGATTCATCTGCGCTACATTTTCATAGTTTTTGCTAACACCATGATAAACTACCTCAGGAGCCTCTTCTTCTGAAGAAGGACGATATAAGCCACCATAACATGTACTTTCCTTACGAGTATCTGGCAACACTACATGTATTGGAGCAATCTCTCCATAGACAAACTTGAATATTTCGGTAACGACTTTCTCCAACAAAGCGATGTCATCTGTAACAAAATCGTCTATATATCGACTACCATTACCACTAAACACAATGGTACGTGGTGCAGCATACTCTTTATATTGATACAGTTTGGCTATGAAGTAGATGATGGCAGTAAAGTGATAAGCAAAAAGAGGCAGATAGTCATCATGCAACTTGTCGATGATACCATTATCCTTGCTATTGCTTAGCCAGAAATTGATAATGTCAGATGTACTACATCCTTTGTTTGTTTCCATCTCCGACTCCAATTTACTCAAATCTTTGTCTTCCCAAACCAAATTACCCATATACTTCTTATATATGCCATTTTCACGTGCATTACTAAAACCACTATGTCCATTACTCCACAACACATCACATCCAAAATGGACAGATGAAGCAGAAACAGGCTTATTAGCATTGAAATAAACGTAATCAGTAGAACCTCCACCAATATCTATCACTGTTACGGCATCCGTATTCTTGACAATTCCCTTCTTATTGAAGTAATAGTATGGAGCCTCAGACTCCGTATAACAAACCACATTGTTTGTAAACAGAATCTCACTAGCCATATCTTTCCAACTTCTTTCATAGATGCGTCTAATCTTACCAGAAAAGCTCAATGGTCTAAACCACACTAAACTAGTTTGGTTCAAGGCACCTCCATGCTGCAATACATCACACTTTATCATAAGCAGCAGTTCTCTGATAAAGATTTGAATAACGTCTTCGTCATCTTCCCACTTTATATCAGTCAAGCACTCTTGGAAATCATTTTCCATCATCTTCTCGTAGAAGAAAGCGATGTTATGATTATCAAACAATACAGGCTTTCCTGCAATATTCTTAGCCTTACAAAGCACTGTTCGGATAGGGAATTTATAATCTTCACCATCAATGAACGGCGGCACAAATTCCGTCTTCATCGCCTTACAGTTCTCAGCAGCCATAGAATCTTCGATATTGGCAACCAAGGAAAATTGAGAACTACCATTTATTTCATGCAGATAAGAAACCATCGGTTCTCTCATCGAGAACATTTCTGGGGCATTATCGTCATCCCCTTGCGTTCTAGAAATAAAGGTATTCGATGTACCCAAATCAACTGCGTAGATATAGCTTTCGTTAGTACGTGGAACTTCCCTCCATTTAGGCAACAAAAATCCCATGTCATCTCCAATAGCTACTTCCAAAGCATCAAAATTGCAATTAAACAGTTCATAATACTTTGTACTACATTCAGACTCCAAACTTCCTGTACTCTGACGCGAGCGAACCATTGGCTTTCTCACACCATTTTTCGCACGTTCTGAATCTATCTCTTCTATCGCCACATATTCGCCACCATCATTTTTCTTATAGAAAGAAAGCGACACATCATTAATAGAGGCCGTATGCCACTCCTTTCCATTGTCTGCCAAGGAGAGTGCCACCTTGAAATAAGTATTTTCAGAATCGACAGGTGAAAGGATATTAGGGAACAGTCCGATATTCAAGCTAAGCTCTTTATCCGACAACTTTACGATCTCACTATCTTCGTCATAGTCTTTCTGATAGACCGTTCCGTTGTACTTGAATTTCACTATCACTTTGGTGTGCAAAACTTGACAGGTACAAATAGCCTTACCACTATCCAAATAAGACAAGGCCTCACTTTTCAATGGCAACAGAAAATCATAATTTCTCGCCTTTGGCTCTGTCTCATAAGTTATACCCAAGAAATTATCACGATTGATACGATAAGGTAAACGGACAAGATTTGGCTGGAAGAAATTATCAATATCCTCCTCATCTGTAAATCCTATATTTAAGCCATTGATAACCAAAGATTCATAAGACTCGGTCGTTATATTTCCTATCTTACCACTATAGTTCTTGATAATATCCTGATTATCCTGAAACAATCTGATATAGTCCCGAAGTTCCTTATATCTAGCATCAATATTATCGCTTCCAAAGAGTTGGAACATATAGTTCTTGAAATCTTTATCACGATCACCAAACAACACCACATCACGGAAATAGTTTCCCTTTCCCTTACGAGGGATAAACAAAGCATCATAAAGTTCACTTTGGAATGCAATGTCTGGCGTATTGTTCTTGACAACATCACTCTTATCCATATCAGGAGGAGTAACGAAACCTGTCATCGGCGAGCTTGTGGCAAGAAGAATGTCCTTACCACCCTTTTCCAAAATGACAAAGTATAGTTTGTTGTCCTTTATGTCTTCCTTATAAGAAGCCTTCAAGGCATTGTAAAGTTTAGGAACTCTATCATGCAACTCTTTCATCTGCTCATCATAGTTCCACTCCTTCACAACTATTTTCATAGAGCCTCCCCATTGGTTTTCATGAAATTTCTTATAATACAGAAGTTCAAAGACATCAAGGATGTCAGACACCAGTCTCTTATATGCCTTTCCTGCTCCATTTTCTGCATTACGCATTTCTTCCGTAACACGACGGAAAGCCTCTTTTGCCACGAAGAAGCGAGCAAAAGGCGTAGGTAACGAATTCAATGCGTTGCTATTGTCTGTCTTGTTCTCCTTGACCTTATCCAACTGAGATGCTTGGATTCCTGTATTTTTAGCCGTCCACTCCGATCCTGGAGTGCCACGGTCGATGATGTTCAAATCTATACTTGGCATAATTATTTGATTTTCTGAGTATAATGATTGATGGCCTTGTAAGCATACTCCATAAAGTTTCTCACTTTGTTAGGAGTTTCATTCTTTGATTCCTTTATCATTTCAAGTAGATAATACGAATCATTTGGGGCTCCAAGTTCTACACTATTCTTTATGATATTCGACATATTAGTTGGAATGATATTCTTCTCTATCGGTGTAAATTTTCTTTTCTTCTGAGAAAGTTCAGTATACCACTGCCCATATTCTTCGAGAAACTCTCTGATTTGAGACAATGAACCTTTGTAAAAGCTATCATCGAATCCTCTTGTTTTTTTCAGAGGGAACTTATTTTCCTTAGTCAATATCTCCAACAAACTCTTCAGAACATACATATCAGCCATATTTTTTACCATCGGTGCATATCCGCTACCTGCTGTACTCAAATCCAAATTATCTACATTTTCCTCAATGGCTCGTGTATAGTACTGAGTTTGTTGTGGGCGTGGTTGCTGCAAAAAATGGAACAATGCTGTAGCTGCTACCAACTCAACGAAATTAGTTGTATCCTCTTGTTTTTGCTCATTGTTATCATGTATAGTCTTCATTTCTGTCTCACCAACATAATACAACAAATCAGACTTTACGGTCGTTTCGTAATAAGATAATGCAGCCTTGGCTTTTGTTTTAAAGTTGCTTGAATCAATTTTACTATTACTCTTCTTCGGGTCGCTCAAACCATAATAAGGAAGCACAGTAACCGCTCCCATCAGCACTTTCGATAAGATTTCATTTTCTTTGCTAGAACGTATTTTTCTTTCAAGCAAAGGATAACCAGAGGCACCAGTACCTCCAAAGATAGAGCTAATAATAAAAACTCTATCATCCTTGCCAATCTGAGTTTGCAAGAAATTAAACCAAGAAGCTCCTTCCAACATTTCTTGCAAGACAACAGTACCCACATTAGGATTTCCACGGAAGCCCACAGACAAACGACTATTAAGATTGTCCTTGGAATACAAAGTATGAATCAAATAATTGTTAATGCTAGAAACATCCAAGTTTCCCATGTCCAAAAAGTCTGCGTAAGAACGGTCTTCACCTGCCACCTTGTTTGTATCGTTCGTTACGGTATCCAATTCGTCGATGAGTTTCATCTCTGAATTGAAAAATCCTTCAGGGCACTTACCATCCAACAACATACTCTTCTGAATCTCTCCATACTTCAACATCAAAGTCTGGAGATTCTTCTTCTCATCCAAATCCAAATGTGGGTCTATAATAATAGGTACGACAGTATAGCCATGAGTACTCATACCAGCAGCCATCAGCATAGTGATACTTTTCATCACACGTTCGCCTGTTCCACCTATACAAAATACAAAAACTTTCTTCATTTCAATTTAACTTTTGAAGTTTATAAAAACATTCGATAGGCATTAGTTGTACACTTTTTACAAATGAAGACAGATGCCAACAAATATATTGCAAGAGTAAGAAAAGCATTCTGTAAAGCAATTCTCATTTCTATAGTCCATGTTCCACTTATTCGTGGATAAGCTATACCCAAAGCAGCCCCAAACGTTACTAAAAAACTTACGATTGCGCTCGCTATAAAGAACATCCACCAATATTTTGGCAAATAATGGCGATTAGGTTGCTCATTGAAAGGCTTATAATAAAACCAAGCCGCCAAAACACCAATAAGAAAGAACAATAAGATGAAGACAATAGACAAGCCATCCAGTTTATCCCAAAACAAACTTGCCTGACTATATAAAACTTCCTGTCCATCACCTGTATAAGGTTGCAAAAAACTAGCTTTATTTCCTATCAACAACTGATAAAATTTCAATAAATGCATAACTATAAACTATTTTTAGAAATCAATATATAATTTGGTTTTGGCTGGTAGTTCACAACTCCACCCTGACCTATGCCACGTATAAAACTTGTCAAAGAATAAGATGTAGTAACATCATTCTCCCCTTTGGAGTCATCCAAGAACTTCTCCATAGTGGTGGGGTTGGCGTATGGTATATCAACATTCCATTCCAAGACCTCCATATCAGAAGGCATATTTGAAACTTTTATTTTTATGGTTGCCACAACTGAACGCTTCAGTTCCAAATTTACATTGTTGCACTCTTCCACCTCCAAACTCTCAACACTTACCGTCGAACCATATTTAGGTTTGCATGTAAAGCATTGTTTCAAGACATCCTTATTCGACATAAGCCATCTGTAAGATTCCAACTTCAATTTCAAAGGTATTACACATTCATCAACAGCCTCACCGTATCCATAAAAAGTTGGCTGTTTTTCTAATCGAACAACATTTTTAGGAACACCAAAATCATAAGGGCACGAAGCATACTTATAGCCTATCTCCAGATTGTCAACAAATCGTTTCTGTCTCTGCAACATAATAGCGATACCATTACGAACAGCAGATACCTTATCTTGCTCACCAACTATCAAATAATAATATGGCGATTCATTGGTAACAACGCTTCCTTCTTTGTTTATATAATTAGAAGTTGCGCATACCAACGAATAAGCCTTTTGAGATTTTCCTGCTATTAGTGCCACTTCTGCAGCATACTGAGTAAGCAACACTTCTGGAGCAGCTGAACCAACAGGACTATATTTCATATCAGAAATAAGAACAGCCACATCATTTTTTTTCAATCGACTAACAATATTTCGCAACATAACAGGAACTTGCGTAGAAGCATTACATTCCAGCGCACCAGTATTCATTGCAGTTTGGAATTGAGCTAGAGACAACTGTCCTGCTACTCCTCCACTATTGGTCATAATATTCACATCCTTTGTTACAGGAGAATAATAACTCATTATTTCATAAACATCCTGCTTAAAACTAGTAGGTTGACCAGCTCTAAAAAAGCCATTCATACTACCAGAAGATTCTATATAAAAATGAATAACAGAATTATAATCAAGCTTTGCAAAAGAAGGTTTCTTAATTAGTGTTCCTTCCCCTGTAAAATGTGGGTCGTTAAGAGTATTCAAACTGTCACAACAAGCGCTAATAGTCATTAAGGCTAACAGTGCTAATGCATAATCACGTAATTTATGAAAGACTTTCTTCATAACACTATTATTTGTTTTGGTTTAAAATGGAAAAAGCGTGGAACTATTGTATGTCACAAATATTGAGGTTGTGGTAGAACCCATCTGCATGCAACAAACAATAGCCCACGCTTAGGGGTATATTATCCCCTTTACAAAAGGGTACAATAATCCTATGCGTGAGCAGTATTGCTTATCATCCTGCAGATTTTGAAACTACCACATTTCAATATTAGGATAACGTCAATACGCTCTTTAATTCGAGTCTTCATCACGCCCGTTCTTTTCCGTTCGCTCAAACTCTACCGCAAAAGTAACAATTATTATCGAATCTACAAAATTTTTAGCCAAAAAAGTATCGAAAAAAATGTGTGTGAGAGCAAATTTGGGAAGAAGAAGCAGTCTTTCTTGGCAAGCGGCTATAGATTTTGGGGAATGTTTCCACATACATTCCTCATTTTCCACATCATCTACTTTTGATACACAAATCATAAACACTTGATAATCAACCCATCTTTTTTATTCTTCTTTTTAGCACGCCGATTGTAACTATGATTAATGGGTTTGATAATAAATCCACAAAGAAAGTAAGTAATATTAATATAGTAACAATTTAAAAAAGATAAGATTGCGTATTCCGGTTGATACCCGTTCACTAATTCCGGTGATATCCGTTCACTCTATTAGTAATCTTCAGTATCGTCGGCAAAGTTAATACTTTTTTCTTAAACTCTCGCCTTTTAAGTCAAATTTTATAGCTTTGTGCACCAATCTGTCCAAACAAGCCTCTGCGATGAGTTCACTTTGGAACACATTGTACCAATCTGCGACAGGAAGTTGGCTAGCTAAGATGAGCGCCTTTCTGTTGTATCTGTCATCGATTATTTGCTCAAAATCGTGCTGGATTTGACCATCCAGCTTAACCATCCCAAAGTCATCAACAATCAGCACATCTTGGTTGTTGAGCTTTCGGAAGAAGTTAGTCTCTCTTCCCTCCAGGTGCACGAGCTTGAGATTCTCTATAAGCATATTCATTGTGAAGTAGATGACCTTGACTCCATTTCTACATGCTCTGTCTCCTAGGGCACATGCAAAATAAGACTTTCCCGTACCAGCAGGTCCCGTGATGATGACAGTCATACCATTGTCGATGTACCCACCTGCGACCAGTTCAGCTGCTGACGCTGCAGATATGCCTCTGGTTGTATCCGTCTCCAGCTCCTCGATGGAAGCTTTGAGACGGAAGTTTGCCTGCTTGATTAAACTCATATCTTTAACTGTTCCTGCCATATTTGCACTGTTTTGTTTTGATTTTCCAGTGCAAAGATAGTGGAAGATTTCGAATGAGTGAACGGACATGCTCCGGAAAAATGACGAGGCGTCAGCAGAAAAAGCACAAGAAAGCAATTTCTGTGAACGGACATGCTCCGGAAAAAAGAACAAATTTCCGCTATTTGCAGAAAAGTGAACGGATATGGTCCGGAAAAAGTCGCACGTTTGGATAATCTTTTCGTGCTGAACGGATATAGTCCGGAATATGTGCCAAATACGTAAAGTTATTTCCATTTTTGTTCCTTTTAAGGGGAATAAACGGATATTAAATGGGCTATTTTACCCTATTTTGCGACTGAATTCGCCATCGGAAATTGAACGGGTATGCTCCGGAATATGTAGTGTTCTCTGCTAAATAGCATTGGTGGTGCTTTTGTTTACATATCGTGCCAATTCATCAAAAAGGTCTTTTGCCTTTGGGATGAATTGGCACTGCTTAATAAATATTATAAAAATCTCATTCTACAATAGTCCTGCCATATATAATGGCAGGTAGATCACTCCATCCTTCACCTCTACATCACCTGGATGAAGTACATACGCTTCGGCAAGCATAGGAGCAAATTTGGCTCTTAGCTTATTAAGAGAGGTCGTGGTAAAGCTTTTACCTGATTTCACTTCTATAGGAGAGATGTTATGCCGATTCGTGATGACAGGCTTAGGAATCAGGAAATCTATCTCCATCCTATCTTCCGCACTTGTCGCAGAGTTCTTCGAAAAGAAAAACAATTCATAGCCAGAAGCTCTCAACATCTGCGCCACAACATTTTCGACCAACATACCTTCATTTAACTCCAGTTTTCCCAAAGCCAACTTCAGGTAAAGTTCATTTCCCATAATCGTCTTCAGGTTAAAAGCATGACTTATCAGCAAACCTGTATCAGCCATATAGCACTTCAATGTGGTGCGTTCCTCATTCAATCGCAGTCCGATATCAGGGGCAGTAGAGTTATAGCAGATGTTTACCACCCTTGACTCAGCCAGCCAGAAAAATGAAGATTCATACTCCCGATAACGAGCCTTATCGCTAATGGCAGTCAACCGGAACTTCTTCTCATGTTTGCTGAGAGCCGAAGGAATCTCCTCGAAAATCGCCTTCACCTTGATTTCGTTGCCTACAGCATACTTCTCGATGTCTGCCTTATAAAGAGAAAGGATATTTCGCTTAACCATATCCACTTTCATGAAATCATGGGTTTCTACATATTCGAGAACAGCCTGAGGCATACCTCCCACTATCATATAATGTCGGAAGTAATCCATTACCTTGCGATGCAATGGTCCCAAAGCTTGCTTTTTCTCATAGCAATCGCGGATGAACGACATCATTTGCTCATCTCCCATTGCCCATAGAAATTCCTCAAAATCCATAGGATACATATTCATGCGACATTCCTCCGATGGAATAACCATATCTTTCACATTTCTATTGATACTAACCAGTGAGCCTGTTTCAATATAATCGTACCGACCATCTTTTACCAGATACTTGATAGCAGCACGTGCTTTTGGATAAAGCTGTACTTCATCAAATATAATGGCGGTATTACGAGGATACAGCGTTACATTAAAATACAAGGCCAAGTAACTGAAAAACAAATCCAAGTTTTTCAGATACTTATCAAAAATTTCCATTAAATCACTATCTGCATTGTTGAAGTCAACCAGAATATATGATTTATATTCTTTTTTGGCGAACTCCTCCACAATATAGCTCTTACCTATTCGGCGTGCACCATCTATCATCAAAGCAGATTTTCCTTGAGAATTCTGCTTCCATTGCAGCATTTCTTTATATATTTTTCTCTTCATAATTATCTGTTTATCACGTTATGACGACCTATCCTTGCCCTATTTCTCACGTTTTGATGAGATCGTATTAGGCTATTTCTCACGTTTTGACGATTTTTCATGTTGCAAAGATACAAAAAAATGCCTTAAGTTATTCACCTTAGTCTTCTTTTTACATTATATTAACCTGTAATTTACAAATATTCTTTAAGATGCTGTCCTATTCATAAATTTCAAAAAGACTGATGGTAACAAAGAACATATTTCATTGTTTTTCCTTTCTATTTTTTTGCAAAATTAGCTGAATGGTGAGAAAAATAGTTGCTCTGGAGAAAATATTCTCAACCTATGAAACGAAATTTCATAGCTGCCCCGTAACTTTGCACCAGAATACAGAATCAGGCACAAAGTATATGAGTGTCAATTGTTTTACTTTTAAAATATAACCGCTTCATTGAGCTGGAATCCAGAGTGGCAGTCGAGATGATGTTGTTCATCCAGCTATTCTGTTTCGGCAGGTGTACCGGCATAAGCTTTATCGACAGCACTTGTGTCCCCGTCTGCCATAACAAGCGCATAAAAAGGAAGAAGCCGTCCATCAACATCGATTATTGCATCGAACACGTTGATGGGCTGCTTACTGTTATACAATAAAGGAATCTTTTCACTTCTTACAAACTATAGATAGCCATTCACACTTGTGGAGGGATGAGATATCGTGTCTTGTTGTGCCATAAACTTTATGATCATAATCTTATCCCGAACTCAGGTTAGAAGGAAGTACGCAAGCGATAAAGAGCCAACAAATACACGCACGTATAAATCTTTTTTCTCGAAAAAAGTCTCAAAGTCTCATTTTTCGGTACAAAATAAGACTTATATCTTTAATACACGGCACTTTACAACGAATGAGACTTCTCTAAAAATGAAGAGAGAAGTATCATCAAAGTATCATAAATTAGGGAGAAGTATCATGGTTTTGCTGCTTAGCATCGAAAAAAAATGCTTTATGAAGTGATAATAATAGCATTTGCAAGGCAATAAACAGGATGTTTTTGCGTTTAGTAAAACAGAATGTTTTATTCTTAA
>ERZ1031719.538-NODE-538-length-14421-cov-5.051371_pt1 | contig 14421 bp, 9 predicted proteins | sample MGYA00516702_ERZ1031719 | MGnify/ENA primary metagenome ERZ1031719 (study PRJEB33719, sample SAMN04261227) | wastewater metagenome | biome: rural village; feature: human; material: feces | host: Homo sapiens | place: El Salvador | collected 2013-01-07 ...
GTCTGAAATTATTTTACGGAATAAATCAAAAGAATTTGCAAAACAGATTGTATATATGTGTCGTGATATCAAAGCAAATGCAAGAGAATCGGTTTTAACTAATCAACTTTTGCGTTCGGGAACAAGTATAGGTGCAAATATTCACGAAGCACAATATGCGCAGGGTAAAAAGGATTTTATCTCCAAGTTGGAAATAGCACAAAAAGAGTGCTTTGAAACTGAATATTGGCTGGAACTTCTTTTTGAAACAGGATATATATCCGAAACCGTATATAAGCCATTGCAAAATCAGTGCGGCACAATCAGGAGAATGCTGATTTCATCGATCAATACAGTAAAGAAAAACGATAAATGAAACATATAAACAGTCTAACGCCGTAAGCGTTTCTGATGATTAAGTTTATCTAATCCTTTACACCTTAAAACTCAGACCTCATCCTTGTACAATAAACATTATCTTTTAAAGAATGTAGATTAAATTTTGTGCAAAGTATGCATAAAATAAAAATTATTGTGTACAATGGCTTAAAAAAATAGATTATAAAGGCTATTTTCAGCATTTCTACTCTTTGAATTTGGAGCAATTTGTGATAGAATGTACATAAAGTGGTTACAAATAGGTAACAATCACTTTGAATTCAAAAAAAGGAGTGTTTCTTTGCGAAATGTTTTAAAAAGTGTTTTTAGCAAAAAGGTTTCTGCGGCAGTTCTCACGGCTGTAATGCTGTTTGTGTCGGTTTTCTCAATGTCGATGATTGCGAGTGCGGCATCGTTCTCACCGAGACTGTCTGCCCCGAGTTTAAGTAACAAATATTATTACAGTGATTTAAATGCTTTTTATAAGTACGGTTACGGCATGCCTAACTGTACAGCATATGCCTACGGCAGAGCTTATGAGATTCTCGGTTCTGAGCCAAAGCTTTCATGGAACAATGCCGAGCAGTGGTACAATTACAACAAGTCTAACGGCTACTACAAGTACGGTCAGACTCCAAAGGTCGGCGCAATTGCCTGCTGGTCATATAACGGTGGCGGCGGTCATGTTGCTGTTGTAGAAAAGGTTGAAAACGGTCAGATTACATTTTCTAACTCTGCATGGAGCGGTAAGAGATTCTACCTTTCCTATGCAAGCACAGACGACAAGAATGCCGGCGGTAACAGCTGGTGGAATTTTCAGGGCTACATTTACCTTGGCGATTTCAGCGGCAGTACAAGCACTACTCAGGCTACAACCAAAAAGGTAACTTACACAACAGGTACATATAAAACAGATGTTGACGATTATCTCAATATGAGAAGCGGTGCGGGTACAAGCTATTCATATGTAACATCTGTTCCGGGCAATGTTACTCTTAATGTAACAAAGGTTTCAACAGCCGGCGGTTACACATGGGGTTACACCTCGTACAACGGCAAGACAGGTTGGGTTGCTCTTGATTTCTGTGCTTTTGTTTCTTCATCAACGGTACAGCCAACAACAGCAAAACCTACTGTACCGCCTACCACAGCCAAAGCTACGGTTCAGCCGACTACTGCAAAGGCAACTGTTCAGCCGACAACAGCCAAGGCTACACAGCCTGCAACAGTACAGCCTACTACGGTACAGGCAACAACAGCTCCTGTAACTACACAGCCGAGCAATGACAACAACAATGATACTCCGTATATGATCGGCGATGTAAACCTTGACGGTCATGTTGATGTTCTTGACACAACTGAAATCAGCAAGTACATTGTTTCAATTTCAACACTTTCTGATGTTCAGAGAGAACTTGCGGATTACAACCATGACGGTGAAATCAATATCGTGGATGCCACAGAAATCCAGAAATTTGTTGTCGGTAACAACTGATAACAACAAAACAAAATCAAAACACGCTCTGCAAAACGCAGAGCGTGTTTTTTGTTTGGAACTTTTATAACAAAGAGGGGTATGCGAGGATGCATACCCTTTTTGAGTTTAATAAGTTTAATATTTAAGCATTATGTCAACGAAAAATTCACCGTTATTGTTGCCTGCATCAAAAATTCCGTCATAGACTTCGGTTATGCTCTTCATGGAGTGAAGTCCGATGCCCTTGCCCTGATGCTTTGTGGACGAATAAGTTTCGCCGTCCATTTCTAAAGGCTTGCCGTAGTTGTTTGTTGAAACAATGTACAAACAGTCACCTTTTATTTCGGAAGTCAGGTTAAAATATCTTTTACCTTCTTCTACGGTACAGCAACCGTCAATTGCGTTTTCGAGTATGTTGCCGAAAATACTGCAGAGGTCAACATCAAGAATTCTCGATTTGTCGGGCAAATCAATCCTCCAGTTAATGTCAACATTGTTCTCAATCGCCTGTTGACGATAGTGATTGAACAAAGCATTGAGTGCGTCACTTTTGCAGATTCGCACAGGTGCTGTTACAGTCAGCGAATTTTCATACTGGGCAATGTAGTCTTTCAGCGCCGAAAGATTTCCTTCATCTGCAAGTCGGCTCATAACATGAACTGAATGTTTAAAGTCATGCCTTGCTTTTGAGGAGTATTTTATGTACGACTGCAACGATTCTGTGTAACTTTTCTGAATTTCAAGAATGTTGTTTCGTTCTGTAAGCTTTGTTTTTTCAATAGTAGTCTTGCTGAAAATGTAGAATAATATGAATACTATAAGATACAATGCAAGCTCAAATATTGTAATGATGAATCCTTTTGCATAAACCTTTCCAACACGAATATTTGCGTAGGAAATCGGTATGATATAGATGTTTGACACCATAAGTGCAATGGGCAAAATTGAAAACAAATACCACACCTTGCCGATATTTATGTTGTCAATCATCCATGCATAGTATTTTGTAAGCGGAACAAGCGCTCCCATTGCCGCAACCGAAAGCCCCATTTGAATCAGGCTATATGAGGTGTTAACTCCTCGTGAGATTTCTTCCTGAAAAAATGAGTTGATAAAATATGCATACAGAGAAAAGAATGAAATCAAACAGCACACACTTATAAAAACAAACAAACAGCGTGCTGTTCCGGCCTTTGTAACGCTTTTAATAAGGAAGAAAAATATCACAAGGTCGGGGAAGAGAACAAAGTTTAAATCCTGAATGTCAAAAGCCGTCATCACAATTGACGAGAGAGAACCGAGTATGAAAAATGAACACAAAAAGAGTGTTACTATCTTTGAAATCGGGTGTTTTAATTGATTTTTTAACGGTAAAAGGCAGAATAAACTTAACGGTATTATTATGACAAAGCTGAAAAATGCCTGAAGAAATTTTATGAATGCGTCCATGTTCACCTCCGCTGGTTTTCTCTGATTTTTTTGAACATATATTCACGGATACTCTGTTCAATCCGAGTTTTTTCTCGAATTTTAATCGGGAATCTTTCACCGTTGCCTGTAACACATACAGAGCCTTCAATGTCCTTTATGTAATTGGCATTCAGCACGATTCCCCTGTTTACGGGTATGAAACGGGTGTCGTTGTCTGCAAGCTTGAGAAACTCTGCAATGGTCATTCGTGTGCGATATCTAAGTCCCGAAACAACACCTATGTTGATATAATGTGCGTCGGATTCAACAGAAACAATTTCCTTAAGCGAAATCAGCGTGTTTCGGCGGTCACACATAACTTCAATGTATTTTGAATTATCCGATACATATGACGAGGCATCATCAAGTACCTTGTAAATCTGTTCAGCTTTGTAGGGTTTTGTTATGTAATGAAAAGCGTGAACGGAAAATGCCTGCATCATAAAATCGGGGCTTGTTGTGACAAATACAATAATAATATTACGGTCTTTTTCACGAAGCTTTTCAGCCACGGCAATGCCGTTCATCTTCTCCATAAAAATATCTACAAAGGCTATTTTGTAGGTGTTTTCCTTGAATGAATTGAAAAAAGCTATTCCGTCAGGAAAACAATCAATCTGCACATTTTGCTTGTGTCCGCCAAAATATGCGTTGCAGATTGAGTAGAGAATGTCTGCCTGAGACTTTTCGTCGTCAATAACTGCAATTTTCAAGATATCGCCTCCTTTGAAATAATTTAATTCGGAGCAATGATTAACTGCACTTAGATTATACCATAAATTTGAAAAATATTATATCCGATTGTCATATGTTTTTGCCAAAAGATTGATGTTTGTGCCAACTTGTTGAAATATTGCATTAAATTGGCTATCATTGAGGTGATAAAAGCGAAACACGAAAATTGCGGTGTTTCCGTAAATCAAAATCGGAAAGTAAAAAATATCGGAAAGAGGTAATCAACTATGAAAAAAATCAAGAAGTTAGCTTTATTGCTTGCAATTTGTATGGTAGGTACAGTAGGTCTTGTAGGTTGCGGTAATGACGGTGACTCGTCAAGCAAAAACGAAAGTTCGGCATCACAGACTGCTGACGACAATGCAAACAGCGCAGATGACAGCGCCACTGATTCAAAGGACGGCGATTCATCGGCAAGCGTTGTAGGTACTTGGACTGTTACCGCACTTGAGGGTACAGACGGTACAGCCGTTTCAATTGATGACTACGCAACAGCAAACGGTGTTGAACCCGAAACTTTGAAATGTACATACACATTTGCAGATGACGGTACATTCTCAGGCGAAATGAGCGGTGTGACTGTTTCGGGCAATTACACATTTGAGGGTACAGATCTCGTTATGACAGTAGGCGAACAGCAGTTTAACTACACATATGACGCTGACAATGATATGCTCAAATACATAGATCCTAACACAGGCCTTTCAAGCTATTGCGAAAGACAGCAGTAATTGTAATCTAATCCCAATTTCCTAATACTACACTACACAAAACAACCGCTCACCGAAAGGTGGGCGGTTGTTTCTGTTTGATGACATGATTGTTATTCTGTAGGAGCGGATATTATCCGCCTGTACTGATGAATTTTTATGTTTATACACATAGCTTTTTATACAATAAAAGCAGTGTATAATCTGTAGGGGAGAACCGTGTTCTCCCGCAAGTAATCGTACAATTTGTATGTTAAAACAAATTTTGTAAATGTTGCAAACCGGTAGGGGCGTTCATTGGACGCCCGCTTTGATGAAACTTTCGGTTTAATGTAATTTGTATTGTTTTTTCAAAAATATGTATCCTGTTTTGCACGCAATGCGTTCAATCGTGTGCGTTGCTAACACGGTGTGCAGTGTAGTAACATAGTATACAACAGTGCAAAGACATAGTATACAGTTTTATGATAAAATAAATGGCAAGAAAATAGCAAATGAAGGAGCCGTTTTTATGCCGTGGGAGTGTAAAACTGTGGAAAAACAAAGATTAGAATTTGTTACAAAAGCATTAGAAACAAATAATTTTAGTGCTCTATGTCGGGAATATGAAATCACACGCAAAACCGGTCGCAAGTGGGTTGATAGATTTAAACAGGGACTGCCCTTAACTGATATGTCACGCAGACCATTATGTTCTCCTAACAAAACGCCTGACGACATTGAAGAATTAATCGTTTCTGTTCGTTTCGATAACCCGGGTTGGGGTGATGATAAAATTAAAATTTTTCTTGAAAATCAAGGGTATAAAAACATTCCTTGTCCAAGAACCATTACTAACATTCTTCATAAACACCAACTCATATCTGAAGAGGAATCTCTCAAAAGAAAGCCTTTTAAACGCTTTCAGAAAGAACATTGCAATGATATGTGGCAAACTGATTTCAAGGGAGAGTTTTTAACTGCCGATAATCGTTATTGCTATCCATTGACTATTCTCGATGACAGCTCACGATACTCAATCAAAATAGCATGCTTTCCTAACACTAAAAATGTCGTTATTAACGCTTTTAAGCAAGCTTTTTATGAGTTTGGTATGCCATCAAGCGTGCTTTCTGACAATGGTTCTCAGTTTGCAGGTTTTAAACATGGATTTACTATGTTTGAAAAATTCCTTATGAACAATGACATTCTTCCCATACATTGCAGAATTAAACATCCGCAAACACAAGGAAAAATTGAACGGTTTCATGGCAGTATGAAAAGAGAACTTTTAAATCATAATCTATTCAAGAACTTGGATTACGCTGACAAGGCTCTGCAAGAGTGGCGAACTAAGTATAATTGCCTGCGACCTCATAAAGCACTTGGAAACAAATGTCCTGCCGATGTCTATACTCACAGCGAAAGGATTTTTGCTGACAAGGTGGAGCCGTTTGAATATGAACCCGGCTTTAAAGTCATAAAAGTAAATTCGTGGGGATATGTCCGTTTTCAGAATTTTCAATTATATCTTAGTGAAACTTTCATCAATGATTATGTTCAATTCAGACCTAATCCAAACAATGATTCATTTCTTGTTTGCTATCGCAATTTTGTTATTGCTGAGTATGACTCGTCATCCGGCAAGCGTATTCACCGCAAGATTTCAAGATTGTGAATTTGTATACCATGTCTTTGCACAGGTGGTTACCATGTTGCACTTGACATGATATCCGCCCCTACAGATTACACACAATTTTCATCACATCATAACATACACATAAAACAAATGATTTCATCAAGGCGGGCGTCCAATGAACGCCCCTACTGGCTGTGCGAACTTTTACTATCCTACGCTCGGACATAATGTGTGTTTATTCATATAATGCCGATTCGTTGTTCAAGCTATTGATTTTTCGTGAATACCTGTGGCGTATTGAGCAGAGAAGCAAAAATCCGCCGAAGAAAAAAGCAAATAACAGTCCGTAAATTGACAATATGATGTTGAATACTGCATCAAAGCCTGTGGAAACTTCCAAAGCAAAAATGAGCAGTGAAAAGAGTAAAATTACGAGTGCAGCCACTCCGTAAATTACGCTTGTTATGCTGAACAATTTGCGGATAATTTTCAGTGATTTTATTTTTTCGGGTGTTTCCTGAACAAATTCGCTGAAAACCTCTTCTTTTTTGCCTGTGAAATACAGAATTGTTCCTGCACCGTCATTTGTATGTGGAATGCTCTCGTAACCGCATTGAGCCGCAAAGGCTGTGAGTTCTGAGATTTTTTCCTTGTCCTCAGCATGAAGAATGGTAACATATTCGTCGGGTTCGGTTTTGACAAATGTGTACAGACTGCCGCACTTTATATAGACAAGTTTCCAACCCTTTTTATTCATTTCGTTAATCCAGTTTATTTCTTTTTCAAGGTCAAAAAATCCCTTGAAAACGGTTATTTTGTCTTTGTTATTTTTCATTGCAGTTTCCTCCCAAAATCTTTTTTCCGTTTTCTGCAAGTTCTTCAAGTCTGCAAAGTTCGGCTTTAAGAGCTTCAAGTCCCAAATCTGTGATTATATATTCTTTTTTCTTAGGTCCTCGTTTGCTGTCCTCGGTTTTATATTCCGCAATAAATTTTTTTTCGAGGAGTGCGCTGATTGCACCGTAAAGTGTGCCTGCGCCAAGGTTAAGTCTGCCGTTTGTCAGCGTGGTTACATTTTGCATTATCCCATAGCCGTGCATAGGGGTTTGCAATGAAAGCAAAATGTAATATACAGCTTCGGTCAGTGGATTGCATTTTTGCACCGTAAATCCTCCTTTGTCTTTTGTCAGTATATCGTGACACGATATATCGCCTTACGAGTATATTATATCGGCGGACGATATATTTGTCAATAGGATTTTTATTGTTAAAAATAAAAAACATCTGCCCGTTGATGTTGGACAGATGTTTTGAAATATTAAATAGGTCGGGCATTAGATTTGTCTTAAAATTAAACTATCTTCACGACCACAACTGCCCGACAGGGCAATTTCACCGTCCGTAAGGACGATTTCACCTGACAAAGTCAGATTTCACTCGCCTATGGCGAATTTCACTGCCGCAGGGACGGCGGCTCGCCGTTAATTTACTTTGTTCGTCGGAGTTCCGTTCAGAAAATTTTTGATGTTGTCCGAAACTATGCCCATAAGGCGTTCTCTGGTTTCAACGGGCGCCCATGCAATGTGGGGGGTGATTATGCAATTTTTTGCACCCATAAGAATGCAGTCCTCAACCATAGGCTCAACCTTGAGGGTGTCGATTGCCGCACCGCCGAGGTGACCGTTTTCGAGTGCCTCAAGCAAATCTTCTTCAACCATAACACCGCCTCTTGCCGTGTTTACGAACAATGCACCCTGTTTCATTTTGGCAAAGGCATTTTTGTCAAACATATTTTCCGACTGTGGATTTAGCGGACAATGAACGCTTACAATGTCGCTTGTTTCAAGAAGTTCGTCAAATGAAACATCTTTGATTCCGTCAATATTTTTCGGAGTTCTGCTCGATGCGATTACATTCATATCAAAAGCGCTTGCAATTTTTGCAACAGCCTTTCCGATGTTTCCGAGTCCGACAATGCCGAGTGTTTTGCCTGCAAGTTCATTCAGCGGATATACAAACGGTGAAAAAGTTTTGCTTCTTTTCCACTTGCCGTCCTGAACAAACCGATTATATTCCGCAGTGTGATTGAAATGTTCAAGAATGAGTGCAAATGTGTGCTGTGCAACCGCATTTGTTGAATATGAACCTGCGTTGCAGACGGTTATGCCGTTTTTGGCGCAGTAGTCAAGGTCAATGTTGTTGTAGCCTGTTGCAAAAAGTCCTATATATTTCAGATTTTTTGCAAGTCGCATTGTGTGCGAATCAAGCAGAGTTTTGTTGCACACAACGATATCTGCATCTGCAATTTTCTCCGCAACTTCTTCATATTTCAAAAGACCGAACGACTCAACCTCACCGAACCGATTAAGCACATCGGCATTTACAATATCGTCAAGAACAGTCTGTGCGTCTGTTAAAACTATTTTCATCTTATCACCTCGTTTTTTACTGACTATAGTATATACCGAAAATTTTTTCCTTGCAATCCAAATCGAAATTTTGTATAATATTCGTGCATAAATTGAAAGGAACGGTATGTTAATGTATAAAAATTATCTTTTTGATTTGGACGGAACTTTGCTTCCCATGGACATGGAAAAATTCGTAAAGCTGTATTTTTCATCGCTCTGCAAGCGTTGCACTCCTGTTATAAAAATCGAACCCGACGCCCTTATAAAGGCGATGTGGGCAGGTACTGACGCTATGACAAAGAACGATAACAGCCGTACAAACCGTGAAGTTTTCTGGGAAACAGCGGGCAAAGTCAGCGGTGCCGATCTTGAAAAGTTTGATGACCTTTTTACCGATTATTACGAAAACGAGTTTATCGTTCCGAAAGACGCTACAAGCTTTACTCCTTATGCAAAGAAAAGTATTGATTTCATAAAGAAAAACGGCGGCAGACTTATCGCCGCAACAAATCCGATTTTCCCGTTTGTTGCAACAAAACGCAGACTTGAATGGGCAGGAGTTTCTCCCGACGATTTTGAACTTGTTACAACATACGAAAACTTTGGTTGCTGCAAGCCGAATCTGAAATATTTTGAAGAAATCTGCAAAAAGCAGGATATCAAGCCCGAAGACAGCATTATGATCGGCAACGATGTTGACGAGGATTTGTGCAGCGCAAAGCTCGGCTTTGATACATACCTTATTACCGACACAATTGTGAACAGAGATAATAAGGATTATTCAGACTACAAAAACGGCAGTTTTGAGGAATTTTACAAAGATTTTCTCAAAGGCGATTGAATATGATTATATTGTGCGGTCAGACGGCATTTTGCTTTGTCTGACCGCTTTTTCTGTGTGCATTTAATTTTACTTTTACAGAATACCTTTTAATGCCTTAAATGAAATAAAAAAATAGTCGAATGTGGTATTATGTGATGTGATACAGGTTATCAGACGGGATTTATTTTGTTTTATATCTTAATTAAGCAGGTGAATGAATTATGTCAGAAGTAATCAGAATTTTTGTTGAAAAAAAGGATGGCTTCAATGTTCTTGCAAAGCAGACGCTTTGGGACATCCGCCACAACCTCGGTATGAAGTCTGTCGAAGATCTTCGTTACATTGTGCGTTACGATCTTGAGGGACTTACTAAGGAAGAATATGACAAGGCGAAAACCATTGTTTTGTCAGAGCCTAACGCCGATGTAATCTATGAAGAAACTCTCCCCGTTGAGGGCGGCTGGAAGGTATTCGCAATGGAGTATCTCCCCGGTCAGTACGATCAGCGTGGTGACTCTGCCGAACAGTGCGTTCAGCTTCTTACTCAGGGTGAGCGTTGCAAGGTTCTCACAGCAAGAGTAATTGCTCTCAAGGGCAATATTACAGATGAAGAGCTTGTAAAGGTTGAGGAGTACCTCATCAACCCTGTTGAAAGCCGTCTTGCATCTCTTGAAAAGCCAAAGACTCTTGATATGGAAATTCCCGTTCCCGAAAATGTTAAGAGGGTAGAGGGCTTCAACGGCTGGAATGACGATGAGATGCAGAAGTATTACGATTCAATGGGCTTTGCAATGACACTTGCAGACCTCAAGTTCTGCCGTGATTACTTCAGAGATACAGAGCACCGTGATCCGTCGGTTACAGAACTTCGTGTAATTGACACATACTGGTCGGACCATTGCCGTCACACAACATTCCTTACAAGACTTGAAGAGATTGAGATTGAAAAGTCTGCTCTCGGCAAGGTTATCGAGGACGCACTCAGCGAGTATTATGCAACCCGTGACGAGGTTTACGGCAAGGATACAAAGAGAATCGTTTCACTTATGGATATGGCTCTTATCGGTATGAAGTCACTCAAGAAAAAGGGACTCATTCCCGACCTTGACGAAAGTGAAGAAATCAATGCCTGCTCAATTCAGGTTCCCGTTACTATAGATGGAAAAACAGAACAGTGGCTCGTTCAGTTCAAGAACGAAACTCACAACCACCCGACAGAAATCGAGCCTTTCGGCGGTGCCGCAACCTGTCTTGGCGGTGCAATCCGTGATCCGCTTTCAGGCCGTTCATATGTATATCAGGCTATGCGTGTTACAGGCTCGGGCGATCCGACAATTCCTTTCAAGGATACAATGCACGGCAAGCTCCCTTCACGCAAAATTACAACAGGTGCCGCTCAGGGTTACAGCTCATACGGTAACCAGATCGGTCTTGCAACAGGTCAGGTAACCGAGCTTTACGATCAGGGCTATGTTGCAAAGAGAATGGAAATCGGTGCTGTTATCGGTGCATCTCCAAAGGAAAATGTTATCCGTGAAACTCCTCTTCCCGATGATGTAATTGTACTTCTCGGCGGAAGAACAGGCCGTGACGGCTGCGGCGGTGCAACAGGTTCTTCAAAGGCTCACGATGAAAACTCAATCGAAACCTGCGGTGCAGAGGTTCAGAAGGGTAATCCTCCGACAGAAAGAAAAATTCAGCGTTTGTTCCGCAACCCCGAAACTGCAAAGCTCATCAAGAGATGTAACGACTTCGGTGCAGGCGGTGTTTGCGTTGCTATCGGTGAACTTGCCGACGGTCTTACGGTTGACCTCGACAAGGTAACAAAGAAATATGACGGCCTTGACGGTACGGAGCTTGCTATATCCGAAAGTCAGGAAAGAATGGCTGTTGTTCTCGATAAAAAAGATGTTGACAAGTTTATTTCACTTGCATCAAAAGAAAACCTTGAGGCTACAGCTGTTGCGGTTGTAACCGAAAGTCCTCGTCTTACAATGAACTGGAGAGGCGACACAATCGTTGACCTCAGCCGTGAGTTCCTCAACACAAACGGTGTTACTCAGGTTGCCAAGGCTTATATCGAGGCTCCGAAGTGGGAAGGCTGCTACCGTAAGGTTGCTCCCGCAAAGCTTAAAGATATGCCTGCTGACGAGGCATTCCTTGAAAATATGTCAAGACTTGAAGTTTGCTCACAGATCGGTCTTGCAGAAAGATTTGACGCATCAATCGGTGCGGCTACGGTAATTATGCCATTCGGCGGTAAGAATCAGCTCACTCCTCAGGAGGCTATGGCTGCAAAGATTCCGCTTGAGAAGGGCGAAACAGACGATGCAACAGCAATGAGTTACGGTTATATTCCCGGCGTTTCACGCTGGAGTCCGTTCCACGGCTCGGCTTATGCAGTTGTTGAGTCGCTTTCAAAGCTGCTTGCAATCGGCGCAAATCCGATGACAGCAAGACTTACATTCCAGGAATATTTTGAAAGACTTAAAGATGTTCCTTCCCGTTGGGGTAAACCTGCCGCAGCACTCCTCGGTGCTATGCAGGCTCAACTCAAGCTCGGACTTCCGTCAATCGGCGGTAAGGACAGTATGTCGGGTACATTTGAGGATATTGATGTTCCGCCTACACTCGTAAGTTTCGCCGTTGCAATGACAAAGGCATCAAAGACAATTTCAACAGAATTTAAGAACGCAGGTTCAAAGGTTATCTTTGTTCCCGTTCCCGAAAATAAAGAAACACTTATGCCTGTATGGGATAAGCTTATCGAAATGTACAACGCTGTTTATGCTCTCTGCGAGGACGGCAAGGTGCTTTCTGCATCGGTTGTTAAAGAGGGCGGTACTGCCGCAAGCGTATGTAAGGCTTGCTTCGGTAACGGCTTTGGCTTTAAGTTTGCAAACGAACTCACAAATGACGAGCTTTTCGCTCCGCTTTCGGGTTCGCTTGTTATCGAACTTGCAGACGGTGCAGAGCTTTCAAACGATGTTCTTCACTATGACCTCGGTACTGTTACTAACGATGCAAAGATTACGGTAAACGGCAAGGAAATCAAACTTTCCGCACTCCTCGAAAAGTGGACTGCTCCGCTTGAAAAGGTATTCCCGACAAAGGCTGAAGTGCCTGAAATCGAAGTTGATGTTCCGCTTTACAGCGAGAGAAATACATCTTCACCTGCAATCAAGGTTGCAAAGCCTACTGTATTTATCCCTGTATTCCCGGGTACAAACTGCGAGGTTGATACGGCAAGAGCATTTGAAAAAGCAGGTGCCAATGTTGAAATGCTCATCGTCAAGAACCTTTCTTCAAACGATATCGAGGAAACAATTGACGAAATGGAAAAGCTCATTGCAAAGTCACAGATGATTATGCTTCCGGGCGGTTTCTCAGGCGGTGACGAGCCTGACGGTTCAGGTAAGTTCATTGCAACAACATTCCGCAACCCGAGAATTGCAGAGCAGGTTAACAACCTTCTCAAGAATCGTGACGGTCTTATGCTCGGTATCTGTAACGGATTCCAGGCTCTTATCAAGCTCGGACTTGTTCCTTACGGCGAAATCAGAGAGCTTAAAGCAAATGATCCGACGCTCACATTCAACACAATCGGCAGACATATTTCACATATGGCTTATACAAGAGTTACTTCCGTTAAGTCACCGTGGTTTGCAAATGTCAACGCAGGCGATGTGTTTGCTGTTCCCGTGTCACACGGTGAGGGCAGATTTATGGCTGATGTTGAAACTGTAAAAGAACTTGCAAAGAATGGTCAGATTGCAACACAGTATGTTGACCTTGCCGGCAACCCAAGCAGCGACATTGAGTTCAACCTCAACGGTTCTGTTTGTGCAATTGAGGGTATCACATCACCTGACGGCAGAGTTCTCGGTAAAATGGGACACAGCGAGAGAAAGGGCGAAAACCTTTACAAAAATGTTCCGTTCGCAAAAGACCAGCAGATTTTTGAAAGCGGCGTAAAATACTTCAAGTAATTTATAACCGAATATTTTATATAAAAACTAAGGACATCCGTTTTTCGGATGTCCTTGTTGTTTGTGCGGTATAGTACGCAATAATATTGTATTGTTATTGTAGCGGCGAACGAGTTTCGCCACTACTGTATGGCAGTAGCATTGTGACATTAAAATATAATTGGCAATGTTACGCTCGGGCATTTATAGCTTCGCATTTGTAAAACTGTCTGCACGAACGGAGTACGGCGACACGCCGTTAATAAATGCCTTGTACGGTGACTTCGCCTGAATTGATAAGTTTGGTGGTTTTGTCGGGAAGCTCTGCAATAAGCTCGCCGTCAGGGTTTACTCCCACAGCTTTTGCGGTAACGGACTTTCCGTCTTTGGTGAATGTTATATCTCTGCCGACTGTTGCGCAAAGGCTTGTGTATTCCTTTAATGCGACAGGGGAAAGCTTTAAATCGTTTTTGATGAATTCCTCTTCAATGTGGTTAAGCACACAGGCAAAGAATTTGTTCTTGTCAAAATGACCGCCTGTTGCAAGATAAATTGAAGTTGCCTTTTCCTTTATGTCATCGGGAAAATCCTGAGTGTCGGCATTGATTCCGATGCCTGTAATTACATATTCTACGGCGTCAAATTCGGCACTCATTTCGGTTAGAATACCGACAAGCTTTTTCTTGCCGATGATGATATCGTTCGGCCATTTGATACGGCAGTCAAGTCCCGTGAATTCTCTGATTGCCTTGCAGACTGCAAGACCTGCAAGCGGGGTGATTGACGATACCTCTGACGGGGCAATCTTAGGTCTTAACAAGAATGAAAAGGTGATGCTGTCATCCTTTTTTGCTT
>ERZ1031719.539-NODE-539-length-14380-cov-5.088935_pt1 | contig 14380 bp, 9 predicted proteins | sample MGYA00516702_ERZ1031719 | MGnify/ENA primary metagenome ERZ1031719 (study PRJEB33719, sample SAMN04261227) | wastewater metagenome | biome: rural village; feature: human; material: feces | host: Homo sapiens | place: El Salvador | collected 2013-01-07 ...
CTCAAGAGACATAAGGGCTGGCGCCGTAGCGTGGCTTGGTTGGCCGCTAACGCGGGAACATAAGAATATTACCGCATTAGCATATTACCATCACATTACCATATTGTTTTTTGGGTTCTTGCCTACATCTTGCACTTTTTGGGTGTAATAGATTGAAAATCATGCAGTTGTGCAGTGTAGGTTGTATTGTTTTTTGCCTACACTGCCGTCTGCACAATCGGTTGCTTGCACAAGGTGGAAAAAGCGGTACGTACCGGTATTTTAGTGGGTTGTGGCAGGTCGTTTTTGGGTTTGTATGAGCGCGTTTTATCGTTTACGGGAGGGCGGATTTTCTGTTGCTCTGACAGAAATTCCGCCCTCCCGTTAGCGTTGCGCGTAGTGGTTGTGGCGCGATTGTGTGGTAGTACGTACCTGCGTGCAGATGGTGTGTAAGCAGCGTGCAGACGAGTGCAGGCATGGTGTCATTGTGTAGGCTTTTTTTGATGGATCCTACACGGCTGAAACGTTTGAAAATCAGGGGGCGTTTTGCCAAAAGTGTAAGATGCAGGCAAAACGGTAAATAGTAAATTGTATGTAATGGCGCTTGCATAAATTTGCCTGCACTCGCCTCAATATTCGTTTGCACTCACGTCACCCATGTTACAACCGTTCCAGGGCCTTCCGTGCACACTCATAGCCCTCCTCATACAGGGCGTTAAGTTTGTCCAGATTGTTTTCAAGACGCCCCACCTCGACAGGGCGTTGCGGCCTGATGGACAATATGCGGCCCTCGTCCTCGAGGCGCTCCACCAGTTCGAGCTGGGCATTATATATGGCATGGCGCTTGCTCAGCAACAGACGCAGGCGCGGAAAACGGCGGTAAATGTATTTCGGAATTTTGATGTCGCGACTCGTTTCGCGGTAGCCGCGGTTGCGTGTGAGCACCACCACGTTGAAATCGTGCCCCGTGTTGATGGCGCGTTCCACTGGTATGGAGTCGGCAATGCCACCGTCGAGCATGGGCTGGTGGTTAATCCACACAATGGGGCAGACATAAGGCAGCGACGACGAAGCCTTGGCTATGTTGAGCAGACGGTCGGGGTCGGTGCACTCCGTAAGGTAGCATGCCTTGCCCGTCAGACAGTTGGTGGTGACCATCTCAAATGTCATGGGATTGGCAAAACAGGCATCGTAGTCGAAGGGCAATATCTCGTTGGGCAAGGTGTCGTACAGAAACTTGCGGTCGAGAATGCAGTGCTGTGTCCACAAATACTTCATGCCAATGTAGCGGTGCTTTTCAAGCATGTCGATATTCGTCACCTTGGCACGTCCGCGCTGCCGGCTCAGATACGACAAACCGTTGCACGCTCCCGCCGAAACGCCCACGCCATAATTAAAGGTGATATTATTGTCGAGAAAATAGTCAAGCACGCCGTCGGTAAACACGCCACGCATGCCTCCGCCCTCAAGCACCAGTCCGGTATTTGTGTCAAATGTCATGGTTTTGTAGCTTAAAACACACTATTTATTATTTATTTAGGGCAAAGATACGCGATTGTGAAAGAAAAGCAGTACTTTTGCCCATATAAATAAAGTGAAAGCGTGCCATTACGACACACCATGTCACACATTATAATTAAAAACCGGTGGCGGATTTTTGGGTTGACAAGTCGACTGGTTGACGGGTTGACAAGTAAGTAGGTTATACGCTTTACTGAAGTTTAGATTTCAGCCCGCCCTTACTAAGTTCTAAACTTCAGTAAAGTGCATGACATACTTACCTGCCAACTTGTTAAGCTGTTACCCCGTTAACCAAGAACCCCGTCATCGCGCAATAATATAAGGAACAAGCAATATGTTATTTTCAAAAGAGACCTACGTGGAACGCCGCCGCAAGTTGCGCGAGCTGGTAGGCAGCGGCCTGATTGTGCTGTTTGGCAATAACGACAGCCCCAATAACTACCCCTCAAACGTGTACAAGTTCCGTCAGGACAGTGCATTCCTCTACTTCTTTGGCCAGCACCGCAATGGGCTTGTGGGCGTGATAGATGCCGACTCGGGCAACGAAGTGCTGATAGGCGACGACATAGACATTGACGACATTGTGTGGTATGGTTCAGTCACCTCGGTGGCCCAAATGGCCGAGGAATGTGGCGTGGGTGCCTCAGCCCCTATGGCACGTTTGGCCCAGATGGTAGAACACGCTGTGACCGACGGCCGCAAGGTGCACTACCTGCCGCCCTACCGTCACGACACCATGATACAGATAATGGACTTGCTCGGCACCCACCCCTCGCAGCAGCGTGAGGGCGCCTCGCTCAGCTTGATAAAGGCGGTTGTAAAATTGCGCTCTATCAAGAGTGAGGAGGAGATTGCGGAGCTTGAACGTGCCTCGGTCATTGGCTACAAGATGCACACCACTGCCATGCGCTTGGCGCGTCCGGGTGTGACGGAGCAGTACATTGGCGGTGTGCTCGACGGCATTGCCTCAAGCTATGGCGCACAGGTGTCGTTTCCGAGCATTGTGTCGATGCATGGCGAAATATTGCATGGTTACCCCTCGCCCCGCGCACTCGAGGCCGGACGCTTGCTGCTGGTTGATGCCGGTGCCGAAACCAATGAGAATTATTGCTCAGACCACACCCGCACCACCCCTATCAGCGGCAAGTTTACCACCAAGCAAAAGGAGATATACGACATTGTGGCCGACTGTCACGACCTGGCCTTGAGCCATGCCCGTCCTGGTGTGCGCTGGTGGGACGTGCACATGGCAGTGTGCGCCCTTATGACCGACCGCCTCAAGGAACTCGGCCTGATGAAGGGCGACACCGAGGAGGCTGTGCGTGCCGGTGCCCATGCCTTGTTCCTGCCCCACGGCCTTGGCCACATGATGGGCATGGACGTGCACGACATGGAGGGCCTCGGACAGGTGTATGTAGGTTTTGACGACGAGACACGTCCCTCGAGCCAGTTTGGCACCAACGCCCTGCGCTTTGGCCGCCGCCTTGAGGCCGGACACGTGGTGACCGACGAACCGGGCATCTACTTTATACCCGACCTCATTGACGATTGGCAGAAGAAGGGTATCAACGCCCAATACCTCAACTTTGACAAGATTAACGCATACCGCGACTTTGGCGGCATTCGCATCGAGGACGATGTGCTTATCACTCCCGATGGCTGCCGTTTCCTTGGCAAGGACCGCATTCCGTACCACACGGCTGATGTGGAGCGCTATGTTGAGGAACACCGCGAGGAGAGTCCGGTGATATATTGAATTTACTTATCAAACAAATAACACAAACCAACAAGTAATGAAGAAGACTATCCTTATTGCAGTAGCTGCACTCTGCCTGCTGCCAGGAAGCCTCGCAGCACGCAAGAAAGCGTCTGCGACAAAGAAAGCCGACGAGATCACTTTTACCACAATCAAGGCTAACCCTATCACTTCTATTAAAGACCAGAACCAGAGCGGTACCTGCTGGGCCTACTCTTCACTGGGCTTTTTCGAGGCCGAACTATTGCGCATGGGCAAGGGCACACACGACCTTTGCGAGTCGTTCCTCGTATATAACACATATATGGACCGTGCCGACAAGGCTGTGCGCACACACGGCGATGTGAGTTTCTCACAGGGCGGTTCGTTCTACGATGCCGTTTATTGTATGAAGAACTATGGTATGGTGCCGCAGTCGGCCATGCCTGCTCCTGGCACGCTCTATGGCGACAGCCTCTTCAACTTCAACCAGCTCGATGCTGTGACCAGCGCTTATGTGGGTGCCATTGCTAAGGGTAAGCAGAACAAGATTTCGCTCTCTTGGAAGAAGGACCTCTCAAACATTTACAAGAATTACTTTGGCGAACTGCCTATCGAGGTGAAGGCTGAGGACGGCAAAACTTATACGCCGAAGACTTATGTGACAGATTACCTCGGCCTTAACATGGACGACTATGTGTCACTCACTTCGTACAATCACCACCCCTTCTACAGCAAGTTCATCCTCGAAATTCAGGATAACTGGCGTTGGGCCGAAAGCTATAACTTGCCTCTCGACGAGTTTATGCAGGTGATGGACAGCGCAGTGGTTAACGGCTACACCTTTGCATGGGGTGCCGACGTAACTGAGGAGTACTTTGGCCGTCGCAATGGCAAGGACTACGCTTATGTGCCCAAGGACCTCAAGGTGCGCGACCTCACTGGTTCGGACGCTGCCCGTTGGGGTGGCACTATCGGTACTAACAATGTACAGGTGCCCTCAAACGACGAGTTGACTATCACACAGGATCTCCGTCAGCAGGGTTACGACAATTGGGAAACTACCGACGACCACGGCATGGTTATCTATGGTTTGGCCAAGGATAACAAGGGCCGCGAGTACTTTATGGTTAAGAACTCATGGGGCGACTATGGTAAATACCATGGCATGTTCTATGCCTCAAAGGCTTATGTGGCTTACAAGACTATGAACATTCTTATCAATAAGAAGGCTATCCCTGCCGCTATTGCCAAGAAGTTGGGCTTGTAATAAGGGCTGATATGTTAACGGGCTGACGCCGTAGTGTTGCGAGTAGTAACGCTACGGCGTCAGTTTGTTTGCACATCTGCGCATTTGCGCATTTGCAAGCATTGCTTGCACGGCCGCTAACGCGGGAAGCATAAGGACAGAAGAACAAAAGAACAGAAGATGTATCGTTTGTGTTAGCCGCTTACCGCGGGAACATAAGAACATAGGTTTACATAAGAAACACATAAGGCCGCTGCGCGGCTGACGGCCACGGACTAACGTCCGAGTGGCCTCAAGAGACATAAGGGCTGACGCCGTAGCGTGGCTTGTTAGTTGCTTGGCGTGTTGGCCGCTTAGCGCGGGAACATAAGAACACAAGTTTTCAATAAGGACACAAATCCGTAGCGAGTGCGTCCGTGCTTTAACAAACATTGTTACCATATTGTTACTGATTTATAGGCGTTTGCTGTCCTTTTGTGCCAAATAATGCTTAACTTTGCACGCTTGGTAAGGCGCATGTGCGCCAACTACACATTTCGATCAATCAAAACAGAAGAAGTATATATCACACTACGATGAACAAGAAGTTGTTTTTTGCCGCAGCCATGGCCTTGATGTGCGCCAATGCCTCGGCACAGCAAGTGAAAGTGTATGACACTGGCCGCAAATGGAACCAGGAGTTTGATGCGCTCATTCAAGGACAAAACATCAAGCGTGTGGCAGCACGTGGCTTGCAAACTGTTACACCCGGCAGTTTGCTGCGCATCAACGTGAGCACTGCCGAAAATGCTGCCGGTGACGTGGCCGACTTTGTAAAGCAAGCCGGCTACGAAGCTGAGGCTGCTACCGACCAGCTGGTGGTGGCCAGCGTTCCCGCAAGTTTCATTCCCACGCTCGCTGCACAGCGTGACGTGCTCTATGTAAACAAGTCGCGCCAGTTACGTGCCTTGATGAACAATGTGCGTCCCGAGACGGGTGTGACCAAGTTGCAAGAAGGCACGGGCCTCGACACCCCCTACGATGGCACCGGTGTGCTGATAGGCGTGATAGACCAAGGTTTTGAATACAAACATGTAGCCTTTGCCGGCCGCAGCAAAAAGTGGGGTAGCTCCACCGCCAGCGGTGCATTGTCGGGCAGTGCACCCGCAGCCGACAATACCGACGAAGTGGGACACGCCACACACGTGACCAATATAGCTGCGGGCAACAAGGTGGACGGCAGCGACTACTATGGCGTGGCCACCGGCTCAGAGTTGCTCATGATGAAGTCGGACTTCAACGACGGCACTGTGCTGTTGCAAGCCGCAGCCATCAAGAAGTATGCCGAAGATAATGGCATGCCTTGGGTGCTCAACATGAGTTTCGGTTCGAACCTGGGGCCGCACGATGGCTCTACCGACTATGACCAAAACATGGACAAGCTCTGTGGTAAGGGTGCCATCATGGTGGCAGCCATGGGCAACAGCGGTGGCGAGAAAATGCACTGCACCTATACCTTTGAGTCGGACAGCACCATCTATATATATATGAAGCCCGAAAGCGGCAACACCAATCAAGCAGTGGTGTCGCAAGTGTGGGGCAATAGCAACAGCGGTGAGAAGAACCTCACCATCACCCCCGTGCTTGTGTCGGGCAGCACCCTTTACACCCCGACTTCGATTCAGCTGCGTCAGGCAGGCTTTACCACCTCGGGCGGCATCGACCCATACAGCAACCGCCAGTACTACTCAATGGCAGGTGTTGTTACCGAATTGGCATCAGCTCTCTCGGCCAAGAACGGCAGTCTGTTGTGGAAAATTACAGGCAAAAAGGGCGAAACCATTCACGCATGGGTTGAACCAGATCAATATCCTTGCTCCTTTACGCGCAAGACATTCACCATTACCAAGCCCACACCTGTAAGCTTTACTACGCTTGCTGGCGATGACAACTACATTGTGGGCGAAGGTGCAGCCTCTGTGCCCCAGGCCATAGCCGTGGCTTCGTACAACGCTGCGAGCAGTTGGACCTCGTTGAACGGTGGTAGCTACAACTATACAGCCTCTATTGGCGTAGCCAAGGCCATGAGCGACTTCTCGAGCAAAGGCCCATGGCTGGGCAAGGCTAACAAGCCTACCATTGCCGCTCCTGGTGGTTGCATCACCTCAGCCTATTCTAAGAAGTCGCAAAATTTCAGTCCCATGAAGGCAGAACTGGTGCAGGATGTCAAGGTGAATGGTCAGCACTATTACTATGGTGTAATGAATGGTACTTCAATGGCCACCCCGGTTGTGACGGGTATCATAGCCTTGTGGTTGCAGGCCAACCCCGATTTGACCCCGGCCGACATTGTGCGCATCATGCAAAAAACTGGTCGTCACGACAGCTACACTGGCAGTCGCAATCCCGACGAGTGGAGTCCCTCATGGGGTTATGGCAAGATTGATGCCTACGAGGGCTTGAAGGAGGCCATCAATTTGCGCACAGCCATTAACGAGACGATGAACACTGCCGCTCCGGTAACTCTGAAAAAGGACAATGACTGCTGGAAGGTGCTCTTCAACAACGATGAGTCGTATGCCGACATTCAGGTAGTGTCGTTGGGCGGTCAGACTGTCAGCCATGCTCACCTTAATGCCCCCCGTCACGGACAAGAGCACGTTGTGAGTTTGCAGGGTCTGACACCAGGTGTCTATATCTTCCGCATCAACACTACTGCCAGCAGTTTGACACGCAAGGTGGTGGTGAGATAATGTGTTAATGAGATAATGTGCTGACGCCTTAGTATTGCTATAAATATATAACAACGCTAAGGCGTCAGCACATTAGCATAACAGCATATCAGCTCGCGTAAGCGGGCATATTTTTCATTTTATTCATTCTATATTATGTACAACTCAACCAAGAAAGCGCAAGTTGCTACGTTCAGCCAATTCAGCCGCAAGGGCTGGAGCCTGTTCAGTTGCCTGCACCGCGAGGTGCGCATCGGTGTGTTGGGCGTAGCCACTTTGGCCAGCGCCACACCACGACTCATGGCCGCCACTCCGGCACAAGCCGAAGGCAGCATGCAGACAGGCATTGCCACCCACGCCGACACCCTGGCACTGGGCGAGGCCAACGTATCAGCCTCACGCGCTCCAATGGCCGCCAATGTGGCCGCACGACAAGTGTTGACGTTGACGCACGACGACCTCGCGGCAGCGGGGGTGCGCACCATCAACGACGTTCTCAAACTCTCAGCAGGCGTAGATGTCCGGCAACGCGGAGGGTTTGGTATTCAAACGGACATCAGCATCGACGGCGGAACGCACGACCAAATCACCATTCTGCTAAATGGCGTTCCCCTTGTTAATCCGCAGACAGGCCACAACGCGGCCGATTTTCCCGTTAATATTTCAGACATTGAGCGCATCGAGATACTCGAGGGCGCTGCATCGCGCGTAATGGGCAGTCAAGCCTTTAGCGGCGCCATCAATGTGGTGACACGTGGCACGAGCGCCACCACGCCCCATCTCGACGCCATGGTAGAGGGCGGCAGCTACGGCACCGTGCGCGGCGAGGCCCACACCGCCTGGCAGTGGGGCCAGGGTTGGAGCGGCACCGCAAGCGGCAGTTATCAGCGCAGCGATGGAGCCACAGCCAATAGCGCCTTTAAGGGCGGCAAGGGCTTTGGCACACTCAACTATGATGGTTCCGACTTCAGCTTTAACCTGCAAGCAGGTGTCACAGCCAACGACTTTGGCGCCAACACCTTTTATTCGGCAGCCTATCCCAACCAGTGGGAGGCCACACGTCGCTACCTTATATCGGCACGCGCCGAAAGCAAGGGGCGTGTGCACCTTGTACCACAAGTGTCGTGGGTGCGCAGCCTCGACCATTTCCAGCTCATCAAGGGCAGCACCACGGGCGAGAATTTTCACCGTGGCGATGTGTTTACCGCAGCCATTAACGCCTGGACACAGTGGGCCCTTGGCCGCACAGCCTTTGGGGCAGAAGTGCGCAACGAAAACATTTACAGCACCAATCTGGGCCGCGACCTGCAGCCCGGGCAATATATCGGCATAAAGCACGAGGACGGACGTTCGTATACCAAAAAGGACGACCGCACCAACCTGTCGTACTTTGCCGAACACAACTTTATGTGGCGACAAGTCACCCTGTCGCTTGGCGTGATGGCCGAGCGCAACAATGCCATCGACCACAAGTTCCGTTTCTATCCCGGCATCGACCTCAGCTACCGTCCCACCAATACGTGGCGCCTCTTTGCTTCGTGGAACAAGTCGCTGCGTCTGCCGTCGTTTACCGACCTGTGGTATAAAAGTCCCACACAGGAGGGCAATGTCGGACTCAAACCCGAGGAGTGTTCAGCCTTCCGCATAGGGGCCGACTTTATACACCGCATTGTCACACTGCGTTTCAATGCCCGCTACCAGCGTGGCACACACATGATAGACTGGGTGATGCGCTCGGCAGAGGACAGCAAGTATTACGCCACCTCATTCTCGCTCGACAACTATGGCGTTGGGGCCGATGCGCGCATTTCGCTCAGCGAGTGGTGGGGCAAGCGCCAGCCGTTTGAGTGGCTCACACTGTCGTATGCCTGGACCACGCAGCACCGTCGTGCAGGCGAGCCTTACTTCAAGTCGAACTACGCCATGGAGTATTTGCGCCACAAATTTGTGGCACATTTGCACCACCGCATCGTGTCGCGCCTTAGTGCCGACTGGACTGTGCGTGTGCAGCAGCGCGAGGGCGCCTATCTGGTGTATCAGGCTGCCAGGCCTACCGCCGACCTGCGTCCTTACGGCACACATGCCCTGCTCGACTGCAAATTGCAGTGGACAGCCCCGCGTTACACGCTCTTTGCCGACTTGAATAACTTGACCAACCACCACTACTACGACCTGGCCAATGTGCGCCAGCCCGGCTTTATTGTCATGGCCGGCGTAAAGTTTAATCTGTGGTGAGGCGGGTTGACAGGTTAACAGGTTAACTTTGTTGACGGGTTGACGGGATAGTTTGCCGTATTTACAGCCCCTTGTCTTGAATAAGGGCACGACGGACAAACTTGCTCGTTAGCCCGTCAACTTTGGCAACCAAGTGTTTTTTAACACGATGTATCATGCCAGGGCACAACTATTGCTTACCTTTGTAATAGTTAAACGTATAACCAATTAACCATTAAGTATTATGCTAAGCAATAAAATGGAAGAAGCGCTCAACGCGCAAATCAACGCAGAGTTTTGGTCGGCATACCTTTACTTGTCAATGTCAGCCTGGTGTGCACGCGAAGGGAAACCCGGCATGGCACATTGGTTCGAAGTACAATTCCAGGAGGAGCAGGACCACGCCCGCATCTTGTTCAACTACGTGCTGCAACGTGGCGGCAGGGTAGAACTCAAACCCATTGCCGAGGTGCCAACCAAATGGCAGTCGGAACTCGACGTGTTCGAGGCCACACTCAAGCACGAGCAGCACGTGACAAGTCTTATCAACAACCTCTACGCCCTCACCCACCAGGAGAATGATTATGCCACACAGAGCATGCTCAAGTGGTTTGTAGACGAACAAGTGGAAGAGGAGGAAAATGCCACCAACATCATCGACAACCTCAAAATGCTCAACGGCAATGGCTATGGCATCTTTATGATGGACAAAGATTTGGCCGCCCGCGTCTATACACAGGCAGCCCCATTGGCCGGCAAGGCATAAATGTACGTGTTGGCGGAATTTCCGGTTAACAGGTTGACGAGTTGACAGGTTGACAAGTAAGTTTGTTAAGTTATTACGCATCTTATCTTTCAGGCCTTAATAGTGTAAAGCATACTTACTCGTTAACCTGTCAACTTGTAAACCCGTTAACCAAGAATCCCCCAACGGGTTAAATGCAGATTGCCCATGTCCAACGGACTAAAAATAATCATAGGTTACATCATGCTCACCGCAGCGCTCTGTGCTACGGTGGGCTTTGTTGTAAAATCGGCACGCTCGGTGTATGACATTTCACACGCCGAGCAAACCGTCATGTTGCAGCGCCGGGCCACCGACCACCTGCTCACCAGTCTGCTCAACGCTGGCACGCAAGCCGAAACGGCCACCTTGCAGTATGCCGACAACCGTGAACTCAAACGCTACTTGCAGGCAAATGCCGAAACCGACTCGGCACTGCTGCGCGTAAAGCGGCTCTGCACCGACACCACCCAACGGCTGCGGCTTGACACACTGCAGGCGCTGATAAACTATCGCTGCAGCGGTACGCTCGACCTGATAGATGCCCTGCGCAAGGAAAATAAGCAAGGCTCCCCGCTGCAACAGCAAATCAAAGCGCTGAAACACAGCGACAAGCCCGTGCAGATGCAGGTGGAGGTGCCCGTGGTTGAACGGGGAGAGCAAATCGTGATAGAGCGTCGCAAAAAAGGCTTTTTCCGTCGTTTGGGCGATGCCTTCCGCCGTGCCAAGGACGACACGGTGCACACGTCCGTTACGCAGAACGAACACGTGCGCCACGACACCACACGCACCAACGTCAATCTGGGCGACACCCTGGCCGGCATACTCAGCACCCTGCACGACGACATGGCCAACAAGTCGGCCGCGCAGCAGCACCGCATCTACAAAAAGTCTGACAAACTACGCAACGCATCGGCCCAGCTGTCGGCACAGATATCGCGCACCATCGACAATTTTACCGCCAGCCAGCAGCAACAGCTCAAGCAAGCCACGCTGCACGAACAGGCACGCCGCACGGGGGCCGCGTGGCAGTTGGGCATGCTGGCCCTTGCCACCACCTTGCTGTCGGCCATACTCTTTGTGTGGCTGTGGCGCGACATGAAGCGGGCCAACCGCTATCGCAAGGCCCTCGAGGTGGCCAAAACAAAGGCCGAAACGCTGATGCAGCGGCGCGAGCAGCTGCTGCTCACCATATCGCACGACATCAAGGCCCCCATCAACACCATATTGGGCTATCTGCACATGCTCACCCCGGCGGCAGCCAATGCGCGCTCCTACGAGGCCATCGGCGCATCGGCCACGCACCTGAAGCGTCTTGTTGCCGACCTGCTCGACTATCACAAACTCGAGGCGGGGGGCATTGTGCTGACGTGCGACACCATCAATGTGTACACCTATATAGATAATATAGTGCGCGCTTTCACCCCGCTGGCACAAGCCAAGCAGCTCGCTTTCAATGCCAATGTGCAAGTGCCGTCCACACTCAGCATCAGTACCGATGCCTACCGCCTGCGGCAAATTGTTGAGAACTTGCTGAGCAATGCCATCAAATACACCCAACAGGGCAGTGTGAGCCTTGATGCACATTACAACGCAACCGCCCACCAACTCACCCTCAGCGTGAGCGACACGGGCTGCGGCATGACGCAGTACGACCTTGACCGCATATTCGAGCCCTTCACACGTGTAAAGGGGAGTGAGGGACAAGAGGGCACAGGACTCGGACTCAGCATCACGCAGCGCCTTGTAGCCTTGGTCAATGCCCACCTTGACGTAGCCAGCCACGTGGGACAAGGGTCGTGCTTTACGCTCACCCTGCCTTGTAGCGAGGTGGCGCCAGTGGCGGCTGCCCCGCAGTCTGACGCTGCACCGGCCACGGTGTCTGCTGCCAGTGCCAAAGCCTTGGTGGCCATTATCGACGACGACACCCTGCAGTTGCAACTGGCCGAAGCCATGTTGCACAATGTGTTGCCCGACGGCAGTATCAATGCCTTTACCACCCCCGACGCACTCTTTGCCTGGCTCGACGAGGGCCATCAGCCGCAATGGCTGTTTACCGACATCGAAATGCCGGGCATGACGGGCTACGAACTGGCCGAGCACCTGCGCACCCAACTGCCACAATGGCACACGCCCATAGTGGCCATGACATCGCACATCATGCTGCCTGTGAGCCATTTCAAGCAAAAGGGCTTTGCCGATGTGCTGTTCAAACCCTTCAACCAAAACGACCTGCAGCGTGTGTTCGGTGCGCAACCAGCGGCCCAACCGTCAGCATTGTCACACCATCACGACAACGCGGACGGTAATGAAGGCGCCGTGCCGACTGATGCGCTGGCAGCCCCGTTGTTGCAATGGCCGGCCTTTGTAGCCCCGCTCCTGGCCTTTGCCGAGGGCGATGCTGAGGCCGAAGCAGCCATTGTCAAGCAATTCAGCACCGACTGCCACACACACCTTGAGCGCATTGCGGCAGCCAATGCACAGCACGACAAGGCTGCTTTGTGCCAGGTGGCGCACAAAATGCTGCCCACATTCACGCTCATTGGCTCGCCTGTTGTAACTTTGCTGCACAAACTTGACACGCAGCGCGCACAACCCGCATGGCAGCCCGATGACTCAGAGGCCGCCACACTGATGATGACGGAACTGCAGCGGCTGATTGACGCCCTTGAGGGTTAACAGAAGAACGACGCTTTTTTTGAAATGAACAAATCTGATTTAGCTAACATATCGCTGCTGATGGTTGAGGACGACCTCACCTTCAGCACCATGCTGTCAACATGGCTGCGCAAAAAAGGTTTTGAGGTGTGCACCGCATCGAGTGTGGGGGCGGCCATCAAACTGTTGCGGCAGCCCGAGGGTAATGCGCCACAACTGGTGCTGTCGGACCTGCGCATGCCCGACCACGACGGACTTTATTTGTTGCGGTGGTTGCGCACGCAAGGCATGAACACGCCTTTTATCATCATGACAAGTTATGCCGATGTGCAAAATGCTGTTGAGGCAATGAAGTTGGGGGCAAACGACTACATTAGCAAACCGGTGCAGCCCGACTTGCTGTTGCAAAAGATAGGTGATGCGCTTTCGGCCCGTACGCTATGCCACACCGAGGGCGCAGCGCCACAGCCCCGGTGGTGGGTCTGCCAAGTGCCCCTGCCGCTTCTTCACAGCCGGCTACCCACGTCACCGGCCACACCGCCACACCGCCAAGGCACCCGGGCATAGAGGGACATTCGTCGCCCGCCCGCGAGCTATACCGTTTGGCAGCACTCGTGGCGCCCACTCCCATGTCGGTGCTCATTATCGGTGCCAGCGGCACGGGCAAGGAGCATGTGGCACACCGCATTCATGAGTTGAGCAACCGTGCCAATGCCCCATTCGTGGCGCTCGACTGCGGGTCGCTCACCAAGGAACTGGCTGCCTCCGAACTTTTTGGACATAAAAAAGGTGCCTTTACCGGTGCCACGGCCGACAAGGTGGGGGCGTTTGAGCAGGCTTCGGGCGGTACGCTCTTTCTCGACGAAATAGGTAATCTCAGCTACGACGTACAGGTGCAACTGTTGCGCGCCCTGCAAGAAAGGCGCATACGTGCTGTGGGCGGCAACGAAGAGCGCCCCATCGACATCAGACTGGTGTGCGCCACCAACGAAAATCTGCCAAAGGCCATTGCCGAAGGGCTGTTTCGTGAGGACCTCTACCACCGCATCAACGAGTTTACGCTGCACATTCCGCTGTTGCGTGAGCGCGACACCGACATTGTAGAGTTTGCCAACTACTTTTTGGCACAGGCCAACACGGAACTGCACCGCCACATCACGGGTTTCACGCCTGAGGCTGAGGCTGCCCTGATGGCATACCCCTGGCCAGGCAATCTGCGCGAGATGCGCAATGTCATTGTGCGTGCCGCACTGTTGGCCGAGCAATCGTCGGTCATCACGCCCTTGCTGCTCAATCTGCCGGGGGCCGGTGCCCCTCAAGCGGCCACACCAGGCGCCTCGTTGGCCATCAAGCCCTCGCCCGACGAGGAGTTGGCACGTATCAACCAGGCCTTGCAGCAAACGGGCGGCAACAAAAGCCGGGCTGCACAACTGTTGGGCATTGACCGCAAAACGCTTTACAACAAGCTGAAGGGCTTTATATGTACTTTTGCATCGAATTAAATAAAAATAAGAAACAAATTAAAGAGA
>ERZ1031719.543-NODE-543-length-14283-cov-26.115266_pt1 | contig 14283 bp, 15 predicted proteins | sample MGYA00516702_ERZ1031719 | MGnify/ENA primary metagenome ERZ1031719 (study PRJEB33719, sample SAMN04261227) | wastewater metagenome | biome: rural village; feature: human; material: feces | host: Homo sapiens | place: El Salvador | collected 2013-01-07 ...
CATCAATCACGATTTTCTCGAAGACGATGGCTGGGTCGTTAGGAGTGAGGGTGAGCGTATGGATGCCGTCGCCGGTGGCTGGTAGCTCTACTTCTATCACCTTGTCGATGATGCGGGTGGCTACCGTAGGGTAGTAGATGCTGTAGATATTCTCCGGCTTCTCGTTCAGCTCATGATTGAAGTTGACGATGACAGGCTCGGCTCCATCTACGCTTACGCCATAAGTCATGCCGCCCTTGTTCTGATAATCCAGGGTTGACTTGATGATGACGTGAATGCGCACCTTCTTGTTCTCTGCGGTGTTGGATGAGGCGCCATTTCGTGCCAGGGCATTCATCTTGAACTGATAGGTGAGGCTGGCGCCCTTCACGCCCTTGGTGTATGGCATGAGCGTCATTCCGGCAAGGCTCTTGCCCATGAACGGAATCTGAACCCACTTGGCTCCCTCCTTCTCCTTGCCTTCTGGAGCAGCATCGGTCTTCGATGCGAAGAATGGAGCTTCGATTTCTACTACGCCGTTGTGTTCGGCGATAACAGGAGTCTCGGAAGCCGATACTCGGAAGAGTTCCGGACAGGTATCCTTCTCGAAGGCATCATTCCAACTCTTGTAGCCGATATGCTTCTGGGTCATCATGCCGTTCCACTTGCCGCCCGACATCTTGTGGTTGTAATAGTCGCAGATGAGTGAATCGCGCTTGAAGAGGCGCTCGCATTCATCAGCCCATACATTCGCCTTCGGATTGCCCTGCTTGTAGAGGGCGTTGTTCTGTGCCTGGGCAAAATACATCTGGTGCAGATTGCTCATCATCTCGATAGGGAAGAGGATGATCTGGCGATAGGCATCGTGATAGGATGCTGGCAGACTGTTGTACTGGCGCAAGGCATCAGCTTCGAGCTGCAGATACTGGTTTACTACCTCCTGCCATTCGCCATTCTCCATACTGTAGGTGTTCTTGTCGAGCATCTCAGGGGTGCAGCGGCCGTTGTACTTGCAGATGAGGTTAAGAATGCGGGCTGCTTCATTGGCCTGCGATTCGCCAAACTGCTGGGCGCACCAGTCGCGGGTATGACGGGTGATGTTGTTCACATCGTATTTACGTGGATTCCAAGCCATATCCATAAACTGGCTGATAGGATATTCCATCGGTTTGAGGTCGCCCACGTTGAGAATCCAGAGACGGTCGATGCCATTCTCGTAAGCAAGTGTCAACTGCTCCCAAGGATTCTGCACAGGAGTTACATTGAGCATCTTTGAGTTTCTTGGAGCACCTACGTAATCTACGTGATAGTATAAGCCCCAACCGCCTTTGTGCTTGCGTTCCTGGGCGTTAGGCACACGGCGCACGTTGCCCCAGTTGTCATCGCAAAGCAGCAGGGTTACGTCATCAGGCACCTTCATGCCTTTGTCATAGTAATCCAATACCTCTTTATATAGTGCCCAAACCTGTGGGGTTTCGCTTGCCTTCTTTCCGGTTACGTCGGTGATGATCTTGCGCTGGTCGTTGATGATCTGGGTCATCAGCTTTGTATCAGCTTCGGCGCTCATTGCCTCATCGCCGTCGCCACGCATTCCGATGGTTACAATCTGTTCTGTTCCCTTCATTCGCTCAATGCCTTCACGGAAGAACTTCTGCAGGTTAGCCTTGTTCTTCTGGTAGTTCCATGGTCCCCATCCCTTTCGGTTGCGGGCGTATTCCTGGTGGTTGCGTGCCATCGGCTCATGATGGGAAGTACTCATCACTACGCCCATCTCATCTGCCGTCTTCTCGTTTTCCGGGTCATCGGCATAGAACGCCCAGCCCCACATGGCAGGCCACATCATGTTACCTCTCAGTCGCAATACCAGTTCGAAGACGCGCTGATAGAAACGGTGGTCGCCATATCCGGTGCCGTAGGTGTTCTTTACCCATGACGTTAGGCAAGGCGCCTCGTCGTTGAGGAAGATGCCGCGATAACGTACGGCTGGTTCGCCATCAGTATAGATTCCCTTGTTTACGAAGATGGAATCGTGGTGCTCCACGGGCACGTCTGCCCAGTCATACCAAGGCGATACGCCCATCTGCAGGGAGAGTTCGTAGATGCCATAGATGGTGCCTCGGCGGTCGCTTCCTGCGATGACGAGCTGACCATCTACCACGGTGATAATGAATTTCTCGCGTTTTCCCTTCAGTAGATTTCCATTGATGCGCTTTTGGCGGATAAGCTGGTCGATGGCTGCAGAATGGCCGATGGTACCTACGAGGATGGTAGGCTTGCCGGCTGCATCCTTGTCTTTCAGTCCGGCATCGGAGGTAAGGACAGCCTTGCTTCCGCTCACCCTCAAGATATCCTTGACCAGGGCATTGGCGGCATAGTTCACACCCTTGCAGTCGTTGGCATCCATATAGATTTCTACCCGGTTGCCTGGGTTGAGAAGTACATCGCCCTGATGGAAATGGACGAATTGCTGGGCTGCCTGCACGCTGAAAGAAGAGAGCAGGGCAGCGCTTAACATAACTGATTTCTTGATCTTGCTTAGTCTCATAAATTATAATTGCTGTTGTGGGTGCAAAGGTAGGAAAAGGTTTTGGAATCTTCTTTGCCGGATGTAACCTTTTCTTTTTTATATGTTTCATTTATGCTTTTCTGCCCCTTTCTCTTTGCATTTTCAAAGATACGACAAAAAGTCGAGAATCTGTAAAAAATGAAGTAAAATCATTCAGTCAGAGTTTAAAAACTTATTAAAATAATTGTGACTTTCCTTTGTTTTTTCACTGAAAAGCCGTATCTTTGTACCCGAAGTGTAAGGTTACACTTAAAAAGATTCAACTGAGACTTAAACATTTACAATCAATCATATAAAACTAACAATAAAATGAAGAAAAAGTTATCAACAATCATGATGTTATTGGCCTCTTTATTGCCGATGAATGCACAAAATCTACAAAAGGGTGATTATGGTTATCTCTACTGTCACATGAGTGATAAGGGGGAATATACTGCTTTTGCCGTTTCTCGTGATGGATACAACTATCAGGATATCAATGAAGGAAAAGCTATTTTCAATCCTAAAGAGCATGCTCGCATCGAGGGCGGTACACGTGATGCTTACATAACTCGTACACATGATGGTAAGGGCTATCTGATGGTTACTACCGACATGTGTGTGGCTAAGAGTCATAAATGGGATAATTACGGTATCGATTTGCTCAAAAGTGACGATTTGATTCATTGGACAAGTGTTACTTTCGATTATCGTAAGGGTATGCAGAATTTCTGTGATGCAGCAACTGCTCAGTCTCCTTATAAGGATTGGAGCACCATCAACCGTGTCTGGGCTCCTCAGATATTCTGGGATCCAAATTATGTTTGGGAAAATGGTGAGCGAGGTGGTTACATGATTTATTATTCAATGCTGAATCGCCCGGAGGAAAAGTATGATCGTATGTATTACAGTTATGCTGATAAGAGTTTTACGAAATTGACTACTCCAAGAATTCTCTTTGATTGGGGATATGCAACTATTGATGCTGATATTAATTTCCTCAAGAGCGATGGACTTTATCACATGCTTATCAAGAAAGAGGGTGGGCATCGTGGCATCTTTACTGCTACAAGTAAGTATCTTACTCATAGTTGGGGCGCACCTGTAGAGGATGATTTCGTCAGCTTCGAGGGAAACAAAATGTGTGAAGGCAGCAGTGCATTCCAGTTGATTGGCGATGATACATGGCGCGTGGCTTATATTCAGTATAGCGACCATCCTAAGCATTATCGTATCTGCAAGGCCGATAAATATCTCCGTAATTTCTCTGATCCTGTGGATATTAAGGGCGTAACTGCTCCTCAGCATGGTAGTTTTATGAGATTGACCAAGAAAGAATACAAGCGACTCTTGGCATGGGATAAAAAACTGAGAGGAGAAAATAATAAGTAATCCAGAATATTAGTCAAACTGGCTTTCTGTAACTTACCCACATAGAGTACTGCATATTATCCATATTTATGGACTGGTATGTGGGACTGTGTGGGTAATGTGTTTATGTGTATGTGTGCTCGCACGCTCGTGTGTGAGTGCGCATGTATATTATAATGAGTTATAGTCAGAGAGATCGGCATCCAAGGCTTCATGCAGCTTCTTCTTATAATATTCCTTGTCAATTTGCTCCAATGGCATCGTCTTGCTTTTATGTATGGCATCCCTTAGAAGCTCCTGAATGCCAGACGACCAGCTTTGCTCAGGATTCAAGTCGTTCAGATATTGCAAGTTCCTTAGCAGATGTACAAGGCACACTTGGTGTCCCGCCACTTGCAGCTTGAAGTATGTTCCATGGCGGTCCGTGTACAGAATGAGTCCGGAAAGTCGGTTGACGACATCTTGCTTCTCCAGGGACATTCTACAGAGCAGATGACCAAGCCCAAACCGGGTAAAAAGTGACATTAAATTCGTTCTCAATGAACTTTTAACACTTAATATGTTGGACAACTCAGAAAAATGCTTATTTTATGCATCCATAACAGTTATTCTTTAAATCGTTGTTTTATAGTTGTTTAGTGATTACAAAGATACAACTTTTTATTGAGAAACTGTTATTTTTACCCCATTATTTTGGGGTGAGAAACTTTAGTGAGTAGTTACATAAGGTCAAATTAAATGTGAATAAAAGTTATTTTTTACATTTTTATTAAGGAAATAATAGATAAATTGAAATTAATTACTAAATTTGCAGTGGCTCTTTAGTCGAAATGCCAAAAATCCAAGAATTGTTCTTGTAAAAAGGCTATAGACTAGCTCACGCCGTGTGGAATGAAGGCAATTTCTAAAGAAATGCACGACATGAAACGGATGCTGGAGGGTAATAGAGCCAAGACATATTGAAAGCGTTTACATGCGCTATGTTCAGCAGACACTCTGAAACGTGAGAAATTTCAAGAAATAATACTGCCTCGAACTTAGCAACGGTAGATGCTCCGGGTGTGATTATTGTATCCATGAAGCTATGGTTGTAGCTTTATGGGAAGATTATCATATCGGCGTGAGCTATACTGTTGTTCGTTCAGCAGTATAGGGCAATTCTCACGGCCTCAGAGTGTGGATCGAGCAACGGATGGTTCACGCTTTTTTTGTGTCCCTGAATTTTAATATGAAGTTTAACCCAAAACTTAAACGATTATGGTTACAGCGTCTAAAGTAATTTGTCTGAAAGACATAACGCCGACCTCTTGTGCTAATTTTACAATTAGCATCTTTCCCAAAAAGTTCTTTGGTGACAGAATGAGTCCAGTTTCTTTCCTAATCATGAAATCAAAGAATATGGCTACTCTTTGCTGCTAAGTGACGTTGACGTTACTATTTGGACTAAGGATTAGAAGAACCATTATAATACATTCAACATGAAACATTGGTACATTTTTATACTTATGCTATTGTTACCTATAGAAACATATTCTAAAGGGCAAAGGCAAAATGATTTCCAAACGCTGGTAGAAAAATACCAGCAAAAACTTGCAACGTCAATAACTATGCTATGTGCTCATAACTATGACAAAGATCCTTTCACAATAAGATTATCTAAGGAACAACTTGATATGATTAAAGATGGATATAAAGCTCGTGACTTGTTGAACCATTTTGTTGGTCGTGGTGGTCGATATAATGTTTCTTCAATTGGTGTTACGACTTCTGCGGTTGTTCATCAAGGACCAATAATAACGATGAAAATTATCAATTCGTCAGGTAGTAAAAAGATTATTAAAAAGACAGCAGAAAAAATGTATGATTACCTTTATAAGGAAAAAATTGCAATAGATAAAATAAAAGTGGATGCCATAGAGGCATTCAAAATCAATGAGGTTAAAAGAAATAAATGGAATGAGACGATTGTCTATTCCAATAAAATTGAGAGATATGAAACAGACTCAAATGAACAGCTCGGCTTTAAAACCGAGAAGTACAGTGAATTAACAACGGTCGTTGGTTTACCTAGTACTGCTTTTCAACTGGAAATCAATGAATATGGTTACTCTTTGTTGCTGAGTGATGTGGAGATTACAGTATGGATAAAATAATCAACTTAAAGTTTTACCTTTAAATATAAAATGGATATGAAAAAGATTCTCGTCATGATGATTGTCGTGTTGTTTGCAATGACAGCAAATGCGCAAGTAAAAAGAGGTGAGTGGCTAGCAGGTCCAGTTATCACTACAACAAACCCTGTTTATTCTGGAGGTGCAGCTTTTTTAGAGGATATTATTACTGGCTTGGCTTGCGGTGTCAACTATGAAGACGGTACTGCGACCAGAGAATTGCCAGCATCCTCTCAACTATGGATGCCGAACTTTACTTACAAGTGGCACGCCATCAAAAACTTGGAATTAGACGGCGACAAGGCGAAGTTCAGACATAAAATGGACTGGAAGTTGAAAAACTACTCTGTAGGTTATCGCTTAGGCTATATGTCTCGTACTGCACCATTTGGATTTGAACTTCAAGCCAACTACGAACAAGAGAATATGGCTTATAAGTTGGCAAATGATGAAGATTATCGAGACGCAACTAAGACTATGTTTGTCCCTACAGCATTGATAAAAGTCCGCTTTGGAAGTTATACAAAGGGAGCATTTAATCCAACATTGGAATTAGGTGGTAGTTATGACTACACTTTAAGTTTTAAGGAAAAAATTGGAGACGTAACTGTCAAAGGAAAGGATTTAGTAAACAATGGCTTCTCTGGAATTGTTGGTTTGGGATTTACAATCCCTGCTACTCATTTGAGTTGGGCTGTCCGTTATTCACATAAATTCTATAAGTACTATAATGAGGATGCAGAGCTTAATGGTAAGAAGCTGGAACTTAATGAAAAATCAACATTTGGTACATTTATGGTGGTATCATCTTATGCTTTCTGATTATGAAGAAGATATTTAGTCAATTTTTATATGTGTTTCTGTTGTTGATGACAGTTTCGGCTTGTCATGCAGCAAAACATTCCCCAAAAGTGCAAGCTGATTCTTGCTTGGTAAAAGTTTTGGGAGATAGCATTTCTCAAATTGTCACTTCTGCCAAAAACATAAAGGCTTATGTTTGGAAAAGTGAAAATCACAAGGATATTAAGATCAATGTCAAAAGACTAAACAAAAGCCAGCGTGGCATCTTGCATTTTATTCTTGCAGATTCCTGCATGGTAAAAAGCAATGCCATAGTATATGGCAAGTTCATACCTTGCTTAGGCTTTGTGCTCAAAAAGTCATGCTCAAAGAAAGTCTATATAGATGTAGATTTAGGCTTGGGCAAATGGGCAGTGAGTGATAGTAAGGGAAAATTGCTTAAACAATTCGACATTGAGGGTAATGACCTATTACGTTTCAGTACTATGCTCTATCCTTCAGATAAATTTATCATGGGTATATACAATAACAGACAGAGCAAATGAAAAGATTTATGCTTATAACTTTCGTTTTCCTTTTTGCTTGCTGTAACATCTGCAATGCACAAAATGGAAAAGAGGTCGTTCAGAACTTTGCCGAAAATATGCAGATGTGGATAAAAACCGACGATATTTCGTATCGTGAGAAAATCGATGAGATCTGTAATAATGGCAATGAGGTTCGCATAAAAGATGGTTTAACAAAACTTATGGTTCAACCACTAGTCCAAACGCCATCTATTACGCTAGCTAGCTACTTAAACAAAATAGAGTTGTTACGATCAAATATAAGTATTTCATACAGTAACTTTGAAGCTGTAAAGCATTCGGCAGAACAAACAAAATCGGAATCCAAGGAAGTAGAGTTCATAGCCTGCGACGTGCTTATAGAAGGAACAATAAAGCTTTCCATGAAAGAAATCTTCACAGTGCGCAATGGGAAGATAACAAAAATCTTCAGCATAAATCAAAAAGATTACAACAAATGGAAGAAAGTAGAATAATAAAGTACAACTAAAATATTGACGCAAATGAAAAAGATTTTATTAACGCTGTCACTACTGTTGATAACAGTTATGTCGCAAGCACAGACCATTCATTGGCTCACATTTATAGATACACGAGATGACCGTGTGGGTGAAGTTGATGTGTTAGGTCGAAAAGTCTTATATGGCAGGTATGTTAATCTTATCAATGCAGCCCTTGCTTCCAAGGGTTATACTGCCAAGATTTATGATTACTTTGACACACGCCTTTCACCTGAGAACTGCAAAGCTGCCATCCAGAATTTGAGATGTCAACCCAATGACATCATCATGTTTTATTATATCGGTCATGGAGGTCGTGCTCTCAATGACAACTCAACAGTTTATCCACAAATGTGTATGGGACAGTCTTACGATGAAAAGATGATTCCTTTGACTTGGGTGTATAATCAGTTGAAAGCAAAGGGTGCTCGCCTAAATGTAGTTATTGGAATGTGCTGTAACTCTGAAACACGAGGCATGACTTCCAAGATGGCTCCATCTTTTGGACCAAACGAAGGTAATACTTATATGGCAAACGAAGAGGCTGCCAGAATACAGGAACTTTGCCTCAACTACAAGGGTAATATTCTTGTTACATCTGCTTCACCAAAGCAGACTTCTGGTTGTTGTGAGAGCGAATTGGGGCTATTTGACACTTACACTAATGTCTTAGTGCATGTCTTTGATGATTTGATGAAAGGTAAACTCCAACCAACTTGGGGTGCTTTGTTAGCTACAACAAAAGCAACAGTGAATGAAGTGATGAGAAGCAAACAGACTCCTATCTATGAAGTGCATGTTGATAAAGCCAATGCCCCACAGCAAACTTCAAGCCAAGAAGCTCCTAAACCTTCTAAGGCAGAGGAGCCGACACAGACCAGGCAAGAAAATACCAAAGAGGAGAAAGCTAAAGATAATTCAACAGAACAGATGTTGAATGAATTGGCTGGTATTTATGATTTCTTGGCAAATTCAACTAATTCGGAAGAAAAGCGAATCGACTTAGAACAAGCTTTGACCAATAGTTATGGTAAGCTCATTAGTCAAGTAAAAGTTCTGAGCCAAGATAATGACTTTGTTGTCGATAAGGAAAGTTTTGAAGACTTCAATGGCACCATTGCTACTTCACGAAGAATAAGAAAGGTCATACCTTTGGGATTTGGCAAGGGCATTAATGGTAAGGCAGCATTATACGTACAAGAAATTTATAAAAAATAAAGGTTAATATGATGGAAAAAATCAGTAAAAGAATAACGATGCTTTTGCTCGTTATGATGATGATAACGCAAGCCTTCGCTCAAAGTTCTGCAACAGAACAGATAAAGAGAAGAGCAGCAGAAAAAGTCGGTCTCATGAACGATTATATCTCCTACATGGCAAACAAGAAAAAGAGTGAAAAGACACGTCTCTATTATAAGACGAAGGCTCTGAGACTTTTTGCTGGTGGAGGTGACTGTTATGAAGAGAACGGAGTTCAAAAAGAAGGTGTTCAAATGGAAGTTACTTCTATCAACCGCAAGACTAAATCTCGTAGATTGATGAAAAAGTACTTTCAAAGTCTTATCGATTTTAAATATAATGATGTGCAGATAACTTCTACGGATGTAGCAGACATCAAAGTTAGTCAACTTCAACGCATCGGAGAAAATCTCTATGTCTGTACATGTTACTTTGAACAAGCGTTTATCGGTTACATGGATGGAAGACCTGTGTATAAAGACATTACTCATAAGCATGTAAAATGTTACGTCTATGCAGAAGAGACTGAAAGTGGAACTGAATTTATGGTTTTGCTTGGCGATGTCACTGCTGACCAAACTCGCAAATTATGATTAAAATAAGAACAGTGATAGTATTAATCTTGAGCCTTTTCTTTATGAATGGAAAGGCTCAAGATTCCCATGACATAACCTCGGATAGCATTCTGCATAGAAGAATTTGGGAAAGAGTATCTCTGTTGAATGATTATATGACCTATATTTCTAATAGGCATAAACCTTTTGCCACCAGACAATATTATGTCCAAAAGGCAACCTCTCTTTTCATGCCAAATGCCATAGTACATATTCGAGGCTGCAAAGCAGGTCACATAACAAAAATCTCGGTTAAAGAGTTCTTGCGTAGGGGTACGTATGATTCTAAATGTTTTAGAATATATGATTTGGATTCAATTCAAGTTCCTAACTGGAGAAGTGAAAAATTGGCTTCTTCCGACAGTACTATATGGGTAGATGCCAAGGTCTTGAAATTCCATCAAGGGGATGTGTACAATTACTCGGATAGTTTGATGCTTGTAAAAGAAGCAACTGACCTGAGAGAAGAATGGAGACCACTGTTAGGAAACTTATTTTTAAGTTATAAACATATAAAACGGGTGAATGATGATACGAAACAAGATATTACTGCTTCTGCTGTTACCATGGATAGTGTCGGTAACAGCCAATGCACAACTAGTCAACGAACTCAGTCCAGGCATGTACAATGCAAAAGTAAAACTCGTGGACGAGTTCTTCGCACGCTTCAACGGGGTGGAAACAAGAAAGGACATTCCAAGGAGCAAGGACGCAAGGAAGAAGAATCTTCTGATGTTACTCAACCTCGCCAATTACAAATCAAAAAATGACCCAAAGCTTTTTGTTGCTGATTCTATGATGCAAAAAGTCATGGATAAAAATGTAAAGCTGCATTATGAAGACTCTTTGTGGGTGGCAAAAGTGAAATGTAGGGGGAAATATAAAGGTAAGGTTGTAAACTTTCATCTTGAACTTACTGTAGAACATAGAGATAAAGACATGTATAAATGGGTTATTCAAAAGGCAGAGGGCTCTCTATTTGACCTAACTCCAAAAGTGAGAAATGAGCAAATTATGCTGATGCCTGATGACCATGAAACTCGTTTTACGTCTTTGCATCGTGTAACAAGTGATTACCAAGAATGTGTCACTAATTTTGCAGACAAACATTATCAAGTTGATCCTATAACTGTCTTTTATACAATGGTACAAACTGGTTTGCTTAAAATAGATTTTGTTGATGATGTCAAGTTCACCTTCTTGCAAGTTCCTAGCTATGCTTTCTCTGTTCGATATTTTGACAGAGAAGGAAACAACTCAGGGTGGCTAGTGGATAATATTTGGAAGATGGATGATGATGAAAAAAGACAATTCCTGGACAATGTTTATAAAAAATAAAAAGAAGATGAAGAAATGTATCTTGCTTTATGGAATGCTTTTCTTTGCATTTGTATCTCATGCCCAAACAGGCGTATCGGCCATCCAAAAATATGGTGGTTACTTGAAAACTTGGATGGATGAAGATAATATAGAAATGCGAGAGAAGATTACCCAGATGTGTGAGGGAAAGAAAAGCAGTCGTGTAGATGACCAATTGTTGAAGGAGTTCATGCGCTTATCCAAAAAGTCCTTGGCTGATGGGGATAAGATAATGGACACTTATCTTAATGGTTTCGAAAGTCTTGATGGGAAAACAAAGGTTGCATTAAGCAACATAAGACTATTGAGCGAGGAAGATGTACCGACCATCAAGGCCAAAAAGAACGAAATTCCTAGACAGTATGTAACAGCAGACATAACTGTTGACAACAAGAGCTTGAAGTTCTTTGGCTCTGATTTGTTTTGGGTACGAGGAAACATGATTACCAATATCCTTGATAATAGTGATGATTTGTCCATAGGTAAGGCCGTTCGTTTGTATTCGCAACGAAAGTACAATGAGGCGTTCAAGATGTTTCGTGCTCTTGCCTATCAAGATGTATTCAACTATGAAGCCCAATATTATATGGTGGTAATGGAAATAAAAAAGCAGGGCTGTGATTTTCTTGCTCCACAAATTAGAGATGCAGAATGTCTTTGGTTTTGCACCAAGCCATTTATTGTCTCCAACAAATCGGAAAGTTGTAACGACATGCAGTCGCTTTATCAGCGATTCTCTATGGATGAGCGTAAAAATGTATATTATGGGACTGAGAGATATAAATGGTCTTTCTTGTTCTATAAACCGATGAACAGTGGTTTGATGCCTTTTAAAAAAGTCAAAGGTAACTATTATAAGTTTGGTTTCATGAATGAGGGTGGGCAGGTTGTTGTACAGCCAGAATATGATTTTGTTTTGCCTTTTGGACGAAATGGGTTGGCTCTTGTCAATAAAAAAGGAAAAGATGGATTTATTGATACAACAGGCAAGATGGTGATACCATTCGGAACGTATGACTCATATTGCCGTGGTTTTGAGAATGGCAACAACATCGTAGGTATCGGAAAGACCGCCTACCTAATAAATAAAGAAGGAAGTATCATCAAACCTCTTGTTATAGGAAATGACAAGATATATTGCTCAACAGATTATTACGGTGATTATTTAGTCGTGAATGAAGGAACTGGGGTTGGCATGAAATACATTTATGACTCAGAAGGTAACTTATTTTGGAAAGGTAATGCTGTCGGTTATAGAGTTGACCATATTAGTGGTACTATAGCTATGGGGGCTGGTACAACCAATACCAAAGTGATAAAAGAAACTGAAGTTCCTTATAAGTGGTAGACTTTAATAATAGGAGAGTACTCTATGGAGATAAAAAAGTTAAAAAGCATAGTCAAATCATTAGCGAAGGCTATAAAAAAGCACGATTATGATGAAGCATTGATACTTGTTGGGATGTTGGAACAATATATAAAAGATGAAGGTTCCTCACCGTCCATGTTAAAACGAGCAGTGGTAGGTCATTTTCCCTTAGTAGAAATACCCATTGCTCCAACGGCATCGTCTTTTATCGGTATAAAAAGCCTTTTATCGAAGGAAATAGCTTCATCTTTTAGTAATAAAAGTTATCTTTATGTGAAGAAGCGAAATCGCAATTATTCGAAAAAGCTTCAGATTATAGAGAAGAATCTTGCAAAAGTAGAAATTGATGGAAAAATACGTAAATATTGAAGATGTTCGGGAAAATCTAAAAATATTCAACGAACATATTGAAAGGTTGTCTAAACGATTTAACCAACAGGCTGGTTATATCGTCTGTGCTTTGTTTGCTTCTGCATGGGCTTCTATGTTTGCTTCTAATCCCCCTTTGGTTAAAGATCGAGATTTGTTGTTTCTTGTAATTGTAACAGCAGTAATATTCTTTACATTAGAATTGGTTTATTTATATTTAATGGTGGTTAAGGCGCAGAAAATAGTGCGAAAGATTCATGACAAGCCAGAGCAGTGCAATGCAGCAACAAGGGGTTGGAACATTTTTGTAAGTAAAAAGACTTGTTTCATGATTGCCAAACTTTTGTTGATTTTATCTATGGTTATAGAATTGGCTATTTATTATTTTTTATAATAACAACTCAGCCAATAAAGTCTTCGGCCACGAGACGCATTTCTTGTCGTTTCGTGGCTGAATATTCTTATTTTCTTAATGCCTCAATTCTTTCCTTGATGAGTCGTTTGGGAAGGCGGTTATTGGATTTCAACAAACGTTCAAGTGCGGATGCCATTTCTTCCTTTTCGATTATGCCTTCTTTGGTCAATAAATCGGTGATATACAATACACCTGAAACTTTTATATTTTCCATCATGGCTTTGTCCCTTAGTTTCTATCTAATGAAGGATGGGCAGATTTGTGATGCCGTATCCCATAAAGATCGGGCTCTGGGTGTCATCTTTGATGAAACAAATGAGCAAATCCGGTTTTTGCCTGTCTTTGATATTGTCTGTTATCAAAGTTATAGCTTACAGGAAATCATTGATATTGCTGAAGCGTATGATCAGAAACATGGCAATAGGTATTTGCATTGGAGCATTCCTTCTTTGACTAACTGGAAATTGATCATATCCCGATTAGGAGAAACTCAGGTTCTGCATGGGGAAGAACTCTGTTTTAATGATCGGATGGAGGAGTGGGAGGAGTTTGATAGCGCCATTGCTATAGAGAATCTCAAGAAATTCGGTCTTTCTCCAGAGCTTACCTATTGGACTTGTTCGCAAGGTTATGATGACGAGATGTCCCTCTTGGATCTTGAATCGGGAACCATTGAGGCTTGTCCTGTAGGGATGATGGGGAGAAATACGATTATGCCTTACGACTTTATGGATGTTATAATCGTGGAAAAGGTTTTTAATAAGCATGAAGACAAAGGGTGTTAAAGATCATACGCTTTGCAATTATAGATTGAAGGAGAGCTGCTTTCACTTCCTGATTTTGTAAACGGCTCCGCATTTATATTTCGCATAATTAGTAAAGTACAAATGACTTGTTTGCGACTCGTATCTCTGAAAGATAGAAATCTGTGCTTCGGGTTTACGGGTGGTGTCTGACTTGTGCCCGTTTGTGCTTTTCGGGGGCA
>ERZ1031719.546-NODE-546-length-14263-cov-9.362261_pt1 | contig 14263 bp, 13 predicted proteins | sample MGYA00516702_ERZ1031719 | MGnify/ENA primary metagenome ERZ1031719 (study PRJEB33719, sample SAMN04261227) | wastewater metagenome | biome: rural village; feature: human; material: feces | host: Homo sapiens | place: El Salvador | collected 2013-01-07 ...
GCTATATCCTAGCCTTTTCAGGCCCGATGATTTCTAAACGGGACAGCAGTGAAATCCATGTTCAAATCAAAAACTTTACTAACTAAGATTAGCACTAATGCTTCATAAAAATTATTACGTTCTTTAATATTGTTTATAATACTACTAAATCTGGTAATAATCGTTGGAGAGTTTAATAGACCTAATAATAAATTTCTAAAAGATCTCTTGCATGTATATATAATGTAATTTTTCTTTTCAAAATAGTTTTTTGCAGACAAATGACTCCAAAGACCATAGGCATCAAATATATTGATGAGCTGTTCAATCTCTTCATCAGTCATCATATTAAGGTCTATAGAATAGAACTGAGCTTTCACGATGTCTACCAGCCAGTCGTACCCCATATCTTTATTGACAGTTCTATCCGAAACTATGAGAATTTGATTTGTACGATAAGTCTTTAATATGTCAAAAAACTCTTTATTGCTAGAATAATTTTCAACAATAATTACAACTCTATTATTGTCTTTTTTGCAAATTCTCTCAATTTCTCTATTTAACGAAACATCGAAATGATCATATAAGTATACATCATACCCCAATCTTTTCAATTCTATAGACAGCCCAATAATAAATAGACTTTTTCCATTTCCTAAATCAGAATGAACCAATATATTTTGCTGTCCATTATTTATCAAATCTATAGCTTTGTCTAAATAATCTCTATGCACATAATACAAATAGTCAGGACTAAAATTGTAGGAATATTTTAAAATATCGACATGTGGTATTCCCCAAAAGAACAAATCCCATATTGCATTATCTTGAATTTTTGGACGTATATTACTACAATTCGGTCGAACAAAACAAAGGTAGGGCTTTTCATACTTTATTACAGGCGGTTTATAAGTAGCCATTTGTTTCTGAATCTCGATTGCAAATTCATCAACTCCAATTGTAATAGGAGTACCAAACCTTTCCATTATTTTTAATCTTGAAGTCTTTTCTGTATCACTTACTATAAAGAAGGTTTTGTCCTTTATAGAAGGATTTTCGAACATAAGTCTCTTGATATCCAAATCATAAGCTAAAGAATACCCCACAAAGAATATTGCATCGCAATCCTTCAAATCATATCTGAATAAGGAAATCCATTCACTATTTAAAAAAGATTGAGTCAAATAACTTGAAGATGTGAGTTTAAATTCCTCACTTAAAGAACTAGAAGTTAAATCCGAGACACTACCATTAAGATGTATAACCGTATTACTTTTATCACGATATTCACGAAGGGAAGAAGACAAAGTCACAGGAGTTAAAATACTTCCGTTATCTTGACATATCTTTTCCATTGTATTATCATAATTGGTAGTATAAATACGTCCCCATTTACATTTTGCAATAATCTCTTGTTCTTTTGAATAAGCATTTACTGTAAACTCTTTCTTCAAGAAATCTACAAGTTTATATTCACCTAAAGTTTCTATGAATTCGTCCGCGGCATCTTCAAGAATTCCTTCATTATCGCCACCAGACAAGGAATCAAGTTTATCACTTAGCTTTCCTGCCGTAACTAAATTTTCCCTATTGACATTCACAGAACCTAAAGAGAAACCAGAGCCGAGGAACAACATACAGTTGCCATCAAAAATTTTATTAATACCTTCTTTTAAAGTCATATCAAATTCTCATTAATTAATTAAATTATTCATACTTATGAATCCACTTCAACGTTACCTTCGTTCCTTTAATTCTGATACAGAAAGATTTGAATGCAATAGCCTTGATTGAAAGCAAATTACGCCCATTTCTGTAGCATATAGAATTCGTTCTTTTTCTGGCGGATAACAAAATCTACAGGTTTCTTCTAACTGGCAAGCCAAATCTACAATATTGTTCATTCATTACTTAATTTTTCTTTCTCTAATCTTCACCGCAGGATTACCTTGGTATATACCATTTTCTTCCATATCCTTCGTAGACACACTGCCCACGGTTAGTATAGCATTACGATGAACGGTTACACCAGGGCATACTGTGGTTTTGGCTCCTATCCAGGCCCCATCCTCTAATTTAATAGGTGCATTACGATAAGGCATAGAAGATATAGTATAATCATGATTGCCTGTTAGAAGCAAGGCACCTTGCGAGATACATACATTATTGCCAATAACAACCTTGTCAAGATTATCTATCCAGCAACTTTCTCCTAACCAGCAATCATCACCAACCACCAAGTTCCATGGCGACTTGATAATCACATTATTCTTGATGACTAAGCCCTTACCTATCTTCGCACCAAAAGCACGAAGCAAGGCTATTTTAATTCCCATAAATGGATTCCATGAAGCTCTTACAATAAGCGCATTCACGATATACCATAATATAGTCTTTATTGCACCAGCACCTTTATTAAAATCAGAACCATCAAAAGTTCCCAATCTTACATTATTTACAGCCATATTATTATTCATGTTATCCAGCAAACACTTGTTCCATAACATTTACTTATTTACGTTGTCCACTATCATTTCCCGAACTTCTCACACGCCTCCTTATACGTATCAAGACTACCGATATCGAATCTACCAGCCGTCATTTTCCAGGCATGCATCTCTACCTGTTCTACCATATAATGAGCAAGATTGCCTGGGGCATCCTTGCCACAACCATTCTCTACAGAATGTCTTACCTTATCCAAGTCCTTCTTCTTATATATATAAAAAGGTGGCACAGCCCAATGGCTCTTTGGCTCCTGAGGCTTCTCCTCCATATTCAATACCTTGTCATTATCATCAAGCACTATCACACCTGTGCGCTGCAGCTTCTCGATACTTGGCTGCTCATGACACATGATACATGAAGTACCCTTTGCCTTGGCAAAATCCACAAACTCCTGGAATGAGAAGAAGAGGATGTTGTCGGCAGCTACCACCAACATATCATCATCAATCTTCAACTTGTCCATCGCAAACAGTAAATCACACACAGCACCCAGTCTTGTGTCATTCGTTTCCGTACCATCATCCACTATCGTAACAGGCTTCGTATAACTCTGTTTTGATGCCCACTCCTCAAAGATACCGGCAAACTTATGGTTCGTGATGATGATGTGCTCATCAATCTCCGGAATCTTATCTATATCATCGAGCATTCTTCCCAATATCGTATTCTCACCAATCTTCAACAATGGCTTTGGAAAGTTCTTTGTCAACTCACCCAATCTTGTGGCATATCCTGCCGCTATCACAATATTCTTCATATCCAGTATAATGCTAAAAAGCCCTATAAATTATAAACTGTAAACTATAAATTGTAAACTATTCCACGAATCTCGCTCCGTCATCCGGCTTCACCCAGAATACCTTGAAAGTCTTCTCATACTCAGGGAACTTTTCCAGATATTGACGGGTCAACTCCTTCTCTACGTTCTCCTTATAAGCAGGATCCACTAAGGCGATGCAAGCGCCTTTAAATCCTGCGCCCGAGAATCTGCCACCATATACGCCCTCCAAACTGCGCATAATCTCATAGATGGCTATCAGCTCCGGTGAACCGCACTCATAGTTGTGGATAGAAGACTCACAAGAGTCAAAGCACAACTTTCCAAAGAGTTCCAGATTACCAGTTTCCCATGCCGTCACACCCTGTCTTACCCTGCGATACTCCGAGTAGAAATGCTCGGCTCTGCGTGCAAAACGGGCTGGCATTCTTTCCTTGCATGCCTCATACGACTCCTTGGGAATATCTCTCAGGAAAGTCTTGTTAAACTCCTTCAATGGCTGGTCCTGATACGCCAGCACATTCCAGGCAGCCGTCTTGCACTCATAAACCCTCAGGTTGTAATCACTGTTCACCAGACTTCTTGTCAGTCCCGAGAAGAAGATGCCAATCTCGAAATCTTTCATCTCCGGATTTCTTCTGATGATGCGATAATCGTCCGAATCACAATCCAGAAACAGCAGACCATCCTTCTTTCCCAAGGCGATACATGCCTGGTCGAGCAGACCATTGTTCAGTCCGATATACTCTCGCTCCGCCTCCGAAGCAATCTTCACCACTTCAAAAGGTTGGAGCATGATATCATTAGCCTTGGCAAAAGCCATTACGTAGGCGATAAGTACGGCAGCACTGGATGACAATCCTCCCACCGGCAACGAACCCTGTACCACGCCATTGATACCCTTCTTCAGATCAAAGCGTTTCTTCAGTGCGTATTTGGCACCTCTGGCATAGTCGCCCCAGTGCATCTCTCTTACCAGCGTTCCTTTGGTAATGTCAAAATCAACAACACCATCAAAGGTGCGTGACTCCAAGTGTACCTTGCCATCCTCATTCGGTGTAAACCACAGATCCACACCCTTGTTGATAGCAAAACCTGTTACGATACCATGCTGATGATCCACATGAGCGCCCAACGGACAAACCCGATAAGGCGAAAAAATATGATATTGAAATTCCATACAATATTTATTTAATAGATTAGCTTTAAGTAGCCTGTTAACTATAAACTAATAACTGTTAACTATAAACTATTAACAGTAGTATTCCTTGTACCACTCTGCGAAGGCTCTCAGTCCCTCTCTCAGCGGAGTAGCTGGCTTATACCCGAAGTCCTCCTCCAGCGGAGTCGTATCAGCATAAGTTACAGGCACATCGCCCGGCTGCATTGCCACCAGTTTCTTGTGCGCCTCAAAGTCATAATCCATAGGCAGCACACCGGCACGGATCAGCTCCTCCTGCAGGATGCTTACAAACTCCAGCAGATTCTCAGGATGCGAGTTGCCGATATTGTAAACCTTGTATGGAGGGATAGGCAAACCATCCTCACCATTCTGCTTCTCAGGTGCATGCTGCATCACTCTCATGATACCCTCTACGATGTCATCCACATAAGTGAAGTCACGCTTGCAGTTACCATAGTTGAAAATCTTGATGGTATCACCCTTCACCAGTTTGTTGGTAAAGCCGAAGTACGCCATATCCGGTCTTCCTGCAGGACCATACACCGTGAAGAATCTCAAACCAGTACTTGGAATATTGTAAAGCTTTGAATAGGCATGAGCCATCAGCTCGTTGCTCTTCTTCGTAGCAGCATAAAGGCTCACTGGGTTATCCACCTTATCATCGGTAGAATAAGGCACTTTCTTGTTTGAACCGTAAACAGAAGATGAAGAAGCGTAAACCAGATGCTCCACCTCATGATGACGGCAAGCCTCCAGGATATTGTAGAAACCTATCAGGTTACTCTGGACATAAGCTTCCGGATTCGTGATAGAATATCTCACGCCAGCTTGGGCAGCCAGATTCACTACCACCTTTGGCTGATGCTCCTCAAAGAGCTTGTCCATCACCGCCTTGTCTGCGATACTGCCATATACCATGGTAAAGCCATCGAACTCCTGCAGTCTGCGAAGTCTCTCCTCCTTGATATGCACATCATAGTAGTCGTTCATATTGTCGATACCCACTACCTTGACGTTCTTCACTTCCTTCAACAGTCTAAAAGCCAGGTTGCTGCCGATAAAGCCAGCAGCACCTGTCACGAGGATTGTCTTCCCCGTCAAATCAACATTATATTGTACCATAACTAATCTCTTCTAAAAATATCACGTGTATAAACCTTCTCCTTGACATCATCCAGACAGGCATCATATCTGTTGGCAATAATCGCCTGGCTCTGCGCCTTGAACTGATCCAAGTCATTCACCACCTTACTGCCGAAGAAGGTACTGCCATCTTCCAGAGTAGGCTCATAGATAATCACCTCGGCACCCTTTGCCTTGATGCGCTTCATGATGCCCTGGATAGCACTCTGGCGGAAGTTATCGCTGTTGCTCTTCATCGTCAGGCGATACACACCAATCACGCACTCATGCTCCTTGCCGGCATCATAACTGCTGTTTTCGTTATAATAACCCGCCTTTCTCAACACCGCATCAGCGATATAGTCCTTGCGGGTACGGTTACTCTCCACAATCGCCTCAATCAGGTTCTCAGGCACATCGGCATAATTTGCCAACAGCTGCTTGGTATCCTTAGGCAGACAGTAACCTCCATAGCCGAAGCTAGGATTGTTGTAATGTGTACCGATGCGAGGATCCAAGCCCACGCCGTCGATGATAGCCTCAGAATCCAAGCCCTTCATCTCAGCGTATGTATCCAATTCGTTGAAGTAGCTTACACGAAGTGCCAGATAAGTATTGGCGAAGAGCTTCACGGCTTCAGCCTCCTTCATACCCATAAACAGCGTATCGATGTTCTCCTTGATGGCACCCTCCTGCAGCAAAGCCGCAAAGGTCTTGGCAGCCTCCTTCAGCATCTCCACATCTGTTACGCTATTGATAGCCTCATTCTCCTCTGCAAATTCAGGGCGATCGATAATCTTAGGATAGCCCACAATGATGCGGCTAGGATAGAGATTATCATAGAGTGCCTTGCTCTCACGAAGGAACTCCGGCGAGAAGAGAAGATTGAATTTCTTCACGCCCTTCTTGGCATACTTCAGATAGAGACTACGGGTATAACCCACAGGAATGGTACTCTTGATCACCATCACCGCATCCGGATTCACCTCCAATACCAGGTCAATAACCTCCTCTACGTGTGAAGTATCGAAGTAATTCTTCACAGGGTCGTAATTGGTAGGAGCAGCTATCACCACAAAGTCTGCATCCTTGTAAGCCTCCTTGCCATCCAATGTTGCCACCAGATTCAGCGGCTTCTCTGCCAGATACTTCTCGATGTAATCATCCTGGATTGGAGAAATTCTCTTATTCAGTTTCTCCACCTTCTCAGGGACAACATCCACTGCACTTACATGATGATGCTGAGATAGCAAAGTTGCTATACTCAGACCTACGTAGCCTGTACCAGCTACTGCAACTTTAATGTTCTTAAAAGTATTCATATTGTTGAAAATAATAAATTAGAAACTATTGTATCAAATGTATCAAACCATAGCATTTAATTAGGGCTAGCACTATCAGTTCCTTGCTTACTAATATCAAAAAACTTGAGCCATCAATAGATACTAGATTAACTTTTTTAGTCAACATTTTTTGATAAAGACTATCATAGAGGTCATAAACCATTTCCATTCGGTAAGCATTATAGACCTTGTCATATGCTTTTTTACACAATTCATCAGCTTTCAATGGATTGTCATAGCACCATTCTATAGCCTTGACTATATCATCCACAGAATGTTCTCTTACAAGAATACCACATTCACTGCCATCCTGTGCTGTCAGCATATCCTTAATGGCTGCTCTTGGTGTAGATATGACAAGTTTTCCCAAGCTCATAGCTTCAAGTATCGAAATAGGGAAAGCTTCCCATGGATAATAGGTAGGCAAAGCTACAATATCCACAGTTTTCATAAATTCGACAGCTTTCGCATTCGGTAGTCTTCCCAAAATGAAAATAGATTTGTCAATCCTGTCTTTTGCAATTTCCTTGATATGATTTATAACTTCATCATCTCCACTTCCGACAATAGATAATTTTACCTTTTTATTATTCAATCGACAAACAGCCTCTACCAATTCATAAAGTCCCTTTGTCGGAATTAAGTTGCCTATAAATGCAATATGCCGATAATCCTTTGGACGTATATCCAATCCTTCTTTTACTTCTATCGAATTGGGGGTCAGGTAGACCTTATCTGTCAATCCCTTTATCTGCTTCAAGCTATTCAAAGAACGACTGTCTAATACCCATATCTGATTAAATTGGCGCATTGTTTTGCGCAAAAACCAGCCATATAAGCCTCGGTGTACATCCTCTGTGATACATCCATAGCGACAATGCATAACACATTGTATATCAGAACTTTTACACAATTTAGAAATAATAAAATCTCTAAATGTGCCAAAGCTTCCGCTTGTAGTTGTGTGAAGGATGTCGATATGATGCTGAATTATAATACTCTTTACCTTTCTCCAGATAACAATCAGCTCCTTTATACCTGCAGAAAATCTGCTCCAAACTGAATTGTCATCAAAGTCACGTCCTTTTACAGCTCTATCTACAGGAATGATGGTGTATTTCCCTTTACCAAAAGTCTTGATAAACTTATGACTCCATGAGGCAATGCCTCCATTTCCTGTTAGAGGAGTAAGCAATAATATATTTCTCATTTTACTTTATTTTTATATTTTACAATCTTAGCAGGTACACCTGCTACAACACAATCATCAGGAACTTCTCTCATAGTTACGACAGCACCAGCAGCGACTGTTACATTGTTTCCTATTTTACAAGGTGCCAACACAGTAACGCCAGTGCCGAAATAGCAGTTGTTTCCAACAATAATCTGCTTCAAGTCAGGAACATCTGGTGTACGTTTTCCAAACAATGTCATTGGAAGCACTGTACAATTCTCTCCAAAATGCGCAATACCATAAGCCCTAACAAAACCTAAATGTACTATATGGAAACCTTTCTCTGTATCACCTGGTCCAACATGTATTTGAGTTTTAATACGCCAATGTCGATGTAACACATAGAAAACACTCCAAGGCAGCAAATACAAACGATTGCTTTTTTTGCAATGAGAATAGTATTCAAGATGCCTCAATATCCACATATATGAATATATCACTGCAAACTCACTACCTGTGAGATATTGAATCCAAAAATGTCTGATTTTAAGTTTTTCAGCTTCTATACGAAGCCATTCTTTCATTTGTTTCCTTGATGTAATCATATAGACTCTATCAATTTTATATATTTATTAACAAAAACTTCTTCTGAACACTTTTTTTCAACTAACTTTCTGCTTTCCTTGCCATAAAAAGATAACTCTTCAAATGAAGTGTTGGATATTTCTATAATTGTTTTTGCCATGTCAGAAATATTCTTTTGATCAAACAACCATCCTGTATTTCCAGGAATCACAAAATTTGGATTATCGCAAACATTGCTTGCCATAACTGGCAACCCAGAAGCCATGGCTTCACAAATGACATTTGGAGTACCTTCAAAATGAGATGGAAGACAAAATATGTCTGCTTCGCGGTATGCTTTATCTATATCTTTTCGTTTGTTCAAAAGTTTAATACGAGTTCTATATCCACTTGTTTCAACCATATGCATGCAATCATCCGTATATTGAGCATACTCAGGTAATTCTGTCGCCTTGTCATTCACTCCATACCAAACAACATTTGCTTTACATCCCATTTCAAATGCCTTAATACAAGCCTCGATATAACGTTTTGTGTTTTTTGAATTCTTTATAGAGGCTGCAGTCATTATAACTTTTTGCTCATGCTTTGGCTTATCTATATTTGGATGAAATTTTTTTAAGTCCACAAAGTTAGTAATGGCTATTGTTTTCTTCCTTAAGAAAGGAAAGTTCTCTGAAATGAACTTAGCCTCCGAATAAGAATTTGGAACGACATAATCTGCCATACGATAAAGATTAAAAATCACCCTATCTTTAAGCGAGATACTTTGATGAGTGTTACGCTCCGAAACAATAAGTCTTATTCCACAAATTTTTGCAGCAACACAAGCCAAAGAATTTGGGTCTGTTTGGAACGAAATCATTACATTGGCCTTAAATCGTTTAAGAGATTTTATCAGCTTTGGTAATGATAATTTAGAATTAACATGGAAACATTCATATGGGATACCCGCTACATCGAGCATAGGTTTGTAAAATGGCTGGTCATAATAAGTTGCAGCCATAACCTTATATCCTTTAAACTTTAACAATCTGGCAAGTCCAACAAATTGGCGTTGTGCTCCACCAGGACCTAAAGAATCTGTAAACAAAAAAATCTTTTTTGGCATGATGTCTATTTTTAGAAATTTTCCTATATGTAAGATTAGAATAGTATTGAACTATATGGTAAAACCTGATATCTATTTTTCTCAAAGTCTTGATACATTATATATGTAAAAAGAAATATTGTAAAAAGAACAAATGCTAATTTAAATGGAACACTCTTTATGTGCTTTATTGTGTTTGGTATGATAATCAATAATGAAATAGCATAATATAAATTGAGACGTTGCATCAATACAAATTGACTACCAGCTATTTGTAGCATAATAGCAATACCTAGCATTTTAAAAAACAAATTCTCTACTAATGTTGTTTTTCGTCTAAAAGTAAACATGGCATAAGTAATGAAAAAAGAAATATACACAAACGCCATTTTTAAATTTCCATCACTCATTATTTCAGAATCAAGATAAGAATCATATCCTACTAGATTTCCCACAGCTAGATTCATTAAAAAACCTATGCTATATGCCATTAATATGCATAATAGGAGATAAAGAAACAAATTTCTTTTATTAACTTCCAAATAATAATTATATAAAAAGTAAACTGGTAAAAAAACAATGCTTGTTTGATGCATAGAAAAAGCCAGGATTATTATACCTATGAATATTTTAAGATTTCTAGACACAACATAGTGCAAAGAAAATAAACATAGACCTATAGCTAAGTACTGCCTTAAAACATAGAAACTCTGAAACCAAAAGGACACAAAAAAAATGAATACTGAAATAACCGGAAAATGTGAATACTTCCTAAAGAAAATACAGACTGAGGATAAATATATGGCAGACACAAATACATATAAGAATTGCACTTCTTTAGATATATCCGACAAAAACTTATTTAATACGATGTAGCCAATTTCCGACTTTTCATTGACAAAATCGTTATATCTTAATATTTTACTCCAAGGTATTTTCGTAATTTGCAAATATAAATACTGATACCATTGATCAGCGCCAAAATCTAAACTACGAAAACCCTCTAAAAGAAACAAATGAGTCCAAACAAAAAATAAAAAGATCTTTGTTTTTGTTATTTTTTTTATGCGCAATTTGCCTATAATTAGCCAATAGACAAAAATCAGAAATAGCTGTAAAAAATAAAATTCCATTATAGCAATTGTTTTTATTCCTGAGACTAAATAAAATTATCCCAGAAATTGCATTTTTATATAATCATTCACTACAGTCCAATAAAGCAAAGCTATTTAATCTCCGAAACATTTAAATTATAGACAAATCATCTATTGATTCTAGGCTATTATACTCATTATTTGCCTTTGGATCATAATATAGATTTAAAGTTTCTCATTGGCAGACAAACACCATTTGAGAAATTGATAAGGCTATAATTGAAATGTTTCTAAGAACTAGATTACTCACTTTTCGTGGATGTATTACATGAATTTTCCCACCCTTTTTATATACTAACTGATCATTTTCCCTTTTTATTTATATAGTAATTAATTACACTACGTAAACACTGATTCTTAGCTACTAGAACCCATACGAATGCAAAGGGATAAAGCAAACTTACTAGAATACGATATCTACAAATAGATTGTATTGTTTCTTTAAAAGACATATTAAGTCTAATTGCAGCAACACTATATTGAAGGCACATAGAAAGCGTGACTTTGAATGTCCGATGATATTTGGTACAATACTGGTTTATTTCTCTTAAATAAGATCTATAACGCCATACCTTAAGTCTAGAAACTCCTTGAGAAGTAATGGATTGAGGAGTTGCATTATCTACATAATATTTGCGTATTATCTCATTTGTTGTTATAAATGAATATCCATCATAGCTCATCATAGCCTCAACTAAAGGATTGTGGACTTCATTCTCATCAAAAGGTATATATTTGCGCAATATATCAGTTTTAAACGCTCGTGGCACTTCTCCGGTTCCTTTTCCTTGACTATCTTTACCATATTCAAACCAATTCATAATCACGCGTGAATAAGCTGGATCTGGAGTTATCTTTCCAAATTGTGTCTTACATCTTGCAACAACACCTGCAATTTTTGGAGAATCGTACTGTGTTATGAGTTTATCCATTATTTCTAAATAATTAGGACTATACTCGTCGTCGTGATCCAAAGTAACAAAATATTCTCCTTCCGTTTGTTCGACCGCTAAGTTATAATTTGCTGCAAGCATCTTATTTGTAGTATTATTTATAAGCTTAACAGGAAACTTAACAGTCTTAATATAATCATTAAGCAACGCTAGTGTATTATCAGAAGAATTATCATTTACAACTATCCACTCAAAATCTTTAAAAGTTTGGTTCTCAACTGAAGCCTTAATTCTTTCTATAAATGGAGCTGAATTATAACATGGAGTAAAAAGTGTAAATCTATATTTATATTTCTTATCAGACATAATAATAAAGGATTTGGTGAAACTCTTGATCTGTTAGATTGACAATATATAATATCAAAAAAACAGACCAAGACTTATTTTTATTTAAATTGATTTATTAATCGGACCACTTCTGCAACTTCTTTGATGGTTATTGTTGGACCAATTGGAATACTCAACTCCTCATCAGCTAATCGTTCTGTGATAGGTAAAGAAAGTTGAGGAATATTCCAATTTTGCGTAGAATAACATTCCTGCTTATGTGGAGCTATAGGATAATGACATACCGTACCAACACCATTCTCCGAAAGATAGTCATGCAATGCATCACGCTTTCCTTCGCTAACTATAATCGGAAAAAGATGATAAGCATTCTGTTCGTCAGGCAATAAGTCTGGCAAAGTAATCAAAGGATTATTGATGTGCTGATAATAATAACGTGCAACTTCTTTACGATGAGCATTATCTTCCGCAAGATACTTAAGCTTGACATCAAGAACTGCTGCCTGAACTTCATCCAATCTGCTATTACGACCAGCATATTTGAAAACATACTTCTTCTGGCTACCATAATTAGCCAATGCTCTAACAGCCTTAGCTAGCTCCTCATCATTAGTAACCATAGCGCCACCATCTCCAAGAGCACCTAGATTTTTTCCAGGATAGAAAGAAAAGCCTGCAGCATCTCCAAGATTACCAGTCATACGACCATCTTCAAACTTGCAGCCATGACTCTGAGCACAATCCTCAACTAATTTAAGATTATATTTTTTACAAAGTTCACCAATCTTATTTGTATATGCAATACGACCATAAAGGTGAACGATAGCAATTGCCTTAGTCTTAGGAGTAATATACGACTCGATCAAATTGTCATCAATCTCCAATGTATTTGGCTTAGGCTCTACAAGCACAGGTATCAAACCATTCTCGGTTATAGCCAAAATTGTAGCAATATAGGTATTAGCAGGAACAATCACCTCATCTCCTGGCTGCATAACCCCCATTTCTATATATGCTCTAAAAATCCATATAAGAGCATCTAGACCATTAGCACAACCCACTGTGTATTTTGCACCAATAAATTCAGAGAAGCTTTTTTCAAACTTCTTGTTTTCTTCTCCTTGAAGATACCAACCTCCATTTACTACACGGCTTACAGCCTCATTAATCTCAGCTCCATGAAGAGCAGTAACGTCCTTTAAGGACAAAAACGGAATATTCATATTATTTAAATTTAATAATTTTATTTCAAATCAAAAATTTCATAAAATCGCTTTTTTAATCGATCACTTTTCATATTTGTTAGAACAAATTTATGCCCTTCCATTGCTATTTGAGCAAGTTCTTCTTGATGCTGCTGATAATAACAAATAACATTTTTAAGACCGTCAATTGTTCCGTCATAACTTACATAATGCTTATTAGGAATCAAGCCTAAATCACGATACATATAGCTATCGATTCCTATCATAGCGCACCCACAAGCCATACATTCAAAAGCACCAATAGCAGGAGCTCCAACTACTTCTTCTGGAACAATTGCCATTTGGTATTCATTGTATTTTTTTACAATATCAAAGGAAAAATACTTCTTTTGAGAACCTGCTTTTGCAACAAACAAATTGTAAAACAAATTATAAAAATGGCGGATTTTAGATGAATTCGGACCATCATTTTTCATTTTACTATTCTCATAAAATGGAGTAATAAAGGAATCAACATATTCCTTAAGATTATCTTTATTATCAAAGATAAGTTTTCTCATTTTATGACAAAGATTTGTACCAAAATAATTTATGTGCATAGAATTATTGCATCTTGCTAAAGTACCTGTTGCTATTGCCTTTTTCTTTCTGTTGGAAAAAGGGTTATGATCTGTAAATCTATCTGCAACCGCATAGGGCAATAAATGAAATTTATAATTCTTTGGTAATTTATATTGAAAAATTAAGCCATTTGGTTGGAATACATTTGCCTCAAAAACAAAATCAGTAGCATATTCAGTTACAGATTCTATTTCTTGCGCACTATGAAAATTGAACTGATTCAACATAATTACTAAAGTTTCGCAAGTGAAAATTCACAAGCGTGATTTAACGTAATTTT
>ERZ1031719.548-NODE-548-length-14236-cov-8.373175_pt1 | contig 14236 bp, 9 predicted proteins | sample MGYA00516702_ERZ1031719 | MGnify/ENA primary metagenome ERZ1031719 (study PRJEB33719, sample SAMN04261227) | wastewater metagenome | biome: rural village; feature: human; material: feces | host: Homo sapiens | place: El Salvador | collected 2013-01-07 ...
TTTGACGCCGACGAGGACATTGTTGGTCATGCTTGCCGCTCCTTTCCGCTCACGGTTTCGCTCGTGACGTCCGCAGCTTTGCGTCGCGTGCGGACTGATGGTGGTGGTTCCCCTGAATTATTGGTTAACCGCTTCCGATACCAGCTCGCTGCCCCAGCCGTCCGAACACGTCAATCGATTGACATGTTTGACATGCCGCACACGGGGAGAAAGGTGGGATGGTGCGTGTTGTTTGTGTGTCTTTGTTGACCAAGGCAACTTTATGCGCAGGTACCGTCGTGACACGCGGTACATTAGGGCAGGAACCAATATTCGAATCGACGAATTTTTTCACAGGGCCGGCGACCGGCGAAACGTGCTGAGCCAGCACGTGGCCGGCAGGTCCGAAACGCAAGAAAGGCGGCCAATATGCCGGCGACAACCATCCATTTCGTGCGCCACGGCAAAGTGGAGAACCCCGGGCACCTGCTGTACGAGCGGCTGCCCGGTTTCCACCTGTCCGACGTGGGCGTGCGCATGGCGCAGGCCACCGCGCATTACATCGCGGTCAGCCCGCAGCTGAACACCGTATCCGCCGTCTACTCGTCGCCGCTGGAACGCACGCGCGAAACGGCGGGGGAGATCCTCGAATCGCTGAATTCGGTACGTGGACTGCGCGGCGAGGAACCGCTGGAGCTGCAGACGGACGAACGCCTCATCGAAGCGCGCAACGAATTTCGCGGCAAGCGTATCGGCTTCGGCGAAGGCGCGCTGTGGAAGAACGGCAACTGGAAGCTGGTACGCAACCTGTGGAAGCCGAGCTGGGGCGAAAGCTACCAGTCGATCGCGCATCGCATGCAGGACTTCGCCTTGGAGAAAGTGGCGGAATATCCCGGCAAACAGATCGTGGTGGTCAGCCACGAATCGCCGATTTGGAGCTACCGGCACATGCTGGAAACGGGGCACCCCGAACACAACATGCTGTTGCGCCACACCGCGCTCGCTTCTATCACCTCCATCACTTACGATTGCAATACCGGGAAAATAATGTCCATTACGTACGCCGATCCGGCGGCGGACGTCGAATAATGTGAACCAAAACATGCGGTGGCTCAATCGCGGTCGGGGATGACTGCGGTTCGGGCCGGCCGCACGATATACAAGGAGAAAGTATGTCTTTTGTATACGACCAGAAGGTCGTCGACTCGATGTACGGCTCGCACGTGGTCTCCATGGCAGTTGACTACGGTGTCGATCTGGTCAAGATGTGGCCGTTGCAAACGAACCAGGAACTGGAAAACGATGTCAAATATGCGGAGAACCTGCAGGTGATGTTCTCCGGCATGATGACGCAGGTGCTGCTGAAACGCTCCGAAGAAGTCGACCAGTCGGTTGCGGAAGCCGTATACGAAGGCATGGATGTGCTTCCCGGCGTCGATCTGGAAATCATCCGCACGCTGATGGACGCCAACCGCGCCTATGACGTGATGGCCTCCTACCACGGGGTCGACGGCATCGAACTGTTCATGGAAACCGCCAGAATACTCGGCATCGACGTGGAGACCCGAATCGAAAAGGAAATCCAAGACCTCATGGAGAACCTCTCACGCACTATGCGCAGCGCCTCCGGATTCGAAGTCGACGATGACGTGGCGGAAAACGTCGGCATCTGCCAGTCGGCCACGGTGGACCGCAACGAATTCGCAAGACGCTACCTCGCCTCGATGACGGTTCTCGACGCGCTGATAAACCTCATGTGCTATGGCACCGACGATTCGCAGGAGCAGGCCATCCGCGTGCTGCCGGTGCTGCTGTTCGTCAACGCCATGCGCAACCAGCTGTCGATTCCGCCCACTTTCATCAACGCCGAACAGCTCATCAACCTGTTTGGTCTGCGTGACACCGCCCGCCAGTTCGGACGGCCCCAGTCGGTGTTCGACAGCTCGTTCAACCCGCTGACGTTCTCCACCACCGTCAAGTACCTCGCTTTCTTCGCGGGGCAGGAATGGCTGCGGCATATGAGGTTCCTGGAGTGGGACCCGAAGCAGGCCGAACAGGACGCCAAAGACGAGGACGAGCGCAAAAGCAGGGAAGCGCTCGCAAAGAAATACAATTTGACGAGCGATGGCGATAACGCGGCTTCCGACGCGGATTTGGATTCGTCTGCAGACTCGAATTTGTCTGAGGATTCGGACTCGTCGGAAGAGGCCGGTTCGGAGCCGACCGAGGAATAAGTGTTGCGGGCGGTCGTGTGACGTCTGACGGTGAAGGCTTTGCGTGTACTTGCGTTGCGTGCGCTTGTGCTTGCGCTCGAATTGCGCGTGGCCGTCGCCTATCCCACGCGTTACATCCGCAACGACGTCACTACCCGTAACGAATGATCTGAAACGAATAATCCCGGTATCCTGCGATTGCACAGGATACCGGGATTATTCGTTATTCGTTATGGTGTGCCACGTTTTGTGTGGCGATAAGGCGGGGATCAGAGTGAAATCAGAGCTGCTGATCGGTGCCGTTCGCCGGATCATTCGGTACTGCCGGAGCGTCCGAATCCGCCGGAGCGTCGGTATTCGGCTGCTCGTGCGGATGCTGGAACTGGGCCGGCACTTCCGGCATCGGCGGAATGGACGGTGTCGGAGGCATGGTCGGAACAGCCGGCATCGGAGGCATAGATGGTACGGACGAAGCCTCCGCCAGCGGATTCTGCTGAGGTGCGGCGTATTGCGGCGCGGCGTCATACTGCGGTGCCGGAGCTGTGTACGAATCGGCCGGAGTCGCTGGTGCCGTGTACGGCGCGGCCGGTGCCGCAGCCGCCGGATTGGTTGGCAGCGGGACGTTGCCGTACGAGGTGGCCTGCGCCGCATACGGGTCTGCCGGAGCCTCGCCCGTGGCGGGAGCCCATGCGTTGGAAGCCGTAGGAGCGTCGAAACGCGCGCCTTCCGGATTGGAATCGCGGGCCATCAGCGCAAAGTAGAACACACCGCTGGCAATGAAGGCCAGCACGCCGAGGATCAGCAGGACAACGCCGCCGATGCTGACGCTGTTGCCCGCCTCCAACGACCTGAACGAAAGACTGCTGCCGATGATGAGGATCAGACCGATGGCGAAGAAGATTCCGGCGGCCGCCTGCACCGCGTAGATGATGGCCAGCACGGTGCCACGCATGTTGATGTCATGCAGACGACGTACGCCAAGCGCGATGGTCGGCACAAGCACGACGAGTCCCCAAATGGAGGAGAACGAGTCTCCGACGGTGGCGATCACGCCGGAATCGGTGAGGTTCCTCAACGTGCGGAACACGAGACTCAACACGAAAGTGACGACGGTATAGGTGAGGAACCACCACCAGAACTCGCTACGCGAGGCGCGGCCCTTGAACACCGCGTACTTCTTGAAGAAACGGACGATCGCCTCGCCCAGGTTGCAGCCATATGCGGGCATGTCAAGCGGCGCGGTCAATGCGAAGAAGCTATTGCCCGACTGCGGTTGCGGTGCCGGCTGCCCGTAATTCGCGGCTGGAGCCTGGCCGTACTGAGGGGCCTGTCCATATTGAGGGGCCTGAGCGTACTGCGGAGCCTGGTTGTATTGCGGTTGCGGTGCTTGGCCGTACTGCGGAGCCTGACCATACTGAGGTGCCTGGTTGTAGTTCGGGGCGGCGTACTGGGGCGCCTGCGCCTGCCCGTAATCCGGCGTGCCGTACTGCGGTGCCGGCTGCGGCACCTGCGGATTGTATTGGTTGGGGTCCGTCATTAGAGTGCCCTTTCACAAAACGGTGACTAAAGAATAAAGAAAGTCGCTTCATACATTACTCCTTTGCCGATGTGAAGATAGGGAAAAATATTGCAGTATGGAACGCTGCGGAAGAAAAATGGCGATTGGGTCGTGGCACGTCCGGTTTGCGCGGCACAATGGAGCCTATGACTGAAGTTGAAAATACCAAACCGGAACTTCCTGAAAACGTTCGTGTGCGTTTCTGCCCGTCCCCGACCGGCATTCCGCATGTCGGCATGGTTCGCACCGCACTGTTCAACTGGGCTGAGGCCCGCCACACCAAGGGCACGTTCGTGTTCCGTATCGAGGATACGGACGCCCAGCGCGACTCCGAGGAAAGCTACAACCAGATCATCGAGGCCCTGAATTGGCTGGGCATCGACTGGGATGAAGGCATCAACGTGGGTGGCCCGGACGGCCCGTACCGCCAGTCCGAGCGTGGCGACATCTATAAGGACGTCGCAGCCAAGCTGCTCGAAGCCGGCTACGCCTACGAATCCTTCTCCACTCCTGAGGAGATCGAGGCCCGCAACGTGGCCGCCGGCCGTCCGAAGGCTTTCGGCTATGACGGCTACGATCGCAACCTCACCGAAGAGCAGAAGGCCGCGTTCCGCGCGGAAGGCCGCAAGCCGGCCCTGCGTATCCGCATGCCCGACGAGGACGTCGCTTTCGACGACCTTATCCGCGGTCGCATCGAATTCAAGGCCGGTTCCGTGCCGGATTACGTGATCGTGCGTCCGAACGGCGACCCGCTGTACACGCTGACCAACCCGGTCGACGACGCCATGATGCGCATCAACGTGGTGCTGCGCGGCGAGGATCTGCTGAGCTCCACCCCGCGTCAGATCGTGCTGTACCGTTACCTGATCGAGCTGGGCGTGGCCAAGGAAATGCCGCTGTTCGGCCACATGCCGTACGTCATGGGCCAGGGCAACAAGAAGCTGTCCAAGCGCGATCCGGAATCCAACCTGTTCCTGCACCGTGACAACGGCTTCATCCGTGAGGGCCTGCTGAACTACCTGGCGCTGCTGGGCTGGTCCATCGCCCCCGACCGCGACGTGTTCTCCATGGACGAGATGATCGAGAAGTTCGACGTGCGTGACGTCAAGGCCAACCCGGCCCGCTTCGACATCGACAAGGCCATCTCCATCAACGCCGAGCACATCCGCATGCTCGAACCGCAGGACTTCCTGAACCGTTCCGTGCCGTACCTCAAGCGTGACGGCGTGGTGTCCGCCGATTCCTGGGACGCGCTGACCGACCGTGAGCGCGAGGTCCTCACCGCCGCTGCTCCGCTCGTGCAGCCGCGCGTGCGCCTGCTGGGCGAAGTGGCCGGCATGGTCGGCTCCCTGCTGTCCACCGAAGGCTACATCGAGCCGGACGCCGACGCCAAGAAGCAGCTGAAGGATTCCGCTCCGGCCGTGCTCGACGCTGCGATCGCGGCGCTGGACGCCGTTGCTGAGGGTGATTGGAAGACCGACTTCCTGCACGAGACGCTGAACAAGGCGCTGGTCGAAGACGGCGGCTACAAGCCGCGTCTGGCTTTCGGCCCGGTGCGCGTGGCCATGAGCGGCCGCCGCGTGTCCCCGCCGCTGTTCGAATCCATGGAAATCGTCGGCAAGGACGTTGCCATGGCTCGACTCAAGGGCCTGCGCGAGCACCTGTGAGCCGTTGAGCTGCTGACTGTTAGCTGAATGATGGAAACCCGCCGGAGTGATTCGGCGGGTTTTCGTTTATGCGGAAGGCTGGTGCGGAATGGCGGAAAATAGCGCGACACGCCGTAAGTTGCGCGATTGTGCTGTTTCGCGTATATTTATCACTCGTTGCGGTTCACAGCCTAGCTGAGAATCACAGCGATAACTCAAGCCCCCGTCGTCTAGCGGTCTAGGACTACGCCCTCTCACGGCGCCAACACCGGTTCAAATCCGGTCGGGGGTACGACGGACAACTTTTCGAAGTTGCCACGCCTGCCAAATTGGGATGTGGTGTAATTGGCAACACAGCTGATTCTGGTTCAGCCATTCTTGGTTCGAGTCCAGGCATCCCAGCCAATGAGCCCTCGCAGATGCGAGGGTTTTTTGTTTTTCGCACCTGTCTGTTCACGTCGCTTTGGGCGGTGGGTTGATGGATTTTGCCGGATGCGATGTGGCAGCGCAATCTGCTGACGCCCTGCGTGAATCGCACATGTAATCGCCCAATGTTGCATTACCCTAGAAGTATGACCGAATTGCAGCATGCCGCCAAAGCCACGCGCCCGCGCATCCAACCAGCGGAAGAGGGGGACCGTCGACCGCTTTCCGTATCCGCACGGCTTGGCCGCCTGCAATTCCACCAGTCCGGCAAATTCCGCGTATTGCAATTCGCCGACATCCAAGACGGGCCGAAAGTCAGCAAAGACACCATCAGCCTCATCGAGGCCTCGCTTGACGCCACACGCCCCGATCTTGTTATTTTCAACGGCAACCAGATCGCCGGATATGATTCCGCATACGCGCTGACCTCCCGCAAGCGTCGCTGGGACGCGCGTCCGGCATCCGCATCGTCCGAAGCGTCCGGAGAACGCTATGCGGCCGCATTGGAACACACCCGCGAATTGGTGCGAGCCACCATCGAACAACTGGTCCACCCGCTTGCCGACCGCGGCGTGCCGTGGGCTGTGACGTTCGGCAACCATGACTTCCAGTGCGGGCTCGACAATGACGAGATCGAAAGCATCTGCCGCGAATTCCCAGGGTGTATCAATCCGGAACGCGCTGCCGACGGCACGACGGGCATCGCCGTGAAACATGGTGTGAAACATGATGTTGGCGATATGGAACAGGGCTTCGGATTGCCGGAACAGCCCGTGATCGCGTGCGCGCCCGGCACATTCGCGTTGTCGGTGACGGACGTCGATCGCACGTATGACGTGTTGGGCTTGGTCTTGCTGGATTCGGGCGATTACGCGCGTTCCGGCGGCTACGGGAGCCCGTCGGAAGCCGCGCTGCGCTTCCTGGCGGATGCGCCGGGGCTGATGGCGGCGCAATCGCAGCAGCTGCAACAAGACCGGCAAGATGAACAGGACTCGCCGCGCGAACCGCGCAAGACGCCGTCCACGCTGCCATGCATGGTGTTCCAGCATTTCCCGATCGAACAGTATTACCGCCTGCTCAAGCCGGTCGCGGCCACCGCTGCGCGCGCGATTGAAGGATACCGCAACTTCGCGGGGCGGCATTTCGTGCTCAACGAAGACAAAACGCAGCCCGGAAGCTATCTGGGGGAGGGCGTCAGCTGCCCGGATGCCGACAGCGGCGAATTCGCAATCCTTGACAAGGCGGGATATTTTGCGATTTCCGCCGGGCACGACCACCGCAACGCCTTCGTCGGTTCCGTGCCGGTCGGAACCGACGGTGACCGGCAGATGATGATGGTCGCCTCGCCGACCAGCGGTTTTGGCTCATACGGCCCGGTGCCGGCCAAGCGTGCCGCTCGACTGTTCGAATTCGACATCCGCCACCCGTACGAGCCGCGCACGCAGCTGTTGGAATACGACGAGCTGGTGGGCAAACCCAGCGCGGGCAAGGCCTACGCCTACGGCATGACCAGCGAATCGAAGCCCGATTCGGAAGGCATGGACCTGCTCCACAGGCCGACGTGGTGGAGCAAGACGTGGAACAAGCTGGTCTCGCTGTTTCGCCGGTAGCTGTTTGTTGACTAGTCGTTCCGCCGGTAGCCTTTCCGGCGGTGACTATTCCTTTTCCCGACTTTTAGCTTTGAAATGAATACAAAAAAGCTGACGATGGGAACTTTCCATCGTCAGCTTTTACGTTACGTATGCGACTGGTCGCGGACCTGTCAGCGGCCGGAAGAGGCCTTGATCAGCGCGTCGGTGAGGTACTTTCCGGCGGCCATGACCAGCGGCGCGTAACGGCGGCCGGGATTGGCGCCCATACGGCCGTTCGGGCCGGAAATCGAAATAGCGGCGATCACCTGGCCGGACGCGTTGCGAATCGGCGCGGAAATCGAGCACACGCCCTCATCGCGTTCGTTGACCGACTCGGCCCAACCGCGCTTGCGGACGGCGGTGAGCTTGGCCGCGGTGAACTTGGCGTGACGCAGACCCTGATGCAGGCGTTCGGAATCCTCCCAAGCCAGCAGAATCTGGGCTGCGGAACCGGCTTCCATGGACAGCATCGCACCAACCGGAATGGAATCGCGCAAACCGGACGCACGTTCCACGGCTGCGATGCAGACGCGCTGATCGCCCTGACGGCGGTAGATCTGCGCGGATTCGCCGGTACGGTCGAGCAGGGTCTGCAGAATCGGCGCGGCGGCGGTCAACAGGCGGTCCTCGCCGGCTGCGGCCGCAAGTTCCGCGAAACGCGAGCCGAGCACGAAACGACCGTGCTGGTCACGCAAAACGAAACGGTGACGTTCCAGCGCGATCGCAAGACGATGCGCGGTCGGTCGCGCAAGACCGGTCGCGGAAACCAACTGTCCGAGCGTTGCCGGACCGGATTCGAGGGCGTCGAGAATCTTGACTGTCTTGTCGAGCACGCCGACCCCGGAATGAATTTCGTTGCTTTGCGGGGTGGCTGCGTAATTGCCGTTTGCCTCGTTCGTGGCGTTCATGGCCTGCGTTTTGGGCATGGCGTTGCTCGTATTCGAAGAAGAAGTCATACGCTGAATTATGCCATCTCACATATTGAAATGCAAAATGTATGTGGTTCGCGACTGGGGTAAAGCAGAATATTTACCTTGCTTCCACCGGCTGGCGAAGCTGGGAAAATGCTGAAATTTCAACGATTGCGCATATGCCGTAAGAAGACGGGAAAGTAACTTTTCCGCGTTTGCCGAGCTCGTCCCTCATTCATATCTCATATACCGGCATGAAGGACCTCGAGCCCGTTTCAAGCCCATAGGCTTATAGCACGAAGAATGCGGCAAGGCAATAGCCGCGAGGAAATTAGTGAGGAAAAAATCTGAGGAGGTCCCACAATGGGAACGACATTGGCCGAGAAGGTCTGGGCCGATCATTTGGTACGCAAGGGTAGCGATGGGGCTCCCGACCTGCTGTACATCGACCTGATGCTCATGCACGAAGTGACCAGCCCGCAGGCGTTCGAAGGTCTGCGTCTGGCAGGACGCAAGCCACGTCACGTCGACCAGCTGATCGCCACGGAAGACCACAACACGCCGACCGTCGACATCGACCGTCCGAATCCGGACGAGACCTCGGCGCTCCAGCTGAGCACGCTGGAAAAGAACTGCAAGGATTTCGGCGTGCGTCTGTGCCCGCTCGGCGACGCTGACCAGGGCGTGGTGCACGCGTTCGCTCCGGTGCTGGGCCTGACCCAGCCGGGCATGACCATCGTGTGCGGCGATTCGCACACCTCCACCCACGGCGCGTTCGGCGCTATGGCCATCGGCATCGGCACCTCCGAAGTGGAGCACGTCATGGCCACGCAGACCCTGAGCCTGAAGCCGTTCAAGACCATGGCCGTGAACATCGAGGGCGACCTGCCGAAGGGCGTCACCGCCAAGGATATTATTCTGGCCATCATCGCGAAGATCGGCACCGGCGGCGGCCAGGGCCACGTCATCGAATACCGTGGCGAAGCCATCAAGAAGCTGTCGATGGATGCCCGCATGACCATCTGCAACATGTCCATCGAAGCCGGCGCCCGCGCAGGCATGATCGCCCCGGACGAGGTGACTTTCGAATACCTGAAGGGCCGTCCGCACGCGCCGGAAGGTGAGATGTGGGACAAGGCCGTCGAATATTGGAAGACGCTGAAGACCGATGACGATGCCGTGTTCGACAAGGAAGTGACCATCAACGCCGAAGACCTCGAGCCGTACGTCACGTGGGGCACCAACCCGGGCCAGGGCGTGAAGATCTCCGGCGTGGTGCCGGATCCGGCCTCCTTCAACGACGAGACCGAGCGTTCCGCCGCCGAGCGTGCCATCGCCTACATGGGACTGAAGCCGGGCATGCGCATCAAGGACATCGCCGTGGACACCGTGTTCATCGGCTCCTGCACCAACGGCCGTCTTGAGGACCTGCGCGTGGCCGCCTCCATCATGAAGGGCCACCACAAGGCCGACAACATCCACCGTGTGCTCGTGGTGCCGGCATCCTCCCGCGTGCGTCTGCAGGCGGAGAAGGAAGGCCTCGACAAGATCTTCAAGGACTTCGGCGCCGAATGGCGTAACGCCGGCTGCTCCATGTGCCTGGGCATGAACCCGGACAAGATGGTGGCCCGCGAACGTTCCATCTCCACCTCGAACCGCAACTTCGAAGGCCGTCAGGGCAAGGGTTCGCGCACGCATCTGGCGTCGCCGGCCGTTGCCGCCGCGACCGCCATCCGCGGCACCATCTGCTCGCCGGCCGACCTGTGAGCCTGCTGCGAGCGCAATCGTAAGTAATCGAAATATCGAAATCGAATATCGATAGGCAATCGAAGGATTTGTTGACATGGAAAAACTGACTACCCTTACCGGCGTGGCCGTGCCGCTTCGCCGTTCCAACGTTGATACCGACCAGATCATTCCGGCCGTGTTCCTGAAGCGCGTGAAGAAAAGCGGCTTCGACGACGCCCTGTTCTACGCGTGGCGCCGCGACCCGGAATTCGTGCTGAACAAGCCGGAATACAAGCAGGGCAAGATCCTTGTGGCCGGCCCGGATTTCGGCATTGGTTCCTCCCGCGAGCACGCCGTGTGGGCGCTGCACGATTACGGTTTCCGCGTGGTGATTTCCTCCCGTTTCGCCGACATTTTCTACGGCAACACCGCCAAGAACGGCGTGCTGGCCGCAATTATGCCGCAGGAATCCATTGAGCTGCTGTGGAAGCTGCTGGACGAGGAGCCGGGCCGCGAAATGACCGTCAGCCTGGAAGACCGTACCGTCACCTGCGGCGATGTGACGTTGCCGTTCGAAGTGAACGACTACACCCGCTGGCGTCTGATGAACGGCTACGACGACATCGACCTGACGCTGCAGCACGAAGACGACATCATCGCATACGAGAAGATGCGCGCCGAAAAGTTCCCGTTCAAGCCGAAGACCCTGCCGGTCAAGCGCGAGCCGGAACAGCCGATCGAATCCGCCCGTGAGGGTGAATACCCTGATTGGCAAGGCCCGTTGGCCGATCGCGGCATCATCTGACGCGATGGCTGGTCGGCAGTGCAGTGCACTGCCGACAGGGCCTTGCCCGAGTCCGAAACGAGGGCAGCAATGAGCCTGCGCGCAGCGCAGTCCGTAATTGCAGATAGGCCCGTTGGCTGATCGCGACGGTAGCCCATTTCATCATTGGCTGACCGCAACCACATCTAACTTTTCCCAAGCCCGGCACCCAAGCCGGGCTTTTTGTTTACCTTCCATCACCTTTCCGCCAACAGCAAATTCCACAAAGCGGTGGCAAAGCGCGCGCAAAGCGGTGGTAAAATCATAATACGACGGCAAAGTGGCGGCAAAGCGAGCGTAAAACGCGTGGTAGGTAAGGCGGTGATGGCCAATGGACGGTAGCGAGCACGATGATGCCTGGTGGTCCCGGGAGGTTCCTCGGATGCGTGAAGGCAACCGTTTGGAAGCGAAACGTGCCAAGGGCGGCCTGCCCCACAGTTTATGGGAGACGTACAGCTCCTTCGCCAATACCGAAGGTGGGCTGATTCTGCTGGGCGTGTCCGAACATGAAGACCATTCTTTGTATATCACCGGAGTAGATGATGCGCGGAACATGGCGCAGGATTTTTGGAACATGGTGCATGATCCATCGAAGGTCAGTGCCGTTGTGCTGAGCGACAACGACGTGGTGATTCGCCATACCTCGCAGGGAGATGTTATTTCCATCGACATTCCTCGTGCGGCGAGGGACTGTATTCCCGTGTACGTGGGCCAGAATCCGATGACGGGCTCATACCGGCGTAATGGCGATGGCGATTATCTGTGCGATGAGGAAACGGTTCGTGCCATGCTTCGGGACAGTGACCTGCTTCCCTTGGACAGAACGATTGTTGAAGGCATGGGTGCTGACGCGCTCAACGCGGATAGCGTCGCATCATATCGTCGGCAGTTCAAGAACAGACGGCCCGGCCATCCATGGGTCGGATTGTCTGATGAGGATTTCCTGCTTCGCATCGAAGCGTTGCGGCTTGATGGTTCTCAGGTGCGTCCCACACGAGCCGGATTGCTGATGTTCGGTGAGGCGTGGCGAATCACGTCCGAATTCCCCTACTATTTCCTGGACTATCGCGAGGTCATGGACGACCAGGAGCGGTGGAATGACCGATTCACGTCGGATGATGGCACTTGGTCGGGCAACTTGTACGATTTTTGGGGCAAGGTGGTCAATCGTCTGCGGTCGGCTGTTGCCCATCCGTTCCAGCTTGATGCCGATTTGCATAGGATTGATGACAATCTGATGGATAAGGCCGTTCGTGAGGCTGTCACCAACACGCTCGTTCATGCCGATTACTTCATTCGCCGGGGCACGGTGATCATTCAGTATTACGACAGAATCGTATTGTCGAATCCCGGCAGCCTGCGTCTTTCCTCCGAAGAGGTGATGCAAGGCGGCATTTCGGATACGCGGAATCCCACGTTGATGAAAATGTTCAATCTGATTGGCATCGGAGAAAAGGCGGGCAGTGGTTTTGACGTGATGCGTGAAGGCTGCCTGTTCGCAGGAACCGCCGCGCCGGAATTGGAAGTGTTCGACGATCCGGGGCGTGTGCAGCTTACGTTGTATCCGCGCAAGATCGCCGGAGATTCCATGATCGCCGGAGCTTCTGCTGTTCCCGGAGTCTCTGCAGATGGCGGGGGCCCTGTTGGTGCGGAGTCGCCGACAATGCGGAATTCGGAGCATGGCACTGGTACGGTCCATAGGATTGGCGCTCGCGGGGCTGACCGTTTGAACGACATGGTCGGCACATTCGGCAAGAACGTGGCCCTACCTGCCGATTTCGGCAATGCGATCAGGCCGCAAAGCCAGTTGGAGAAAATCACCTATGCGTTGACGGTCGGCGGACCGCAACCCACCTCGTATCTGGCTGTGGTGCTGGGGCTTGGCCTCACCCGTACCCGGGAGATATTGGCCTCACTGGTGAAAGACGGTGTTATTGAACCAATAGGCGTCGGACGCGGACGCAAGTACCGTCTTGCCGAGCATACCGGCTCATGACGGCGTTCCGGTTCTCTGGACTTGACCTGGATCGAGAGCCCAAACTCGTCTGGGGAAGTCCTAGCCAAGGAGGTTTCCAAGGTGAGACGGGGCGTGCAGGCGGGACGTGTGTCGCGTTACAGTGGACATGACATTTCGTGTGTTCGCATCGCATATCCAAAACATGACACGAGAACAATTTCGGGGAGCAGTATGAGCCAGGGTTTCGCGCCGTTTTACGACGTCAATCGCACGTATGAAGACAACTATCTGCAGGGGCCGTTCGGTGCGTTCGCCGAAGTGATGAAGGGCGATTCCGCTGCCGGCGCCTCCGCGCAGTCTGCACAGACCACCCAGTCGCAGTCGTCCGACCAGGCCGAGGAATTCCTCGGCTTCCGCGTGAACCTGCCGTTTGGCATTCCCGCTGGTCCGCTGCTGAACGAGCGGTTCACCACCGCCGCCTTCCGCATGGGTTTCGATTTGGCGGTGTACAAGACGGTCCGCTCCCGCGCGTGGGGTTGCAACGCCTTCCCGAACGTGCTCGCCGTGCATCCGAAGAACGCAGACGGGTCTCTGGTTCCCGGCAGCGCCGAACTGGATGAAGGCGTGCTTGCCGACACCCGATATGAGCTTCCGATTTCGATCTCCAACAGTTTCGGCGTGCCGTCGCGTGACCCCGATGAATGGCAGCCGGACATGAAGAAGGCGATCGCCGCCGCCGGCGACGGGCAGCTGCTCGTGCCCAGCTTCCAAGGCTCCCGCGTGGACGGCATGGACCGCAAGGCGTACATCGCCGACCATGTCACCACCGCGCATCTGGTTACGGAAACCGGAGCCGGACTGATGGAAATGAACACCAGCTGCCCCAACGAAGGTCACAATCGCCTGCTGTGCCACGACCCGCATCTGGTGGGAGAGATCACGGAAGCCGTGAAAAACGAAATCGGCGATCGCCCGCTCATCGTGAAACTCGCCTACATTCCCAACGACACCGACCTGGAAACCATGGTCAGGGAAACCGTCGGACATGGCACCGTGCAAGGCTTCTCCACCATCAACACGATTTCCGCGCGCCTGGTGGACGCGAACGGCAACCAGGCGCTGCCGGGAGCCGGACGTGACCGTTCCGGCGTGTGCGGCAACGCCATCCGCGGCGCCGGTCTCGACATGGTCGGCAGGCTCGCCGCCATCCGTGAAAAGCTCGGCCTCGACTTCGTCATCGTGGGCGTGGGCGGCGTGATTCGCCCTGATGACTACAAGGCATACCGTGAGGCTGGCGCGAACGCCGTGATGAGCGCCACCGGAGCCATGTGGGACGCGAATCTCGCGCGCGAAATTAAGGAGAC
>ERZ1031719.556-NODE-556-length-13963-cov-10.153509_pt1 | contig 13963 bp, 12 predicted proteins | sample MGYA00516702_ERZ1031719 | MGnify/ENA primary metagenome ERZ1031719 (study PRJEB33719, sample SAMN04261227) | wastewater metagenome | biome: rural village; feature: human; material: feces | host: Homo sapiens | place: El Salvador | collected 2013-01-07 ...
TCTTGTAATCTACTGCCATAATTGTTATTAATTTTATTGTTTAATGAAACATTCTATTCATTTTTATCAGATGGATTCTAGACGCACCCATCATAACCGAGTGCAAATTTAACTTTTTCTTTTGAGACGGCAAAAAATATGCTTACTTTTTCGTGTTACAAGCGAGTTAAAAAAGTTAATTCCCCCTTTTTAGCCGTCTAAAACCCTTTATTTGCTAATTACACTTTGCAATTTATACTCCCGAACGGCATAAGCCAAGACGATGAGGAAACCCACGAAAGGTACCACGAAAGGCAGGGTGACATGGGTGGTATCGGCAATCATTCCCATCAGCAGGAAGCCGCATCCGCCTATCGGAGTCATCATCAGGAGCGAGGATGCCGACTTGGTGAGATTGCCCAATCCCGTGAGGGCGATGCTGAAGATGGTAGGGAACATGATTGCCTCGAAAAGATAGTTGCCCACCAGGGCTACCAGCGAGATGATGCCCAGATTGCAAAGCACCAGTCCGATGCAGACTACGCTACCCACGGCACAGATGAGGAGCATGGTGGTTGCCTGGATATGGCGCATAATCCAGCTGCCCAGGAATCTGCCTACCATGAAGAACGCCAGGGCAAGGGTGAGAACGAGAGAGGCGGTGCGGTCGCTCATCCAATGCATGCCGGTGACGAAATTGATGAAGTAGGAATTGATGGAGATCTCGGCTACTTCGTAGCTCAGGAGGGCGAAGAGGCCGAAGACGAACATCCTGTGGTTGGCAAAGAGCTTGGCGATATTGCTGCCCTTCGCCTTGTCTTCATTCGTCTGCCTGTGCTGGATTTCCGGCAGATCGACACGGGAGAACACCACGGCGATGACAAGCACCAGAATGCCCAGAATGGCATAAGGTATGACTACATTGCCACCCTGCTGGGTATCATTGAAGAGGAACTGACCGATGCAGAAGGTGGCAAAGATGCTGCCCAGACCATTGAACGACTGCGAGAGGTTCAATCGGCTGGTAGCGGTCTCCCTGGCACCCAGTTCGGTAACGTATGGATTGGCGGCTGTTTCGAGGAACACCAGTCCGCATCCGATGACGAAGAGGCAGAAGAGGAAGGCTGAGAAGCTGCCTATCAATGCCCCCGGAATAAAGAAGACGGCGCCCAGACCGAAGAGCAGGAGGCCGAACACCACGCCCCGGCGATAGCCATACCTATTTATAAATATACCCGCCGGTATCGCCATGAGGAAATAGCCCAGATAGGTGGTAACCTGAATGAGCGAAGAGTGCGTAATGCTGATATGAAGTGCATTCTGGAAATGCTTGTTGAGCACATCGAGGATGGCACGCGCGAAGCCCCACAAGAAGAAGAGCGACGTGATGAGAACGAACGGGACAAGATATTTCTTGTCGGCAATCTGAGTTGTTTCTGTTGTTTCCTTTATTGCTTTTGACATGATTATTTATTTAAATCTTATTTTTCTTCATAATGGAAGTAGGCGAAATCAGCATGACCGCTCCTTGGCTTTCCCTCGGCAAACATGCCCAGCGTAATGCCCGCAGAGCCGTCTGCCACCTCGGTGCCAATCAGGCAGCAGTTCATGGAAGCCAACTCGTGGTATCGCTTTCCATCGAGCGAATAGTCGAAGAAAGGCATTTGTTTTTATTGGGAACAAAGGTAAGACTTTTTGATGAGAATTCCAAACATTCCCTGCGTTTTTTATTACTTATGCTAAAGAAAAATGCATTCTTCTTACTATAAAGAAGTATTCTTCTTACTATTTACAACAATTCCCGAGCCTTGATCTCGAGATATTTGTTAATTACGTCAACCGACAGCTTCTCGGGCGTGGTCAACAAGGCCATGATGCCCCGCTGCTTGAGCGAGGAAGCGATGAGACGCTGCTCGTAGGCAAACTGCTCGGCAATGACATGGCGATAATATTCCTCATCGCTATCAGGACGGGTGGCAAGATAATCTTTCACCTCATCATCCTCGAAGAACACCACCAGAAGACGGTGGCGGCGGTTGAGCTGAAGAAGATAAGGCAACTGCCTCTCCATGCTGACACGATTGGCAAAACTCGTATAGAGCACCAGGAGCGAACGCTTGCTGACGTGCAGGTTTACCCCATCTACCAGGGCAGAATAGTCGGATTCGGCAAAGCGGGTTTGCTGGCGATAGAGAATCTCCAAGATGTTCTGCATGTGGCCGGCGTGTCGAGAGGCTGGCACGAAATCCTCGAAACGGGAGCTGAAGGTTACGATGCCCGCCTTGTCTTCCTTGCGCATCGCCATATACGAAAGCACCAGCGAGGCGTTGATGGCATAATCCAGATAAGTCATCCCCCGGAAAGCCTGCTGCATCACCCTACCCTTGTCGATGATGCTGAACACCTGCTGCGAACGCTCGTCCTGATACACGTTCACCATCAGACGGGAGGTGCGGGCGGTGGCCTTCCAGTTGATGAGCCGGAAATCATCACCCGTCACATAATCCCTGATCTGTTCAAACTCGGTATGATTGCCCACACGGCGAATCTTCTTGATGCCGAGTTCGGTTAGATTATTGCTGATGGCAAGCAACTCATATCGGGTGAGCATCAGATAGGAAGGATATACCTTCACCTGACGGGGCTGCCCCAGCGAGAAGCGGCGCTGCAAGAGCGAGATGGGCGAAGAGACAAAGATGCGGATTAAGCCGAAATCATATTCACCCCGCTCTGTGGGACGAAGAAAATACCGGATATTCTTGCCCTCGCCCATGCCCAGCCTTAGACGAAAGTGGATATCACGACGCTGGAATACGGGCGGAATCTCATCAATGACATGAAGCAGAACAGGAAAGGAATAAATACTTTCCACACGGATGTTCACCTCGTTGTCATCGCCATTGGAAAACCTATCTGCCATCGTTCGCCTAGCCATAATGCCCCGCTCGTGATAAAGCAGGAAAGCCTCCAGCAGGAGCAGAACGCCCAGGGCAACAAGCAGCCATCTCCCAATGAGGAACATCGGGGGAACAAAGCTGCCCAAACCTGTGATAAAGACCAGGACTGCTAAAACGATATAAAATCTTCTGGTAAGAAACAATGTACTCTTCACTTTATTTATTTCGGAACTTCAACTTTGTCGATGAGTCGCTGCGCCACTTTATAGGCGGTGTATCCTTCCATCTCTGCCTCGGCGGTGAGCACCAGGCGGTGCTGGAGAATGGATGGAGTAACCTGCTTGATATCTTCGGGCGTTACGAAATCGCGACCTTGCAGCAGGGCGTATGCCTTGCTAGCCTGGAGCATTGCCACAGAAGCTCGGGGCGATGCTCCCAGATAAACGGCACGGGTGCTGCGGGTTTGCTGAACTATCTGGGCTATATAGCGAAGCAGGCTCTCGTCGATGACCACCTTATTTATATAGCTGCGCAACTGCAGGAGTTCTGCCTTGCTCAGAACGGGCTGAATATCGGCAAGCTTCACCAGATTACTATGCTCCTGATGGCGCTTCAGAATCTCCAGTTCATCATCCAGCGAAGGATAGCCCATCGTTATCTTCATCAGGAAACGGTCGAGCTGAGCCTCGGGCAGGCGATAAGTTCCTTCCTGCTCCACGGGGTTCTGGGTGGCAAGGATGGTATAGAAATCGCCCATCTTGTGGGTAACGCCATCGATGCTCACCTGTCGCTCTTCCATCACCTCGAAGAGTGCCGCCTGCGTCTTGGCGGGTGCACGGTTGATTTCATCTACCAGAACAATGTCGGAGAAGACGGGGCCCTGATGGAACTCAAACTCCTGGGTCTTGACATTGAAGATGTTGATACCTAGCAAATCGCTAGGCATCAAGTCGGGGGTAAACTGCACCCGGCTGAACCCGGCATCTACCAATCGGGCTATCAACCGGGCCAAAAGAGTCTTTGCCACTCCCGGCACTCCTTCGATAAGCACGTGTCCATTGGCAAGGATAGAAGTAAGCACCAGTTCGATGGCTTCATCCTGCCCCACTATCACCTTCGCTATCTCCTGTCGAAGGCGTTCTATCTTTTCTGAGAAAAGAGTTAAGTCTAATCTTTGTTCTTCCATTTTCATTACTATATTATATTGAATATTCGCATACTATCATGTATTGAATATCCGCATACTATCATGTACCGATATTTCACCTATTATATTTTAGTGAATATTCTCAAGTATGCGATTCATCCTGTCGATGAGTTTCCTCATTTGCCTGGCTGGGATATTCAAATCTGAATGTATCACCAGCCGAATCTCTCGGATGGTTTCCTTGATTTTTTCCACATCCATACCGGTTATCTCTGCCAAGGCTTGGCAATCGGCATCTCCCTGGTTCACATCGCTGATATCAATGCCCGTATTCCTTCTTACCTCTTCGGCAAAGAACCTGAATTTCTTCCGCACCAGATCGGCATGGTCGTGACGCTGATAATAAAGCGTACCGATGAGTTGGATAAACTCCAGCGACCTGTTCTTCGGCTTTTCCACTATCGGGATAACCCGCTGGCGCCGGCGGGCTGTGAATATCATGAAGAGCACTACGCCCAGCATCATGAGATAGACTGCCCACCGCAAAGGAGGGCGCTTCAGCAACTCGCGGAGCGGCGACTGTCCTGCTTCGAGCTTCACCTTCGATTCCAGATATGCTTCCGTGCGGTAAACCGGCAAATCGGCCATCTGCGACATGATTCGGAAGACATACTGCGAAGAAACATCATCCAACACACCCATATTGGTAAAGAGCAACGGAGTGGCCACAAAGATGACCTCGCCCTTACCGCAAGGCAAGGAAACTGCTGACGGAAACTTGCGATTAGCCTGAAGACTGTAAGCCAGCACCGTGGCTTTGCTGGCTGAATCGAGAGAAATCGAGCCGCTTATCAGCTGGTCTACCAACCGATATTCCCGCTGGGGATAAGCCAACTGATAGCCACACCAGGTAAGGGTATCGTACACATCCTGATTGTTGGCAAGCCTTCGCATGATATTATCCAGATAAAACGCCCCGCTCGACATATCGACATGAAAACTGCTATCCAGTTCATCTGAACCTTCCCAATGATAGGCAACCATCACTTTTCCGCCACGCTGGGCTATCTTCCGGAGGTGACCTACATCCACCTTCTTCAGTCTCAGGGAATTATCCAGCACCACCACGGCTATCTTCCGGTTTCTGTTTTCCTCATCAAGCTGCCTGAAGGTTTTGGCGGTAACCTGATAACCTTGAGGCAAGCTTTGGCGCATGATGCTATCGAACACGTAGCAGCCGAAAGGCTGGCGGTCGGCATGATAGAAGGTAGGATTCCACACAAACTTCTTGGGCAGTTGCATCTGAAGCAGGAACATGAGGATAAAAAGCACCATCATGCTCAGGAAAAACTTATAACTACTTTTCATCATCACCTCCTTTCGCTGATTTTAAGTCACTTACAGAGTTATCCACACTCATCTTACAGGTGTGGATATCTTTCAGCATTTGCTCCGTTGCCTCGAATCCGCCATAACGCACACGGATAAAGAGGTTCGTAATCTGCCGGAAATCCCGATTTTTCCACTCGTGGGTATATTGGGTAGGTGTCTTGAAAGGTTGCCAGTCGATAAGCTGATGATCGCTCAGCATCTTCAGGGTTTGCAGATAAGTGAGTCGCATCGCTTCCCGATAATCCTTCCGCTCCATCGCCCTGGCTATCTCCCTTTCAAAATCAACGCCATAGATGGTATCCCCGGTTACCTCATACACCAAAGGCACCTGCCTGCCGGAACGCATGAACAGTTCGGGATGCTTGTAGAAGAGGAACAACAGGATGCCTATAACAAGAAACACACCCAGCAATATCCACATTAGCGAAGAATACTCCTGATAGAAAGCGGTGCCGAAAACGGATTCCCAGAACTGATCAAACTGCTCGCCCAACCAATCCATCAGACTCTTCTGGGCAGGCACCAATTCCCTACTGTAAGCATAATCGTCATCCTGCTGCCAGACACGGAGCCTGGCAGTATCGAGAACCAATGTATCGGAAGGAGTAAAGGGCATACTTTGATAGTTTATAGTTTACAATTGATAGTTTACAGTTGATAATTTACAGTTGATAGTCGTCGGCATCCTGATTTTTATCGGCCATCTCCTCGAAATGGTCAACGCCCTCGGCTACCGACATCTGATCGAGTTTCTCGGCAGCATGGCTATAGAGATAGCTGATGCTGACATAGAATATGGCCAACAACAGGAAGCTGGCAAGCATCATCAGGACACCCAGCAGATACTGTAACAGCATGAAAGGCACACCATGGAAAGCAGAATCGGCATTTCCCTGATTTACAACAAAAAAGAATTTCAACAGATAGCAGATTTCCCATGGCAAAGTGCAGACAAACGAGATAATAGCCGTAAGAACCATCAACACAATGCCCAGGGCAAAGATGCCACTCCAAGTATGCCAGCCTAGACGAAAGCTTCGGGCAAAAGCCTGCCAAAGGGGAATATCCTCGAAAACGTAAACCGGCGCAAAGAGTACAAACGGAATCATCAATGCCATGCAGACAAGATAAACGACTGAGGCAATAACAGGCATCTGCAAAGCGAACAGACAGCCTGCAAGTATCATCACAACCAGGAGGACGAGGCTGAGTGCCAATCCCGACTTTACCAATCGCCAGGCATTGCGCCCAAGAAGAGACTTGAAATCGGCAAAGACGATGTTCTGCAAGCCATCGGGACGGACATTATAAACCTGGAGTAAGGAAAAGGAAACCGCACCCATCCACAGGTAAACGGCAATGTTCACCAGGAAAAAGCCGCCATACGAAGGAATCAAATTCATCAGCTCTTCAGGATCTGTAGCCAAAGTCATGACATTCTTCATCATAGCTTCCATGAAGAATTCAGCTACAAAACTCAATGGCAAAACAACATAAGCAAAATAACGAAGCATCAGCTTCCAGTTTTGCTTAATAAACTCAAAGGTAACATTGAACTTATCTCCAAAGGTTCTCTCTTGATAAAAAACGATTTTATTCATATCATAAAATTTTTATTGTTAGTCTTTAGAATCCTTTTTTCTCTGGCGATGCCTTATCTGGGGCAATATCACGAAATAGCAGATGACAAAGGCAAGGGAAAGGAGGATGAAGGCAAGGCGTAAGGCATCGGGAACTTCGGTGTGCCTCGTTACAAAGCCTTCGATAAAACCTGCTAGGATAAACACGGGCACCGTGCCTGCCACTATCTTCAAGCCCCGCTTGGCTCCACGACGGAAGGAAACCAGGCGGGAATAGGTGCCGGGGAAAAGCCAGCCGTTGCCAATAGCCAGACCGCCTGCTGCTGCAATGATGATGGCTGATATTTCGAGCGTGCCATGCAGGAAGACTGCAAGGAAGGATTCATAAAGGAGTCCATGCTGCGCAAAGAAAGTTTCGAAACAACCGAGCATCACGCTATTCTGAAAGAGACAGGCACCCGTGGCTATGCTTGTAAGGATGCCCGAAACGAATATCATGAACGAAACCCTGATATTATTGAAGGTGATGCCCAGAAACATGTTTAGCTCTCCGTCACTATCATATACCGCCATCGGCTTACCCTTGGCTATGTTATCAAGCGTCATATCCACATAATAATCGCCCAGGATGATGCGGCAGAAGTCATGATCGAAGCATTGGGACATCACACCAATGAGCATACTGATGAGAAAGATAAGGAAGGAGGCAAGCAACAGCTTACGGGCATCGTACATGACAAGTGGAACTTCTTGGGTCCAGAACGTAAGGATACGAGTCCATTTCTCCCGCTTGTTGCGATAAATGGAGTTATGAAGCACGGATGAAAGTTTGTTCAGATAGATGGTGATGCGGGAATCGGGATAATGCGTCTGCGCAAAAGCCAGGTCGGACGTAAGGTCGGTATAGACCTCAGCCAGACGATCAGGCGATTGCGAGTCGGCATCAGAAATGATGATTTCAGCCCGCTGCCACTTATCGATATTGTTACGTATAAAGGTAAATTCTTTCACGATTGCTTATTATTTTTGTTGCAAAAGTAAGTAAATATTCTTATATATGCAAATTTTCGGGAAAAAGATTCTTATTTTTGTAGGATTTTTCGTAAGTTTGCAGACAGAATAACATCAATCATCTATAAGAAGTAGAATTATGACAAGTTCTAACATCACAACCAACCAATTCGTAAGAATAGACCAGACACCTGCGAGCATCGCCGAAAGAGTGATAGCACGCATCATCGACATGGTTATAGCTGGCATCATTGGCTTCACTGCCATGTATTTCTACTTTGAACTCGACTATGAAACAAGAAACCAACTCAATTATTTGTTTTTCTTTCTGATTATATTGCCACTCTGGCTGTACGACTTCCTCTGGGAAACCTTCAACGAGGGTCAGTCGCCAGGGAAATATATCATGAAGATAAGGGTGGTGAACAAAGATGGTTCCCGCCCCACCATAGGTTCTTTCTTCATGAGATGGCTGCTCAGTACAATAGATGTGGGATTAAGCGGCATCGGACTCCTGTTTATCCTGCTCACCAAGAATGCGCAGCGCCTGGGCGACCTGGCTGCAGGAACAATGGTTATCAAGCAGGTGAACCTGGATAAAATCCATGTATCACTAGATGAATTCTACTATGCCAAGAAAGACTATCGCCCGGTATATGAAGAGGCGAAGAATCTATCGCAGGCACAAATTGAGGTGATTGAGAAAGCGGTTTATGGCGGCAATGGGGAACACGAAAATCAGATAGCTACCCTTGCCGACAAGGTTGCGAAATTCCTGGGGATAGAAGATAAGCTGAAGGCTTCTATACAAAAAGGAAATAGCAAGGAAAAATTCCTTGCTACTATCCTTCATGATTACAATTACTATCTGCTGGAGCTGGTATAAGTACATTACTGAAGTTATATACGTACCTTGATGGAGCAGGCTTGATTATAACTTGTTTACGTACTTTGATGGAACTGTCTTGATTACTCCTTCGGAATCAAGACTGCTCCTTCCTGCTTCTTTCCATCCATCAGTATCCTCATCGGATGCGCAAAGCGCACATGGCGCACATACGGCGTCTCTTCTACTGCCGGCATCGCATCCAATATCTCCTTGTTCACGAAACCGCCTCCTTCGGTGTTGGTATCTACCGTGAAGTAACCCACACCGAAAGAGGTGAGGTTCTGGAAGAAATGGGTGCCCTGACTCGGATCGATGTTGTAGTTCTTCAAAGCTACTTCCACGATGACTCGGGCAGCACTGATATGCGGCCACTTGACCGGCACACCCAGATAATGGTCGCTAGAACCCCAACGGCCCGGACCTATCAGCACATAATTCTTCCCTTCGGCAAGGAACTTGCGGTTGATACGTTCGATATCATCAGCCACATAGAAATTGTTCATCGCCGAGAAGTGATCATCATACTTCACATAGACCACATCTACCACATCTTCGCAGATTCCATGCCCGAGCGAATTGTGGGAACGGAGCAGGCAGTCGGCATCCGGTATCGCCTTCACATCCTCATCGAGCATCTCCTTGGCATCCACTATCGGACGAATCTGGAGCAGATAGAACTCGCACGTTCTATCATTGCTGATATTGCAGGCAAACTCTATTTCTACAGGACGGCGCATCGCCTCGGAGCCAAACTTCATAGACATCTGCATCAACTCTGGCAAAGGTACTACTCCATGCTGGAGCACACTGGCAAAGGTAATCAGTTTTCTGCCCGTTTCATATACACCATCATTGATAACCTGGTCGTATGGGTCGAAAGTAGAAGCGATATAGTTGAGACTCTGGTCTTCTACCGCATCCTTCACACGGAGCTTGAGGATATTGAATCCGTCATCCACCCTGAAGTCATCGCCCACGTGCTTCATGTCGAGGGCGTAGAACTGGGTCTGGGTATCGCGCAGCGCCATCTCCGTCTCGGAAGTCTGCAGCACCTGATGCGGATGATACGGACAGACGCGGAGGGTCTGACCGCCATCCACGATATACTTACCCAATCCGAGGGCAAGACTGGCAATACCTTCCTCTGCCTCTTCATCTCCTATAGGATAATAGTTGAGCGAACGGAGCACACCACTCATCGTTGGGTAGAAGCGGGTGCCATAATCCTTACCCACCACCTGCTGCAGGATAACCGCCATCTTCTCCTGGTCGATGACGTTGCTGGTGGCAGTCATATACGCCTTGGAATCACGATAGAACACGGAGGCATACACGCCCTTGATGGCACAAGCCAACATCTGAAGCATCTGATATTTATCCTCAAGATAAGGAATCATATAGGTAGAATAGATACCGGCAAAAGGCTGATAGTGCGCATCCTCAAGAAGCGAACTGGAACGGATGGCGATAGGACTCTTCGTTGCCTCGAAGAAGGTGAAGAAGTCAGCTATCAGGGAATCCGGCAATTGCGCATGCAGAAAATGCTTCAATATCTCATCATCGCTGGCATCGCTCAACGCTATCGGATAGAGATTGTTGCTCATCATAAATGCATCGAAGATATCGGTACAGAGTACCACGGTTTTCGGAATCTGCACGGTGGCATTCTCATACTGATTGAACTCCGGATGGCGCTTAATGATATTGTCGAGAAAGGCAAGTCCTCTACCCTTTCCGCCTAGGGATCCCTCGCCAATGCGGGCAAAGTGGGCATACTTATCGAACTTCATTCTATCGAACACAGCCACCACACCCAGGTTCTTCATGTGGCGATACTGCACAATGGCATCAAAGATAATCTGCCTGTGGGCATCCACATCCTGAAGTTTCTCCCAAGTAACATGCTTCAGGAAAGCCGACACTGGGAAGATGGCACGTGCACAAAGCCAGCGGCTCATGTGGTTGCGGCTGATATGATAGAGCATCGAATCGTTAGGGATGTTGAAGATATTATCCTGCAACTCCTTCAGACTATGGATGCGCATGATTTCCTCGTGGGTTTTCGGATCGCGGAAGATGAAATCGCCGAAGCCCATGTGCTCCTCCATCAGGCGACGGAGATCCACACTCATCTTCTTGGAGTTCTTATCTACGAAGCGGAATCCCTCGGCTTCTGCCTTGGCACGGTTGTCGCTCTCGGAACTCTCGATGATAAGCGGCACGAACGGATCGGTCTTGCGGATGTAACGGAAGAGGCGCAATCCGGCATCGGGACATTTCTCACGACCGAAGGTATCGGTGCCGTGCTCGGGATTCGCCTCCTGCTCCACATCGTTGCCGAAAGCCTTGGCGGCACTCTTCAACGGGAATCGGGCATCGCTAATGACACCCAGGGTATTGTTGGAATACTTATCGTAGAGTTTCTGCGCCTCTTCGTAGGTACGGGCGAGCACCACCTTCGGACGGCCACGCATTCGCATCGTGGCAGCATGGCGGTTGAGGGCTTCCTTGGAAAAATTCTTGCTCTGCTCGAGGATATAGCTGTAGAGGTTGGGCAGGATGGAACTGTAGAAGCGCACGGAGTCTTCTACCAGGAGTATCATCTGCACGCCTGCCTCCCGGATATCGTGCTCCAGGTTCATCTTATCCTCAATGAGCTTGATGATGGAGAGGATGAGATTGGTGTTGCCCAGCCAGCAGAATACGTAATCGAAGATGCTGAGGTCTTCGTTCTCCATTCGCTTGGTGATGCCGTGGGAGAACGGGGTGAGTACCACGCAGTGGATATTTGGGAACTTGCCCTTGATATCGCGCGCCACATCGAAGGCATCGTTGTCGGCATTGCCCGGCATACAGATGACGAGGTCGATGACGGTGGATCGCAGTACCTGGGCAGCCTCTTCGGTGGTGGAGACCTGGGTGAAGGTTGGGGGGTAACGGAGTCCCAGCTCCATATATTCATTATATATCTTCTCCTCGATGCGTCCATCATCTTCTAGCATGAACGCATCGTAAGGGTTGGCTACAATCAAGACATTGTAGATACGTCGCATCATGAGATTGACAAATGATACGTCTTTCAAATAGAACTTATTCCACTCTTGGGGCACTTTTTTTTCCATATGTGTAGCGAATTATAGTGCAAAGATACTGTTTTTCTGAGATTTTCTTGCATTTTTCATCGTTTTTTTATATATTTGCAAACAAAAAATCGAGAAGTTATGAAAAGAAGATTATTTATCATAGCATTATTGAGTACATTTCTGAGTACATTATCATGCATCCCATGCTGCGGTCAGAAGCATCAGCGTGGCAAGGCATCCTATTACTCTAAACGTGCCACGGGTGCCAGGTCGGCAAGTGGACAGAGAATCCACCATGACAGTCTGACGTGTGCACACCGTTATTATCCCTTCGGCACGATGCTGAAGGTCACGAATCTGAGAAATGACAAGAGTGTAATCGTTGAAGTGATCGACCGTGGTCCGTTCGGAAGGGGAAGAATCATTGACCTTTCCTGGGCAGCCGCAAAAAAAATCGACATGATTTCGCAGGGTGTGGCTACGGTGAAGGTAGAAAGACTGGATAACCCTGTTCCTTTCAAACCTGAGGACAGCAAGCTCCCGAAGATAGATTTCGAAATGGCTGAGTTTGAACCCGACCATTATTTCGAAAAGAAGGAAAAGGCAAAGGAGAAGACTGAAGCCAAGATCGAGGCTAAGGAAAAAGCTAAAGCCAAGGTCGAAGCTAAGGAAAAAGCCCCTCATCACCGCCATACGCCCTGAAAAGGCAGAAGCTCCTAGCCCAGGGCAACACCCTGGGTAAACCAACTATGTACAATACGCCCTGAAAGGGCAAAAGCTTTATACTCCCCCAAAAAGAAAAAAGCAAGAACCAGCAATCAAGCTGTTTCTTGCTTTTTTGATTTTATGTTGCAACTACTAGGGATTATTATCTCTTGGTAGGGATATTGAATTCATTGATCTTGGAAATGGATTTGCCCTCATGAATCACACTCACACAGAACCGAGCCATTCCATCCTTTAACTTTCTATCCGCTTTTACCATTGCGGTGTATCGAACACCCGATCCTGGGGAAATCTTCTCGACATGGATACTCGGCGAAATGAAAATATGCTTGTTGCCGGTTGTTTCAACCACGGTTGGAACAACATCGTAAACCGGCTCATGACCTCGGTTAAGAATCTCGAATATCACCTTGCAGGTTTCATTGCGATTCAAACAATTATCTTCGTTGTCATCAACAAACCGAGCATTCACAATCTCCAAAGTAGGAGAATAGGAGAATCGGGCACCAAGCTCCTCTACGGTAGCAGTAGGCATAGAAGTAGTAGGCTGCTGGGCACTGTAATCGCCGGTATAGTCCTTGCCCTTGAAATCATAGAGACGGTCATCTCCCCCATTGTTGGAATCAAAGATCTCCGGATTATCTGTTACAGGAGCATTACTATAATCACCTTCTGATCTGCCATAGTCTGTAGAAGGAGTACTATAGTCGTAAACCTCATTCTCACCATAATTGGAAGAGCGATTGTTTCGAGGATTCGTTGGATAGCGACGTGAGTTTCCAGGATAACCAGAGCGTCGCTCTACTCTATCCTGCTGGTAGGCTGCTTCACGGTCATCCTGCGCCTGATCAGCCTGACTTCCGATGACAGCACCTACAACAGCTCCGCCAGCCATGCCGATGATGGTTCCCATATCAGAGCCTCTAGGACCACCCGACAATCCACCGATGGCGGAACCGAGAATGGAGCCGATGGAACCTCCAGCATAGGCTCCACTGCCAGTATATGTATCGCAACTGCTCATCACCAGCGAAGAGCAGAGCATCAAAAGTATCACCTTTTTCATAACCCAATCATTAAATTCTACTGCAAAAGTACAACTATTTATTGAAAACATCAAGAAAGAATCCCTAAATAAAGTTAGGGAATCCCCTAAATCCGGAAAAAACATCATCAACTATCCTAGGGAAAAGCAGAGCTAGTCAAAATCGAGTAGGAGGAAAACGAAGTAGTTTTTCTCCTACTTTCGTTTTCCGACC
>ERZ1031719.558-NODE-558-length-13942-cov-3.895442_pt1 | contig 13942 bp, 16 predicted proteins | sample MGYA00516702_ERZ1031719 | MGnify/ENA primary metagenome ERZ1031719 (study PRJEB33719, sample SAMN04261227) | wastewater metagenome | biome: rural village; feature: human; material: feces | host: Homo sapiens | place: El Salvador | collected 2013-01-07 ...
GTCTTTTGCAAGATTGAGCATAGAAGTAGTAATATTTGTTTTAGTGGCTTCTAATGCCCGAACAGTTGAAATATTCTGTCCCATGTTTGTGGTGTCAGCTAACAGTTTTGCAATAATATCATTGAGTTTTTCTATATGATTGAAACCCTTAACAATTTCAATAATAGAAGAGACACGCATACGATCTTCATTTGCTTCGCTCGATGCGTCCAGATATCCAATCAGATTTGCGTATAAGAATGGCTGATCTATTAAAGCTTCTTTTTCAAATGGATCATATCCAAGAAGACGAATTGCATCTTCCTTATTTTGTTCATAAGCTTCTTTTACATCTTTATTCTCTACTTGATTATCAATCGTCTTTTCATCATCATAAATTACGGGAGTTTTGAAGATATCAGAATCGAAATATGTCATACCGACATAATTAATCATTGCGATTTGACGAATATAAGCATTCCATACGTTAGCCTTAACTCGTCCAGAGATGAGAGATTGATATTCTTGTACAGAAGAATTCCACACGGCTTCAATATATGGTTTGTTCAAATATTTAAGAGCAAGCTGCACAGATTCTTTTGTTGGTTCATGCTCCTCACCGTTTTTATCAACTCGGAGAGCAAGCTTTCTGGCACATTCTTTACAGATAGGACAGACACCGGATTTATTCATTGGATCTGTAGATACATAGAAATCAGACTTGTCTTTATAGGTGTCACACAAAATACACGATGCACCGTTATTAAATCGGAGCAGTTTTTTACGCTGATCCATAATCATTTTTTTAGCAGCCGCAAGAGTTATGCCTTTTAATTCTTCATCATATTCTGGCTTTGGTTTCCTTACAGGCTTTTTTCTGGTTTTAACGACTGTGCCGTTTTCATCTAAATTTAGTTTTATAGTTCCCAAGAGATCACCATCCATTTAGTCCTTATGACATTCGCAATGGCACCTCTTCTTGAATTGGAACACCTTTTTACCGAATATCATATAATACGGGGGAGTATCTGGGAGATAATCAAATAATTTATAATCAACGTAGTCATAAAGAGGAATAAATATAGCAATTAAGAAAAACCATACTCCTACAAAAATAACATTGCATTGATCGTTCCAAAAATTACCAAATGGCATTTTTCTATAATCCCAAATTGAGAAATCAGTATTTACTATATTACCGACAACTCCCTCAAATATAGTTGTTATAATCGTACATATACTAACCTGTGCTAAAAAATCAAAATTATATGTAAAAATATTATTGACCATATAACACATCGTGCCGATGATACCTCCAATTAAAAACATAGAAGTATCACTATGTTGTTTCCAAATTAACTCAATAAGATAGTAAACTCCACCCGATAGAGCAAAATAGAAAGCAGTTTTAATAAATTCTGCAAGTAATTCTTTTTTAAATTTTTTCATAATAATTTTCCTGTTGATAAGCAAGTGCTATATCACTTTTAGTACATATTTATATTGGGAACAGTAGGAATCGAACCTACGACAAGCTGATTAATCGTCAGACGCTCTACCGACTGAGCTATGCTCCCAAAAAGGAAGATTCAACATTTCGTGCGCACTAGAAACGAGCAGAACAAACTCTGCCCACCGGAAAGACTGCCGGTCTGTTAGGAATCTATGTCGAAACATCCTTTTGATAGCGGGGACAGGATTTGAACCTGCGACCTTTAGGGTATGAGCCTAACGAGCTTCCAGACTGCTCCACCCCGCGTCATTATTTGACAGACACATCTGCCAACTCCGTAAAAAGATATGGGGAACGGAAATAGAGGGACTCGAACCCACGACACTTCGGTTAACAGCCGAATGCTCTACCAACTGAGCTATATTTCCAAAAAGGACAACTGTTTCAATATAGACCCGTCCATAAATGGGTCACACGGAGAGGATGGGATTCGAACCCATGTGCCCCGAAGGACAAACGGTTTTCAAGACCGCCTCGTTATGACCGCTTCGATACCTCTCCAAAGTCAAACGGCACACCTAACTAATTTAGATGCGCCGCCCAACCAATTAAGCAATAATCTTATTAATCATCGCTCTCCAACTTGTTTGAGTTGAAGAATCAGAACTATTATAAATTTCCTTAAACTTCGCCAGTAACTCTTCGCCGGAAATATCATCCCAATCCTCTTCATGCTCCATCTTATCAATTTCATGATATTTCAAATCAGCACAAAGAATGGATGTCATAGCATCACCCCACATTTTTAATAACTGGAGATCACGCACCGTCATCCGTTCTGGATTTGCATATTCCTTCTTAACAAACGGCATTAACACTTCTTTCGTATATCTATGCATAAGTAACCTCCTTAACTTCTCTTATAAACATCTACAATAGCGTTTTCTATAGTAGCACCAGTAGAAGATCTAAAAGTAATCTTGGCTTTATTGCCAATTGGTGCGGAGATTACATTGACTGTTTTATTTAATACAAGTTCTGCATATCCGGTTGCCGGAACAGTTACGGTAAATAATGCGCCATCTATTGCAACACCATTTGCATACATCTGAATTGTTGCATTAACGGCAGCACTTGTGGAATTATATAATCCGAAGTATCCTTCTATGTTATATTTTCCGGGGAAATTGAGCTGAATTGCTCCATTAGAAAAGTTCATGCGATTTGCACGATCACTAATAGTAACCGTGTTGAGTAGCACTATATCATTCGCAGCAACAGTTTGCTGTGTTTTATTCATTACTTCAAGCATATGCTTGTCCTCCAAAACAAAAAAATCGGAGAACAACAGCAACAAGCCATCGTTCTCCGACTATTAATTAGTCTTCAACATCTAGCATGTTGCAATTATGCGGCATATGCGGCACCTACCGCCGTCCCATATATAGGGCAAGCAGCCTGATAAGGTGAAGATACGACATAAGCCGGTTGCGGTACAGGTCTAAGCGAATTCACAATGTTCTGAGTCTGAGAAAGCTGACTGATTTGGAAGTTCGCTGCTTGATACAGACGATCCTTCTCTTCAATGCGATCTCTCAGCTCCTGCATTGTATTAGTCTGGATCAGACCACGGGTAAGTTCACCCTCTTGATGAATAGCATTTGTGATTGCACAGGTATTCTGAGCATTTTCAAATCTATTCTGCATAATCTGTTGCTTTACTTCGCAGCAACAATTCTGTTGAGCATAGCGATTATCTGCAAGCTGATAAGCCATCTTATCAAATCCGCAATTCATGTCGGACTGAATGTTGTTACCATTCTGCATAATTGCCATCTGAGTCTGATTGAAGCCGTTCGAAGTCATTAGAGCAGCATTATCAACCATTCTGGCATTTTCGTAAGCAGAAGAGCAGACTCCGTTATTAATTCCGGTAAGCCTTGCATCCAGATTAGAACCAAGAGCATCAATCTTGGAATTCAGTGTCTGAGTGTCAAAACCACGCTGAACATCACCAGTAGTAGCGTAGCGTTCAGCATTACCACCAAAGTTACCAAATCCGCCAAACAGACAAGCAAATACAAGGATAATCCATATCCAAGAACCGCCGCCATCTCCCCAACCATCATTATTACGAGTCACCGCCATAACATCAGCCGGAGTCATTCCGTTTTCCATCATAATAAATTTTCTCCTTCAATTTATTCGACCATTCGCCGTATTTATCATTAGTAAAGAAGAAAAATTTATTTGTTACAGTGCGCACAAGAAAACCGTAATTACGCAACACTCCATGTTACGCTTTCCAGAAAAAGAATAATTCTTTTATTATTTTCCGAAATAACTCAGTATTTCGTTATATGCTTGATTAATATCTATTCCACGTTCCTTATATAAATTCCTTGCCATATTTTCAATTCCGGCTGTATCATGTTCGTGCGCCATACGAAGAGCATTTTGTGCAATCTGATTATTTGCAATTTGCGGATTCGAATTTAGCATATTATTTATAGCTATTTGTGGATTATTTGCTTTCATTAATGATCTGAACATTGGACTTCTTAATACTTCAAATATACTCATTTCACACCACCTTTGACCGGAGTATGCGGAGCATTTGTACTAGGAGCTGTCAAACCATCTAATATTGTATTTTTTAAATCTGAAATTTCATTTGTTAAATCACTTTTTAACTGTGAAATAGCAGAGAAGATTTGCTCTTCTGGTTGTTGTTTATTTTCACAATCTACAAGCTTATATGTCTGTATTACACTTGCTCCGGTACTCGGATTTATGCGTTTACAGTAAATTTCACTGCCATCAGCTTTAGGATAGTAAGAAGGTCTGCCACTTAAATCGGCATTAATTCCTTTTACTACATCTATTCCATCAACTGTTTTGCCGGAAATTTCATCAATTGGTTGCTGTGGAATTTGTTGATATTGATTCCCATAACCATATTGGTTATATTGTGGCATATTAACAGGTTGTGACGGATAATATGAATTCCCATATGATGGCTGATAGCCAGTATAGTTATATGCGTTCATTTTTTACCTCCAATAAAAGTACATTGAGTGCATCGCACTTTTATCTTTGGTAAAACAATCAATCTATTTCGTCTGAATCATCGAAAACTACTTCTGACTGTAATTCTTGCGGTATTTCCAAAGGCTTTGTATCTTTAGACTCTCTTATTCTTTCTCTAAGACCTCTACCAACAGAAAATTTAAGATAACGTCTCGGAGGAATCATGACCTTTTCGTGTGTATGAAGAGCACCAATCGCTCGTTCTTTACAATCAACGACATTAAAAGTACCAAAATCATAAAATCTTACGCCATTGCCGCTTAGAAGAACTTCCTCCAAAGTATCAAACAGTTCACGTACAATTACTTTAGTTGTACTAATAGACCATCCATTTCTTTTCGCTGCATATCTTACAAAATCATCTTGAAAAAGAATCATCCTTTCATTCCTCAATTTAATTCAACTGGATAATATGCTTCAATCCCGGAAGAAGAGCAAACACAAACCATTTGGCTAGGTTTTCCGCTAAGTCTTTTTTCTATCGTGAATGCATCGCCGGATCCGGCAAGACTTCCACCACGAACCATCTTTACTCCGTTTACTTCATCTACAGAACAATGATGAAGGTGTCCGTATAAAATAGCGTATGGAATTCGATGAATCATCATACATAGATTTGAAACACCAGAAGAAGAATAAGAATCATAATCTCCATGAACTGCAATATATTCCTTACCTCTGATATCTATAGAAGCAATTCCAATATCCAGATTATTTTCCTTAAAAGTAATCTTATTAATATGGCTTAAAGAATTTTTCACAATCCACCCAATAAGATCATCCAATCTTTCTGAATGAAGAGCGTCTTCTTTTTTATCAATTCTGGAGTGATTCCCAGAAACATTTGTAATCGTTACTTTCTTAAAGTAATTACTTAATTCGAAACAAAAATCACTAATGAGATTTGCGGCGATTTTTATCTGATCAATAACATTCTCTCTGTTCGTTACTTGAATTGATTTGTGTATATTTCCGCTAATTAAATCACCTTGGATAGACACAAAGCAATTTTCGGAATTATGCCTCTCTGCAATTTTGACAATCTCTCTTATATACTGATTTAATCTTCTTGTTGCAATGTCTGGGTTATATTCACCCCATTCCGAAGAAAAAGCAGCTCCAATATGGAGATCGGAAAGAATAACAAGTAAATCATTATCACTATTTCCAACACAAACCTCAACAGGAGATGGTATATACATTCGTTCTCCAGATTCTTTGAGAACCGTTTCTAAATAATCAAGCTTCTGATTTACTCTTGCATCTATAGTGTTTTGACGGTTCCATGCAGCACGTTCATCTCTAAACTGTACTTTTGCAGCTTCAAGTTCTCGCTTTGCCAGTTGAATTTCTATTACATCATTATTAGGAGTCGAATTGCTTTCATATTTGTCATGAAGTTCGATCATACGCTTCATACCATACATACGCTTACGGACTTCACTCTCATTGAAACAATTTCCCTCTCCAAACAGAATTTCACTTAATTCTTCATAAGTTCTGTATTCAGTTTTATTTATCAGTTTGTCTTCGACAATCTTTTTTGCTTCTTCATAAGTAGCTTCCATATTTTTCCCTTTATTCCCACAAGCCGCCAATCGGATTCGAACCGACAACCTACTGATTACAGATCAGTGGCTCTGCCAATTGAGCTAGGACGGCGGTTTTATAACCAAACTGAGCAAAACTCAGTCGAATGCCCTATGTACTCGTGGCACATGGGCAAATTATGAAAAACGTCACCGGCCCGAAGACCAGTGACGTTAAAGTCTTTATAGTGACCAACCCGCTATTTTCAGAAGAGATTTTATATTATCTCTAAGATTTTCTTCCACATCATCACGAAAAACGACAGAGTAAGCAATTCCGTTTTCACTCGGAATAAGAAGGCTACTGTCATAATTCACATCTGGAAGGACAAAAATATCATCTGCCTCAATGCGAATATGTCTCCCAGAATCTTCGTAACGAGTCTTCTCAATGGCAATATAGTCTTTATCCACTTCTAAAACGTACTCACCATCGTAATCATTCCATTCCGGATCACCAAAATCGGCATAAATAAGACGCTTTCCGCTTTCAATAAATACACGTATTACTTCTTGCAGAGAATTATAACTTCCTATAATTGCTGCGTCATAAAACTCATTATCAAGAATCTTATAACCAGTAAATCCTGCAACAAATCCTGCAAATTATTCAATAGAATTACGATACATTTTGTTCACTAAATTTTACCTCAATTATTTTCAATTGCATCTACGATGCCGTACTTGAGCATATCATCCGCATCCATCCAAAATTCACGGCGCTCAACCTTGTTATACATATCTTCATCAATCTTGCAGTGGGAGAGGATATAATCTTTAAGCTTATCTTCATAATGTTGTAAGAAATCAAATTGATCCTTTACGGCGTAAGAACTATCAGAAAGAGCAAGAGATCCACCATGCATAAGTCCAACACTGAATGGGGTACAAACGGTTGTTACATTGGGGTTATTCTTACCTGCCATAGCAATGTACAGGCCCATAGAAGCTGCCATACCAACAATTCTAATCTTTGTCGGCGTATGAGCAGACTCAATAGCATCAACTAATGTCATACCATCATAAAGAGAACCGCCTACCGTATTTAGAATAATGGTAATCGGCTTTCCAGTTCCATCATTGTCCATCTCATAGAATGGAAGAACTGCCCATTCCATAATTGACTGATTGATTTCATCATTAACAATGATCGTTCTATTCTTTAAATTTTTATAATATTGATAAAGTTCTGGCGCAGGTAACGCAGAATTTGCGACATCTGAAACCAAAACATTACTGAGATCCCCAACAATATCCATATATTTTTTCCTTTTAATCCTTGGCGAATAGATATGCAAATTTCTTAGAAATAGAAGATCTAACATCTTCTTCCAAACAAATACATGCAAAATCTGGATCGCCCTTTAATTCATTGCACATTTTAATCAGTGCGTTATCTTGTGTTTTATTTATAACCGACTGTTTATAGTCACCCGAGATAAATAATTTTGAATTTTCTCCAACTCTAGTACCAATAAGGCGGATCTGCGCTTCTTTAAGGTCTTCGGCCTCATCTACGACCATGCAGGTTTCATTATAGGTGGTTCCCTTCATATAATAAGGGACTTGGAATTCTAGCTGTCCATTGGACTTTAGTTTTTCCATTTCCCATTCGCCACCATCTAATTGCTGCACAATTGGAAAATTGAAAGGAGAAATCTTTTCTTCCAGTGTACCGGGGAGATAACCTTGCTGTTCACCTTCTCCACGAGTTTCTCTGATACACACCATCTTTGAACAGGAACCCTTTTCGGTTACAAAATAAAGTCCCATCTTTGTGCATAAGAATGACTTCCCAGAGCCGTAAAAACCTAAGACCGCTACTATATTAAAGTTCATCATTGCATCTAAAGCACAACGCTGCAATGCATTCTTTCCTTTTATATAACGAGAAGGAGGAAGACGAAGAGCGACAAATCCACTCCCGTCAAAACGCATTTCTTTTGTAGTACCATCATCTTCATTATTAATAATGAGATATTCATTTAAAGTCCAATCATCTGGATTGAAATTGATCATATACGAATTAATCTCATCAGAGGTGCCAGTAATTTCTTTGTATCCTTTGTAAATATACTCACCAGAATTTGCCCATGATTCAACTGGAACACCAAATTCTCTCTGAGCAATGAGTTTACATAAAAGATCATCTGTTAAAAATGTAACAGGCTCATTTTCATTCCGAATCACCTCAACACAGCATTGAATGATCTTACAGTCATTACTATAAGAATCATCTCTTGGCTGAGACACTACTTCTGAATAAAGAATGCACTCATATTTACTTTCGTTTTCATTGAGCCATCTAACAGCCCGTCTGGCAGCGTATCTAACGTCCTCTGATTTCTTACCAGATGTTTTAATATCTTCCAGTTCCTGTAATGTAATAGAAGATATGTAAAACTTATTCAATTTTTCCACTTTACCTAAGTGCTTAAGTAAAATATTCGTGTCAAGAAAATACAATATCAATCACCTCGCACTGGAGTAATCTTGGAATCATGTATGTAATGATATCCCTTCATGTTACGTGCGACTTCACACAAATAATACTTATGCTTTCGCCCAGAATAAGTCCGGCTAATTCCGTTTTCTCCAAACGGCACACCGTACTTCTTATTTAATTCTAAAGCTTCCTGTTTTGTGATCTGAATCACTCAATCACATCCCTTCATGATATATTTTAACAGCCCACTGACTGTCAATTTTCTAAAATCAGGCGCAGGTGCTATTAAGCGCTATTAAACACTCCACGCCTTCCAAACGAGTTATTAGCTCGTTTCAGTTGTCATAAATAAAGATACGCTACCGCATGGTTAACGGTAGCGTACAAGAAAGGAGGAGAGAGTTGTATTTATGCATCAACACAACCCACTATGAAAAGAAAGAACAGCGCAATTTCATGCGCTTTGCTTTATTCATAAAAACAAGCCTTCGCTTTACCTCCAACACAGTACATTATATTCAGCCAACATTTTGTAAGAGCTGTGCTACCGGGAGCTACCCAATAACATTCTTACAAGTGCTTTCGCACGAACAATGTAGAGGATTGTTTACCTCTACGCCTCACGGATCATTCAGCATATTATTGAATGTTTTAAACCTTCATCCAGAAATTTTTGAATTACTTCTTGTCGAATTCCGCTACTACGTCACTAAACAGATCTTATAAATGCGTTTCCGCATTTTCATCGACAAATGGCTTGGTTTTAGGGTTCCCTTACTTACGGCAATCCTCCTATTGTTTCCTACGCAACAGGCATCAGGGTGTATGGCTCGGCACCACCTTTATTATCGCCACGATCTGAATATAGCTTTTAACTACCATGTCTCTTGGCACTCATGCTGATCATCAGTGGTTTCCACCTGCGCACAATCCTTACGGGTATGTGCCGATCCCACTACTCGCAGTATCCCACGAATATCAGAACCGATTAACAACATGCTCCCGGCACAGTGATAGTGTCATACACCGGGGTGATTTTATGAATAAAACAAAACGTATGAAAAAATGAACACCGCCCCGGTTAAGAGGCGGTGTCAACATGTCGGCTATCCCGACCAAAATTACGATCGTTGCATATTTATATTCCGCAATTGCACTTCAGAGCGGAGACATTACTGGGGTTAAAGAACCTTTTCTATATCATATTGCACACTATTAATTGCTCAAAAACCTTGTAAAATCAACAAAAAATCGGGTATCCGATGATCCGGTATACCCGAAAACACCCTAATTATTGGGGTTTTCTTTTAAAACACATTAAAAATTGACGTTTATTTACACTATAAAGAGTTTTTAACAATAATGAACGATTCTTTTTTACTGTGTTTTTTAAATTCGCATTATTACTAATCATTTGCGGTGTTATTATCAATGCTCTATCAATTAGCCATGAAAATAAACCTGCATAATTAGATGATACATATTGTTTCTGTATGTCATTAATTAATCCTTCCAAATCAGCTTGAAGGAGTAAATATCTTTCATTATTCACTTCAAAATCTTTTGCATTTTGCTTTGGATGAATTGATATATAATAATCATAAAGTAATGTTGAATATTTATCTATTAATTCTTCAACTTTTCTACACGTTCTTCGATCATGCTCAATTGGATGTTTCACAAAGAAACAACTCATATCCAAAGTTGGAGTATCTGATCGGAATTGATCTAACTGAAGATCATACAAATAATTCATAGGGCAGTGTAGAAGAGGATTTATATTCTTTCTACTAAAGTCTTTACGAATTATCTGCCAGAACTTCGGATATTTAATTTCATCTACTCGCATTTCTTTTTTGAGGCGGCGAATTTCTTTTCCAACATCAACATCAAAAACCCTCTTTGCACTATCTATACTTACCTGTGCTAGTACAGATAATATGCAAACAGCATCTTTATGAATTTGCTCTCCAAATGTGCAATCGTAGGTTTGTGCGACCTGCGCTAAATTAGAAGATTCTCCTATATCTAATTGCGAAGCTGCGAGTTTATTATCAATCGCAGCATAATCATCCATTGTCCTTTCATAAGTTCTTGTATCCTTCGGAATGTTATTTTCAATCGTAGGATAATTCTTATAACAATACTTAGCCCAATCAACAATTTGAGGCTGATTGGTTGTATAGCAACTGTCCGAGTCAAAATCTGAGCCGTTGTTTCTTGACTCAAAGTCAGTTTTTATAGTATTTACTGCCAGTATTTCCGGACAGAATTTGAAATAACGCTGCATTTCATCGGAATACACATTGTGCAAATGCCCCAGATTATTCTTCCCATTAAATGGAGATCGGAACTCCGCTAAATATTCATCATCTTCAAATCTTGTTGTATAACACTGTATTGCACCGTCTTCGACCTCAAATGTCGGATCTTGATAGACAATTTCCGGATTCCCACATGTTGCATAGAGAAGCATTGCATATGGAGAACCAACCAGAACTAGGTTGTCCGCATTCTGAATTACTTTCCCCGCCTTGAAATTGATCACATAACTCATAATGATCTTGCGCTTACGCTCTCTGAAGTAAGAACTCTGTGGAAAGTCATTATTCCATCGACATAAATCCACCAGAACATCAAAGTCATTTGAAAAGTTTGCATTCTTCTGGAGATATTCCAAGAAGAAATCATCATCCGTTTTTAATCTGTTGATATACGCAAGGCTTTCATCGCACACATCCGGCATAATCTGTTCATCCAAAGAATTAACCATCTGGTAAGACATCTTCTGGACATCTCCAAGCTTTGATCTATGCGCTGTCTTCACGACACCGAATAAACTGCCGTTTTCTTCTACCTTTTCGCACCAATAATCGTATGAAATCCCGAATTTACGCCACTTACAGGCATTATCCGTGGTAATAAGCTGTATGTCTTTGACATAATGCTCGAACCCAAACATGTCTGTGACCGTTGCGGTTTCATATTGATCTCCGAAATAATCTTGGTAAAACCCTTGTATATCAGCACAAAACGCTGCCATTTTTGTAAAATGTTGCCGAAGCAACACATAACCTCGACCCCAAAACGGGAAAACAGAGAAGTCTATTAGCGCCTGTCCATCAAAAAGTGTACTTTTTAACTTGTAATCGTCATACGGGACTGCCATACACTGTTTGTTCGCATCTGTTTCAATCGAGATGATGTTTGTCTTACATATGGTGTCTATGTCCTTCAAAATCAGCACATTCCGAGGGTTTATATGTACTCGCCCAACAATTGCACTGGATATGAGAGGAGCATAAGCTGAAATCTCTACCAGTTTTGCATTATGCTTCGGCAGCTTAATTCCCATATATAAGAAATCATGAGCCTTCTTATATAAAGAGTCCCGGATAAACATACATGAACCTTTTTTGGCCTTGCCTGTGCTACGGTACAACATCTTGTAATGGATGATTTCTCGGCGTTTCACCTGTCCTTTCTTCTTATATGTAAGATATTCAACGCTTACGCCGTCATTGTAGAAGAGAGTACGGATCTCTTCCTTGGATTTCTTGTCATAATCATCTTCATGCTTCAGCGCAAAGTTATATAACTCTACGATTTTCTTCTTCTTTTTCTCTTGTCTGGCGATTTGTAGTTTTGAACCACTGCTTTTTGCCAGTTTATAATCCAGTCTGGCCTTCCTTGCTATCTTCTGGATATGCTTTATTTCTTCTTCAAAAGATCGGGTTCCATAATTAAATTCCAGACAGATAATATCCTTTGTCGATTCTCCGTCCCAAGATTTCATACCATTTGCTGTGATATAGTCCTTGAACAGCGAATTTGTGAACATTGCATCCTTGTATTCATAATGATCTCGAAGCCCATGATTGTATTCAAACAAAGTAGAGGCTTCTATATTTTTGATCTTTAGTCCATATTCGCTTATAAAAACCACTCCTTTCAAAATAGGAAGTCACATTCCTCTGGTAGCTTCCTTGATCTGAGCCTCAAACTCATCATATCTATTAGAAATACGCCGGATTGCCTCTGACACACTGATGTCTTCTTTGTCTACTGTTTTGTCTATCACGGTTTCTCGACAAGTAATCTGTCCGAATTGCTTCAAAGCACCTTCGAGCGTATTGAAATAACCATAGGAGATCCATACATATACCGGATTTCCATTTTCATCCTTGAGGAATTCGCCGCTTTCTCTATCCTTCTTCTTGGATCCACGCTTTACCAATATGTAGTTGTAAGCATCGGTGTCGATTCCCCATTCGTCATTGAGCTTTATCATTCGAACTTCCTTCCGCAAACATCTTTACTGTTGGCATAACTGAATTTACAAGTGTTGTAACTGCACTCAGAAAATCATTCATTGTTGAATTTACTGTCTGCCACTGATCTTCACTTAATCCATGATCTTTGCCAAGCAGATCAACAACTGCATGTGCATCTGGCATCGCTTCATCATAAAAAGTAATAACCTTGTTGCACAATTCATAAAATTTGTGACCGAGTTCTTTTTTCTTCATATATCCTCCTATCAATAAAGCGGGCCAAATTACAAATTCAACCCGCTGTGTGTTCATTTATCTTGCTTCACAGTTCTCTTGGCATCGTCTGTCAAATTTAAAATCGCTTGTAATCCGCTTCGCCATCTCTGAGATGGTGATCTCTTTATCAAAATCGTTCTCACCGACTACACCTCCGTACATTCTGTGAAACTCTTCTCTGGTTATCTCACCAACCATAATCGAGTCCTCAATAAACAAACACGCCTATTACTTTTCTCATTATGTAATTCTGGAGTTATGTAATTTTTTGTACGAAAAAACCGCCACCTGAGTGACGGTTAAGAATGGAGGTTGTATTATATGTAATAGGGGATCAACTTGTAACCAGAAAGGACTAATCATGGAATACTCACTCACATTCCACGATGTAGTTGAATTACTGACGCTTGCGTTTGTGGTTCTAACTTATCTGGACAATAGATATAGTAAATTACAAAATTACGTACGCTGTATATTTATACCCGCATGTGCATCTCAACATTTTGCATATAGCGGCTACAAGTTGATCTCTTGTATATTAATACTAAGTTTCTGTAGAATTATGTACGCAAATTTACAGAAGAGGTATATATTATAAAAGAATCTGGCTCCCAGACGTATCTTCCATGAAAGGAGATAGTGATGGAGCTATTCTTTGACTTCATTCAAACTTTGGTCGGCATCGCTACATCAGTAGTCACAGTTAAAATGTGCGAAGCCACAAAGGTGCACTAAATAGCAAGTGGAAGGAGGTTCCTTTAACTTTGTCTGGAAGCCAGATCTCTTATATATTAATTCTGGCAATAAAATTTTGATTGTACAGAAAAACAAAAGG
>ERZ1031719.560-NODE-560-length-13930-cov-6.579892_pt1 | contig 13930 bp, 11 predicted proteins | sample MGYA00516702_ERZ1031719 | MGnify/ENA primary metagenome ERZ1031719 (study PRJEB33719, sample SAMN04261227) | wastewater metagenome | biome: rural village; feature: human; material: feces | host: Homo sapiens | place: El Salvador | collected 2013-01-07 ...
CTACAGCGTAGTCCTTAAGCTTGTTGTAGAGCAATGTCACGAGCAGTATGATTAGCAGCGAAGGCAGAACAACGCCAAGTGTAGAACATACGGCTCCTGACAATTTCTTCAACTTATAGCCAACGAAGACGCTAAGGTTTATAGCCTGTACTCCTGGTGCTGTCTGTGCCATTACAAGTAGGTCGGCAAACTCCTCTTGTGTCAACCATTTGCGACGGTCAACCAATATGGTTTTTATGGTATGTGTCATTACATTGCCACCACCGAAGTTGGTAAGTCCTATCTTGAAGAAAGTGCGGAATAAATCAAAATTCATATAAAACCAATTCCATATATATAATAAGTCCCACTCCCAACAAGCAGTATATATATACCGCTCCCTCCCTTCAGAGGGAGGGTTGGGAGTGGGATCTTATTATTATCTATTACTTATTATTCTCAATCCACTTACGTGCATTTACGAAAGCCTCTATCCAAGGAGTTACGTCATCCTGATGATGCTCTGCAGGATACCAAGCGTTCTGCCATGGGAAGATGGCACGCTCCAAGTGAGGCATCATAGCCAAATGGCGACCATCTGCCGAGCAGATACCAGCTACATTGTAGTCAGAACCATTCGGGTTGCCAGGATATTCTGCATAGTTGTAGCGAGCCACAACATTATACTTGTCCTCTGACTCAGGCAATGAGAACTTGCCCTCGCCATGTGCCACCCAGATGCCAAGCTTGTCGCCACTAAGCGAAGAGAACATCACACTGTTGTTTTGCGGAATCTCCAAGCCAAGGAATGTGCTCTCAAACTTGTGCGAGTTGTTGTGCAACATGCGTGTGCGTTTCTCGTGCTCAGGATTGATAAGGTTGAGCTCAACCATAAGCTGGCAACCGTTGCAGATACCAAGTGATAGAGTATCCTTGCGAGCATAGAACTTGTCGAGAGCCTCCTTAGCCTTCGGGTTGAAGAGGAATGCGCCAGCCCAACCCTTAGCCGAACCAAGAACGTCCGAGTTAGAGAATCCACCACAGAACACAATCATGTTGACATCCTCAAGAGTCTCGCGACCAGTGATAAGGTCGGTCATCATAACGTCCTTAACATCGAAGCCAGCAAGATAGAGTGAGTAAGCCATCTCGCGCTCACCATTTGTACCCTTTTCACGGATGATGGCAGCCTTGATGCCTGATGCTGTGCGGCGGTCGGCAGAGATGCCGTAGCTCTCAAGAGAGCCCTTGAATGAGTCGTGGAACTTCATCTCCAATGGCTGTTTCTTGTAATTGTCGCGACGCTTAGCAGCACATCCGTTGAAGCTCTGGTCACGGTCGAGCAAGTAAGAAGTCTTATACCATGTATCGCGCATTGCGTCGATGTCGAAGGTATGAGTATACTCGTCCTTCTTGATAACGATGGTGCGCTCTGACGGAGTTGGATAACCAATCTTTGCGTAGCCTATACCGTTATCCTCCATATACTCCTTGAACTCATCCTTGTACTTATCCGAAACCTGAATAACAACACCCGGATTCTCAGCAAGCAACATCTTTATGATGTCGTTGCCTGCAAGATTATGGAGGTTGATGCTCATACCGCCTTCCTTGTTGGCGAAGCACATTTCAAGCAATGTAGTAATAAGACCACCTGCCGAGATGTCATGTCCTGCCATAATCCATCCCTTCTCTATCATGTCCTGAACTGCATTGAAACAGTCGGCAAAGTATTCTGGGTTCTTTACGGTAGGAACATCATCGCCCACGAAGCCAAGGCTCTGTGCGAAAGCGCTACCACCAAGACGCTGCTCGTCGAATGAGAAGTCAATATGATAGAGTGAAGAGTTCTTGTCGTTCACGAGAACTGGCGAAACAACCTTACGGATGTCTGAAACCTCGCCACCTGCGCTTACGATAACAGTTCCCGGAGATATAATCTTCTCGCCGTTAGGATACTGCTGGCTCAACGACAGAGAGTCCTTACCGGTAGGAACATTTACCTTCAATGCCAAGCAGAACTCGCTTAATGCCTTAACAGCACTATATAGACGAGCATCCTCGCCCTTCTGCGAGCGGCAAGGCCACATCCAGTTGGCCGAGAGCGAAAGGCTGTTCATGCCATCAGCCAAAGGAGCCCAAACGATGTTGGTAAGGGCCTCGGCTACAGAAAGTACAGATCCTGCCTCTGGTGAAGCCAAACCTGCCTGAGGAGCATGTCCAAGAGCAGTAGCGATACCCTTCTTGCCACGGTAGTCGAGAGCTACAACACCACAGTCGGAAAGTGGCAACTGTATCTCGCCTTGGCACTGCTGGCGTGCAATCTTACCAGTTACCGAGCGGTCAACCTTATTTGTCAACCAATCCTTACATGCCACAGCCTCAAGCTGCAATACACGACTTACATATTTGTCAAGAACGTCGTCCTTGCCATTCTCCGAAGTTTCCTCATGAGTATATTCAGCATCCTTGTAGTGACGCTCTACGGTCTCGTCGCGCATGATGGTCTTTGGTGAGTGACCGAACATCTGAGCAACGTCGAGATCGAAAGGCTTAACTCCGTCGCCCTGCTTGAATGAGAAGTGTGCATCGCCTGTTGTCTCGCCTACTACATACAGCGGAGCACGCTCGCGCTCTGCTATGCGGCGCACGTGGTCGATATGTTTCTCGTCGATGAGCAAGCCCATACGCTCCTGGCTCTCGTTGGCAATGATTTCCTTTGACGAAAGTGTCTTGTCGCCGATAGGCAACTTTGTCATATCTATCTCGCCACCACACTCCTCAACAAGCTCCGAGAGACAGTTGAGGTGACCTGCTGATCCATGGTCATGGATACTAACTACAGGGTTGACATCTTCCTCGCAAAGTGCGCGAACCAAGTTATATGCACGCTTCTGCATCTCTGGGTTGGCACGCTGAACAGCATTAAGCTCGATACCGTTTGAATAGCGACCAGTGTCTACTGATGATACAGAGCCACCGCCAAGACCGATACGATAGTTGTCGCCACCTACTACAACAACCTTGTTGCCCTTCTGTGGTTCCTTCTTGAGGCAGTCGCGCTTGGTGCCGTAGCCTACGCCACCTGCAAGCATGATAACCTTGTCATATGCATATTTCTCCTCGCCTTCCTGATGCTCGAATGTAAGTACCGAACCGGTGATAAGTGGCTGACCAAACTTGTTACCGAAGTCTGATGCACCATTAGAAGCCTTAATAAGAATCTGCTCAGGTGTCTGATACAACCATTTGCGCACGGGCATGATGTCCTCCCAATCGCGTGTCAGGTTGTCGTCGTCCTTTAGACGTGGATAAGCTGTCATGTATACAGCTGTACCTGCAATAGGCCATGAGCCAACACCACCACCCATACGGTCGCGAATTTCACCACCTGTACCGGTAGCAGCACCGTTGAAAGGCTCTACAGTAGTTGGGAAGTTGTGGGTCTCTGCCTTAAGAGAGATTACGCTCTCAATGTCCTTCACCTGGAAATAATCAGATGTTGACTGGTCCTTTGGTGCAAACTGCTCCACAACTGGACCCTGGGCAAAAGCCACATTATCCTTATAAGCAGAGAGAATCTTATTTGGGTTCTCCTTTGTGGTCTGCTTAATCATAGCAAACAGCGACGACTCCATCTCTTTGCCGTCGATGATGAATGTGCCGCCAAATATCTTGTGGCGACAATGCTCTGAGTTGATCTGTGCGAAACCGAAGATTTCTGAGTCGGTCAATGGACGACCAAGTTCCTTCTCTATCTTGTGGAGATACTCAATCTCCTCTGACGATAGAGCCAAACCTTCCTGCTCGTTGTACTCCTCGATGTTCTCTACACGCTTGATTGGTTCAGGTTGATGATTGACTGTAAAAACTGTCTGATCCAAACCTTCATACATGCGTTGAAGCATCGGGTCGTGGTCGGCATCCTTCGAGCTTACAGGGAAGTACTCCTCAATACGCGAAATGCCGTGGAGGCTCATATTCTGAGTTATCTCTACGGCATTCGTACTCCATGGAGTAATCATTTCGCGGCGTGGACCCACAAAGAATCCTTCGACAGTCTCACCCTCTATGAGAGTGGCACCGCCGTAAAGCCAACACAGTTCATTGATCTCGTCTTGAGAGAGCTGGTGATCCACTTCTGTGGCAATCACGCTCTTGCTTGGAGTCATGAAAAATAAAATCATACTGCTTGTATAGTGTTTTGGAAATTAATTTCTTATTTGTCTGCAAAGTTACTACTTTTTTTATATATAAATACGCTTTTGCGACAAAAGGATTAAATAATTTAGGGTTGAGCCTATTGCCATTATGCTTTAGGCAATGGCTCAAGTCCCATTTCTTTAGCTTTGGCTGTAAGCAGCTCCATAAGCGGCTCGTGTTCGTTGGCCACTCTATTGTCCAGTACAGCGTCCTTAAGATATTGTTTTAGCTGTCCTACCTCCCTACAAGGCTTCAGTCCAAACAGTTCCATTATCTCGTTGCCGTCTACTACGGGTTGCAGCAGACGTTTATAGTCGCGCTCCTTAAGGTCGGCAAGTTTCTCGCGCACCATGCGGAAGTTTTCTCTGAATTGCTTCTTCCTCACCTCGTTCTTCGATGTGATATCGGCCTCGCACAGAGTCATCAAGTCGTCGATATCATCGCCAGCATCGTTCATCAGTCGTCTTACAGCCGAGTCGGTCACTTCCTCGTCGGCTATTACTATTGGGCGCATGTGCAGGTCCACAAGTTTCTCCACATACTTCATCTTGGCATCCATAGGCAACTTCATGCGTCGGAATATCGACGGAATCATCTTTGCGCCAAGATAGTTGTGGTTATGGAATGTCCAACCAGCAGCCGGTTCCCATCGTTTCGACTTAGGCTTGCCTATATCGTGGAACAAAGCCGCCCAGCGCAACCATAGGTTGTCGCTGTTCTTTGCCACATTGTCCACCACCTCCAGCGTATGGTAGAAGTTGTTCTTATGTGCTCTTCCGTTGCGTGTCTCCACCACATCAAGGGCTGCAAGCTCAGGAATTATAAGTTGCAACAGTCCGCATCGCTGCAGTTCCACAAAACCTCTACTGGGCTGAGGTGTCTTCATTATCTTGTTTAGCTCATCGGCTATGCGCTCGCCACTTACAATCTTTATGCGCTCGGCATTACGTCCAAGGGCGTCGAATGTTTCCTCGTCGATAAAGAAGCGCAACTGTGCCGAGAACCTTACACATCTCATCATGCGCAATGGGTCGTCAGAGAATGTAATGTCAGGGTCGAGTGGTGTGCGTATAATACCGTCTTCAAGGTCGTAGATACCGTCAAAAGGGTCTACCAATTCGCCAAAACGGTCCTTGTTCAAACATACAGCCATGGCGTTTATAGTAAAGTCTCTACGGTTCTGATCGTCTTCCAGTGTGCCATCCTCAACAACTGGCTTGCGCGAGTTGCGGTCGTAACTCTCGCGACGTGCTCCTACAAACTCTACCTCCGTGTCATAATACTTCACCTGGGCTGTGCCGAAGTTGCGGTATACAGCCAAATGTGCACGCGGCTTGCCATTCTTTGGATTTACGCCAAGTTTCTTTTGCAGAGCCTTTGCCACATCAATGCCGCTGCCTACCACCACAACATCTATGTCGTTGGTGGGTCGTTCCAGGAATATATCGCGTACGTATCCGCCTACAAGATAACACTCTACATGCATCTCGTCGGCCACTTCGCCTATCTTATGAAAAATCTTCTTGTCGAGTATCTGTGCCAGTTCGGCATCACTATATAACTTCATGTCTTTATATTGCAATACTATAATCGAGCACAAAGGTACAAAAAAATACTGAATTTTTAGTGCAAAACCATAGCATCTATATCAACTAATAGTATCATTTATATCAACAATCGCCATCGTTTATATCTACAACCGCCATCGTTTATATCAACAGCCGCCATCATTCTATCCTTTTTTCCAGGTCTGCCACAATTCTCTTATACTGTTCCGAAGCCGTAAACCCAATATTGCGTCTCATCATAAGCTGCACATCAGCAACGCTCGACGAGTAGCACGACATCTCGTTGTTGTACTGTGTGGAGTGAACACTCTGGCGCGAGATTTCGCGCTCACGCTCACGCATAAGCTGGTTACACACCTTCTTTAACAGTGGCAAAACAATCTTGTCGAACAGGAAATGGCCCTGAATATACATGTATGTCTGCGCCGGAACCACACCCAGCTGCTTCAGCTCTTCCTTTATCTTGAGATAACTCTCCTTGGCATCCGGATGCTGACGCTGCAAGATGTTGATGCGGTGGCCTACTCTACGGCGCAATGTGGCAAGCTGTTCGGCTGCCGTATCGGGCGATATATTGCCCATCTCTATGGCACGAAGAAAGTCGGTTATCGAAAACTTCTGCGTAGACGATGTGCGATACGACCATATATTCCATACAAACAGCGGGAATATAGCTGTAGAGAACTCGCTCAGAAATGTCTCGAAGTTAAATTTTGAGCTGTCGTTCAGCGTTACAGCCACACATATATCATGCAGCGATGGGGCATAACATTGCATATTCTCTATGGCATAGGCATAAGTATGGAATATGTATGGACTCTCCAATATGGTTTTCGATGTAGGTGTAGCGCCCTGTTGCAGATAGTCGTAGTCGGCATCCACACACGCTATCATGTCCTTGCCAATGGCGCCACCCGATATCAGACTCATTATAGCCGCCTTCTTGCCGCGTTCAAGATGCTCCAACCTTGATGGCAACATCACCTCAAAGTAGCGCTCATCATTCTCAAAACGGTTCAATATTGCACGCCAAAAGAACACGTCATCATAGCTCTCCACATATGCCACGATGCGTCGGCGCGCCTTCTGCGAGTTAAGGCGGTTGGCGGCTTCTATATATTGCGACGTTATGCTGTCGCGGAGTCGTTTAGCCATAATCCTTAGATTTGGTCAGTAATATCGCTCACTTCTGTCACTCTGTCGGCCCATCCGTTCATTATCACGGCTGGCGAGTGTGTGGTCAATATTATCTGCACGTTGGGGTTAAGTGTCAGAATAAGGTCTATCAGCCTCTGCTGCCAGTCCACATGCAGGCTCACCTCGGGCTCGTCCATAAAGAGCACGTATGGTTGCTGGTCCTCCACAAGCACCGTAAGCATTATCACAAGCATCTGCTTCTCGCCGCTCGACAACTGATAAGGCGTTAGCGTCTCGCCTATTTGCGAGAACCTTATCTCGTTCTCAGTACGTACAATGTGCTTTCCTGTCTCTGCAAACAAGTCGTCTATAAGGTCCTGGAACGTCTTCTTCGGCTCTGATATCTTCTGTGCCTTTAGTGCCGTGTCGGCGTCTCCGCTTTGCAGACAGGCTATAATACGGTTGCCAATGTTCACCTGATAGTCAAGATACTTGCGCTGAAGAAAGAACAGTTGCAGGTCAAGCTCGGTTGTCAGGTCGCTCAAGGCTGTGTTCAACTTGCCCACAGCGTCAAGATTCAGTATAGGTCTGTCAAAAGAGCGTATCACATCATATCTTATCCATTTGGCATCCTCGGGCTCTACTATAAGGTGCACACCTTTTAGCATGTGGCTTGGAAATTCGCCACCCGACGCAAGTCCCTTTACCACCTTGTTCAGTATGGTACTCTTGCCCACACCGTTTATACCACTTAGTATGTTCACCTGACGGTCCAAGTTCCACACCACATGGCGACGTCCGCTCCAAAGCGACTCAATCTCTATCTGTTTGATATATTCGGCATATTTCATAATGTGCAGTTGTTTTAGATTTCTACAAATTTATAAATTAATTTGATAAAGAGTATAATGGATTCCAATATTTTTTATACCTTTGTAGTTAATTAGACTATTTTTAGCGTAAAATGTAATCTACGATTATCAGAATCGTATAAAATACGAGCCCAAACGATAATAAGTCTTAAATTTAGCCGTTATTTTTGTTAGTATATACAGAAAGTTGTATCTTTGGCATAAATATCATTAATCTGTGTGCGAATGATATAAAAACTGAATATAAATAACAAAACTTTAGTATGTTGGGATAATAAACAATACGATAAAAACCTTTTAAAGGTAAACAAAATAAGAAGATATGAATTTTTAATCGTATTTTTGCAAGAGATATGGAGCTATCCAAATATCTTTGCATAATCAACACTAATATTAAAAACAAAGAACAAAGAATTACTACAATATGGATTTGTATAAATTTGAATACAAGAGAATGAAACCAAGTGAGCAACTTCCTCTACATCGTCAAGATTCTTGGGAGCTCACATATGTTGTTTTTGGACGTGGCAAATGTGTACTCGGCGATTCGGAGAAAGACTTCGCCGCAGGTAGCCTTGCATTTGTCCCTCCACACATTCCACATTGCTGGAAGTTCGACGAAGACTGTGTGGACGAGGATGGATTGATAGGTCACTATACGCTCACATTCAAGACAGAGTTCATAGACCGTTGCGTAAGCGCCTTCCCCGAGCTTACCGACCGACTGGAGCGCGTCAAATCAATATCGTCGGTACTATCGTTCGACGAGAACACAACAAAGGTCTTGGCCGACTTCATGTCTAGAATGACAAAAGAGGAAGAAAGCGAGCTCTTGCCATACTTCTTCCGTCTGTTGCTGCTATTGTCTAAGCGCGAGCAGCAGGCCACGGTGGTAGGAAGATTCTCCGAGAACGACCGCACATCCGAGCGTATTAAGCGTATCAAGGACTTTACACAGTCGCACTACGCACGCACCATAACCATCGACATGATAGCCGAGTATGTAGGCATGAACCGCTCTTCATTCTGCACCTTCTTCAAGAAGGCTACTGGACAGACCTACATCACCTACCTCAACAAGTTGCGTGTAGACCGCGCCTGCTACCTGCTGCGCCAGGGTTCATTCAATGTTACAGAAGTATGCTATATGGTAGGCTTCAACGACGTGCCCTACTTCAACCGCTGCTTTAAGAACAATCGTGGCATGTCGCCAAAGGAATATGCCGAAGGTGTCCTCACTAAGCGCCAGATGGTAACCGACCGCCAGTTTGTCAACAAATAAGCTCACCCCACATCTTATCAAATAATTATTCCAATCGGTCAAGCAAAGAGCCACACCCATACCGGCCTTTGCTTGACCGATTGTTTTTTTACAGACATCCCGAAAATACAGCAAGCAACAAGTGTTGGTCTAAGCCCAACCCAAACCTCATGTTCTCGTTTACTTAGGCCTTTATCATCTCTCATGTCCTCCCATTCCCATGTCTTTAAAAACCCATGTTCTCCCGTTCTCATATCTTAACCAAAAAACATGTCCTCATGTTCTCATGTCTTAACAAAAACCATGTTCTTATGTTCCCATGTCTTAACCCCAAAACATGTCCTCATGTCTTAAAAAAAAACATGTTCTTATGTTCTCATGTCTTAAAAAAAACATGTCCCACCGTTCTCTTGTCTTAAAAAAAACTTGCAAAACGACAATAAGAATTGTATCTTTGCATAATAAATCTCCGTTCCGTGACACCGAATGGCCGTTCCGTGTCACCGAATGGCCGTTCCGCGTCACCGAATGGCCGTTCCGCGTCACCGAATGGCCGTTCCGCGTCACCGAACAGACATTTAAATACAGTTACAAAGAGAAATAAACCTAATAAAAAGCAAAAATATGCCAAAGTACAAGCTACAAGAAATGTCAAGCCTCAACGGTATTGGCAAAAACAGAGTGTTTCCAAAGATTGTAACCAACCGCCAGTTGGACACAAAGGAGTTTGTCAAGAATTTACACTCCTACAACCATACAATTTCTGAAAGCATAATAGAAGCCGTGCTCACCGACATGGGCGACTGCCTTGTCAGGTTATTGTCCCAAGGCTACACCGTTAAGCTCGACGACATAGGCACCTTCTCGCTATCGCTCGAATTCGACGACAAAAAGCCTGTGGAGATGACCGACAATGACGACAAAATGCTCTATCGCAATGTTACGGTGAAGGACGTCAACTATAAGTCGTCGCCCCAACTTATCAAACATCTTAAAAGCAAAACGGTTCTGGAGCGCGACATGGGAGGCGTGAGTCGTCTGTACAAGAACAAATACACGCCAAAAGAGCGCATCAAGCGTGCCACCAACTGGATTGACAAGCACGGAGTTATTACCCTGCAAGAATATGCAACCCTTAACAACCTTAGCCGCACATCCGCCTCTGGCGAACTGAAAAAGCTGTCTGAAGGCGACGAGGCTCCTTTCGAATCAAAAGGAAAAGGTAGCCACAAGGTTTGGGTAAAAGCGGGCTGGCAGCAATAAGGCATAGTACTCAATTCTTCACGCTTAGGCTGTAATGGCAAGCAGGAATAGAATATAGCTACTTTTGTAAGTAAAACACATATTCAAATATAGCAAATAGAGATATGACGAAGAAAGAATCTCTTCAACTGTTTGAAGAAAAGAAAGTGCGAACCGTATGGGACGACAAGGAGGAAAAATGGTATTTCTCCATCGTGGATGTATGCGGTGTGCTGACGGAACAACCAGATACTGAGCATGCGCGAAACTACTGGAAAGTATTGAAACACAGGCTTGTAAAAGAAGGCAAATTGCGCATGACAGACGTTGCTGATACTGAGCAGCTTTTCCGCATTATCCAGTCGATTCCTTCATCAAAGGCAGAGCCTTTCAAGGTTTGGATGGCACATGTGGCAAGCACTCGTTTGGAACAGATGCAGGATCCTGAAAAGAGCATAGATCAGGCCATTGTTGACTACAAGCGTTTGGGATATTCCGATGCTTGGATAAACAGCGTATTAAGTCTATAGAAATCAGGAAAGAACTCACAGATGAATGGGCACGCACGGGGGTGCAGCAAGGTCTGCAATATGCTTCTCTTACCGACATCATTACCCGAGAGTGGAGCGGAATGACAACCAAACAGTACAAGAGTTTTAAAGGTCTGAAGAAGGAGAGCCTGCGCGACAACATGACCAACATGGAGATAGCCCTCAATATGCTTGCCGAGGCATCTGCTACGGAGCTGTCCAAACAGCGCAAGCCTAATGGATTCCATCAGCAGAAGCAAGTGGCTAAGGATGGTGGCAGCGTAGCGAAAGCCGCACGTACGCAGTTGGAGTCAAAGTTAGGGCACGGAGTGATTTCATCAGCAAAAGCCAGTGATTATCTGCCTAATTTAGAAGATAACGATAAATAAGCATATTCTTGCTGACAAAATAGACTTTCTGTCGGTAGCGAGAAAACTTTAAAAGTGAGGAATGAAAATAATATGGCAAAAAAGAAGTATATAATAGTAGACCTTTTCTGTGGTTGCGGAGGAATGACGTTAGATTAGATTTGTCTGATGTTAAATAGTCTGTTGAAGAAATTTCAAAATATTCTCCTGATATATTTGTAAAATAAGCTTATATAGCTGATGCCCTTGAATATGCAAATAAGCATTGCTTTCGTCAATATTCTCATGCCTCAAAGACTCTAGTTGCTTAAGTTCACTAATAGCCTTATCAAACAGTTCACCCACCCTTTCTATGTACCCTTGTCCATTATTACTCAATTCTTCACGCTTAGGCTGTAATGGCAAGCAGGAATTGAAGTTACTATAATATAACGCTTGTTGATAGATTCTATTCATATCCTTTACTTAACCGGGGTTGTCACATCTTCCATGTAGATAATCTTATCACCCCATCCGTCTCCGAAGCAACACATACGCCTCATACCTGTCCAACAGGAAAACACGGAGGAGAATCAGCAGAATCTGCTTTTCGCCAGAAGACAAAGCACTGATAGGAATTATCTCTTCCCTAGAAACAACATACATCTTGTTTGCTGTGCTCCTCTTGCTAGGACGAGCACATATATTAATGTTTGTGTGCAAAGTTAATAAATTTTCCTGCCAAAAACAAGCTTTCTGCCGAGAGATGTCACTCATTTTGTTTTGTATAGCGGAGATTAATTGTAGCGAGGTAGTTGAGGATATAAACAAAGCATGTTAATAGAAACCCATCCGTGCAGCTTAGGTATATCTGCGCAGAGGAGTATTATTATGTTGTAATACTCTTTAGAAAGAGCCTTATCGGATTATCTATATTTGTAATATCAAATGCATAGACTGAGTGAAGTTCAACCTTGCCCTATGCCGACATATGCCAATCAAAAGGGGAAAAATAGTACACATTTTTTTGCACATAAAGCAACTATCTGTTCATATTTATGGAAATGCAAGTGTCATATATTTGACACTTGCATTTCTATAGTAATCAATCTGCTATTTTTACAATACGGCCTCCCTTATCCCCATACTTTCTCCGAGATACGCTTTACAAGTTGTAGTTTTGCCCATTGCTGCTCAACAGTAAGCTTATTACCAATTGCACAAGAGGCGAAACCACATTGTGGCGAGAGTGAAAGGCGCTCCAATGGTATGTATTTGGCAGCCTCGTGGATGCGAGCTATAACTTCGTCTTCGTCTTCAAGCTCAGGGCGCTTTGTGGTTATCAGTCCGAGTACCACATGCTTGTCAGGACTAACCTTTGCTAAAGGCTCAAAGCCGCCAGAGCGCTCATCGTCGTATTCAAGATATAGCACATCTACATTCTCGCGAGCAAAAGCCCAATCGGCTACAGAGTCGTAGGCACCACTATTAAACCATGTGGAATGATAGTTACCACGGCAAATGTGTGTTGCCACTACCAAATCTGCAGGACGACCTTCTATAGCGAGGTTGTTGACTGTTAGTAGCTGTTCTTTTACATCATCGAGGTTGCTACCTAATTCCTTATATCGCTGTGATGAAATAGAATTTGAACTACCTAAAATTGCTCCCCACGAGCAATCATCAAGCTGGAGATATCTACCTCCTACGGCATAGAACTGACGAATGAAATCCTGGTATACAGCAGCAATATCGTTTATAAGGTCATTGATATTAGGATATATGGCTCTTGTGCCAAGGAAGTTCTTGGGTAGATTGAGCTGTTGGAATAGCTGTGCTGGCGCAGGAATGGTGAGTTTTGCGATATGCTTATCGTCTTCATATTTCTTTAGCTTCTTGTAAGCTTCGATGAAAGGATGAGGCTGTGCAGTAAGTTTGCCTGTGAGATAAACTTTGTCAAGACGAGCAGTCTCGCCATTGAAGGCTATATCGCCACCAGGCTCATGGGTAACACCACCAAAGCCCCAGAAGAAATCAAGGTGCCAGAATGTGCGATTAAATTCTCCATCTGTGATGAGGGTATAGCCTAATTCCTTCTGCTTCTCTACCAGTTGTGCTACATATTCGTCGCGATTGCTATCGTTGAGATCTGCGGGACGAAGGAAACTGCCTACGAAATCAGCTCGCTGTGGAACCTGAATGCCATTAATAGTCTTTGTCATAATTGTTGTTTGTTTTATTGTTATCATTTTTTCGTTTGCAAAGGTATGATAGTTGCGTGCTTCGGCAAAGAATATTTGGTGAGTTAAGGAAAATATGCTACTTTTGTGCTCGAAAACTTTATAATAACAGAATATTATTCGGCAATAAATGAAATTCTCGGAACTTGATAGTATAGATCGCAAGATATTGCACATCCTTCAAGAGAATAGTACGCTTACAGTAAAAGAACTTGCAATGAGGGTTAATCTCTCAACCTCGCCCACCTTCGACCGCCAAAAGCGATTGGAGCGTGAGGGCTTTATCAAAGGCTATCATGCCATACTCGATGCTAAGAAGACGGACAATGGTATGACGGTATTGTGTAATATGCGCCTTAAGCGCCATTCGCAAATGCTGATGGATGACTTTATGGAGGCGATACAAGATATAGAAGAAATCACCGAATGCTATAATACGAGTGGTGAATATGACTTCACGCTGAAAATACAAACTCGCGATATGGAGTCATACCAAGAGTTTATGCGCACCAAGCTTGGCAATATCGATAGCGTAGGCTATTTCCATAGTG
>ERZ1031719.566-NODE-566-length-13825-cov-8.420407_pt1 | contig 13825 bp, 14 predicted proteins | sample MGYA00516702_ERZ1031719 | MGnify/ENA primary metagenome ERZ1031719 (study PRJEB33719, sample SAMN04261227) | wastewater metagenome | biome: rural village; feature: human; material: feces | host: Homo sapiens | place: El Salvador | collected 2013-01-07 ...
TACGCTTTTTCCTCGAAACCACCAAGAAAATCACAAGAAATCTGCAAGTTATCAGCAAATAACCACGAAATCAACATAATCCACAAAACATGGGACTTTGCAAATTATCATCAAGCATGTCCTCTTTGCATTCACATTCAAAAATTTCTAATCATTTTTATACTTTTTGAAATAAGCCCATGTTTCTTTTGGCAACCATCCTTGAACATTATCCGCATTCATTTCTGCCAAGACAAAACGCTTCCTTTGAAATTTTTCCATAAGATATTTAGCTATCTCATTAGCCGTATTATCAGATACCAGATAATACGCATTAGGAAGATCATAACGCCAATGTGTAATTAAATCACATTCAGATAACACATTTGTTATATCATCTCGTTCTCCCCAAGCGCTAGAATATATCAATATATATATCATAGTAAAAATCAATTTTCAATTTTAAATATTGAGTTTCTGCAAGAAATCAGTTCGTTGAGTAACTTTTCCTTCAAAGAATCAGGAGCGCCTTTAATTCTATCAATAACATCTTGATAAATATCCTTAGTTTGCGAATCCATCTTAATCCTATTAAACTCAGGATAATCTATAGCAATAAGTTTCAAAGAGTAGAAAACTGTATTCATAAAATCCAAGTCTACATTATTGTAAGTTTGAATCACTAACAAAGCCTGTCTAAAAACTTCAGAAATTGACAATTCTGTAGCCAATGATGTATCTTCATTTTGTCCCTCATCATTAGATACTGTTTTTTCAAATTCCTTAATATATTTTTCTGCACCAATTAGCTTCAATTTCTGAATGAACAATTTCTGTATATTTTTGTTCAATTTAGACAGAGATTGTATATAGTCGTATTTACACATAATTATTATTCCTCATTTTTAGAAGACGAATCACTATCTGATTGGAACTGGCTAGCCTCTTTCAATGCCTTTAATAAGCTATCAATCATTGTTTGATTATTCTTTTGGGCATTAGCCATTTCATCTACGTACTTTTGGTACATTACTGTAAATTCATCTTTTTTGTTAGCCATAAATTCCTTGGAGCTTTTTTCTACTTTACGTAAAGTCTCCTCGGCTTGAGATTGCAAAGTTTGAGATTCAGCATCAGCTTTTTTACTAATCTTATTGATAGCCTCATCTAGTTTTTTATTTAATTCAGATATTCTTGATTCAGCCTTATTGGCATTATCATTGACCTTCTCTAAATCAGCCTTACCTTGCTTCAACATCTCGTCAGTCTTAAACATGGAATAGATAGAAAATACAAGAAACACTATCATTAAAATTCCTGCCCACAATGATAGAATAACATATCCTAGCGATATTCTGTCTTCTTCCATCTGCAGCAACCCACTGATTTTACTTTCATGACTCTGTATTAGCGCCACTATCTTTTGTTGCTTTATATCAGACGAATCCTTCTGCATTGCAGCTAACTGCCGACTTACTTCTTTACAATCTAGTCTACTATTAGTAACGATGGCCTCCCTACTTTTATTGTATTCACATCCAATTATTACAAAAGTAACCAATACTAAAGCGAACGCAATAAAGATAGTCCAAATAAAAGTTTTCCTATAGAAATGAACCTTATATTTATTCAAATAAAAGGAGCAATCTTTCTCTATGCATTGTTTATTATCATTCATATATCATTATTCAAATAAGATTTAACTTAGTTTTTCATCAAACAAATCCAGTTGGCGAGCATCAGCCTCTTGTTTCCTATAACGCTTCGTAAAACGTTGAAAGTGCTCGTTATCATTAACCTCATCTACTTTTATTACGGCATATGTTGGTTCACCTATGATTTCCTGAAAATTATCATTAAGAACTTTTGTCTTTTCAACTAAATCACACTTTAATGTTGTTGTTGAACCGAACTTGAAATCATTATGATACACTTGCTGAAGAAAAGATTTATCCTCAACAGCAAATTCTATAACCTTACCATTAAATATTCCTTTCCACTTCTTCCCATGCCCAGAGATCAATACAGGAGAACATACCCCCAATGTAGTGCCCATATATACCTGTTTTGCTTCTCTTTCCTCTACTATATGAGTTTTAAAATCAACCGATTCGATAGAAGCATTAGCAAACTGAACATCTTCATGCTTTCCTTTAACAGCTACACTTTTTACTTCGTTCTGCTCAGCTAACTTATTGTAATAAGAACTAATGAGCTTTTTTAAAGTAGGATCTTTTCCTATAAGAGCCAAAGCTTCTTCTTTTGTTAAATCAGCTTTTTTTATCTTATCTAGTATCTCCAGTCTTTTATTCGTATCCTCAAGTTTAGACCTTTTTTTGGTAAAGAAATAGGTTAAAAAAGCTGTTAAAAGCGCAATAAACGCTTTACTTTCAGAAAGGTTTTCTAGTGTTACAATTATTGTTTCTATCAAACTTCCTTCTGCACGCTTTTCTATACCAACTTCAATTTTAGCTTCTCCAACATATTTTTGAAGTTCCTCTATAGCCTTTAGTAACTGTAATTCACAAAAGTTAAAGGATCTAGCATCCATGACATGAATACTATCATCATAAAACTCATAATGGAATTCCAATGAAAATTGAATGTTCTTCTCCATATTATTTTCCATAAATTAAAGTTGAAAGATTTTATGTATAACACCTAGCGTGGTTAAACATCAGATGAAAGATACACATTGATATTATTCCCCCAGGTATCCCCAGGCGGTCCCATCCCGCAAAATATGGCGAAGACTTTTGATGGTCCGCCAACCTTAGAGCGAAGCGGTTCCGAGCACCGAGTAGGGCGGTTTCCTCCCTCGCTCCTGAGGAGAGAGGGTCGGGGTGAGAGGTGGAGCCCTCTTTAAGGGTAAAGAGGGACGGGGTGATTTTCGAAAGAAATCACCTCAATATTATTAGAAAAACACCTTTCTTCTAGTATTCAAAAGGACTTTCAAAGTCCTTCAGCACCTCATGTTTCGTATTCTTCTCCGAAAGATTAGCATGTTCCGTAGGAATGCGCCAATCAATCCCGAGTGATTCATCCAATATCGAGATACCTCCATCAGCCTCAGGGTGAGAGAATTTATCTCACTTATATTGGAATACCGCAGTTTTTGATATCTATTATTTCTTATTCTTCATCCTCCAAAAGAAGTGCCATACCCTAAAGAATGGCTCACTCAAAGCTTCAGCAGGAAAAAACTTCACTAGCCTTATATCCCGATACACCCTTTGGAGATTATGCCCGAGCTTTGATCTCCCAAACCGATTCCGGGCATCATGCCTTCCGAAATTCCCGGCTTCCAGCACTTCATTCAGCACAAACTTACCATACTTCTCATTCGGAGGAACAATAAGGCGATAGGCAGGCATACCGAACACCTCCTGCATGATATACATGATACCCTCGGCAAACTTCCACAATCCCAACTCCTTCAATTCCTCCAGCACCCTATCAATAGCAGTAGAAGAAGAGCGAGCAGCAGTTGCAGAAGAGTCAGTAGAAGCAGTTGCAGAAGTCATATCCCCAATAGCATCCCGGCGGTCCCATCCCGCACTATCTGGCGAGACCTTTGATGGTCCGCCATCCTTAGAGCGTAGCGGTTCCGAGCACCGAGAAGGTGCGGTTACATCCCCGCTTCCTGAGGAAGAGGGGCTTGGGGAGAAAGTGGAACTCCCTTTGGAAAGGGAGACGGAGGGATTCGAAAAATTTTGATAGACTTTATAAAAGTCGCAAAGAACATAGTAGTAATCAAGAAGCTGTCTTAACCCAATCCCCTCATTCATCAGATGCGAGAAGATATGAGTCAACTGGAAGATGAGATTGAATTCCACCGTCGGAATTGCAATCTCCCCTTGCTCCCCCAACATCACCCGATGCGAGAACTGCTCCTCCTTCACCCTCTCATAATATTTCTGAAGCTTTCTGTTATGCCAGAAGCACAGCAGGAAGCTAGGGCGATAATGCACTTCCACCTCCACACCCTTATACGATGGGAACTCAATGTGGTGATAGCACGCCTTTTCATGAGGCGAGATAGAGCGGACAAAGGAGATAACCCGTTTATCTCCACCTTCCACCCAGATATCAATATCGCCAGGAGTCCGGGAATAAGGATTCGGATACATCAATGCATTCCCCTGTCCTTTCAGGATGCAGGTTCTGAATCCCTTCTTCCGGAACCACTCAGAAACCTGGATGGCAGCATCGTTCAACCGAACATTTGCTTTCTCCAACATCTGGCTTTCCGCCATCCATTGGAGCAGCAACTCCTTCTTCATCCCTACATGTTCAGCAGGCAACTTCTTGATACCATCAAAGAGAACCCCCATCAGGCATTGCTTCTTGGCGATACGATATATCTCCTGCCAATCCGCTTCCTTCAAGGTATCAGGTATCTCCTTGGCAGAACCAATGCAGAATCGCAAGAAATCAAAGAAAATCTTTTGTTGTTTCAACATAAAGTTGTACTTTTGCACGCATGAAACAAGCCATACGCATTATATTATCCTACATAGCAGCTATCATCCTCCTTCCGATAGCCTTACTATGTAAGTTCTTCCGAAGGAAGTAATCCTACTTTTTTCGGAAAGGATCCTTATATATTCCCAAGAGCTGCTTACCGAAGTAATAGAAGAACTGCATATCATCCACGAAGTAACGCTTGAAAAGACGCTTTGGTTCCATACAGAAACGATAAAACCATTCCAATGCAAGTTTTTGGAAAATCTTAGGAGCTCGCTTGATATTTTCTGCTTCAAAGTCTATAGTTGCACCCAAAGCCATAAATACATCAATGTTAGGCAACTGATCCTTATACTTATAAATCCATTTAGTTTGTTTTGGATTGCCCAAACCAACTAAAACCACATTAGCAGACGATTTTCTAAGCATATCCACTATATGCTGGCATTCCTTCTCATCCTTCTCAAAACCAAATGGAGGAGAATAAGTTCCAACAATAATGTCTCGGCCTATACGTTTATTAATTTTTTCTTTAGCTATATCGGCAACACCTTCCTTAGCGCCAAGTAAGAAAACCTTAATATTTTCATCTTTTGCATGATAATCACAATACATTGGGAAAAAGCTAGATCCAGGAATAGCCTCTTTCAATGGTTTGCCTGTAACAGAAGACATTAACTTAACCACCTTACTGTCACAAATAGAGAACTCTGCTTGAGAAGCATATTCATGAAACACTTTATCATGCTGATGCTTCATAATATCGTCAATATTTGGAGTGACAAGAACTCCATGGGTTAAATTCTCCAGCAATTCTTGAGATGAGAGATTGTCAATTCTCACATTTAATAAATGAATAGATTCCATATATTATCTTTCTATTTATAGATAAGAGTTTGATTCAAAACTTCCATTAAAGCACCAGTTTCATTCTCCTCCACCTTGATGCTCTTCTTCACTCCAGCATTCTCGCCAGCTTCTACATCACGATGGCTATCACCAATCATATAGGATTCTGACAAATCTATATTGAAGTCTTTGGCTGCCTGCAACAAGAGACCAGGCTTTGGTTTGCGACAATCGCAATCTATTTTGTATTCTGGACGTTCTCCTTCGAATCCTTTGTCTGGATGATGAGGGCAGATATAAATACCATCAACATAAGCACCTTCTTTACCCAAGAGGGTTGCCATCTTCTTGTGTATCCCGTTGAGTTCTTCCCATGAGACCTCCCCTCTTGCTATCACAGGCTGGTTTGTGACAACAATTGCCAAATATCCACTTTGGTTAATCAGCTTGATAGCCTCTGCTACTCCTTCAATCAGTTCAAAGTCATCTATATTGCGAAGGAATCCCACATATTTATTGATTGTTCCATCACGGTCAAGGAATATGGCTTTCTGTTTGTTGGTAAGATTCTTTGCCTGAACAACACCATTTTTATAATCTGCCTCCACTTGATGAAAACGTTCTGGTGTACCCATGTCCTTTACATATTCAGGACTGTCATAACAGAACATCATGTTTGAGCCACACAAAGGTTTGAGTATCTGTCGGTCCAAGTCAACCTTTCCTTGTGGAAATCCTGACTCTTTGCTGATTTCAAGAGTTTTCAAACTAATATCCAAAACCTTGGGATCTATCACATGAAGCCCAGCATTCACACGATTGTCATACCACTGTGGACGTTCATCTTCCTTGGCAAGCCATTTCTCTACATGACCGTTTTTATCAGCAATGATCAATCCACTATCGTATGGATGCGAATTAGGATGGGTAAACAGAGTAACAAGACCTCCATGATTCTGATGGAATGCAACCATACGATTGAAATCAACATCGAATGCTGCATCCGCATTTAAGAGAAGGAAAGGTTCATCACCTATTTTTTCCCTCAGTCTAAACAAAGCACCAGCATTGCCAAGAGGAGACTCTTCTACAAAATAATCAATCTTTGCTCCAAACTGACTGCCATCTCCAAAATAGGCAATAATCTTGTCTGCCAGATAACCTATGGTCAAAATGATATCTTTAAAACCTTGCGCACAGAGAGATCTTATTTCTCTTTCAAGGATAGGCATACCAGCCACTGGTATCAGTGGTTTGGGTATGTCAGGAAAAAGTTCAGCGATACGGGTTCCTCTACCGCCCGCCATAAGTATTGTTTTCATACGAGTTTTATTTTGAACACGAAACTCTCGAATAACACGAATTGATATAAATCCGTGCGATTCGTGTGATTCGTGTGAGTTTATCAATTTCCAAAGAATTTTTCTTCCAGCATCAAGCACAAGCAATGATATACAGGAAGATGAAGTTCCTGAATCTTATATGTCTCAGTCTCTGGGACATGAATACAAACATCAGCAAATGTTTCCAATCTGTTTTCGTTCTGACCGGTCAGACCAATCACCTTCAAACCCTTAGATTTTGCAGCAACAGCTGCATAAAGTATATTCTTGCTATTACCAGAAGTTGAGATACCCAAGAAAACATCACCAGCTCTACCTAAGCCATTCACTTGCTGGGCGAAGATCAAAACTGGGACGGCATCATTCATAAATGCGGTAGTTAATGAAGGTTCTCCAACCAAAGAGATGGCAGGAAGCGAACCTTGCAGATGATCAGCCAACACTGTACCCATCTCAGCATCAATCTGCATCAATCGGTCAATCTGAGCAGCATAAATCTTACGCTTCAATTTGAACTCCTTCATCAGCTCGCCGACTATATGTTCAGAGTCTGATGCCGAACCGCCATTACCAGCTACCAGCAACTTGCGACCAGCTGAATAAGCTTCCTCCAGGATTTGGTAAGCCTTCAAAATATCATCCTTACAACTCTCCAACTGCGGATAACGCTGTACCAAAGTTTCAATATGTTTATCCATATATGAATCCTTCAATTAAACATTCAACATTTAACACTCAACATTCGAACATCGTCTGTTGGATAAATCTTCCATCCATGAGCACCACCATCAGAGAACTGGAATGGCATCACAAAGCCATTAAGTTTCTTCAATGCCTCTTCCACTTCCTTCTTACGGGTAGGTTCTACCACGAACATGATAAAACCGCCACCACCAGCACCAGATACTTTACCAGCCTTAGCACCAGCAGCCATCGCAACATCCATAGCCTCCTGAATGATAGGATTGGTGATGTTATTTGCCATCTTCTTCTTATTCTCCCAACCTTCACGGAGAATATCAGCAAATCCGTCAATATCACCCTTCAAGATAGCAAGTTTCATATCCTTGGCACTCTGCTTAATCTTGTGCATAGCTTCAACAGTATCATTATCACCATGAGAAGTATTCTTCTTTTGCTCCTCAATGATAGCAGCACTACTACGGCTCTTGCCTGTAAAGTAAAGAAGCATACTTGCCTCCAACTCATCGATAATCCATCGCTTAATCTTCAAAGGATTTACGATGACGATATCGTTCTGCAAGAACTCCATGTAATTAAAACCACCGAATGCAGCTGCATACTGATCCTGCTTACCACCAGACAATCCCAAATCCTTACGCTCTATCTCATAAGCAAGTCGGGAAATTTCATAATCACCCAATGGCAAACCAAGCCACTCTACAAATGCTTTCAGGATACAAACCACCATGGTAGATGATGTTCCCAAACCAGAACCCGCTGGAGCATCATTGTAAGTAGTAATCTTGAAAGATTTTGCACCTACGCAAAAATCCTTTACCACTCGATTATATACACCCTTGATGAGACTTGCCTCACCATCAATCTCCAGACATTCAGTCATCGGATAACTCTTATTGCAATGCGCATCAAACGCATTGATAGTTATCTGATTGTCATCAGTCTCTTCGATTGTACAATATGCATACAAATTAATTGTTGCATTCAATATCAAACCTCCGTATATATCGCTATATGGCGATACATCGGAACCACCTCCAGCCAAACCTAGACGGAGTGGTGCTTTACTTCTAATTATCATAGTTTCTTTTCTCTATTTTTTTACAACCCATTTCTCTGAAAAAAGAGATTTTATTCCATAAACAAAATCCATATGACTAAACCAATTCACAACAAACGTTGTAACAAGCCAATATAGGGTTCCAAGAATACCCTTCCAGAAGTCATTTGCCATTAGAACCCCAAGATAATAAACAACAAAAATACCAATAAGATAAAAGACGCCGTTTATTTGCATCTTAATAATTTTATTTTGTATATCTTTATTATGAAGTTCATTTTGTAACTTTATACTACCCACATATTCTCAACAGGACAGATTGGCTTCAATCTATCTACCGTCAATTGTATGAGGGAACGGCCGACTCCCATCACATCAATGAACTGCTTTGGATAATCGGGGATTGACATTGGCCAGAAGCGGCTTCCAACGCCGCCAGCCATAATTATGATTTGAATATCATTGTACATTTAATATTTTCTTTTTGATATAATTTAGAGCAAACTGATTATCAAAAGACAACATTGTTTCTTCCAATAAAAAAGCTACTACTATCTTCTGATAGTATTCTAGCAGGTATGCCACCTACAATACAATTATCTGGAATATTATTTATTACAACAGAATTTGCGGCAATAACCACATTGTTGCCAACATGCACATTACCTACCACCTTACTCCCAGGGAACATAACAACCCTATTTCCTAATATAGGACTACCCTTATGTTTTCCCTCAAATATGCAGCCTAGGGTACAGCCATGATGTATGGTCACATTCTTTCCAATTACAGAATTCTCATTAATGACTATAGTTCCATAATGGCAGAATTTTGCCCCCCCCATAACTCTAGTACCTATAGGCAATTCGATACCCAAGCGCTGCTCATTCATGCGATAAAACAGCGATAACGGTTTGATTATTATTCTAGCAAAAACATTAGTTTTACTTTGAAAATAAGAGCATACACGGAACCAAAAAGTGATAGAGAATGATTCACTAAAGAAAGCCCTTCCTATCTTCTTACAAATGCCAGATTTTCTTCCTTCAAGTTTCTCATATCGTTGATAGTCCTCGCTGATCAAACTCAGCAATTCACTTCTTTCCATATCTCAAGAGATCAATTATTCTTATATAGCCATAAGCCATCGAAGCCAATATATAATAAGGTATGAGCAAAACCGGCTTGTCCACCAGTTTGCGTTGTACCTTAGCCATCATGCCCAGATATTCGGCAGGATGGAGAAGTAACTCAACAGGATTGATACGAACATCCTTGATGCCTTTCACTTGAAAACTCTGGTTGCCGGCACAATTATCCACCATGTTCCTATCCAAATCATTTAAAAAACAGCAACGGATTCTGCTATTAAACAATGCTGACTTCAACATCAAGTTTGCCAACTGCGAAACTGAAATACTCCTATCAGCATACCAAGCTGCCAAGCCCTTGATATTGACGAGCATCATTTCCTGCAGACTTCTCGTATACCTCTCATAGATATACTTCTCTCGCTCATCATATTTTTCCTCAATTTCCACCATTCCATCAGTGATAGACTTATACTTCCTCACGCTACCATGAGGAGCCGACAGCAATTGCTCATACATACTGCGATTGGTGCAGAATATTCCGAAATAAGGAGACTTCGTATAATCATCATCCCTCATCTCAAAGAGTATTCCCTTGCGGTGGCAGCGATTCTCATGTTCCACCTTTTCTTTCCTGCAAGAACCTATATAGTACCCATAAGTATCTACATCTATCATTTCCGAGAGAGCCTGCTGAGAGTGATTGTACCAACCTTCATCCACCATAAAGAACTTGCCATCATGACTATGAGCCAACAGATATTCTTTTTGCAGTTCGTAGTCTCTTGCATCAGAGCCTTCCTTATGCTCAAAAGCATCCTTAGCAAAAAACACCACTTTGCGGGAATTCATGAAATAGAATGTCTTTACCTGGTGTTCAATGGGAGTCAGCAAAGCCTGATAGGCATCAAAAGTCTTCTTCATAAAATAGCCACCTCTGGCAAAGAAATTCAGTTCAATTTGCCCCCCCATAGTTGCCATTTCCATACTCAAACTTTTAGAAAAATAGCACAAAGGAGCTGCATATTCTGCAAAAGTAGAATGATGATACAGGTCATTAAATTTACTCTTCAGGGCATGCTTTGCAAAATCTCTTTTTGTAATTCTGCTATAGTTAGTCCATAACTTATGCCGGAGAGGAAAATACCAGATAGCATCCAATTCATGAGCTTTAGCCATTCTTACATCAGCATGCTTACTGTCTCCAATCATCACCACTTCACTCGCCTCAATATGATTCTCTTCCAGGATATACCGATAGAGGCTCCCCGAAGCTTTGGTATGATTACAGGATTCCGAGATATAGACTTTATCAAACAAATCCTGGCATTGGATATTAACCAAGAAGTCATCATAAGCAGAATCGGGCAAATAGAAGTCAGAAACTAGAAATACTTTCTTTCCCTTAGCCTTTTCCTTTCTCAACATCTTGATGATTTTCTGATTACCATACTGACAGCCTATCTCCACGCTGATGTCTATATTGAGGCTTGCTTCCACAAACGATTGTTTGTCCATAAGTAACTTGACCCGCTTTCCCAACAGGTCATAAAGCATTTCCATCGTCTGGCTATAAGGAGCTTCTTCATATTTCTCGCCCACTATATGATGCGCACGATGACGTAAATCAACAATTTCATCCAAAGGAATTTCTTCTAGTTCAGGAATCTTCACCAACATACACTTGGCCCATTGATGATAGATCTGAAAAGAATGAATATGTCTGAAGCATGTTGTGTCGAAGTAATCGACAAAGATGTATTTATATTTTTGATTGATTTTCATGTTCTAAAAACTAATTTGAGTCCACTCCTACCATAGATTGTATGTCTGATAGTCTAGATGTTTCAAACAACGAATTCTATATGCCAATAGCAATTGCATACAGCAAGATTGTTATAGAGGAGAAACAACCAGCAGGTACTCACTAAAGAAGAAAAGTAGCTTAATATAAAATCTCTCGCTTTCCCTACTGGCTGTAATCAATTATTTAAACAATAGCTTTATTCTATCCTCCATCACATGAAATGGAATCTGGAAACTATTGCTCACTTCTTTGTAGTTATTCTTAAACACAATTTCCCTTGCAGCCTCCACATTTCCTAATGGCAGAAATGTAGCATTACCATCAAAAGTCTCATGAAAGATTTCAATGTCACTTAAAATAATTCGCTTACATCCACATGCTACAGCTTCAAAAGGAGTTCTTCCAAAGCCTTCGTCTAGAGAAAGTAAAGCGAAAGCGTGAGCATAATGATACAGAGAAATCAAAGTTTCCTCTGTAACATATTCTGTAAATATCAGATAATCCTTCATTTGATCTATTAGGACTTTTAACTCCTCATCTTGCCCCCATCCTTTTCTTCCAACTAAAACCAGTCTCATTTTTTTTTCTTTTAGAACTGGAGCTATCACCCTGAGAAGATACTTAAAATTCTTTCGGGGTTCAATTGTAGAAACCGATATAAAGTAAGAATTTGGTTGCAAATTCCACTTATCAATAAGCTTAATATTTACTTTTTCTGAAGCCCCCTTAAAGCTGATAGCTATATTCTCACCCAAATTATATATAGGTGTATTTGTATATTCAGCAAACTGTCTCTTTTCAGATTCTGATATCGTAATAATACCATCTATCCATTTGAGCGACCATAATGCCTTGGGAGTAAGATAATATTTAGCCGCAAAATTCAAAGTTTTACGATACTTCAAGAACGCACAATCATGAAAAGTAGGATAAACCTTTCCTTTAAATCCCCACTTCAAGTCTACAGGAGGTGGAAATATAGGAAAAAGCACAACATCAGGAGCAATCTTTCTTATGCACTTAGATAGTCTAATATTCTCCAACAACAGACGATTACTTTCAGGTATGATTACCGAATTCGGATTATTATCCAGTTCGTTCTTCACATGGAATATTGGAATTATCTGATGATTACTAACCAATAAAGCCCGATATAGGTCTATGGCATACATCTCCACGCCTGTGCGTTTACGACCATAGAGAGGAGTTAAATCTATTACAATTATCATACACTATTATGACTTTAATCTGTACATTAATCCTTCAATTCTACCCTTGAGAAGACAAAAACTTCTTCTTGACAATAATAAATTACCTTTGAATAAATAGATAATAACACCACCTAAAGGACGAATTAAAGCTCGTAAAACTAAAGAAAAAGGATAATTATGCTTTTTCATTAAATATCCATAACCACGAGCATATTTATATGCTTTTTCTAATTCATCTTTAAAGAATGTCGTCTTCCCTAAGGGATGATGAATTTCTATTTCATGAAAGAATACAACATCAGGATGTTTTTTTATAAAATATATAAGATAATCAGTCTCTTCACCTGAAGCTAAACCATAAGGAGATCCAACGCCAATGTTTTCATCAAAACAGATAGACTCATCATAATGCAAAAATATACAAGGGGAGAAGGCGCTACAGTGATCAAATAAAGTTGCTTTCTTGTCATGATCAAGGTAATTTGCAAAAGGAATACCATCTTCATTAGTAGCCTTAATAAGAACCCCATCATGAGAGTTTAGTTTAATCAAAACTTTTGAAAGAGTATCTTTTGCATACCAGCAATCATCATCAGGAAATGCAACATATTCCCCTTTTACATACTTTAAACCAATGTTTCTTGCATGAGACAAGGAAGAAGGCTTATATTTGATGTATACAAAATCAATTTGAGGATTCAAATTTTTAAAAGCCTCCTTACAATCTCCTTGATCAACAAATATCAACTGAATTTTAGAGAAATCTATATTTACTTGAGCATTTAAGGATTCTACAAATCGTAGAAGCTCCTTTATTCTATTTTGAGATGTTTGTACTAACGATATCATTTGTATGAATATTTAAAGGGTAATGACTTACTGCTAAATGCAAAAGCACACAAAACAAAAAATAATAAAGTGCCATTGTTAGGTACAGACAAAGAATTATTGGTAGAACTTATCATAAGAAAGGCTACTAAGATATAGAAAATATCAAAAAGTTTTCTTCCTTTCAAATTTTTCCACATAAAAGTTAGCATTATACCACTTAATATAGAAGTAAAAATGTAACCAAATCTAAGCAAGAACAACAACCAATAATTTTCAATAATCATACCATAAATTCCTGCACGATATTGAATCATCTGTATATCCTTTGCAGGATAGCCAAACTGAAAATCACTTAAAGAATAATAATTAAAAATATCAAAAATCGCAACACGAACAGCCGCACTGCTTTCATCATAAGCACCCATTGTGATAATTCTATTACCAAAGCCATTAGGTAACATTAAAACAGAAACGATTATACCGGC
>ERZ1031719.576-NODE-576-length-13640-cov-5.486492_pt1 | contig 13640 bp, 4 predicted proteins | sample MGYA00516702_ERZ1031719 | MGnify/ENA primary metagenome ERZ1031719 (study PRJEB33719, sample SAMN04261227) | wastewater metagenome | biome: rural village; feature: human; material: feces | host: Homo sapiens | place: El Salvador | collected 2013-01-07 ...
GCTCCTGAAGGTTGTGACCTTCTCCTGGGATATAGCTTGTTACTTCGATTCCGTTTGATAAACGAACTCTGGCGATCTTTCTAAGAGCTGAGTTAGGTTTCTTAGGAGTAGCTGTCTTAACAGCAGTACATACACCTCTCTTCTGCGGGGAAGAAGTATTGGTTGGCTTCTTCTGTAAAGAGTTGTAACCTCTCTGAAGTGCAGGTGCTGTAGACTTCTTAACAGATGTCTGACGTCCTTTTCTTACTAACTGGTTAAATGTTGGCATTATTTTCACCTCCTGTTTTATTTGTATGAGATCATAAATTGATCTCGGCGTACGTATGCACGCTAAATCATTATATTAACCCTATCTTTTTTTGTCAAGTTCTTTTCCAAAATTTCCTTGAATTTCGCGGAATACGCGGGTAAAAAAGAGTTCTGCATGCAAAAAGAAAAGATGGAAAACTCCCAACGGATATCTTCCATCTATTCTTCCACATTTTTACATGTTTATACCAAACGGTCAGCCATTTGCCCGTTTTCTCTGCTTCTCCTGTCTCTCACTGGTCAGAATCATATAGATTCCCAGCAGCATCACACCGATGCACAGAACATATTTCGGATTTAACGACTGTCCGGTCTTCGGCGTCTCATCCTTTACCTGCGAGTCATCCGCCGCCTGCGCATTATCAGCCGGCTGCTCCGTCTCCGCCGCTTCCGTCGTCTCTGCCGGCTGGCTTTCCGCCTGGCTTCCGCCTGCCGGTGTAATCACAAACCCGGAGGTTGCCTGCGCCGTTGAATCCGAGTGACGCTCATCCACTACGATGACATAATCACACGCATGCACAAAGGAAAATGACACATTGCCGTCCGCATCTGTATCAGACTGTCCCATATACTCCAGGATCTGATTATCTACATTATAATAGAACAAAGTGCCCAGCTTATTGGCGTTCGCCGCACCGACATTTACGGTCAGCTGCGCCGTCAGGCCAAACAGGTTGTCGTGCGCCAGATGCATCTGCGTTGACCATCCGCTTCCGGTTACTGTGCTCTGCAGGTTCGCCGGCACATTGCTTGTTCCCAGTTCCACGCCAAAATCCGTATCTGCTACAACGCTTGTGTCAATGCTGCTTCCGTCAATCGTCCATGAGATTCCATTTCCCATATCCAGAACCAGTGTCAGCTGCTTATCTGCCGCCAGTGTCAGAATATCCTTCGGCACAACCGTGGTGCCGTTCATGGTAATATAGATCGTTGAACCTGGATCCGCCACCGTCATCTGCGTGTAAATCGCATCCCAGCCCTTCAGTTCCTCATTTCCGGTGATATATGCGGTTCCCTGCTCTGCAAATCTGGTCGTCGCAGGCACTTCCGCCGCTGTCGGCTGCACATCTCCCTGTGTCTCCGCCGTCGTCGCTGCCGCCGATCCGGTACCGCTGCTCCGTGCGCCTGCCGCTCCGGCACTGCCCTTTACCGCACCGCTGCCTCTTCCACTGCCGTTGCCGCTTCCGCTGCCTCTTCCAGATGATGTGCCGTTACTCTTTCCGCTGCTGCCGCTTCCGCTGCCCGTACTGCTGCTGTTATTACCACTGCTCGTGTTGCTGCTGTTATTGCTGCTATTGTTATTACTGCTGTTATCACTGCTGCTGTTATTGCTGTTGTCGCCGCTGTTATTGTTGTTACCGCTGTTATTATTGTCGTTGTTATTGTTGTTATTGTTGTTATTGTCATCTGCCGGTTTTTCCGTGTCCTCGGTCGGCTTCTCCGTATCCTCCGTCGGCTTTTCTGTATCCTCGGTCGGTTTCTCCGTGTCTTCCGTCGGCTTTTCCGTGTCCTCGGTCGGTTTCTCCGTATCCTCGGTGTCGTCCGGCTTATAATCCGTCACCACAATCGCACCGTACGTCTCCACCAGCTTCGGTGCAGCCGGAGCGCTTCCCGGCACTTCAATCGAGTGGATCTTGAAAGAAGTATTCTGCTCGCCAAACGTTTCTAAGGCTTTGCCAAGGCAGAGCGTCTGAATCTCACTGCCGTCAAACGCGCCGTCTTCCACGGTTGTCACGCTCTCCGGAAGTGTCACTTTTCCAAGCTTGCAGCCGTAAAATGCATTTTCACCGATCATCTTGGTGCCGTCATATACCTCGATGGTTCTCGCACCCTGCGGGCAACGGTATAACGTAACCCCGTTCGCCGTGTAGAGCGCATTGTCGTATGACATAAAGTATGTATTTCCCTCTTCCACATCAATAGACTGCATGTTGACACATCCGTCAAATGCGTCCGACGCAATGGTTTTGGTCGCCTCGGGTATCACGATACTCTCGAGGGACTCACAATTTTTAAATGCTTCTTTTCCGATTGATGGAAGTTCCTTGGAAATACTTAAGTCCGTCAGTCCTGCACACTCTGCAAATGTGCCATCGCCGATTCCTTCCTTGCTCTCCCACGTTGCACTTTCCAGACTGGTACAGCCGTAGAACACATTGTCTCCGATCTTTGTCACGCTGTCCGGAACCGTAACCTCGGTCAGATATTCACATCCTGCAAATGCGTTATCTCCGATGGTTGTCACACTGTCCGGGATCTCCACCGATGTGATCGTCGTATTGAGGAATACATCGTCATCAATTTTCGTGATGTTATCCGGAATGACAACTGCGTTCTCCGCTCCGACATACCCCTGCAGGGTTGTCCCTTTTATGACAAATCCGTCCTCCTGACCGGACGCTGCACTGAGCTCTCCGGGATAGATCATCACCACAAGCATGGCAACGACCAGCACATAACCTATTTTTCGTTTTATCCGGTATTTCATTAGCACTCTCTCCCATCATCCTTTATTTCGCCGCAGCCCGCCCGTAAACCTCACGCGCGATCCCACGCTTTTACTCTGCTTCCCTGCATTTCTTCGCCACCAGAAACAGTCTTCCGTCTTCTGTAAAATTGTTACAGGTCGACAGGGTCAATAGCTCGTCCCCGTAGACCGGCAGATCTGTTCCGGTAAACACCGAGAGTTGTATGATATGATCGAGGTAGTCGTTAAACGCCTCCTCGGAATCCGCCTGTATAAAATCATAATAACGAAATTCCTGTGAATTTCGGTACTGCACCTTTGCCAGACAGACGGCAAACACTTCATAGGTGCCTTTCTCATAAATTGTATCAAATCTGATCTGCGCGTGCTCCCTCCAGTAATCTTCATCCAGATACTTCTTGAGACTTCCGAACATCGCACCGCTTTTCATGTTGTGTCCGTAGATAATAATATTGGTGCTGCGCTGCACCAGATCCGTTCTCGGATCCATAAACAAGGTTCCGTTGATATCGTCCTCCCCGTTTACATTGCGCTTCAGATAATAATCCCCGTCATTCGGGGTAAGCATGACCGGATAGTCAATCTTCGTCCCGTCAATGGTGATCCATCCGGCAAAATCACTGTGCTGCGCCACGATGGCTTCATATTCCGGCAGAACCGGAGGAGGCGGTTCGTTCTCCCGCTCCGTCTGGTCTAAACCCGCCGCAAGTTCCGGTGCGTCCTCTGAAAAAAAGGTGTCATTGTCCACCATCTCTGCAGCTTCTGTCGGATTTTCTTTTAACATCTTCAAATACTCATTCGCTTGACTGCCGCGGTGATTCGTGTAATCTGACCAGAAATACCAGCCAAAACATAGAAATGCGGCCGTCACACACACCGCACCGAGAATCTTTCTGCTGCGGTCCTGCGCCCCCTGCCGGGGTTCCTCCCCCGCCTGTTGTTCCGGTGCCTGTGCCTGCGTCATATTCTTCGCCGCGGATTTTGCCACGGCATCTGCAATATCAAGGAAAAATTTCTTGCCGACTTTGCTGCCGAACTTGATCTTCCCTGTTCGGATCAGCCAATAGAGGCGTAGAGCGGTTTCCGGTTCATTGAGATCGACGGTGCTCTGAATCTTTTCGATTTTCTTTGCATCTTCGAGTCCTCTGGCATATTCCTCTTCTGTGTCAAATGTAAAATTCCCTATCTTATATGCCGCCATGATCGGAACCGCTCTTCCTCCTCTCTGTCTTTATTTTGTGGTTGTTCCGGTAACTGCTCCGGTAAACTCACCGTAGTAAGTCTCGCCGTCCGCCACCAGGTAGCTTCTTACTTTATAAGAGTATGTTGTCTCTGCCGCAAGCTTTTTATCGGTATAGAAAGCGTCTCTGGTACGCGTTACCTGCTGCCACTTTCCATCTGCGCCGGCACGGTATACTTCGTATCCCGTCACGGCACCGTCGCCCGTCCAGCTGATGGACAGACTGTCTGCGGATGCGCCTGTCGCAACCGCCGCGCCCGCATCGCACGGTCTGATGTCAAACGTCAGGTTCTTTGTCGCGGTGTAATTGCCCTTTCCTGCAACTGCCGCCACACCGGTACCTGCCTTGCGGTTGTTGGAATACATCAGTGTATAGTCGCTTAAAAGTTCCAGCGTCTTGCCGTCGTCTTCTACCGTTACGGTTGGCTTGATGTCAGATCCGGTATATACCTGTGTCTGAATCGAACCAATGTCGCACAGATGTATGCTCTTGCGCAGGATCTGGAAACTCAGTTCCTTAGTACCTGCATAATGGGTTCCGCTTGCTGTGATTACCAGCTTCGCTACACCCGCGTTGATGTTGTCTTCATAGGATACCGTGTAATCCTTATCTTTTTCCAGCTGCACGCCGTCTGCCCATACTTCCGGCTCCGGTGTGATTGCTTTTCCGGTATAAGTGTAAGTAGAAGAAACACCCTTCACTTCCAGTCCGTCGATCGGCGTCTGGTCTACGGTAAACGGTTTTGTAACGGTTCCTGTATAGTTGCCGGTTCCGGCTGCCTCCATCTCGTAGGTTCCTGCCACTCCTGCCGGTCTGCATGTCACGGTATAATCGGTGTCTCTTACGAGTGCGATCTCACCCCACTGGAATGTTACATTCTGTGTAATCTGCTCTGAGTAGGAGACCGTGTCCTCAAATCCGCTCATCACCACATCTTCATCGGTGATGTCCTTCGGTGTAATCTCGATGGTGCATTTCCTGGTTCCGCCGTAGCTTCCCTGACCGATCAGAAGAAGGGTCTGCGTTCCGGCGCTCATGCCATCGCTGTTGTTGTCAAATGCAAAGCTGTAGGAGTCTGTTGTCAGAACCGTCTCGCCGATGCGTACCTCTGTAATGCCCAGATCATCCGGCGTATAAGCGCTTCCCGTGAACGGGTAACTGTCACGCAGTCCTACAATCTCCGCCGGACTGATGTCGCTCGCAATATGAAATGTGGTCTGGCGGTAATTCGTAAATCCGCCGGTTCCGTTGATCCGCATCAGCACAGTGCCGATCTCTGTGTTGTCCGTGTCAAAGCTCAGTGTATAGTCCTCACCCTGCTTTAAGGTGTAATCGCCGCAGGTCACTTTGACTTCCGGAATCACCGGCTGACCTGTGTATGCCTGATTCGGAATCGGATCCACCGTAACATCCGCAGCTGCAATATCGTGGCTTACGATGGTAAACGGTGCCGTTACGCTTCCCGCATAGCTTCCTTTTCCTGTCACGGTCACAGTTGCGGTACCGCACGCCTTGTTGTTCTGATAAGATACCTCATAATCCGTACCCGCTGTGAGTACATTGCCGTCCAGTGTTACCTGCACTTCCGGTTCCACCCCGTTGTCGCTTCCCATATACGGATAGGAAGTTCCGTTCGGGAACGTGACAATCGCTCCGTCAAAGCTCTTCTCCGTAATCGTGTATTCCACGGTGCGGGATCCCGTATAATTTCCGATACCGGAAATCACCGCTGTCGCTGTTCCTGCATTGATATTGTTGCTGTATGCAACGGTAAAATCGCTTCCCTCTGTCAGCTGACGTACCTCAACCTCTGTTCCGTACTGATATGTCACAAGAACAGTCGGCTTCTTTTCCGTTCCGTCATAAGAAAAGCTGTCCGGAATCACTTCTACCGCAATCAGGTCGGTGCCGGATGACGGTTTTGCCAATGATTTCGCCACGATCTGGAAGGATACTTCACGGCTTCCGATTACGTTGCTTCCATCACCGGTAATCACGACTGTACCGGTTCCTACATTCGTATTATCCGCGTCTGCCTTCTTTGCAATGGTATAGCTTCTTGCCGGCAGAATGTAATCCGTTGATCCGATGGTTGTCTTCAATGAGAACTCCGGCACAATCTCCTTACCGGTGTACTCTCTGCTTCCGATCGCGTTCTGCGTTCCGTCAAGCACCTTCAGGTCGTCCATCTGAAGTGGGTTAATATCAAAGGTTACCAGCTTGATCAGACCAGCATACTCGTTCTTACCCTTTACCATAATGCTTCCGCCGTCTGTTCCCGCCTTGATATTCTCTCCATAGGTCACATCATAATCGGACGTGGACAGTGTCTTGTTCCCTATCTTAACGGTAACCTGCGGGCGGATCTGTGTTCCGCGGTACAGGTAGCTGCTCTCTACACCGCTTACCTCCAGAATTCCCGCATTTGCAACAATGCTGAAATTCTCTGTGAGTGTTCCGGTAAATCCGTTTTTCTCATTTCCGATTACCGTCACGCTCGCAGTCTTATCACCGATCTTCACGTTGTTTTCGTATGTATGAATCACAAAGTGCTTTCCGGATGTCAGCTCTGTTCCGTAGTAGCTGATGCTCGGGATTGCCTCCACCGGATCTCCGGTATACTGCTGATCTCCGATTGCCACCTGAATGCCTGCCTCCGAAAGATCCGCTTTGATCGGAACCGTCTTCTCCACGCTTCCCGCAAAGCCTCCCATACCCTTGATGGTAACTACTGCGTTGCCGACCCAGCTGTTGTCTGCATAGACCAGCGTATAGTCGGTATCTTTCTGAAGTGTTGTTCCGTTCAGCACAACACTGATCTGATCGTCAAACGTGATGTTCTTATCGCCGATTGCAATGTCCGTCTCTCCGGCATTCACATAATCTTTGAACCACAGTTCATCCGGAACGGTAATCTCGGCGTCCGCAATGTTTGCGCAGATCTTGAAGGTCTTCTTCACGCTTCCTGTGTAATTGCCGATTCCCTTGAGAATGACAACCGCGTCGGAGCCAATGCTGTCGTTCTTCTCATAAGTACAAATATAATCCGTACCCATGACAAGTTCTGTTCCGTTATAGTACAGCTTCGGCTGCGGTGTTGCCGTTCCGTCCACCAGCGGCTGCGGTTCGATCGCTCCGATCTTAAAGCCGTTTGCCGGTGTATATCCGCCATTGCCAATACTTGCAAGTGTGATCGTAAAGGTTGTGCTTCTCGATCCTGTAAAGTCCGTACCGTCCTTTGCCGTTGCCGTCAGCGTCACGGTTCCGCGGCTGGTATGATCCGCCCCGTAGGATACCGTGTAATCCGTCGTGCTGATCTTCTGTCCGTCATAAGTAAGCGCCACTTCAGGCTCTACCGGGCTTCCAGTATACTGCGTCTGATAACTTCCATCGGTCACTCCGCCGACAGAAAGCTCTACACTGCTGTCCGTAAGATCTCTCGGTGCAATCGTAAAGGTCTTCTGCCATACACCGACGTATCCTCCCAGGCCTTCCACGCTTACCGTTGCGGTTCCCGCGTGGATGTTATCCGTATAGGTCACGGAATAGTTGGAATCTTTTACCAGCTTTTTGTTGCCCTCGATCCGTGTTACCGTTACCTCCGGCTCAAATGCACTTCCGTCGTAAACATACTGTGTGCCGTCGGTGAGTGCCGGGCAGCTGATCGTAAATTTGCTCTCGTTTGTGATGAGCTGTCCAATCCTGAATTCCGCCGTCTTGCTTCCGGTAAAGTTACCGGTTCCGGTCACTGTCACCGTTGCAGTTCCGGTTCCTTTGTTGTTCGCGTAAGCCACCGTGTAATCGCTGGCCGGGCTTAACGTATAGGTTCCGTCTCCAAATTCGTAGCTTACCGACGGTACCGGTGTGACAGCCATTCCGTTGTACTCCTGCGCGTCGATCGGTGCGATCTTTACCTCCGGCTCTGCCAGATTCTTCGGCGCAATCGTATAATCTTTTGTAAAGGTTCCCTGATAATTTCCTTTTCCGGTAATCGTCATCGTTGCGGTTCCGGCATCTACATTATTCTCATAGGAAATCTTGTAATCATCCTTGCCAAGCTTTTTCTTCAGATCTGTACACTGTACCGCAGGTACCGGTGTAATCTCTTCCGAAGTGTAAGTGTAGCCGGACTTTAATCCGCCAAGCGTGCAGTTGTTGTCCAGGCTTCTCGGCAGAATCGCAAATGTCAATGTTCTGTCATCTGTTCCGTAGTAATCTCCCTTGCCGGAAACGGTGATGGATGCCTCGCCGGCATTCAGGTTGTCCGCGTAGGAAGACTCGTCATACGCGATCACTTTCTCGATCTCATCGGCTGTCGTAAGCTTTGTTCCATCGCTCAGCGTCAGCTCGGTGATCTTCGGATACAGACGCTCGCCGGTGTAGGTCGTCTCGTTCTCATCCACCTTCCAGCTGATGATCTCGTCCAGGGATTTTCCGCTGATGGTGAATACAATAATCTTCGTTCCTGTGTAGTTGCCGTTACCCTGTATGGTCACATTTGCCATCGGTCCCGGTTTCTCGTTGTTCGCGTAGCTGCCAGCCACGATCGAATAGTCGGTCGGCGCAGTCAATGTCTTCTTATTATAAGTAAGCTTTATCTCACTTTCTGTAAGGGTCACTGCATTTCCGTCGTACGCTTTCTTGATCGCCTCGTAGGAAACACCGGTTGCAATGTTCTTCGGACGAATCGTAAAGGTTGCACTCAGTTTTGTGGCGCCGTCGCTGTACACATAGCATCCGTTTGCCGTCGGCTGATCCTCCAGCGGGATCTGCTCTACTGTAACCGTCGCCTCCCCGGCATTGATCGCCTGATCCGCGTTGGTTCCGTCACTGTAGTTGACCGTATAATCTGTTCCCTGCTCAAGGACGCTCTTCCAGAGTCCGAATCCGCCGTCCGATACCGAAATCTCATCCGTAGCAAGCGTAATCGGATCTCCTGTGTATACCGGGTTTTCTGCCGGATTCACCGATACATCATAATCCTCATCAAGCTTGGATGCGAGCAGATACTTGATCTCCTGTTTGCCATAGAATTTGCCCTTTCCGGTAATCGTTACCGAAGCAGTGCTTCCTTCTTTTGAAATATCCTTGATGCCGTCATACTTTAATTCGTAATCAGTTCCTTTTACCAGCGTATTGCCCTGGTTATCCGTGAGTGAAATCTCAAGCTGATTATCGTTTTTATTGTTGGAATACCACAGCATTGCCCAGTATGGTCCGTCATATCCTGTCACCATCCTGTCCGCGCTGTTGGTTACCTTAAGGTTCTTGTCGTTGATCAGTGTCTGGATATCTACCGCTGTAACCTCAAACGTCTTGGTAACAACGCCTGTATAGTTGCCGCTTCCGGTAATCGTCATCGTGTAGGTTCCGATGTCTTTTACCGTTGTCGGTGAACATGCCACCGTATAATCGGTTCCCTTTTTCAGTGTATGATCTGTCTTTGATGCGGAATGATATACAACACTCTCTGTCGGAAGCGCAATCTCTGCTCCCGTATAGTCAAACAGCTCTCTGTCAATGCTGGCAGTAATCTTCGTGCTTGTAAGATTGCACTGGGCAATCGTATACGTCAGACGTTTCGTTGTACCGGTCTTAAAATTGCTGTTGGAATCGCTCGGCGCAATCTCAACGCTCGCCGTACCTGCAAATATCTTGGTATCCGCAGAATAGGTCAGCTTGTAGTCCGACTCCGGAAGTGTTACCATGTCCGCGCCCTGCGCAAACTTTACAACCACCTTCGGCTTCACGTCTGCTCCGTCCGGAGAATATTCCATCTTATAGTTTGCAGTGCTTACCTCGGAGCCATCGGCATCCACATAGTAGCATACCGCCTTTGACATGTCCGCCTGCTCGATTGTGAATTTACCGGTCACTGCACCGCCGTATGTTCCCATACCCTGCAGCGTAATGGTTGCTGTTCCTGCATTCGTGTTGCTTGCGTAAGTAACGGAGTAATCCGTTCCCTCAACCAGTCCCAGATCGTTGTTGCCGCTCTTCCAGGTAATGTCCGGTTCCGGTGTCTGTGCATTGCCGTTATAAGTTACAGCCGCTGCCGTCACTTTCTGGATCAGGTCTGAGAGATCAGCGCCTGCCGCCTGATACTCCACCGTGTAGGTTCCCTGATAGTTTCCGATACCGGTGATGACACGGCGGTAGGTTCCGTTTCCGGCATTGATAATATCTGTTCCGACGGTGTAATCCGTCCCCTTCTCCAGCGTCATGCCGTTGTAGGTTGCAGTGATGACCGGCTCCTTGTCCGCTCCTCCTGCCGCAGCAGCCGTCACAGACACAGCCATGCCAACTTCTTCCTGATCCTTGTTGCCAATATCTTTTGCCTTGATCTCAAAATTTACCGTCTTTGTTCCGTAAAGAGAATTCTTTCCGGTAATCGTCAATGTGGCCTGTCCGACATTGACATTGTCAGAATATACCGCATCGTAATCCGCCTGAGAAATGGTCTCCCCGTCCACCAGAAGCTGGAATGCCGGCGTCCACTCACTTCCGGTATATACATAGGAAGTCTTGTCAAAAACAACATTCGCGTCCGCCGCATTTCGCGGTGCACCGCAATATCTCTCTCCGGTATAGTTGCCGGTACCGGTCAGTGTAATTCCTCTTCCTGTCTTGCTGAGGGAAATCGTGTAATCTGTTCCTTCAACCAGATTCTTCACGCCGTCTACGGCATCCGCATCTGCACGCGCCGTATCCTTTACCTCTTGGATGCAGGCTGCAAGTATGGCAGATGCATTATCTGGATCTGCCGCCGCGTCAGCCAGCACCTTATCCCAGTCAATACCGTCCTGCAGTGTCACTTCCACTGCCGCGTCTGATATATCCTTCTGTGCGATCACGTATTCCTTCTGAATCTTTCCGCTGTAACCGTTCTGTCCTGTAATGTACAGGTAATAGGTTCCCGCATTCACAAGCGCGGTTGTGTCCGTGGCAGGATCAAACGTTGCTGCCGCGCCACCAACCATCTGTGCATAGGAAAGCTGGTACTGATCGTTCTCTTTTAATATGGTATCTCCCACCTGTACCGCAACGGATGGGATCTGCTGTCCGCCGTTGTATACCGGATTCTCCGGGCTGACTGTCACCGCATCCTCTGAGAGATTCGGTGTGACTGTCAGATTACAGGTGTAGCTTTCTCCGGCATAGGTTGCCGTGATCGTCGTACTTCCTGCGGCAACACCCTCAATGGTTGCCGGGTTACCTGTACTGCTTACTTTTGCCACCGCTTCATTGCCTGAAACCCACGTTACGGTTCCCGTGGCATTCTGCAGTGTGAGATCCTGATCCGTCCATCCTTCACCGATGGTCATGCTGTTCTTGTTCAGTGCTACGGCGGCGCTCTTTTTCACATTACTGCTCTGCGGTGCCACCTGTTTTGCAGCATTGGAGGAACTTCTCCCGGATGCTGCAGTCACATCATAGGTGTATGCAATTATCGCCGCACAGCTTCCGTTCACTGTATACATATCCTGCCAGCCGGCATTGCCGAGAATATAGCTCTCTCCCTCTGCCGTACCGCCATATACATAAAAGGACGCCCCGCTCAACCGGACGATCACAGAAAACCTGGAACCATTATCCATTACCTGATTCGCCAGCCCTGCGGAATAAGTATTCTTTCCTTCCTTCACGCTGACTTCTTTTTGGAAAATGCGCGTTCCCGCATCCGGCGCCATGCCTTTTACATCCTTGTAATATTCCACGGTAGCCGTTGCCTTGCCGCCGTCATCCACATGTGCGTAGAAGTCAATACTGTCCAACAGCTCTGCTCCGTCCGCATTGCGGTCCGCTGTAAATACCGCAGCTACAGCCTGGTTCTCGCACGGTGCTCCCGCCAGTACCCCGTCTCCATTCCGATAGGTGTTTACCGTTCCCTGTCCTGCCCAGACAGTCGTCGGCCATTCCACCATCGTCACAATCAGGCATACTGTCAGCATAAACGCCGAAATTCTCTTGCATACATCCTTGTACATACGCGCCATCTCCTTTGATCTATCCCTTTAGCGTTCGTCCCATTTTATGAAACTCTAAATTATACCTTATCTATTTTATCGACATCTTTTCACGGTTCTTTAACATCTTTTCTAAAAAAATGGGGCAGCCAAACATTGTCTGGCCGCCCCATTCTGTAATGCAGATATAATCTGCGCTTTATTCTTCTGTATCCTCGGACTCTTCCGGCGCATTCTCCTCTAATGTGTAATTCTCATCTGCCACATCGGTGTCATCAAAATCGTCGAAATCATCGAATGCAATCTCCTCGTTCTCATCAATATCCGAACTCAGCTTGATATTGCGGTATCTCTTCATACCGGTACCAGCCGGGATCAGCTTACCAATGATAACGTTCTCCTTCATACCAATGAGCGGATCAACCTTACCCTTGATGGCAGCTTCCGTCAGAACCTTTGTGGTCTCCTGGAAGGATGCTGCTGACAGGAAGGAGTTGGTTGCAAGAGAAGCCTTTGTGATACCAAGCAGTACCTGCTTGCCTTCTGCAAGCTCCTTGCCCTCTTTCTCCAGAAGCTCATTTGTATCCTCGAAGTCAAGCGTATCCACTAATGTTCCCGGGAGCATATCGGAATCTCCGTTTGTCTCCACACGGACTTTCTGCAGCATCTGGCGCACGATCACCTCGATATGCTTATCGTTGATCTCAACACCCTGCAGACGGTATACACGCTGTACTTCACGAAGCATGTAATCCTGAACGGCACGCACACCCTTGATCTTTAAGATATCATGCGGGTTGACAGAACCTTCCGTCAGCTCGTCGCCGGCCTCTAAGACTGCACCGTCCATAACCTTGATTCTGGAACCGTAAGGAATCAGATATGCCTTGCTCTCTCCAGTCTCATTGTTCGTCACAACGATCTCACGCTTCTTCTTGGTATCTTTGATATTGGCAACACCGCTGAACTCGGTAATGATCGCAAGTCCCTTCGGCTTTCTTGCCTCAAAAATTTCCTCGACACGCGGAAGACCCTGTGTAATATCGGTACCGGCAACACCACCAGTATGGAATGTACGCATGGTAAGCTGTGTACCAGGCTCACCGATGGACTGTGCCGCGATGATACCGATTGCCTCACCAACCTGTACCGCCTGACCGGTTGCCATGTTGGCGCCGTAGCACTTCGCACACACACCCATGTGGGAACGGCAGGATAATACGGTACGGATCTTCACCTTTGTAAGCGGTTCTCCGTTCTCATCCACACCCTTGCTCATAACAAGTGCTGCGCGCTTCGGTGTAATCATATGATTTGCCTTCACGAGGACATTGCCCTCGGCATCGCAGATGGTATTGCAGGAGAAACGTCCTGTAATACGCTCCTGAAGGCTCTCGATCTCTTCCTTGCCATCCATGAATGCAGTTACCCACATACCAGGGATCTCTCTGCCTGTTCCCTCACAGCAGTCAGACTCACGAACGATCATATGCTGTGATACATCTACCAGACGTCTGGTCAGGTATCCGGAATCGGCGGTACGAAGAGCGGTATCGGACATACCTTTTCGCGCTCCATGCGCAGACATGAAGTATTCCAGTACGTCAAGACCTTCACGGAAGTTTGACTTGATAG
>ERZ1031719.578-NODE-578-length-13638-cov-6.182360_pt1 | contig 13638 bp, 7 predicted proteins | sample MGYA00516702_ERZ1031719 | MGnify/ENA primary metagenome ERZ1031719 (study PRJEB33719, sample SAMN04261227) | wastewater metagenome | biome: rural village; feature: human; material: feces | host: Homo sapiens | place: El Salvador | collected 2013-01-07 ...
CCCCCCCCCCGAAAATTATGAAGAATTTATTAAATTATCACGTCAAAAACTTTTGCGTTTCACGCATTATTTGTAAATTTGCAAGCTCTTATAATAATAGTGACCAACAAAAATATAATCAAAAATAAAAATATAGATATAACAATAAGCTATACTCCAACAAAAAACAAAAACAAAACATAAATATACACCCCAGAAATAACAACTGAAAGATAAAACAAAACCAGTAAAAAACAAAACGTAAATTAACTAAGAGTTGATGTACTAACATCCACTATCCAAACAAAGGATGAAACATCGATTCGGTATATAATAAAGGTATAAAGCAGTAAAGCATGGGATAATGTGCCACAACGGTGTCTGTGGCTCACTAAAGCTGCGCCACATACATTAATATATATGTGATTTTTATGAAGAAGTTGGAAATTTTAATCGTTGCGATATTGTCAATGGCATGCTCGCAACTGTCCGCTCAGAATGTAGCCGTAAAGACAAACTTTCTTTACTGGGCTACTACCACACCCAATATCGGAGCCGAGGTTTCGATAGACAGGAATCATACAGCCCAAATGTTTTTCGGACTAAACCCTTGGAAACAGTCGGGAGGCGATCATTCTACATTGCGTCATTGGTCGTTTACGCCCGAATATAGATACTGGTTCTGCCAGAGTTTCAACGGTTGGTTTGTTGGAGCACATCTCATGGGAGGTGAGTTTAACGTTAGTGGGGTAGACTTTCCCTTTGGATTGCTGTCCACACAGAAGAACCACCGTTATGAGGGATGGTTCATTGGCGGAGGCGTAAGCGGCGGATACCAATGGCCATTGTCAAGACATTGGAACCTTGAGACATCACTTGGTATAGGCTACGACTTCATAAAGTACGACAAATATAAATGTGGCACATGTGGCAGAAGACTTAAGAGCAGCCACACCAACTACTTTGGACCTACCAAGGCAGCACTATCGCTGATATATGTATTATAGAACTAAGCAGAAAAACGAAATGAAACTGAACTTTCTTTACATATTGCCATTTCTAACACTTGCCGTATGTCCATGCCGAGGACAAGAGTGCAAGGGTGTATCCATAGCCAACAGCAGCATAAAGGTGGAGAATGTAAGGGTGAGCCATACCGACAAGCAGATTACGTTGTCTATGACTCTGAACCTCGACAGTCTGCGGATGCCTACTAACAACCAGTTTGTTCTTTCTCCATCCATAACAACTGCCGATGGCGATGTGGCTATGCCTAAGATTGTGGTTAACGGCAACCGACAGCACATTATGCAGCAGCGCAACCGCCACAACAATTATGGTGCTGATGCCTACATCGTGAAACGCACCAACGGCAAACCGCAGCAGATTGCCTATCTGCGCTCTGTTACCTACGACAAGAAGCTTGTTGACTATAAGGTGCGTATTAACGAGGACCTTTGCGGATGTGGCGACAACCTTGCCAACAAACAATACGAACTGATGGAGTATCGCCGGCCAACTGCCAAGTTTGTAAGACCAGAGGTGGTGGCAGAGAAGATACGCGAGCTTGACAAGCGTGCCTACATCGACTTCCCCGTAAACCGTACCGAGCTTAACCCGCTATATAGGCGCAACCCGGAGCAGCTTGACAGTATAATTAAGACTATCAATACGCTTAAGGAAGACAAGAACCTTACGGTGTTGGCTGTCAATATACATGGCTTTGCATCGCCTGAGGGACGATTCGAGAGCAACGACCGCCTTGCCAAGGGACGTGCGCAGACGCTTATGGAATATGTACAGCGTATGGTAAGGATCGACGAGGACTTGTTCTCGGTATCGCATACTGCAGAAGATTGGGACGGTCTGCGCAAGTTTGTTGCCGAAAGCAACATAGAGCACAAACAGCAGATACTCAGCATTGCCAACGATACATCTATTAAGGAGGACGAGCGTGAGGCTAAGATTAAGACTGAATTTGCAGACGAGTACAAGTTCCTTCTGGCTGCATGCTATCCTGCTCTGCGCCACTCCGACTACCATATTAAATATAAGGTGCGCCCATTCAATGTTGAGGAGGCCAAGGCTTTGGTAAAGACCCGACCACAATTGCTATCGCAAAACGAGATGTATATGGTGGCACAAACCTACGAGCCTGGCTCAAAGGAGTTTAACGAGATAATGGAGATAGCGGTACGTATGTATCCTGACGATCCAACTGCCAACCTTAATGCAGCTTGCACACGTCTTAACGCAGGCGATGCCGAGGGTGCAAAGCCTTATCTTGACAAGGCTGGAGACAGCGAGGAGGCTAAGGCTGCAAGAAAAGTATATGAAGAGATTAAATAACATAATTAACATAAATAATTAAACTCAAAGTATTATGAAGATTTTTAAATTTTTCCCTTTGGCATGCGCTGCTCTGATGATGTGCGCATGTAGTTCGGACGACCCAGGCGATGGCAAAGGTAACCCGAATGTAGCTGGCGAGGCTCAGTATCTGGCTGTGAATATTGTGAATGTGGGTGCAGCACCTACACGTGCAGGTATTGAAGGAGATTATGAGAATGGTACACCGAATGAAAGCAAAATCAACAAGGTGCGCTTCTACTTTTTCCATTCTGATGATACTCCGTACATATTGGCAGGAAAAACAGCCAACTGGCTTGAGGTAAATCCTGTTAATTTGAATGACGATGCCACTACAGATAATGGTATTGAGAAGGTATCTGATGCAATCCTCGTTATTAAGGGTATTGATCCTTCGGCTCCTGCAAAGATGGTTGCTATTGCCAATCCTGCAACTGTTACAGAGTTAGATAATAACAAGAAGTCATTGAGCGAATTGCAAGGCCCGATAGTTGGTACAACTTATTACAATGGAGACGGCTCTTCTGCAACAGATTTCGTGATGAGCAACTCTGTATATGCAAGTGAGAACAAAACTGTTTTTGCTAATTCTATCTCTGGTTACGTTAAGCCCACTCAGGCAGAAGCTGAGGGTGCTCCAGTAAACGTATATGTTGAGCGTGTAGCTGCTAAGGTAAGAGCTAAACTTTCTACAGACCCTTCAGCAAAATTCGAAGATGGTGCATCTAAATGGGGTGCAGGTAAGAAGGGTATTAAGGTAGGTGAGTGCTTAGGTCACGATATCTATGCTGTTATTGATGGCTGGGGTCTTGCAGACGAAAATACACAGGCTTACATCAACAAGCAGATTACTCCAACTTGGACAAGTACTGATCTTGGTTTTGGCTCATTGCTTTGGACTACAGCCGATTATCATCGCAGTTTCTGGGAGACCTCTGTACCATTTGCAACAGGAGGCAATGCTGTAAAGAACTATAATTTCAATCACTTTACTACAGCGTTCGGCAATTATATGTTTACATTGCCTAACACTTCCGACACATATATTCCTACAACTCCTACAAATGCCAAGTATAATGGTAATACACGTACCAAGTTCTTGGTTGCTGCTCATTTGATGTATGAGAATGGTTCAACATGGACCAATGCTGAAGTTTGTACATATAAGGGCATTGACTATCTTGGTGTTGAAAGTCTGAAGAATCTTATTGCTTTTGAGAGTGGATATTATGTATCGGATGCTACATCTACAAGTCCTGCTGGTTATAAGCGAATCACAGGTGCTGATATTAAGTTTGTTAAGAAAGCTAGTGCCGACGATTGCTTGGTTGTTGCTGCTCTTAAAGATGATACTAAGACATACTATAAGAATAGTGGTACTGAGGCAAACCCAATTTGGGAAACTGTTACTGTAGCTGATGCAAATAATGCTCTTGGTATAGAAACAGCACAAGTAAGAACTGATGGTCAGACATACTACTATATGCCTATTTCACACCTCGGTACAGATGGCACTATTGCTAAGTATGGTATTGTACGCAACCATCTTTATGATATCAATGTAACAGGAATGAACGGATTTGGTAGTCCTGTAAACGATGCTACAGAAACAATTATTCCAACAGTACCAGATGAGAATAAGTCATACGTTGCTGCTAAGATTAACGTCCTCCAGTGGCGCGTAGTTCAGCAGGATGTAAACCTCGACCACAAGTAATACCTCTCCCTCTTAACCATAGTAGAGGGTGTGTCACGCACACACCCTCTACTATCCCCCGAATATAATTGAATAGTACACCTATTTATATATATACTGCTTATATGAGATACTTTAAGTCTGTCTTGAACATAACAACCATTGCCATGCTCGCTCTGTTGTTGACTTTCGCTGTTTCTTCTTGCTCGATGATGCACGATGATATGAGCGGATGCAAGAAAGAGCTGAGAGTTAGGTTCGCATATGATATGAATATGAAGTTTGCTGATGCCTTTGCCTCGCAGGTGAAGACAGTAACTCTTCATGCCTATAACCGAAATGGCGAACTGGCATTCAAGAAGACCGAGAAGGTGAGCGATATAGCTGCCGCAGGAGGCTATATGACGCTGGATATCGACCCCTGCATTTATACTCTGCAAGTATGGGCAGAGGGCGAAGAACGCCAAACAAACTCGTACATATACAATACTGACGGCGATATAAACAACGACGTCACCAAACTCGACTGTAAGATTAACCGTACAGACAGAGACGTTAAGCATGACCTTACCACGCTATACCACGGACTGCTAAAGGATGTAGACCTGAGTATGGAGGACTATGGTGTAAAGACTGTGGTTGTGCCACTTACCAAGAATACAAATAATGTCAAGGTGGTGATACAGAACGCTATTGGCGTGAAGCTGAATGCTACCGACTTTGACTTCAAGATAGAAGACGACAACGGATGGCTTGCCTACGACAACTCATCAGTTGTGGACGACTCGATTACTTATCATCCTTGGTCGCAATACGATGGAGTGGTGAACTCGACAAGTGAGGATAATACTCAGGTGTCGGCTGTTGTGGCTGAAATGACAGTTAACAGACTGTTGGCAAGCAAGCACCCACGACTAAACGTGTACAATAATCTTAACAAAAAAATGGTGTTCAGTATTCCGCTTATCGACTATGCCTTGCTGGTTAAGGGCAACTACAACAAGGCTATGACCGACCAGGAATATCTCGACCGACAAGACGACTACAGCTTCATCTTCTTTGTAGACGACCACCTCGACTGGCTTAGTGCCACTATCTACGTAAACTCGTGGCGCGTGGTGCTGCAGAATGTAGACATGTAGATTTATAATAAATCAGTACAGTATTAAACATATCCATATAGAATAGTGCGGATGTTAACACGTTTTATCGACAATTTCATTCAGAGGGTTGCCTTTGTCATCATGCTGTGTATGGTGATGGCAGCTTGCTCCGACAGCGATGATGATGCTGTCGGCACAGAAGACGTGTCGGTAGCATTCACACTTACTGTTGCCGATGCCACGTCTACTCGTGCCGATAACGACGGATGGGACGACTATTCACCAGCGCAAGATGGTATACTGAACGAGAACATGGTGAATACCGACGATATTATTATTGCCATTTACGACGATAAAGGCAATAAGGTGGACAATGTAGAGGACTTGCGTGTGACAAAGATTAGCGACGCAAGTGGTACTGGCACTATGTATGCCATAACGGGTGTATGGCGAAACGCTAAGCCTAACGTAGAGAGGGCCAAGAGATTGATGGTGATGGCAAACTGCAATACCTCTGTATGGAGCGACCCGTCGACGTTGACTTACGACCTATTGCCTGAAGAAAGAAAATATATACCTATGTGGGGTGTGGTTAAGATTCCTGCCACATTGACGTTGGGCAAACAAAACAAATTGCATAATATACGGATGCTTAGAGCTATGGCTAAGGTGAGCGTGAAACTGCGTGATGATATGACAGATTATGGCTACGCTATAGGCAGCATGACCGTGAACAACTACAACACCAAGGGATTTTGCGTGCCAAAGACATTCAACGAGGTGGATAACACTTCGGAAGTGCGCTTCGCAAATTCGCTGAATGTTTTGGATAGCCATGCCGACAAAATATCATTACCGACCACGGCTCCGCTATACTTGCCTGAGTACGACAATTCGGGTACCAATCCTACTACAATAACCGTTAAGCTCAACCGCAATGGAAAATTGGAGGGTACGTATACTTTGTATTTTCGCAACTACGACTCGGATGGCAAGCCTACAGGTCCTACCTATCCTATACAGCGCAACCACTACTATCAGTACTTGATATATAAGGAGACAGGAAAAATTATCGTTACGTTGCACGTAAGGAAGTGGAACAGGCGAATTTATCCCGAGAACGACGGAATAATAATGTAAAAATCATATAAGAGAAGATATAAAGCCATATGAAGAAGCTTTCGATATTCATAATGTCTGTTATTGCATTGCTTGCCTTTGCAGGCTGTACAGCCGATACTGACAACGACAACGATAAAGGTGGCAATGGAAAGGTGAGGGTTAGAATCAACATTTCATCATCGGGCATCTCTTCGGCATCGCGTGCCTCGGGTGACTTGTCGTGGCATGACGAGCATGTTGAGCCTGGAGAGAAGATGAAGAACTGCTTTGTGGTTATTGTGCAGAATGGCAAAATAATCGACTTGCTCAAGAGCGAGGAATATGCTACGGAACAAGACTATGTGGGCACACTGGAGTCGATGCTTGACGAGGGCGAGACTACATTTTATTCGTTTGCCAATATCTCGCCAGATGAACTTGGCTTCGTTTCTACTCCAAAATACTATTCTGAATCAAATCCCAAGATCGACTTTCCTGCCAATTTCGACCAAAAGCTATATTCAGTAGCGGGCAATGTTGGCGTTGCTAAAGTAAAGCCTTATGGCGAAGAGGCATCTCGAAAAAATCTCTTTCCTAATGGCATTCCGATGAGCAACAAGCAGACCTTCACTATAAAGAAAACCACCCAGCAGATAGATCTTGAGGTGATAAGAATGGTGGCTAAGATGAAGCTGAAGCTGACCAACGACACTCCTAAAGATATCACCCTAAAGAGCATATCGCTGAGCGATATTACAACTGACGGTACTACGGGTGCTGAGAATCTGTATCTATTGCCAGGCAAGGATAATGGCGTAGCCGTTGAGCCACATCTAAGTCCTTTGGCTACATATAATATATATAAGGTGGATCTTTGGTCGAAGGTGGACGAAAAGGAAGAGCCTTGGATAAAGATTCCTGCCAATACGGCTACTTCAAAGAATCCTGTGGAGGTGACATTCTACCTGAATGAGTCGGTAGCAAAATCGCCTGAATATTTTATCCTGAATCTGCAGACCGACAATCTTGCAATAAATAGACGTATCACGCTTGCCAAGTGGGACGTGATGGCACGCAACGACTATTTGGAGGTGCCTATAAAGCTTAGCGACTATCAGATAACTTTCGATGTGCAGCAGTTTACTGCCATTGGCGTGCTGCCAAGCATCAGCCAGGTTGACGATAAGTTGACGGTGAAGTTTAAGAATTATGGCGAGTTTCATCTTGTGCCTCATGTTAAGGAGTATTCTACAGGAAAAGAACTTGTTGGAGGCTCAGATGCCGTGGGCAGTTGGACTGTAGCAGGATGGTCTACGATAAAACAAGACCCTGATGGCGCTGATGGTGTGAGTATATACGACCGCTCGCCAAAATATGTGCCTAAACGATTGACTATAGATGGTGTGATGGGCAATCGCTCAGGATATGCTGTGCACGAGATACAGATAAAAATCGGTGGACTGGAATATAACATCCCGTATAGAGTAGAAATAGTTAAAGAATAAATCTGCTTGATATGATAAAAAGGTTAAGATATATATATGTATGCGTAATGGCGATGTTGGCATGTTGTGTCAGCACAAGCGTTCGTGCCCAAAGTGTGTTTGCGCATTATAAAGGCGTGAATGGCATGCCGTATATCAGCAATCCATATGGTATAGAGATGCAGCAGGTGCATGAGTATGAATATACTTACTATGTAACGGGAGGTAGTGAGATAGACTTGCCTTTGCCGTTTCAGAACTATACTATAGAAAAGGATAAAGACAATGAGCCTAATGGCTATATCAGATGGTACGACTATAAAAATGACATGGGTCATCCTCGACTCTCTAGATATAGTGGTACAAATCTGGAAGAGGTTAATGACATTAACGGCAACGCGCGTGGACTGTTTTCATGGAAAAATAAGACAAACAGCGAACCTTCCGGACCAAGCCGTAATACTGTTGGTGTGAAGTATACTGCACCTACCGATGCCGATGACGCTACATGGAAAGGTGAAGATGTGGCATGCGATGTGAGTAAATATACCGACTTTGGTCCTGTTACATATTTAATCAACAACCAATATTTCACTCACGAGCCTACATTGCAGATACGCTATATCTTCCATATCCGCCCAGCAAAGGTTATGGCAGAAAACATCGTTAAGACAACCTCTACCGACTTGCGTACAGCAGACTCTGACCTAACGATAGAGGACAACAAACGTATTGTGTTTGGTGCGAAGGATGAGAACTCTAAGATGTCTATACGTGTTAATTCAAAAACCAGTAACTATTATTTCTATCCTCTAAGTGGAAACACTATACATCATCTATATGCAGCTGACGAAAAATATGCGATAAAATCTACATATTACGACAAAACTAAATTAATAAGGGCGACAAATTATCAATGGCGTGTTTATGATGAAACCAAGACAAAGTATGGCATATTAGTAACAAATGGATTAGACGCACAACAGATACATTCGTTTACTGATATGAAAACAGTAATGACGAAGACTGCTGGTAAGGGTTGGATGACTCTTGACGGAAAATCGACAGAGGCACCAAAGATTACTTTTGGTAGTATAGTGTATTTTGTGGCTTTTGCAAAAAATGGTAATGATATGGCTCCGATTGCTAACTTCGAGATATTATATCAAAATACCTACCCCAAGACTATGCAGCAGCTGAAAGATGATGGAGACAGCGAGCGCAGACTGGACTATTTTGAATCGCACTATAAGCAAGCCACAAAGCCAATATCGTTTGACGACGATAACGACAAGCTTACCGTTGTGGCTCCTACGGTAGAGAACAATATGGCGCATTATGCCTCAAGATGGGACAGACGCTCGTATGGCTTTGTTTATCCAGAGCTGCGCGACTTAGCTTGTCCTAATGGAATGGCTTTAATACATGGCGAATATGGACTGTTTAAAAGTGCTAACTTATCAGGCATATCAGACAATTCTGTAACTACAACTGTAGGAAAAAAGAAATTGTACTATTGGTGGAATTCTGCAGTTCTCCACGACCGTACCTATGCGATTACTAACGGCAAGCAGTATGGATATTTTCTATATGTGGATGCATCGGACGAAAGCCGACAAATAGCGTCTGTAGACTTTAAGGCAGACCTATGTTCAGGAGCACGCCTTATATTCTCGGCTGCTGTTACTGACTTTACTGCTAATATTTCTACTACAAGTCAACCTCAGATACTGTTCAAAATATATGGCATCATAAAGGATGAGAACGACAAGGTGACACATCAGCGACTGCTGACATCATTCACATCTGGCGACTTTGCCACAAACACAAAAGGTGGTAGACAGATGGGTACATGGTTTCAGGTGTACAGCCGAATAGTGATGAGAAAGAATTCGGGAGTGGAAAACTATTCCGACTTCCGTATTGTGCTTGATAATATGTGCTCGAGTACTGTAGGTGCCGACTATGCCATTGACGACATTCGTCTATATATCCAGCACGCAAAGGTGGACGTGCTGCAGAATCAGCCTGCTTGTCCTGATGCTACTACCGGAAGCATAGCAAACGACAAGATTACACTTAAAATAACCTCGCACTACGAAAATGTGCAGGCTATAACAGGTGTTGGCAAAGAGTCGAAGTTGTTTTATCGAATATCCGATATGGATGGCAATCCGGTTGCGGGTATCGACTATAATGGCGACAAAACGGCTGACGAATATGGCGTGGTAACTATACCTGCCAACTATGATGCAAGTTTAAAAAAGGCGTTTGAAATCGACCCAGAGGGACATGTAATATTGGTGATTGCCAACAGGCACTTCAACTTGCCTTTGGGAAAGAAGTTTTATGTTTCGGTGGCTTATCCTGATGCTAATGGCAAGCCTGAGGAATGGGGTAAGTCTACTGATGCATGCTCATCATATAGCGATGAGTTCAGCATTGTGCAACAGAAAGTGGCTATATCTGATGCCAACGGAAGTGTGGTTACTACGGTGAGAGTGTCATGCGACGGCAATAGTACGCCTGATGTGGATATTAATGCAAAGCTCGAAACTGCCGACAATGTGGGCGGTGGCTCTATCTTGCTTAATAACGTGCAGTTCGACTGGTTTGTGGGAACAAATGATGGAGCAGACAATAAGTTTTCTACTATCGAAGGATTGCAGCAGGCGTTAGGAAATTATCGCCTGAAGTATCCTGATGCGACTTCTCTTAATGCAGCATTCCAAACATCTAATCCTGCCGACTACGACATACTTGATAAATATATCAAGGGCGTAGATGGCGAGGGAACATTGGTATTGGCGGTAAGCAACAGTCTTACGGGGTATAAGTTTAAGCAGGTGGGAACATACAAGATAGCGGCTGTTCCTATTAAAACTTCAATAAAGCAGGGAACCGTGACTTACGAAATATGTCCACAGCCTATGTACTTCACTATTCGTATTGTGGAGAATGGTCCGAAACTTATTCTTGGTTTCGACAATGTAGCTTATCCTACCGACGACCGTGCCATGCGCATCGGTTTGCCGCAAATTAAGGAGATGCTGAAGAAGCCGGATAATGGCATGCTGATATTGCCGGTGGCTGATCTTAATAATGGAAAAGACGAGAATGTTGAGATTAAGTTCCTTTATAATCAAAAGGTATTTATCTCAGACACCAACGACCCTACTTTCAATACCGCATCTACGACAAAACAGATTGTTGGTACGTTGAAAGAAGAAACTTTGGCAACAGGAACAAAGACATTGGGACTGGTGTTTGATGATAATGTCTTGGATATTCTGCATGAAGGATATTGGTATGAGCTGAACTTCTCGTATAAACTGTCTAATAATAGTTCAATAGCTGCATGTCCTGGCGATTTGTTCATAACGTTAAAGGTGGTGCCAGAGTATCTTACATGGTTTCCTTCTGTTGCAAACAAGCTTAATGCCAACTGGAACAACGACCTGAACTGGAAGAGATCTACGGCAGCAGAGCTATACGACAAAAATTATAAAGACTATGGTGAGGCTACTTATGGCAATACAGCTAATAGCAGCTTGACAAGACAGCAGGCTTATACGCCAATGAAATTCTCGAAGGTTGTTATACCTGAAAACAAGTTGGTATATCCAGGTCTCGACAATATCGTATACCGTGTGAGTAACGATATCGCTACGAAGTTGACAAACTTTAAGGGCGAGGAGGCTACATCGGGTATTGCATACGACTTTGTGGTGTCATGGAACGACAATACTGACGACCATTCTACAGACGGCAACGGAACGTTTAAGTGTGAGACTTTCCATGGTAATCTCTGCGACCAGATATTCTTTAAGGCACGAGCAGAATTGCTCAACCAGCCATACCTTATATATAATAAGGCGTATGTGGAGAAAGAGGTGACTCAGAATAAATGGAATATTATCTCGACACCATTGAAGGATGTATATGCGGGCGACTTCTTTGTACCATTAACAACAGGTAGGGAAGACTCAAAAACAGCTTTCCAGACTATGAACTTCGGAGAGACTTCAGATAATAGAGTCTATGCTCCAGTATATCAACGCAACTGGGATAGTAATGCCACCCAGATTGTAGATGGAGTTACTAATTATAAAGCTCATGACTATAATGGCACAAATATCAGCATTGATACTATTTCAGATGCTTCGATGAATGTAGAGTCGCTATATTGGAGCCATGTATACAATAAACTCGACGAGAAATATGAGAAAGGAAAGGGCTTTGCACTAAAGGCTGGCGACCAGTATAAACAGTTGTCGGCAAAATGGCTATTCCGTTTGCCAAAGGAGGATGTGGAATATACATACTTCAAACCAGATGGCTACTATTCCGACTTGAAGGTTTCTGTGCCAAAGCCTGAAAAGTATATGCTAAATGTGCCATACTCTAATGAGTCAGGTTTGCTGGGCGAAATCTCTCAGCCGCTCACAGCCAACACTCATAGCAAAAACCTATATTACATAGTGGGCAACCCTTATACTGCTTCGCTTAGTATATATCGATTCCTAAACGGAAACCCGAGCTTTGAGCGTAAGGTGTGGACGCTGGATAATGGAGTGCTGAATGCGCATAGCGTGCCAGAGGGTACATACAACCGCAGTCAAGATTATATCATTGAGCCAATGCAAGGCTTCTTTGTGAAGGTGAAGGAAGGCGCAACGGTGAGCCAAGCTAACTTTACATTGATGATGACTACAGACCGCTGGATATCTGGTGGTACTGCTGTACAGGAACCTGCTGCAGTATATATCAATGTAGTTAATGATGATAATCTGTGTTCTACGGCTAAGGTTGTGGTTTGCAACGATGCCGACGACGAATTTGTTGATGATGAGGATGTTGAGTTGCTTAACAACTCTGATATTGAAGATGTTCCGCAAGTGTATACTGTAGCTGGCAATCAGGCTGCTGCTCTTAACAAACTCTCAAACATCAACTTCCTGCCGTTGGGCATTATTGCTAAGGAGGATGGAAAGGTGATGAGTAATGGCGCAGCTGTTAATGTAGAAATATCAGCAAACCGCTATGTTACTGATAAGTTGTTTGTGTTTGATGCCAATATGGGAACTTTCACTCCTGCCGATGCTCCAATATCTATTATGGCTAATGAGCATGGTAGATACTACATCACCACATCGACTTACAACTTGAACCAACATAATGATGAGGCTAATATCAAGTGTTTCTCGCCTAATAGCGGTACTATAACGGTGAGTTCACCTAATATAGCTATTGCCAATGTGCGTATATACAATGCCGAAGGCTTGCTCGTAACATCGGCTTTAGGCATTAATCAAGCATCTTGGACCAAGAATATTGGTTGTGGCTTGTTTATTGTAAAGGCTGAAACTAAGGATGGACAGAGCAAGACATTCAAGCTAAGTGTAAGATAATACACCAATGCAGTGGGGCGAAACCATAACTTCCGATAACTATATATATTATAAGGTGTATCTTGTGAACGAATGTTAAAAGACGACTTATTTGCAAATTTATTATCGGAATGTTTTGGTAGTATGAGAAAAAGTGTTACCTTTGCATCCGCTTTCGAACTTAAAGTAAGAGCTAAACAAAGCGAGATACCGATAGGAAGAAGGCGATAAAGAAAACTTGTGCAAGTCGAGCGCAATGAAGCTTGCTTCAATTGCCGAGGCGCAGCCAAGTTTATGGAGAGAGTTCTTTGAAAAGATTTACATAAGACAGATAAAGTAGTACAAGAAGCGAAATCAATTCTTTGATGAGTTGATTTTGGGTAGAAGAAAAACGAACCGTCAAGTTTGTTTGACTTTAGACTCTAATTTGGAAGCTCGTTCTGAAACGGATACAAACAAACAACGCTTACTTCGGTAAGAGTTGGTAAAAGATATTTTACAATGTAGAGTTTGAT
>ERZ1031719.582-NODE-582-length-13533-cov-3.817703_pt1 | contig 13533 bp, 34 predicted proteins | sample MGYA00516702_ERZ1031719 | MGnify/ENA primary metagenome ERZ1031719 (study PRJEB33719, sample SAMN04261227) | wastewater metagenome | biome: rural village; feature: human; material: feces | host: Homo sapiens | place: El Salvador | collected 2013-01-07 ...
TCATTTTTATGATACGGAGGCATTTATGGCTCATGGTGAAATACAATCTGGGAATCAAGATTAACAATAATCGTCCCAGACGATTTAAAAAACTGGATCATTGCAAAAGCCGAATCCGAAAATAGGACAATGAGTAACTATGTTTTAGCTCTTCTGTCAAGAGAAAGAGATAAAGATTCTAATTCTTAACACCTGCGCATACGATCTGTATGCGCTTTTTATTCCTCCATAGACTCAAACCGATCCACGGACACTTCATATGCCGTCATTCGTATTTCGGCCCCATTTATCTTTTTCTGGTAGTTTCGGCTCTGGATTCTTCCATCCAATTTAATTTCTTCTCCGACACGCAAGTTTCTTGCCTTCTCAGCATTACAATTCCACATAATTAAAGGAACATAATCTGACTGTCCGCAACTGCGAGGAACTGCCAACATCACATCACAGATTTTGGTTCCTTTGGGAGTTAACCGGAACACGGGTTGCTTACATACATAACCACTCAGCCAGATATTATTGATAGATCTCACTCCAGTTACTACATGCCGGATTTCATCTGCGAATATATACAGCCGTACTCTGGAATTCTGCTTATCGTTAAATGACCGGAAGCTTCCGTGCACATACACCACATCACCAGACTGAATGCCTTCCTTCATATAAGAAGGAATAACTACCGGAATCAGATCCGGCACATTGCTATCTCTCTCACACGACACGACAGTCTTGTAAAATACGTTCCCCACAACAGCATGGCTGAACTTCAACTCTTCATTCACAGTTCCGATCACTTCTAATACATTGCCCATCTTTTGATCCTTTCCGCCATTTCTTGGCTATGGACAATACATTAAACGTAATCATTTCAAAAATCTTTAGCACATCATAGCGAATCAAACTATTGATTTTTCTAGGTTTAATTGCTAAAATTTCACCTATTAAAATTGTAAGAAAGGAGAATTGATGAACACCCATTATTTTAATGCCGAAAACTTATGTCAATTACTCATACGTTCCAGAGAACAAGCACATAAGACACAACGCTATATGGCAAAAGCACTGCGCCGATCCATACAAACCATACAAAATTGGGAATATGGTATATCTGCCCCAGATGTATTAGATTTCCAAGCGTGGTTTGAAGTTCTTGGAATGAATCCGCTTTTTTATATCCTCACTCTCCTTTCTCCAGATGTTTACAGTGATACAGACGAAGATACTCAAATCGAAACCGCTCTTCTTCACTATATAAAGAATGTCGCTCCGGCTTCCGAAAAACGAAAACTTGCATTTTGTATATTTGGTAACTCCGGTTCTTCATGGTCATCACAGCTTGATGAATTTACGGCGATCAATTGTTGCTCTATGCGCACCAGAGTGACTGTTTCACAAGCAGTATATGATTCGTATGTTATGGAAAAGGCACAAGGGAAGCTCCTCACTACAGATAAAGTCAAACCAGACCTCGCAAACCTTAAATCAGCTATTGATGCAGGTCGTAAATCGGCAATGAATGGTAACACTGGATATATACAAGAATGTGTTCCAAGACAAGAAGAAACTCCGGCGTAATTGCCGGAGTCTTTCTTATATATTAATCTGTTTCTGTATCTAGTGGGTTTACCCATTTAATTGCTTGTCCACATCTCGAGCAATAGTCCGATCTGAAATAAGAATTAGCTAACATTTTTTTGCATCTAGGGCAAATTACTCCTATAGCATGATACTCCTCAAATCTCTTATATTCTTGAGGTTTTGGTATCCGATAACTAGCCTTTTCAACAAGAGTTTCATATTCTTCATCTGTTAATATCTTCATTACTACTTTCCCCTTATTCCCCCAATAACTGAATGATTTTGTTTAATTGAAATAAAACAATGGCAAATCCTTGTGCCACCCAAAAGAATATATCATCCATAGTATTTTTTTCTTTAGCGTCTTTTATATATTTGTTTTCTATCCATACAATAATTGCCACTACCTCAAATATGATATAAAATAATATACAACTATTCATAATAACCTCCTTTAATGCCATGTCCCACAATGACAATTTGGACATTCATAATAAGTTTGCCCATTTCTACGAGTTATTGCTTCATATTTCGTTCCACACTGAACACAATATCCGTTATTAAAATTTTTATTCTCAGAACTCATACCTACATATACAAATAAAGAAAATGAAAAAATAAACATTGTAACAATGATAAATCTTGCTATTTTAGATTCTAAAAGCGCGCTCCAAATAAATCCAATAGAACCTCCTATCAAACATCCAAGGATTAAACTAGCAATTAATATCTCCAATATATTTCGCCTCCTCTTACGGCCCGATCCAGACAATGATTACCTTTTCCCACGGAAGTTTATCAACCTCTTCTTTGATATGTTTGTCTGTGCAATCTTCATCCCCAAAAAATGATTCATAAATATCATAGTCATCATCAATACTTCTTATCCATATACGCTCATGCAAGTCATCGTTAAGAATACTATCTACATTAATGCTTGTAGGTCTACTTAGCCAATAACCTTGAAAATCATCTTGTACTACATCAGAGTCAACCATATAAATCACTCGTAAATCTGGGTTTTCTCTAACGAGTTCTACAAATCTTTTAATGTTTGCGTCAATCATCAGCTTCCGCTCCGTTATTTAAATCATCACTTTGTATATTCTTCTCAAGAGTCTTAATTATTTCATTTTGGATATAACCTATAGGATCACGTCTAAATTTGATTTGACAAATATTCCATCATAAATCTTATATAGCACATACAAATCAAATAAGAATAAAGCTGCCAATAATACAAAAATAAAAATTTCAATATCAGACACTTGATTTCTCCCTTAATCTCTTCGCTGCCTCATCCAATAAATCTCCAAACGTTTTAGCCGATAGTCCCATTATTCTTTCAAAAGAATAGCTGCATTGATATGTAATGCTTAAACACTCCAAGTTACTCGCAATGTCATCATTTGAAAGACTTTCAAAATCATTCATTACACTTATCCTTTAATCTCTTAGCTGCTTCTCTCATAAAATCTTTGAAAAATATACTTGGCATTCCGATTATTGTGCCAAAAGGATCATAACAATTAGATCCCTCGCTCAAACACTCTAGTATTCCTATGATTTCATCATCTGAAAGATACTTACAATTATTCATACTATTCTCTTCAACTCCATATAAGATCACACTTGTTATCTACACATTCTTGTAATAAGTTAGCAAAATCTTTTATTGTAAACATTCTCCAAACATACCCGTAGTGTTCCTCCCCTTCATATTCGGATATCCCTTTTAGAATTTCCTTGCAAGCGCCATATCTAATCGCTCCTTCAGCGTCAGATTGAAAGCAAAAATCAATGACTTTTGGACTAATATTTTTATTTGAAATAAGTTCACCAATAGGTTCAATAAGTTGATCCATTAAAACATCATATTCATCGTCATGCAGCTTGTTATACACATTTGCATATATTTCTCCGAATTCTGGACAACATAGCTTTGCAATTTTTGTCCGCAAATTTGTGAAACCACCATATCCAAGATCGTAGCCATTTCCGGTTTTCTTACATTTAATAGTAACGCCCATATCAGCTTCACTTTCTATACTTTTCAATGTCTTCTAAATTTGCTAATTTACAATGATAATATCCCATACCAAGTTTAGTTTTACTTGTATAAGATGTTTGGCCACCAGTAAATACAAAATAATAATCATCTTTTTTAAAAAAATGGCCTTTAATATATTCTCCGTCTTTATTCCATACAATTACAGGCGTATCAACCGGCACAGAATCCCAATTAATATCCGTATCCCAATTAATATTATTGGAATCTATACATTCCTCATCAAGCCACTTTTCTCTCATTTCTTGACAAGTTTTTCCCCCATTACATAATTCGCATTTATAGCATCTTATTTCATTACATGGGCGAATTTTTCCACTTTCTATGTCAATACCCCAATCTTTCCCTATAACAGTTAACTTTACTAAAATGTCTTTATTATTTTCATAATTGGTCATGTTATTATGTTCCCTCTTTGTTAGCGATTTTGAAGACAGGGCGAACTCCAAAAAAGGTAGAAGCACCGCTGACATCCGCAAAACCATCGTAGTAGGCAAGGGAGAAGTGAAGACCAGATTCTCTAGCCTTGTTCATCAGCCAGTACCACTGTAAATTCTCATCCTTAGTGCTATCGAACGCCATACGATTTCTGCGCTTCTTCATGGGTTCCCATTGTTTTACATTCGGGCTTTCATACTCGCCGTAGTAGTTTTCGTCAAAAATCTCTTTCTCTGTCGGCAGACGGAGTAAGTCACCGTTGTCGAACGGAATCATTTTATCCGTGAGTTCAGCCGGGAAGAGATTAATAATTTCACCATTTAACTTTTTACGCAGACCGCTCTTTTCGTAACCTCCTTCATTGGTACGGGTGTTGTTCATCCGGTATTTGTCAGAAAGGCAATCGACTAAGCAGAAGATTATACCGTCCTCTTCCTGCTTCACAGCAATGGCCTCTACTTTCACCCCATTCGTAAGCTTGATCTTGATAATATCTCCAACCTTGAAAGTATTAACATCAATAGTAACGGTTCTCTTTACCTTCATTCTTTATTCTTCCTTTCCATCATTTCCCCGATCTTCAAATGCTGTGCTTATTTATAACCGTGTTCCCTCCGCCACTCTTGATACTCATCCATCAGTCCTGCGCATACAATCAGTGAAGTATAAATTGGGTATTTGTATTCGGCAGTGTCATTGAACAATATCTGTTTCAGCTCAACGGACTTCTCATCTTTCTTTTCCTCTTCTGTGTTAAGATCTATGCCCTCAATCACAGCACGAACTTCCAGAATATATAGATACTGCCCCATAAAGCTGGCCTGTTTTCTCAGAAGATCAATCGGACAAGTCGGTGTAAAATCAAGTTTTCCCGCATCATATTTCACAAGCATCTTATGCAGCTTGTCATATTTTTCCTTGAGTTCTTTATATTCGTTAATCATTCTGAGTTTATAATCTTCCATTATGTCAATCTCCCTTCTTATACGGTTCTGGTAAAGGCATCCAAGCTATGATTTCTATGGAATCATTTATGAGCATGTCTCTGAATCTTCCGTATTCCTTAAGGGCTTCCCGTGTAAACCTTGTGTACCAATACCATCTGTTGTTATAAAAAACAGCTACTCCAGTTAAACGATCACATTTATACGAAAGTGGACTTATATTTTCCCATGTAATAATTACTTCGTCCAAATTGTCCGGTAATCTCTCTGTTACCGGAATCCATCTAAAATCACTCATCTTCCACCTTTCTTAGTCTTTGTGCCGCTTCGCGCATAAGGCTGCTAAAGTTATCAATTGGCATACCCATCACTTTACTCCCAAAGCGATCCTCGGAGCAGAATGAATAAAGGTGGAAAAGCCTGTCTGAAATTTCTTTGTTGGATTTTTTAGAAAAATCTTCATTGTGAATTTCTTCGTGCTCCTTGCAGTCAGATTGATTATCAAATTCAAGCCCACAATAGTCGCAGATAAATACAATTTTCTTAGTCATCTTCCATCTCCGGTTTAATTCCACACGATGCTGTATACCCTATCCCGGCAAGCATCTTCCTTGTTACGTTTGACATATCAATATCAAATTCTATCTTCACACCTCGTGAATCGCTACACAACAGAGTACCGTTACACAAATAAGACCGATAATCGCTACGGCGGCATCAGCAACTCCCATCATTTCCCCCCTTCTGCTTGATTTTTCCCTTTGCATATTCTTCAAGTGTTTGTCGTTTCATTTTTTCTTCTCGTCAGTCTTGTCGAAGATTTTTTCCGCAATCAGTAATCCGAAAATAGCAAGAAAATCCGCCTCTTCCCGATCTGCATCAAGGCTTGCTATTACACTGGAAATAGCATTTGAAAATTCAGTCTTGAAATCGTCACATAATATTCCTTTTGATTCTTCCAGACATTTCATGCGAAACTTTTCATCCCAAGTTATCATTTCTCCTCCTTGTCCTCACTCCAATCTATCTTCTGCCCGCACTGGAAGCAGAATTTGTCCCAGCGCTCATCAAGACAAACGCCGCATGTCGGACAGTGATTCTCCCGTATACGAAGATGTGTCGAGCATTCATAAACAACCTTTGACTTCTTCGGTATCTGGTAATCTGCCAGTTCCTTGAGCTTTTCATATTCCTCATCTGTCAGTGTGATCATCTTCGCTTTCCTCCTTATACGGCTCCGGAAGCGGCATCCATGCGGTTATCAAACCTTTAAAAAAAGGTTCTTTGCCTTCAAGGCATATCCATCTTCGATTATCCGACACAAACGCAGTCGTCACCACATTCGTGGATGTAGTGACGATGACCGTTTCATACATTTTCGGCAATCTCACCTCTACCGGAATCCATCTAAAATCACTCATTGTTTTCCTCCTTGTACGGCTCCGGGAGAGGCATCCACGCAATAACGTTGTCATCAATTTTTTGATTTACGTTATCATAGTAGTTATAATGCTTATATTCCCACCATCCTTCATCCACTATGTAGCAATCTTCGTCTTCATCGTATTTTTCAAACTCGCAGTCCTCCCAGCACCACATACTGTCATGCTCTAAAATAGTCCCATCCTCGTGCATTCCTGTTGTTATGGTTCTGTTTCCATTTTTGTCTACGGAGAGTACAAATACTTCCTCTTCCGGTTCCGGTAAACTTTTTGTTACCGGAATCCACCGCATTTCACTCATCTTCCACCTCTCTCACCCTTTTTGCCGCTTCGTCCATAAGATTTTTAAAACTATTTATTGGCATTCCCATGACCTTATTGCCAATACGATAATAATAAGCAAACTCTCTTAAATAATTTAATTCTTCTATAATTTCCGCATTTGATACTTCCGAATAATCTATCTCATGAGACTTTTCATGCTCTTCACATTCTTCCTCAGTATCAAATGACTTCCCACAAAATTCACATTCGTAACATGTTTTCTTATTCATTCCCCATCTCCTTCTTTCTGTACTTTTCTACGTCTTCCGGGCGATAAAGATTGCAGTGACACCAATAGATAATTTTATTATCAGTTTTATTATCAGTTATGCTCCATGATGTGCAACCGCCTACATACGTACCAAAACGGTCATCCTTTATCCCAGAAAAATATCTCTTATACAAGTGATCTTCGAAATTCCAAACCAGAACCGGCGTATCGACCGGAACTTTCGCCCAGTCAATATCTTTTTCCGGATCAAACGCGGGCTGATCAAGCCACTTCATTTTTGCCACACGACAAGGAGCATTAGAATTAGCATGATTAAACAAACAATTTCCACAGTCCAACTCAATGCAAGCTTTAACCTTGCCTGTCCTTTTATCAATTGCAAAAGATCTTGCAAAAATTTCTTTCACCTTGTCCGGATCAATTGATTCGTAATGTGTCATTCCCTCGTCCCTTTCTGCAATAAAAAAAGAAGATAGTTGCTTAACTACCTTCTAATTCTATGAATCAATATTTTTGTTGTACGGAAATTACATTTTTATGCTCTAACGCACTAATACTTGTGACTTTAGTCATGAGTTATTGACTAATTTTATCCAATTGTTCTGATTAATTCTTTAGAGATAATATGATGGTTCCCTTCTCCATCTCCGTAAACTTTATCCCACGCCTTTCCAGGGCGATGTATATCATCAACCATAACCCATGGATTTAAATCTCTTTTTTCAGTAACAATCGGATCAATGATATACTTATAATTTTCGCTTAAAGAAATATTATACTTTAAGCGAATGGGAGTTCCACCAAACGACGAATAGCGATTGTAAACGGAAGGTACAACTGGGCCAAACTGCCATGCCTCAAAATCATCATCAAAAGCCATCAGACCATTTTGAAGAAAAAGCTTTTGAATATAATACAAAATTTTTTGAAGCTGTAGGTTTGAAACAGCACCATGTTCAACTGTGCATTTGTTTATAATGTACTTAGAAATATCTAATGCCGAATATCCCATAGCAGCCCTCCTTTCCTGAATCTTTTATTTTCTGGCACACTAACACTTATGCCTTCGCCGTCCTTACGGACATGCTCAAAGTTTAGTCATGAGTCATTGCTTTTCTCACATATTTCGTGTATAGAATATCCGTTGTCTACTTTTGTAACTCTCCAGTCTGTAGCGTCCACACACTCAAAATCATTCGAAGCTTCATCTTGTTCTAAGAATGGCAGATACCCGTTCCCTGTGACAGAATTAATGTCTCCATTCTCCGATTTCCAGAGTATATCTCCTCTGACGAATGTTCCATCAGAACTATCTTTTATGACACAATACGGGGTTAGTGGTTTCATTTCAGATGCAGATATCATAACGTACCTCGATTTCATGTCACCGCATATCTATTAATGTATCTTACTTTTTATTTTATTTATCAATAGGCGATTGTACAACTCATTTTCATTTTCAATATGTTTTCGTAATGTATTTTCAATTTTGTTTATTTTATTACTTAGTCCAAAATAGAATATTGAATAAATAACGAAAATCACTCCTTCAATTATCATTATAAGAATAAAAAATACCAATAATTGGTCACTCATTCACTTTACCTATATAAACATCCGCCGCAGCAACCATAAGGAACATTATCGTTCACAAGCTGCTCAATCTCTTTTTTATAAGGCTCAAGATCTTCCGGAAGATCCACAGACCATGGGCCGTGTGCAAGAATAGACTTTCGATCTTTATCAAACCATGCGTTGCCGTCAGAGCAAAGCGCATGTGAAAGCTCACGCTTCTTTCCGTCCACCTCCAAGACAAGTGTGCCGCTACAGAGATTCGGATACTCGCCATCATATGAAATAAACTTTACCATTTCTTCTCCTTTACGCCATTACAACACTATAATTCTTATTCAGAGCTAATTTTAGCATATTCTTCATCCTTCGTTTCCTTTTCTATCACGAGTTAATTTTGCCCTCTCTAGATCTTGTGTTTCTAGCATTATATATGTGTTTTGTATATTTTTTACAACATTCTCTGTCAATTTGTCGAATGGAATATTCATATTCCTTGATATTCTAGCCTCTGAAATTGATATAATAGGAATTAAATCCTTAAATGCTCCGCTTGAAAGCACTTCTCCTTTTCCAAAGCAGCAAAAAAATGGAATGTAATTTTCTTCCGCAATATCCATAGCTTCATTTATCAAAGCACGAATTCTTTCTTTTACTTTTCTGTCGTTCTCAATACACTTTTCCAATAATTCATTATCCATGACTGCTTTCCTTCCTCACAAAACTGAGATATTCACGCTCCAAACCGGCATTACAGATCACAGCGAACAATGCATCATACACTTCATCACAAGTATGAAATTGCTCATATGCTTCTTTAAAAAGAACTTCTTTTAGGTTATCTGATTCTATTTTTTGGTTTCCAGAAAATAATTCGTCAAGAACTTCCCTGATTCCCTTATGTGCAATTTCAAAAGCATCTGATAAGTTATCAGCTAACATTACACTAGCAACAACGCTAGTAATTGCATATGCAAGCTGTCTTTTCGAAAGCTCGATCTTTTCGTCCCAAGATTTCTCTCCCAAATTTGTAAAGTTACAAATATACTCCCTATTTGTCATTTCTCTTCCCATCCTTTTTTGTTTATCAATCGTATACTCAAGAGTTATAACCATTTTCGCGCAGCCATTCATAATATTCGTTTATCAATCCGGCCTCTGAAATCAGGAGAAGAAGTTCCGTATACTTCGCGGATTTTCTTTCTGCTATGCGTTGATCCTTTATCTTTACTTGAAGCGACAAGAACCCATTAGCAGCATGCGTGAATAATCGACGTTTCAAATCATCGTACTTTTTTTCAAACTTCACATCTGGAGCCTCTTCGCACTTTTCTTCCTCATCCTGTGACTCTTCAGGGAAAAGCTTATCCAAAGACCTTTTTGTATCCAGAGCAGCAATAGTGTTAGCATAATAAACGTCATTGCTTAAGACCATTGCAGATATAGCAACGGAAATAGCATCTCCGATTGCATATGCAACATCTAGCTTTGAGATCATCCGCTTGCTATTGCCTATCTCTTCCTTAATCTTCTTAAAACTCTCGTCTTCATCTTTAAAAATATTCATTACTCTTCCTTTCTGCTAATATCTTCTAGCAGTTCGAGATTGTCGAAATTTTCCACGCACCATCGAACGCCATCCGCCCGTCCTTCGTAATATCGTACGAAGTTCGGTGCGTTCCGGCACTCCTCTTGCGCCTGAAGACAGGCCTCGTACTCTTTCAGCAGAGTAGCCTTGTCGTTTAAGTGATTGATGCACCACCCGATGCCGCCTGCTCTTCCGGTCCAGAAATGGAACATGTTCATCATTGCACATTCGAAATTCTCGTATGCCAGCTTCTCGCTGATTTCGCACTCTTTTCTTGGATCAAGCTTCATTTTCTTCCTCCTTTCTGGTAAATCCTTCCGGATATTTATATCCCTCTCCCATCAATGCGCCGAAGCGCATCTTCATATCTGCTATATCCTCTTCAATCTGCTCCGTTTCGAGTCGCATCATCTTTATATCATCCTCGAAATGCGTCAGTCTCGAAACTGCGATGAAAGCACCGGTATGGAAATCAAATGTATCATCCTTGCTACACACAGCACTTGCTTTTTCTCCGGTTTCCAGATCCTTGGCTGTGACTGTATCCCCGTCTCTATAGACTACGATGCGAGGCGGTGTTTTCTTTGTTTTTACCTTCTCAAGTTCATTCTCAAAAAAAACGCATTCGGAAAAAGTTCCATTAAAACGCACTCTATATGTTTTTACTCCATCGGCACTTATACTAAACAGCTCTTTTACAAGCCCGATTTTTCCTTCTTCTGCACAGCTTTTTTTCGTAACTTTTACGGTATCACCGACCTTAATTTTGTCTGGCTCCGACTTTTCTGATTCTGCTTCAGACTTGAGCCAATCTTCCGTCTCCTTATAGCAACTTCCACATTTAAAAATGCAGTCACAGCACGCTATATTTGAACATAAAACAAGATCTCCATTTTTCCTTACCGCAATGAATTCCGCGACTCTTTTAGTTGATAGCTCTCCAAGGCCAAGTTCATTAATCCTTTTTTCGTTTTTCTCCTCGTTTGTCATCATTTCTCCTTCATCCGTTATAATACGGATTTCGTACCATATTCTCTGATTTATCAAACACATCCGGTGCAGCGAACTCAGTCATTGCTAACATTCTTTTCAAATTATATTCTCCGGCAATATTATTTTCTACGCCACATTCCGTGTGCTCCCAAAACTTTTCAATGGTGATAAAATAGTCCGCATTTGCCATTAACTTAATAGAATCACCCAGACTTCGAATATGATCCGCATCGGTTTCAAAAATCTTCGACTCATAGGGATTAACTACTTCCAAAGTTTCTCCTGTATATGCTTCCGCAGTTCTCTTCAGGACTTCGAAACTCTTTTTAATATTCTCTTCTGTTCTTCCTTTTGTGGGACAGGAAATAAAAAGCTTGTGTTTTGGAGCTAAATCTTTCTCTTCATCCTTTTTCTCTGGTGCTAGTTCATCTTGGACTGCTTCGGATTTAAGCCACTTTTTCGCATCCTCAACGCAATGCCCACGTTCAAAAATGCAGTCATGACACGGTGTGAGTGCGCACAGATCCACATCACCGTTTTTTCTTACCGCAATTCGTTGTGCAATTGTAAAGTCTAACGAATCTCCAATCTTAAGCTCATCGAATCTCTTTTTGTTTTTCTCTTTGTTTGTCATTGTTAATTTCCTTTTATAATAGAAGGGCCGTTGCCGACCCTTCCGTATGTATTCACCCAAACAGCTTCTTGTAAATTCCCTTCTCGTTCTCACGATCCTTGTCGATCATCACATCTACAGGACGCTCACACCAATCAAAACACCGCTCTCCGTTTTCATCAATATAACCATGTGCATTGAACTTCTTCATAAATGTCTTCTTTACCTTGTTTCCCATAGTGATCTCCTTTCACTTATAAGTCGGTGGACGATTCCTCCGACTGTGTTACTACTTATTAATTCTGCGAAGAAATAAATTTTTGCACAAAAAGAGCCGTTGCTCACGGCTCTGTGTTATCTCGGATCGAATCCCCAAATAGAAATGAATACTCGATCTGCCATATCATTCATATTTGCTCTTCGGTACTTTGCGTATATTGTTTCCCGCATCTGCTTTAGCTTTTCATCTCGTTCAGTAGAAAACTTATATGCATCGTCAACAGACTTCAATCGCTCGGCGGTCATCATATCCTCGGCCTCCTTTAGTGTCTTGGCATCATATACCATAACTCCGGTAGGCAAGTCGGAGACGATCCACCGCTTCTTCCCTTTTAGATAAAGATCATTATCTGGTTTGTTTTCTCTTATAGAGAACCAATGTCCGTCCTTCTGGAAGATCTTGCCCCATGTCAACCGGAAATCTGTCCATGTATGTGCTACATAAAATTGTGCTTTCTTCATGTTTTTGCCTCACTTTCTGTTTACTAATTCCGGACAAAGTTTATTTTTGTGTACAAAAAACACCGAGGATTTCTCCCCGGTGTTTCTATTAAACACAGATTTCTTCTACACTCTTTTTTTAATATCTCTCGCCAAATACTGCAACGCATTGTGCGAATACTTCTCTATTCGGTATATAGCAAATTGAACAATTGTTATAATCTGTGTGTTTTGTAAAAAAATATTCCTCACACGCCTGTGTTTCTGTCAATCCGTCAAGTTGCAACGCCCAAATGATCTCACGTTCCTCCTCACATAACGTGCGACCTCTTTCAATTAGTTTCATGTTTAATCCGATGTCCACTGCTGCATTGATTTCGTGCAATTTCCACCCCTCCTCACGATATATTCTCAACCTTTCGTCATCTATTACCGTAAATTCGTGATTCAGTAGTGTCACATCTTCTTTCGTATGTATCACACACACTTGCCTGCCATAGCAGTCTTGCTTCGGGATTCCCCAATATATACCAAATAAGTGAGGTTTACATCTCTTCTCTACTGGAATTTGCCTTGTTATCAGCACCCATGCACCGGATCCAACATCGTTCTCCTTGTTGTATTCCATGTTTGCGTCATAATATCCGTATTTTTTTGCATTTTTCGTATTTTTTACGACTTTTCTCATAACCTTTCATGTTCTACTTATTCCTCCATTATCATATTCAAAACTGTCAGTAAAGTTACATAAAAAACATGTCTGATTCTGGATTGAATAAAAATGATAGTATTTTTGCCGAATCCTATGTGCTACTTTTTTGCTGCACAAAAAGAGCCATGCTTGGCTCTTGATTACTTTTGGAATCCTGTAGTGAAGTATATTATAGAAGGCTTTAATTATTTACCTTTTACGTACTTCACTTTGTAATTTCTTTAGTTATTGTACAATCTTCTAAAAAGACCGATGGGCGGCTCAACCAACTTAATGCTCCTCCCCACCTTTTAGTAAATGCACCTTTGTCCC
>ERZ1031719.587-NODE-587-length-13489-cov-3.167858_pt1 | contig 13489 bp, 6 predicted proteins | sample MGYA00516702_ERZ1031719 | MGnify/ENA primary metagenome ERZ1031719 (study PRJEB33719, sample SAMN04261227) | wastewater metagenome | biome: rural village; feature: human; material: feces | host: Homo sapiens | place: El Salvador | collected 2013-01-07 ...
AGATGACCTACTTTGTGTGCGGATACGACCAGACGGGGGAGGCACCGGAAGATTTTTACCCGACCGTGCAGGATTTTATCGGCGAGGGAGGTAATTTTGAGCGGCCAAAGGCGGTTGTCAAAAATCTTGCCGGTGTGCCGGCGGGCAGTGCATATGCCGGATGTGAGGCGGTCGGCGGACTCCATTTTAAGGAGAGGATTCTTGCACCGGGCGAGACCGCAGGATACACGATCATGATCGGGGCGGTGCGAAAGACGGAATATGCCGGGGAGACGATTTTAAGCATGACGGCAGCGTACCGCACGGCGGCGCAGACGAAGGCGGCGTATGAGCGCATGAAAACATACTGGGAACAGACAGTAAATGTATCCTACCACACGAAAGACCGCCAGTTTGACCGCTATATGCAGTGGGTCAGCTTTCAGCCGATCCTGCGCCGGATCTATGGCTGTTCCTTTTTGCCGCACCATGATTACGGAAAGGGAGGAAGAGGCTGGAGAGATCTCTGGCAGGACTGTCTGGCACTTCTTTTGATGAATCCGGACGGTGTGCGCGAGATGCTTCTCAATAATTTTCAGGGTGTCCGCATCGACGGAACCAATGCGACCATTATCGGAAGCAGGGAGGGAACCTTTATCGACGACCGCAATCAGATTACGCGCGTGTGGATGGATCACGGAGTCTGGCCGTTTGTGACGACAAAGCTCTATATCGACCAGACCGGCGATCTTGCGGTTCTGGAGGAAGAGATCCCGTATTTTAAGGATCAGCAGGCAGGGCGCGGGACAAAGAAGGATGCGGCATGGAAGGAGCAGGACGGCTGCTGGCAGAGGGATGCCGCGGGAAATGTCTACCGCGGAAGCGTGCTGGAGCATCTTCTGCTGCAGAATCTGACGGCTTTCTACGAGGTGGGCGAACACGCACATATCCGCCTTCGCGGCGCGGACTGGAACGATGCGCTGGATATGGCGGGCGAGCGCGGGGAGAGCGTTGCATTTACCAACGCCTATGCAGGCAATCTCCGGGAACTCGCGGAGCTGCTTACACTCTACGCAGAGAAAACCGGGAAGGAGTCTGTGCCGTTAAATCGGGAACTTTTCGTGCTGCTTGCGGATGACGACACCCTGTATGCATCGGTTCAAAAAAAGCAGGAACTCTTAACGCGCTATACCGATGCCTGCATCCATGAAGTAAGCGGGCAGAAGATGGCGGTTTCGATTACAGAGCTTGTCCGCAGCCTGCAGAAGAAAGCAGCCTTTCTGACCGGACATATCCGTGACACAGAGTGGGTGACCGATGAGGAGGGAAACGGCTGGTTTAACGGATACTATGACAATCATGGCAGATGCGTGGAGGGTGTCTTTGCGCAGGGCGTGCGCATGATGCTGACCAGTCAGGTGTTTGCCGTTATGGCACAGACCGCGACGGATGAACAGGTGGCAGAGATTGTCCGCAGCGCAGACAAATATCTGTACTGCGACGCGATGGGCGGTTACCGGTTAAATACGGATTTCGGTGAAGTGAAAATGGATCTGGGAAGAATGTTCGGGTTCGCTTACGGGGAAAAGGAAAACGGTGCGGTCTTTTCACACATGGCGGTGATGTTTGCAAACGCCCTCTATAAGCGGGGATTTGTAAAGGAAGGGCACCGGGCATTGGATGCGCTTTACCGTCAGTCTGTCCATTTTGAAACCAGCCGGATTTATCCGGGAATCCCGGAGTATTTTAACAGCCGCGGAAAGGGAATGTACCATTATCTGACGGGGGCGGCAAGCTGGTACATGCTTACCGTGATTACGGAAATGTTCGGCGCGAAGGGATGTGCCGGCAATCTGATGTTGGAACCGAAGCTGGAGCGGCAACAGTTTGATCTGGATGAAAGGGCGGAGCTTTTCTTTTCGTTTGCGGGACAGTCGCTGCATCTGGTCTACGAGAACAAAGAGCACAAGGAGTACGGCGCTTACCGCCCGGGAACGATCCGGATTGACGGGGAATTGTGGGATTATTCCGGGGGAGAGAAAGAGACGCGCAGTGTCTGCATCGATAGGGAGCGGTTAAAGCAGCTGGATTTTGATGTCACGCATGAAATTTTGGTGGAACTGGTGTAAAGGAGAATGAGATGACAGGGAAAAATGAGACGTTTGTAATGGATGATTATGGGAAAAAATCCACATTTGCGAGTTTTCTGCCGGGAATTGCAGGAATACGGGGAATCCCGATCTGGTGCTACTATGTGAATCGCGGACAGTGTGTGGTGAGTTTCGGCGTGGACAATAAAGATCATGCGATCATGGAATTTTATCCGGCGCATCAGGCATATCAGAATGTAAAGACCACAGGGTTCCGCACATTTTTAAAGAAGAACGGTACGGTTTTTGAACCGTTTTCGGATGAGAACATCGCGCACCGGATGCAGATTCACATGAATGGTCTTGCAATCGAGGAGCAGAACCGGTCAAGTGGAATGGACACAAAAGTGGTGTACTATACACTGCCCGGAGAAAATGTCGGCGCGCTTGTGCGCGTGGTGAGTGTCATCAATCAGTCCGGGGAGCCCATCGAGCTGGAACTGCTTGACGGCATGCCGGCGGTGATTCCGTACGGCGTGTCCATGGACAGCATGAAAAATATGGGGCAGACCGCGAAAGCGTGGATGCAGGTCGAGGATTTAAACGAGGGTCTGCCGTACTACCGCGTGCGGGCAAGCATGGATGACACCGCGGCGGTGCGCAGGATCGACGGCGGCAATTTCTCGGCATGCTGCGAAGCGGACGGCAGACGGTTGCAACCGATCGTGGATCCGTCTTTGGTTTTTTCCTATGATCTGTCGCTGAAAAGACCGGTCGGTTTTGAAGAACGCCCGTTAAAGGAACTTCTTCTGGAAGAACAGATGACGCAGAACCTGCTGCCGTGCAGCTTTTACGGCATCACGCGCACCCTTGCCCCGGGCGGAAGCGTCAACTTATATGAACTGATCGGACAGGTGGAGAACAAGCAGCTTTTAAAGGAATATTTTGCGGAAAAGAAAGATGCCGTCTATTTTGAGGCAAAAAAAAGAGAAGCTGATGAACTTGCAGAGGCGCTGACAGACGGTATCCGCACCAGGACAGCCTCCGCGGCGTTCGATGCCTACTGCAGGTACACCTATATGGACAATGTGCTGCGCGGCGGTTATCCGATGCAGCTGGGGAACAATAAGATCTTCTATGTCTATTCCAGAAAACACGGTGATCTGGAGCGGGATTACAATTACTTTTCCATGCTGCCGGAATTCTATTCGCAGGGAAACGGGAACTTCCGCGATGTCAATCAGAACCGCCGCTGCGACACCTTTTTTGCACCGTTCGTCGGCAGAAAGAATATACAGGAATTCTACAGTCTGATCCAGCTGGACGGGTACAATCCGCTTGGCGTCGAGAAACTGACCTACCGCCTTTCAAAGGAGCGGGCAAAGAAGCTGTTGGCAGACGTGAAGGAGGAGCAAAGAAGAGCGCTGCTTGACTTCGCGACAAAGCCGTTTACGCCTGGAGCACTCTGCCGGAAGTTCGGGGAGGTATTCGGCGATACCTGGGATGAGACGTTATTTATCCGGGTCATTGATTTTGCGGAGGAGATGGTGAACGGATCGTTCGGGGAAGGCTACTGGAGCGATCACTGGACCTACAATCTCGATCTGATTCTGGATTACCTTTCCGTGTTCCCGGAGCAGGAGGAGGAAATGCTCTATGAGGAGGTCTATACCACCTTTTTGTCCAGAATCAATGTGAACCGCAGGTTCCGCCGCTATGTGGAGACGGAGAATGGCTTAAGGCAGTACCGGGCGTTAAACGAGGCGTCCAGGCGGGCGGACTTGGGGGAAAAACTGGTGAGAACCGAATACGGCAGCGGGGATGTGCTGACCATGACGCTGATGGAGAAATTGATACTGCTCAGTGCTGTGAAATTTGCCACGCTGGATGCTTACGGAATGGGAATCGAGATGGAGGGCGGAAAGCCCGGATGGTATGACGCCCTAAACGGTATGCCGGGACTTTTCGGTTCTTCCATGGCGGAGACCTACGAGCTGGCGCGCATGCTCTCCTACACCATAGAGGCCTTAAAGCAATATCCGGGAGAAGTCGCACTCATAGAGGAACTGGGATGTTTCCTGGATGAACTGAATCTGATCACGCGGCTGGAGCACGATAATATCATGCGGGACGAGGAACTGTTGTCCTTCTGGAACCGGATCAATGACGCGAAGGAGATTTACCGCGACAAGACCTATCAGGGCGTATCCGGTAAGAAGATGGTCTATCACACGGAGCAGCTTGCGGCGATTCTGGAAGGATTCTTGGAGATTGTTACCTGCGGAATCAAAAAGGCGCGCCGGATCTCCGGGGAGATCTGCCCGACGTATTTTACTTACGAGGTGCCGGAGTATGAAAAGTTAAAGGACGGCGGCATCCGCCCGTTAAAATTTGTTCCCAAAAATATGCCGTATTTTCTGGAGGGACCGGTGCGCTATCTGAAGCTGCCTGTGGAGCAGGGCGAGAAGCGTGCCCTGTACGAAGCGGTCAAAGAGAGCGATCTCTACGACGGGGAACTGTCCATGTACAAGGTGAATGCTTCCCTTGCGGATTCCTCTTTTGAACTTGGGCGTGCGCGTGCATTTACCCCGGGCTGGCTCGAAAACGAATCCATCTGGCTTCATATGGAATATAAATATCTTCTTGAACTTCTGCGCAGCGGTCTCTATGAAGAATTTTTCGCGGATTTCAAGAAGGCTGCGATACCGTTCCAGAACCCGGAGACTTACGGAAGAAGTATTTACGAAAATTCCTCGTTTATAGCCAGCAGCAGGAATCCAAATCCGTCCTGCCGCGGAAGAGGATTCGTGGCAAGACTCAGCGGATCAACGATCGAATTTATCAGCATGTGGAAAGAGATGATGTTCGGCGCACATCCTTTCCGGACGGAGCAGGAGGAACTGGTCTTTTCGCTTGCACCGGCCATTCCGGTGTATCTGATTCCGGAGGATGGCAGACTTTCCGCTGCGTTTATGAGTAAGACGACCGTGTGCTATGAATTTGGCGGGCACAGGGATTATGTGCCGGGAACCTACCGGATCCGCCATATGGTGTTTTTCTATGAAAATGGCAGTCAGGCGACCGTTGAGGGGGAGAAAGTCTCCGGAAAACTGGCGGAGGATATCCGCGCCGGAAGGGTCAGAAAAATGGAGGTTGCCGTGGACTAAAAAAATGATACCTTTTTAAAATTTGGATCATTTTTTGAGGAAATGAAAGCATCTATAATGCAAGTATCAAAACAACAGAGATGTTGAAATAAAAGGAGGATATTTTTATGAATTGGAAAAAAGCAGTATCCGTCATGCTCGTTGGCATTATGGCATTATCAATGACCGCATGCGGCGATTCGGGAGAAACAAGCACAGATGCAGCTTCTGGTGGGGGAAGTACCGCAGAATCTACGGAGGGTGCAGGCACGTCCGCTTCCGGCGATGATAAGCTGGTGGTATGGACACTCTCAAACGACCTGATCGACTTTGGTGAGCGCTTTGAAGAGCAGACCGGAGTTGCCGTTGACACGGTTGTCATTGAGCCTGCAAACTATCCGACCAAGGTGCAGACAGCGCTTTTGGGCGGCGAGAGCGAACCGGATATTATCGTAGGCGAGCCGAAGATGCTGGAGGATTTTTACGACGCAGGATTTTTTGAGGATCTGAATCAGGCACCGTACAACGCACAGGACTATGCAGATCAGATCGTTGATTATGTATGGAAAGTCGGACAGGATTCCGAGGGCATCCAGAGAGCCATTTCCTATCAGATCACCCCGGCAGGTATCTATTACAGAAGAGATATTGCCAAGGAAGTATTCGGAACGGATGATCCGGATGAGGTCGGCAAATTATTTAAGGATTACCCGACTATTCTGGATACCGCGCAGAAGTTGAAGGACGCGGGATACCGTATTTTCTCCTCAGACGCAGAGATGGGCGTATTTTCCGGTGATTCCGCATGGGTGGTTGACGGTGTCTTAAATGTAGACCAGGCAAGATTTGATTACATGGATCTTTGCGTGGATCTGTATCAGAAGGATCTCACCGCATATGCCAACCAGTGGTCCACGCCGTGGTATCAGGCAATGGCGGGAGAGGTTCCGATCTTAACCGCAGATATCCAGAATTACGCAGATGATTCCGTCAATGTATGGGATGCAACAGAATTTGCAGAGGCAACCAAGGGCATGGACACCACGACGGTCTTCGCATTCGGACTGCCGTCCTGGGGCGTGCTTACCATGAGAGATAATGTCGGCGACACCTCCGGTTTGTGGGGCGTGTGCCAGGGACCTTCCTCCGGATTTGACGGCGGTACCTATATCGGTATTTCCTCCCAGTCCAACCGCAAGGATACCGCATGGGAGTTTGTAAAATTCTGTACATTAAATGAAGACACGGCAGACTGGTGGATCGATTTCTCCCAGGGTGACACCGTTTCCCTGAAATCCGCGCTTGAAAAGCACAAAGATGATGAAAACGCGATCTACGGCGGCGAGAAACTGTACCAGTTCTGGTTAGACCAGGCGAAGGAGATTGATACCTCCAAGGTAACCCGTTACGATCAGGCAATCGGCGATGCATGGGGCAATGCGATCTCTGCGGTCAAGACAGGACAGATGACCAAGGAAGAGGCAGTGAATGATTTCTATGACACGATTGAATCTACATATCCTGATATCACAGTAAACAGATAAGAGCAGGGTGACTTGGTATCCTCCCGGACGGCAGACCATAATATTCCAAATGGGATATTATGGCGGTGCCGGAGGGGGAATACAAAATGAGATAGAGGGGATTTCCTATGGCAAAAACAAATCCGAAAAAAAAGACATCAAACCTCACAAAGTATAACCGGGCAGGCTACTTTTTCGTGGCTCCCTTTGTGATCGTTTTCCTGATTTTCAGTGTGTACCCGGTATTCCGCACACTCGTTTTAAGCTTTACCGACAGCAAGCTGGCAGGAATGCCGTACCATTTTGTCGGTCTGAAAAATTATACACGCGTATTTACCGATAAGTTTTTCTGGAGAGCGCTCTGGAATACAATCAGGATCTGGGGCGTTAATATCGTACTACAGTTAGGACTCGCATTTTTGCTGACCGTTGTGTTCAGTGATATTAAATATAAATTTAAGGGGCTGCCGGTGTTTCGGGCACTGTATTATCTGCCGAACCTGATCGCAGCCACCTCTGTCGCTTTTCTCTTTAAGACACTGTTAGACTGGAGATACGGTACGTTTAACCAGATCTTAAATTCCGTCTATCAGTTCTTCGGAGTAAACAAGGCGCCGGTAGACTGGCTTGGAAATTCCGGCACCGCAGGAAGCGTCATCGCAGTCATCAGTGCATGGATGTGGTTTGGCAACTCCTTCATTATGCTGATGGCAGGCGTGCAGGGAATCAACAAAGATTACTTTGAAGCCGCAGCGATTGACGGGGCAGGGCGCTGGACGACATTTGGAAAAATCACGCTGCCGCTGTTAAAGCCGATCATGCTTTACGTGGCAATCACTTCCTTGATCGGAGGACTGCAGATGTTTGACCTGCCGTTCCTTATGTCGGAGAAGACGGCGGCATCCTACAACTCGATTGAGACCGTGGTAATGTATCTGTATAAATTTGGTTTCTCGACAGGCACAACACAGACCGGATATGCATCTGCCATTGCATATGCATTGTTCTTAATTATTCTGATTGTATCTGTGCTGCAGTTAAAATTAGTCAACAAGGAGGATTAGTTATGACGACGGGTGATAAGATAAAAAAGAGCGTTATTTATATTCTGCTGGTCCTGCTTGCGGCGGCGTGCCTGTTCCCGTTTCTTCTGAGGTTGATCAACGCGACCAGGGACGGTGTGGAGATTACACATTTCTTTACGCTGATACCGAGCACGCATCTGAAAGAAAACTGGGAGACCGTATTTAGTTTCTTTAATCTGTTCCGCGGAATGGCAAACAGCTTACTGGTTGCAGTTCCTGCCACACTGCTGACGGCGTATTTCTCGGCGATGACGGCATATGGACTGGCAATGTATCGATTCCGCGGCAACAAGCTGATCTTTACGGCGATCCTTGTGTTTATGATGATTCCGGGACAGCTCAGCCTGATCGGTTTTTACAATTTATGTACCAAATTAAAACTGGTAAATTCCTATATCCCGCTGATTGTGCCGGCGGTTGCGGCACCCGGAACGGTGTTTTTCTTAAGACAGTACATCTTATCGGTGATGCCGCCGGCACTGGTGGAGGCAGCCAGAATCGACGGTGCAAGCGAATTATATTCCTTCCACAGGATTGCGCTTCCGATCATGTCTCCTGGTATTGCGACGATGGCGATCATGGCATTTATCGGAAACTGGAACAATTATCTGCTTCCGATGATTATCTTAAACAAAAATGAGAAGTTTACATTGCCGGTCATGATGGCGACGTTAAAAGCATCGACGGACATTCAGAGAAATCAGGGCGCTATTTATCTGGCGGTGGCAATCTCTGTCATACCGATCCTGATTGTGTTCTGCTTCTGCTCGAAATACATTATCAGCAGTATTTCGGCGGGCAGCGTCAAAGAATAAACTGCCAGCAGGTTTCAAAACTTTATTTTCATAGTTCTCCTCTTAGAAAGAGGCACTTTCCGGAAACGGAAGGTGCTTCTTTGTGTGCGTTATGCTGTCGAAGGAGCGTGGAAGACGGCTTTTCCTGCTGGAAATATGCCGGAAAATATTATATGATAGAGACAGGAAAATCTTTGATTTTACGGAGAAAAACGGGGGATTGGAATGGATGGCAAATATAAAAAACAATGGGCGTGTGTGACGCTTTTTTCTCTTATAACAGCGGCGCTGTGCGGTGCCTGTGGGAATGTTATGACCGGCGCTTCCGGAAATGTGCCGGAAACGGAAGCAGCCGGACAAGTGCAGCCGGACGGGGATCTTCCGGCATGGCAGACGTACGCAGACGATCCGGTGACGCTGGACTGGTATATCAACTACTCCTGGTTTTCGACGCCGTGGGGCGAGAATCTGGTGTCGCAGACGATCACGGAGGAGACGGGCGTGGATATTCATTTTATCACGCCGCTCGGAAATGAATCCGAAAAACTGAACGCCCTGATTGCGTCCGACTCGCTGCCGGATTTAATCACGCTCGGATGGTGGGAACCGCAGGTGAGCGAGATGACAGAAAACGGCATGGTCTATGCGCTCAATGAGCTTGCGGACAGCTATGATCCGTATTTCTGGGAGGTCTCGGACCCGGTGGCCGTGAACTGGTATACCACGGACGACGGCAATATTTACGCCTACCCGAACTCCTCCATCACGCCGCAGGATGTAGAGCAGTGCGAGGATTTAAGTAGCAATCAGACCTTTCTGGTGCGCAAGGATATCTACGAGGCGATCGGAAGCCCGGATATGACAACACCGGAAGGCTTTTGCGCAGCGGTAAAGAAGGCAGCGGAGATGTTTTCGGAAGTAGACGGGGAGCCTCTGATCCCGATCGGTGCGCACGTGTTCGACAACGAGGGAAATGTCTCCTTTGACAAATACCTGATGAATTTTCTTGCCATTCCGTGGGAGAAAGACGGCGTCTACTATGACCGCTATACCGATCCGGAATATTTTCGCTGGCTGAAAGTATTCAGACAGCTGGGAGAGGAAGGTTATCTTGCGAATGATATTTTTGTGGACACCCGGACACAGATGGAGGAAAAAGTGGCGCAGGGCCGCTACTTCTGCATGCTGTATCAATATTCGGATATGCTGACACAGCAGAAAATTTTATATGCCAATGATCCGGACAGCATTTATATGGCGGTGGAAGGTCCGAGAAATGCAAATGGGGACGATCCGCTGCGCCCGACAACCACGATCAACGGGTGGACGGTGACGCTGATTTCCAAGAACTGCAAACACCCGGAGCGCGCGATTGCGTTTCTGGATTATCTGATGAGCGAGCACGGGCAGCTTCTCACCTATCTGGGCGTCGAGGGTGTGACTTACGATATAAAGGACGGAAAGCCGGTACTCCGCGATAACATCAAGCAGATTCTGGACACGGACCGCGCAGCTTACGACAGGGAATACGGGGCGGACGATGCCTACTGGATGCTGCAGGACAATGTGATGCAGCTTCAGTGGAAACAGGAACCATCGCCTGCAACGGCACAGCTGGAGGAATGGGGAAGAAAATATGTCGTATACAACGGTCAGTATGATGTGGTATTTGACTCCGGCTCCAAGGAGGCATCGGAGGAGGACAAGATTACAAAGCTCTGGAGCCAGACGCTTCCGGCGCTTCTTATGGCACCATCGGAGGAGGAGTTTGACACCCTTTTTGAAGAATTTATTGAGAAGCGGGATGAGCTGGGCTATACGGATGTCATGGAGAAGAAGACGGCATATATGAACAGCGCCAAAGAGAAGCTTGGCATCCAGTAAAGAGACGGAGAGTGTTACATGAATTGGAAAAAACGGTTTGTCAGCCAGAAACTGAATGTAAAGTTTACCCTTGTGATTATTCTGTTTATGGTGATTCCCATCGGCATTCTTGCCGGCATCCTTTTTTACAATATGGAGAAAAACGTCGTATCGGAGAATACCGGATATATGGAGTACACCATGGAGCGCAACAAAGATGCCGTTGCAACCAAGATCAATTCCATCAACATGTCCACACAGTTTTTCCTGAGCGATGAGCCGCTTTTGGAAATGCTCAAAAGAACGAAGGACGGGGAGACTTTTTCGGCGGAGGAATGGTACAGCTTTAAGAACAGCGATATTGTATCCCTCGAGCGTCTGGTAAACAACAACCCGCTTCTCTACGGCGTGCGTGTGTATGCGTCAAACGACCGGGTACAGGAGATGATGCCGATTCTCTATGCAGCCTCCCGCATGGAAAAGCAGCCCTGGCAGTCGGAGGAGACTGTTACCGGCTGGCATTACGACTTTAACGATCAGATTTTTAATTCTTACACGATGAGACAGAACCGCAAGATCTTATCGCTCGTGACGGAGATAAAGGACAGCGATTCCGGGACGCTCGGAATGATCGAGGCGGCTATGACGATGGAAAACATGTTTCCCAGTCTCTACGAGAACATTGAGGACGAGTGGAGCTGTTTTCTGACAGAGGACGGCGGGTGTTATTTTGGAGAAGGTGACGGGGAGGACGAAAACACAGGACGGCAGGAACTGCTCGCCGAGATCATGGCACAGTATACGGCGGACGAGGAAATACAGACCTGCTATCTGAAGCTGCAGGGACAGCATCTGATTGTATCCTACCTTCCCTTGCAGGAATTAAACGGGACCCTGCTCTGCGTGAAAAATATTACGTCCAACATTCATCACGTATACCGCATGCGCAACACGTTTGTGGCGGTCATGCTCGTGTTTTTGGTTGTTCTGACATTTTTTATCAATGCGATCGTAAAACATCTGTTAAAACAGCTGTACGAGATTCTGCGCGCAATCCGCCGCGTGCAGGGCGGAGATCTGGACGTGGTGATCGAGCACTGCGGACCGGATGAGATGGGAGAGCTGGGAACACAGATCAACAAGATGTTAACGAGGATCAAGCAGCTCATGGACGACAATCTAAAGCGCGAAATGCTGGTAAAAAATTCAGAGATCCGTGCGCTGCAGAATCAGATTAACGCGCATTTTATCTATAATGTCTTGGAGTCCATCAAGATGATGGCGGAGATCGACGAGGAGTACGATATTTCGGATGCGGTCACATCCCTCGGGAAGCTCTTACGCTACAGCATGAAGTGGGTATCAGGCAATGTCCTGGTGGAGCAGGAACTGGAATATATCAAGAATTATATGGCGTTAATCAATCTGCGGTTTGATTACGAGATCTATTTATCACTCAATCTGCCGGAGATTATTTTACAGCAGGAGATTCCCAAAATGTCGCTGCAGCCGATCGTGGAAAATGCCATCTATCACGGAATCGAGCAGATGGCGGAAGATACCAACATCTACATCAAGGGGCGCGTGGAAGGAAACGACTGCGTGATTGAAATTACGGATGCCGGGCGCGGCATGACCGAGGAAGAGATGGCACAGCTTCGTCAGAAGATTGCAGGGGAACTGGATTCGAGCGGGGGTTCCGGAAACGGAATCGGCTTAAAAAACGTGCAGGACCGGATCCAGATTGCATTTGGCGGGGCGTATGGCATAGAAGTGGCGTCGCAGATCGGATGCTATACCAAAATTATCGTCCGCATTCCGATGACGCACAGGGGAAAAGCAGAATGAAGACTGTATTGATTGTTGAGGATGAAAAACTGATCCGGCAGGGACTCCGCAAGATGATTCAGCGGAGCGGTGTCCCGGTGGAAGTGATTATGGAATGTAACAACGGTGAGACGGCGCTTGAGATTTTAAAAGAGCAGTCCATCGATGTCATGTTTACGGATATCCGTATGCCAAAGATGGACGGAATCGAGCTGGTGGAGCGCATGCAGGAATGTGAACACATACCGCTCACCGTTGCGATCAGCGGTTACGATGACTTTAACTATGCGGTGGCGATGATGCACAACGGGGTGCGGGAATATCTGTTAAAACCGATCGAGCGCGAAAAAATCTGCGACATACTTGCCAGGCTGAATCAGGAGATTGAGGAGGGCAGGGAGCAGGAGAAAACGCGCCAGAAGCTCGGACAGCAGCAGATCCGTCATCTGATGCTTCTGGCAGAGATGCCGGAAGAGGAGCTTACCATGTTGGAGACCCAGTATGACCAGCATTTTATTTTAGATTTGAGCGGAAAGCCGTATGTGGTCTGCTGCAGGAACCGGAAAAAAGAGGAGGAATCCTGCCCGAAGGACTGCCTGTTCCTGGGCGATGTCGAGGGAAATGATCTCTTTTTAATCGAGGCGGAAGCACTTTCGGACCGTCCGGGGGAATATCCTTTTTTGCAGGAATATACCGGAATCAGCCGGCCGCATCAGGGAATCCGCGAACTGCGCGAGGCATATCTGGAGGCGCGGGAAATGCGCAGGTGCGCGTTTTGCACGAACCGCAGTCAGATGCGCTATGGGCAGGAGATGCCGCGTGTCCCACAGAAGCTGGTGCAGGAGGCGTCAAAGCTGGTTGCAGACGAGATGAAACTGCAGCGGGTGCAGTTACTTGGAACCGACCGCACCCAGGAACTGCAGCACGTCTGGACGCAATTTTTTTACGAGGTAAAGCATGGCCGCATCGGTGTCCGGGACTTTGAGGAGTGCATGACGGATTTCCTTACGGAGACGTCAAAAACGTACCGGAATGTGCTGGAGGAAAAAGAAAACTGCGGGGAGATCAAAGAGATTACAGACCCATTCGGGGAGGACGCAATCGACCGCTACGAACAGAAGGTGCTGGCATTTGTGACCGGTCTGCAGGCGCGGATTTTAAGCCAGTTTGACACAAACGGGA
>ERZ1031719.589-NODE-589-length-13444-cov-8.100456_pt1 | contig 13444 bp, 7 predicted proteins | sample MGYA00516702_ERZ1031719 | MGnify/ENA primary metagenome ERZ1031719 (study PRJEB33719, sample SAMN04261227) | wastewater metagenome | biome: rural village; feature: human; material: feces | host: Homo sapiens | place: El Salvador | collected 2013-01-07 ...
CATGTGCCGCTGATGGTGTTCACGTTCGTCGCTTTCCTGCAGTGCGTCGTCGCGGTCATCGTCGGCAGGCCTTCCAAAATGTGACTTTTCGCGTCTCATGAAATCGCAAGCGTCCGCAGAGGGAAGTACCGTTAGCCGTATGACAAGCCCTAAGACTGACGACGGTACAATGCATCTGCTCGATCCTGCTCCCTTCGGACGTATCCTTCCGGCCATGGTCACCCCCATGAAGGCCGACGGAGCCGTAGATTTCGAAGCCGCGCAACAGCTGGCGAGGCAGCTCGTGGCGGATGGTGCCGACGGTCTTGTGGTCAACGGCACCACCGGCGAATCTCCGACCACCCACATGGAGGAGAAGGTCGAGCTGGTTCAGGCCGTCAAGGAAGTCGTGGACGTGCCGGTCATTTCCGGCGCCGGTTCCAACGACACCGCGCACACCGTGCGCATGGTGGAGCAGACCCAGGAGGCGGGCGCCGACGCGGTGCTCGTGGTCGCCCCGTACTATTCCCGTCCGTCGCAGGAGGGCGTGTTCCGCCACTACAAGGCGGTCAACGACTCCGCGGACAAGCCGATCATCGTCTACGATGTGCCGGGCCGTACCGGACTGCACATCCAGCTGGAGACCTACCGCCGTATGGCCGAACTCGACCACGTCAAGGCCGTCAAGGACGCCACCGGCGACATCGCAGGCGCGGTGCGCAAGCGCATGGAGACCGGTCTGACCTGGTATTCGGGCGATGACGGCCTGTTCCTGCCGTTCCTGTCCGTCGGCGCCGTCGGCATCATCTCTGTGATCGCACACGCGGCCGCCGGTCCGATGCGTGACCTCGCCAACGCGTTCGATCGTGGCGATATCCACGAAGCGCAGCGCATCTCCGTGCAGCTGGCGCCGCTCGTCGAAGCGATGAACGGCAACGGCTTCCAGGCCGTGATGGCCAAGGCCTCGCTGAAGGTGCGTGGAATCCTCGACTCCACCGAAATGCGCCTGCCGAACGTCGGTCCGGGCGAAGCGGAACTCGTGCGCGCGGAAAAGGGCATGCGCGCCGCGGGACTGCTGTGAACCGAATCGCATGATGCGACTGGCCTGTCGCGCATGAACGCCGGCAGGCACCCAAATTCCTCGTTTCCGCATAGGCGGAGACAATTAGTAATAGAAATCCAACTAGGAAATGGCTACAGAAGAAACCACAAAGACAACAACACACAAGCGCGGCAGCAAGGCTGCCAAGCGCACTGAAACCGCAGTCAAGGCATCCAAGACCACCAAGGCCGCGAAGTCCGAGAAGACCGCCACCAAGAAGGCCAAGTCCTCCACCCGCAGCCGTGGCAACGGTGGCTCGCGCAACGGCGGCTCCCGTGGATCCCGTGGCGGCAACGGTTCGAACCGTCGCCCGTCGCATTCCGCGCCGCAATCCACCGCGCCCCAGCAGGACGAGGTGCTGATCGCCCCGCCGAAGTACCGCAAGGGCTCCATGCGCATCGTGCCGCTCGGCGGTCTGGGTGAGATCGGCCGCAACATGAACGTGGTCGAATACAACGGGCATATCCTGCTCATCGACTGCGGCGTGCTCTTCCCGGAAGAGGAGCAGCCGGGCGTGGACCTCATCCTGCCTGACTTCCACTACATCAAGGACCGTCTCGACAAGGTCGAGGCGCTCGTGCTCACCCACGGCCACGAAGACCACATCGGTGGCGTGCCGTACCTGCTCAAGCTCCGCCCGGACATTCCGCTGATTGGTTCCAAGCTCACCCTCGCCTTCGTTGAGGCCAAGTGCAAGGAACACCGCATCAACCCGACGCTCGTCGAGGTCAAGGGACGCGACAAGCTCAAGGTCGGCCCGTTCAACCTGGAATTCGTGAACGTCACGCACTCCATTCCGGACGCGCTCGCCGTGTTCGTGCAGACCCCCGCCGGCTCGCTTATCGACACCGGCGACATCAAGCTCGACCAGCTGCCGCTCGACCACCGCATCACCGATCTGGTGGAATTCGGCAAGCTCGGCGAAAAGGGCGTGGACCTCCTGATGATGGACTCCACCAACGCCGAGGTCCCGGGCTTCGTCAAGCCGGAGACCTCCATCGGTCCGGCGCTCGACCAGGCGTTCGCACAGGCCACTCGCAAGATCATCGTGGCCAGCTTCTCCAGCCACGTGCACCGCGTGCAGCAGGTCGTCGACGCGGCCCACAAGTACGGCCGCAAGGTCGTGTTCGTCGGACGTTCCATGGTCCGCAACATGTCCATCGCCGCCGATCTGGGCTACCTGCGTCTGCCCGAGGACACCGTCATCGACCTGAAGCAGGCCCATGACGTGCAGGACGACAAGCTCGTCTACATGTGCACCGGCTCCCAGGGCGAGCCGATGGCCGCGCTCGGCCGCATCGCCGACGGCAACCATCGTGACATCACCATCAACGAGTTCGACACGGTGATCCTCGCCAGCTCCCTGATTCCAGGCAACGAGCATGGCGTCTACAAGGTCATCAACAAGCTCGTGCAGCTCGGAGCCCGCGTGGTCAACCGAGACAACGCCGCCGTGCACGTCTCCGGCCACTGCAACGAAGGCGAGCTGCTGTACATGTACAACATCGTCAAGCCGAAGTGCGCCATGCCTATCCACGGCGAAAACCGCCACTTGGTGGCCAACGGCATGATCGCCGTCAAGACCGGCGTCGATCCGCAGAACGTCGTGCTGGCCGAAGACGGCGACGTCGTCGACCTGTACCACGGCCAGGCCGCGGTCGTCGGCTCCGTGCCGTGCGGCTACGTCTACGTCGATGGCGATTCCGTCGGCGAACTGACCGACGAAGAACTCGAGAAGCGCCGCATCCTCGGCACCGAAGGCTTCGTGTCCAGCTTCGTGGTCGTCGACACCGAGACCGCGGATGTCATCACCGGTCCGAAGATCTACCTCAACGCGGTCGCGGAAGACGAAAGCGAGTTCGACAAGGTCCGTCACCAGATCGTCGAGCAGCTGCAGGACGCGATGATGCAGGGCACGCGCGACACCTACAAGCTGCAGCAGATCATGCGACGCACGCTCGGCGGCTGGGTGGCACGACAGCTGCACCGCAAGCCGATGATCGTCCCCGTCGTCGCCGACATCGCGCAGGACGTGGATGACGCGATGGGACTGAACGCCGCGAAATAAGCCGTAAATTTACCATAAATTGAATCAAGGCGACGTGATCGGCACAACTGATCGCGCCGCCTTCTGTTACCAGAAAGAAGGAGTGACATGCCAGGAGCAAACCTCACCCGAATCGAAGCGGAAGAACGCAAAAGCATCATCGCCGCGCCAATCCATTACACGGTCAAGCTTGACCTGACCCGCGGAGCCAAGGATTTCGGCTCCGAAACCACCATCACCTTCGACGCGAAGCCGGGGGAGTCAAGCTTCCTTGACCTCATCGCCAACGAAGTCAGCGAGATCACCCTCAACGGCGAAACCCTCGACCCGGCCGAAGCATACGCGGACAGCCGCATCGAGCTGAAGAACCTCAAGGAGCACAACGAGGTCACCGTCAAGGCGATGTGCCAGTACTCCAACACCGGCGAAGGCCTGCACCGCAGCGTCGACCCGTCCGACGGCAACGTCTACCTGTACACCCAGTTCGAAGTGCCGGACGCCCGTCGCGTCTACGCCGTATTCGACCAGCCTGATCTGAAGGCCGTGTTCGACTTCTCCGTGCTCGCAGCCAAATCCTGGATCGTCACGTCCAACATGCCCACCGCCTCCGTGACCGACAACGAAACCGTCACCGAGGAAGGCACGCTCGGCGATCACGCCGCCGAAACCACCAAGCTGTGGGTGTTCGAACCGACCCCAACCATGAGCTCCTACCTCACCGCCATCTGCGCCGGACCGTACGCCGAATGGCACACCGAATACGCCAATGAGGACGGCCGCACCGTGCCGATGGCCATGTACTGCCGCCAGGCGCTCGCCAAGGCCTTCAGCAAGGACGTCGACTACCTGTTCGACATCACCAAGAAAGGCTTCGCCTTCTACGCCAAGACCTGGGGCGTGCCGTACCCGTACGCCAAGTTCGACCAGATCTACGTGCCGGAGTACAACGCCGGCGCCATGGAGAACATCGGCATGGTCACCATCCGCGACCAGTACGTGTTCGAATCCAAGGTCACCGACGCCTACGCGGAACGCCGTGTGGTCACCGTACTGCACGAGCTCGCCCACATGTGGTTCGGCGACTACGTGACCATGAAGTGGTGGAACGACCTGTGGCTCAACGAATCCTTCGCCGAGTTCACGTCCACCCTCGCCACCGCCGAGGCCACCGAATGGAAGGACGCCTGGGCAACCTTCAGCTCCGGCGAAAAGAGCTGGGCGCTGCGTCAGGACCAGCTGAGCACCACCCACCCGATCGTCGCCCCGATCAACGACCTCAACGACACCTACGTCAACTTCGACGGCATCACCTACGCCAAGGGCGCCTCCGTGCTGAAGCAGCTCGTGTACTACGTGGGCCGTGAGAAGTTCTTCAAGGGCATCAACAACTACCTCAACAAGCACGCCTACTCCAACGCCACCCTCGCCGACCTGCTCGCCGAACTGGAACTCACTTCCGGCCGCGACCTGAAGGCGTGGAGCGCCCAGTGGCTTGAGGAATCCGGCATCAACACCATCGCCACCGAAGTCGAAGAGAACGAGGACGGCACCATCAAGCGTCTCGCCCTGCGCCAGACCGCTCCGGCCGAGCATCCCGTGCTGCGCGCCCACCGTCTCGCCGTCGGCTTCTACAACGAGGATCCGGAAACCGGCAAGATCGTGCGCACCGACCGTTTCGAACTGGACGTCGACGGCGAACTGACGGTCGTCGATGCTGCCGCCGGCAAGGCACGTCCGTCGCTGATCCTGGTGAACGACGACGACTTGACCTACACGAAGCTGCGTTTCGACGACAAGAGCCTCGTATTCGCGACAAGCAACCTGTACCGCTTCGACGACGCGCTCGCCCGTTCCGTGATCTGGCTCGCCCTGTGGGACATGACCCGCGACGGCGAACTGCCGGCACGCCAGTTCATCGACACCTCGCTGGCCGCGCTCGCCACCGAACACGAGTCCACCACCTTCCGTTACGCGCTGGCACAGGTCAGCACCACCGCATGGCATTACACCGCTCCGGCAGAGCGTGCCGAGATCGTGAAGCATGTGGCCGCCGAACTGTTCAAGCTGGCGGGTCAGGCCAAGGCCGGCTCCGACGAACAGTTCCAGCTCGTCACCGCCTACCTGGGCTACGGCGAGCCGGGCGACGAGGCGTTCGTCGCCAACGCGAAGGGCCTGCTCGACGGTTCCGTGGCATTCGACGGTCTGGAAATCGACAACAACTTCCGCTGGACCATCATCAACGCGCTGAGCACCGTCAACGCGATCGACCAGGCGGGAATCGACGCCGAACTGGACAAGCGCGAAACCACCGAGAACCGTGAGTTCGCCTATGGCGCACGCGCCGTGGCCGGTACCGCCGAAGCGAAGGCATGGGCTTGGAACGAGGCCCTGCACAACGACGAGCTGACCAACATGCAGCTTGAGGCTGTGGCCGGTGGCTTCGCAGCCACCCCGCGCGCCGACTTGGCCGAACCGTACGCCGAGAAGTATTTCGAGGTCGCCGACTGGATTTGGGAGCACAAGACCTTCCACATGGCGGAAGCGCTGCTCGAAGGCCTGTATCCGGGCTATGCCGATCCGGCGAAGCTCGTGGAGCTGGGTGACGCCTGGCTCGCCTCCCATAAGGACGCGGACAACGCCTTGCAGCGCATTGTGCGTGGCAACGTCGAGGCTTCTCACCGCACGCTGAAAGTGCGCGACTTCAACGCCGCGCTCTGATAGCAGGGGCGACAGGAACGTTCCCGCTTAAGATCCGTCATGTCGTCGCACGACTTTGATTTTGGGTGCGATTTTCAAAGTTGTGCGACAAGCGTGTTGGCTTTCATACCCTCTAACTCTTATTTTTCGCTGGTTTTCAACGGAAAATGATAGTTAGGGGGTATTTCTTTATCAAGTGCTGCCGCACGACTTGATTTTCCGCCTTGAAATCAAAGTCGTGCGACACGAAAAGGGCATTGCGCGCCGTGAAATGCTTTGAATTGTGAAGTGTTATGCGATTGCGTCGTCACCTGCTGGTTTCGGCGGCACGGTTGAGTACGATAGGTCACGGAAATATCGTTTGCAGATAGCGAGGATTTGAGACTCATGCCACGTATGTTCGGAACCGACGGCGTTCGAGGATTGGCGAATAGGGATTTGACGGCACAGCTGGCGCTCGATTTGGGTGACGCCGCGGTGCGCGTGCTGGGTGATGACGAGCGGAGCGAATTCGAAAGCCGTCGCCGTGCGCTGGTCGGTCGTGATACACGAGTTTCCGGCGATTTCCTCGCCGCCGCATTGTCCGCTGGCATGTCCGCCGGCGGCTTCGACGTGATCGACGCCGGCATCATCCCGACGCCGGGCGTCGCATACCTGACGTCCGTGCTCAACGTGGAAATGGGCGCGGTGATCTCCGCATCCCACAATCCGATGCCCGACAACGGCATCAAGTTCTTCGCCCGCGGCGGCTTCAAGCTGCCCGACACCAAGGAAGACGAGATCGAAGCGGTGCTCGGCCAGGATTGGGATCGTCCTACCGGCGCCGGCGTGGGTCGTGTCAGCCATGACACCGCCACCGCAACCAACCTGTACATCGACCATCTGGTTTCCGCCATCGCGCCGGTCGGTCCGGACAAGTCGCAGCCGACGCCGCTGAAGGGCCTGAAGATCGTGGCCGATTGCGCGAACGGCGCCACGTCCGTGGTCGCTCCGGAAGCCTTGCGCCGCGCCGGCGCCGACGTGACCGTCATCAACGCGTCGCCGGACGGCTACAACATCAACAAGAACGCCGGCTCCACCCATCCTGAGCAGCTGCAGGCCATGGTCAAGGCCTCCGGCGCCGTCATGGGCGTTGCCTTCGATGGCGACGCCGACCGTTGCCTTGCCGTGGATGAGGGCGGCAACATGGTCAACGGCGATCAGATCATGGGCATTCTGGCGCGCGCCAAGAAGAACGCGGGCAAGCTCAACCATGACACCCTCGTCGTGACGGTGATGAGCAACCTCGGTCTGAAGTTGGCCCTGCGTTCCATGGGCATCAAGACCGTGCAGACCAACGTGGGCGACCGTTACGTGCTTGAAGAGATGCTGCGAGGCGATTATTCGCTCGGCGGCGAGCAGTCCGGCCACGTGATCAACCGCGAATTCGCCACCACCGGCGACGGCACCCTGACCGCGCTCACCCTGTGCAACGAGGTCGTCAAATCCGGTAAGAGCCTGAAGGAACTGGCCGCCGACTTCCCGCAGCTGCCGCAGACGCTCATCAACGTGCCGAACGTGGACAAGATGGCCGCCAAGACCAACGCCAAGGTGCAGGCCGCGGTGGAACGCGAAGAGAAGCTGCTGGGCGACACCGGCCGCGTGCTGCTGCGTCCGTCCGGCACCGAGCCGCTCGTGCGCGTCATGGCCGAGGCCGAAACCCAGCAGCAGGCAGACGAAGTGTGCGATCGCCTCGCCAAGGTCGTCGCCGACGAACTCACCCTGTAAGAGCCCGCAAGGAGATATGCCCCATGTTCGGACACAACTCGAAAGTGGACCTCGAACTCAACCGCGAGGTCGAAAAGCTCATCAAAACCGGCGGCAAAGAGAAAATCATGCCGATCGTGCAGGCCGGCGAACCGGTATTACGCCAGCAGACCATCGCCTACGACGGCCAGTTGAGCCGCAAAACGCTTGACAAGCTCATCGACACCATGCGCACCACCATGCTGGAAGCGCCGGGCGTGGGCCTCGCAGCCACCCAGATCGGTCTCGGTCTGGCTTTGGCCGTCGTCGAAGACCACGTATGCGAAGGCGACGATGGCGATCCGCGCGAAGCCGCGGAATTCCCCTTCCACGCCATCATCAACCCCAGCTACGAGCCGATCGGCACCGAAACCCGCAGCTTCTACGAAGGCTGCCTGAGCTTCGACGGTTACCAGGCCGTACGCAAGCGTTGGCTTGACATCACCGCCCGTTGGCAGGATGAGGACGGCAACAAGCATGAGGAACATCTGCACGGCTGGCCGGCCCGCATCTTCCAGCATGAAACCGACCATTTGAGCGGTGAACTGTACATCGACCAGGCCGAAATCCGAAGCCTGACCACCAATGAGAACCTTGAGGATTTCTGGTGCGAGGATCCGGTACCGACCGAAGCGGCGGCCGAACTCGGCTTCGAACTGTAACCGCGTAAACGAACGAGACAAGAACGATGAATGCCTCCCAGGCGAACACTTGGGAGGCATTCATCATATTCGGGATTATTGGAATGTTCGAAACATGAGTATTCCAAATATTCCAATATTTCAGTATTCCGGATTCACTAGCACATCATACGTATCCGTGTTCCGCTCGGCGTCCGAACGCAGATCCCAGCCAGGCTTGCGCATTCCATACAACACCAGCGGCGGTAAACCGAGCACAAGCACGACTACAGCCACAAGAATCGCATATGAAACGCTATCCAAACCGGTGAAACCAGCCGGTCTCACGAAAGTCAACACGAATGCCGCGGCGGAAGCGACGAAACCGACGCCCGCGACCAACCGAATCGCAGGAACTCGATACGTGCGGCGGACTTCTGGATGGGTGTTGCGCAGACGAATCGCGGCGGCAAACATCAACATGTACATCACCAGATACAGCGCGGTCGCCATATCCACCAGCGTCGCGAAAGCCGTGTTGCCATTGGGGATCAACACGAACAGCAACGCCAGCACGGTCACGATAATGCCTTGCGGAATCAGAATGCCTTCCTGCACGTCGTGGGCATTGCGCTTCTGCAGCGCGGGAGGCATCAGTCCCGTGCGGGCGGCCGCTAGCAAACCGCGAGAAGGACCAGCTATCCAAGCCACCACGGAAGCGAACGCGCCTAGCGCGATGAGCAGCGAAATCACCGGAGTGCCCCAACCCATGCCAAAATGGTCGAAGAACTCCCTGAACGCCAGATTGATGCCGTCGATGAGCCCCAGCTCACGATGCGGCACAGCAAAGGCGATTGCCAAAGTCGGCAGCACAAGTACCAGCAGAATCAGCGCGGTCGCTAGTGCAATGGCGCGTGGGAATTGACGTCCCGGATGCTCCAAGTCGTTGGCATGCACGGCATTGACCTCCATACCCGCGTAGGCGAGCACATTGGATACGATTAGCACAATCGACGCGATGCCCGTCCACGGCGGAAGCAGCGCGGATGCGTGCAGGGAGGTCTGCACTGGCTTACCGATCGCCAGCCAGATAATGCCGAAGACGATAAGCAGCAACGCAGGAAACAGCGTGCCGATAAGTCCCGAAATCGACCCGACCTTGGCGAACAGATTGCCGCCGCGCAACGCCACCATCGTGCTTGCCCAATACAACACGATGATCACCGCGGCCACATATACGCCATTATTGCCCAAGCCACCCATGCCGAACACATACGACAGGCTGACGGCGATGAACGCAATCTGTATCGGATACCACACCACATTCTGAATCCACTGCAGCCAAATGGCGAGAAATCCGATGCGATTGCCGAACGCCTCACGCACCCACACGTACACGCCACCTTTCCAGCCGGTGGCCAGTTCGGCAGCCACCAGCGCGGTCGGCACCAGGAAAACGACCGCCGGAATGAGATACAGCAGAATGGAAGCGAGACCATAATCGGCCATGGCCGGCAGAGAGCGTAGCGAGGCCACCGCCACCACGGTCAACATCGCCAGTTGGCTGACTGTCATCATGGTTTTGCCGGTTTTATTGGCAACGGTTGCCGTGCTTGCGATTGCGCCGTGCCCGTCAGCGCCGTTCCCTCTATTCGCCCCGGCATGCGCAGGTATGCCCGTACGATTGCGGTTTCCTGCGACGGCAGACGGATTGCGTGGCGTTGTTGTCGGTGCCGTCGCAGCGTTCGTCGTGGAACGTGCGGACCCGGGATGTGCAGCTGCGCTTGCATCGTGCGCTACCACAGCAAGCGGCTTTTTCATATGAACTGTCATTGCAGCCAGCTTTCGTAAACATAATCGTTGTGGGAATGAACATGAATTTCCTTAATGCGGGAAACGATGGAATTCGTGGAATGACCGCGAAATATCAGTGGTGGAATCCGGATGCACGAGCCTCGCTTGGCATTGGTGAGCGCAGTCCGTCCAGATATTTCACACACGACTTCAGATCCTTGATGAACGCTTCGGCCATATCGTGGCTGAAACCGTTACGCACCACAATGCGCTGCACGGTCACCTCCGTCAGATCCACCGGCATCGGATAAGCCGGCACCAGCCATCCCTTCATGCGCAGCCGATCCTGCAGATCGTACAGATTCCACTTGCGATCCGGCTTGTCGTTGAGCATCCATGCGAACACCGGAATGTCGGAACCGTCGTTCCACAGCGTAAAATCATCCATCTGCTCGATCTCGCCCGACAGATATTTCGCCACATCATGCGAAGTCTGCTGCACCCTTCGATACCCGTCGAATCCCAAACGCAGGAACATGTAGTACTGCAGCAGTACCTGTGCGCCTGGACGGGAGAAGTTCAGTGCGAAAGTCGGCATTTCGCCGCCGAGATAACTCACCTTGAAAATAAGGCTTTCCGGCAGGTCAGCGGTTTCGCGCCATACGACCCATCCCAAACCGGGGTAGACCAGACCGTACTTGTGACCGGAGGTGCTGATGGAGTAAACGCGCTTGACGCGGAAGTCCCATGCGAGGTCCGGCTGGATGAATGGTGCGATCATACCTCCCGAAGCGCCGTCCACATGGATGCGCACATCAAGTCCGGTGCGCTCCTCGATGCGGTCCAGTGCTTCGCTGATCTGTTCGACCGGCTCATACATACCCGTATAGGTCACGCCCATGATGGCCACCACGCCGATGGTGTTCTCATCGACATACTTGTCGAGATCATGGCCGTCGAGCACTTTGTGGTCCTCGGAAATCGGCACATAGCGTGGTTCCACGTCGAAATAGTTGCAGAACTTCTCCCAGCACACCTGCACGGCGCTGCTCATCACCAGATTCGGACGATCGGTCGGCAGGTCGGCCTTTTCGCGGGCTTCCTTCCAACGGCGCTTCAACGCGAGTCCGCCCAGCATGCAAGCTTCCGACGAGCCGATGGTGGAGGTTCCGATGGCATTCATTGGATCGGGCGCATGCCATAGATCGGCGAGCATGTGCCAGCAGCGCGATTCGACTTCGGCGGTTTTCGGGTACTCGTCTTTGTCGATCATGTTCTTGTCGGCCGCCTCCATGTACAGGCGGTTCGCATGATCGTCCATCCACGTGCTCACAAAAGTTGCAAGATTGAGTCGCGCGTTGCCATCCAGCATGGCCTCGTCATGCACCACTTGGTAGGCGGTTTCCGGCAGACTACCCTTCTGTGGAATGGTAAATTTCGAGAACGCCTGGGCTTCCTTCGGACGGGCGAACAGCGGATTGATTTCCACGCTGTCAGGAACAACGCGGTCGTCGGCATTGCCGCAGGTGTTGTCGCAGCAATGCGAATTGTTGTTTTCAGTGGTGGAATGTGTTTCTGACATTGCAGTTCCTTTCGTTGATTTGGAACGTTTATTGCGTTCCGGGATTCAAAAATGAAAGTCGATTCTGGATTTTTGCTGGGAAATGGTCACATTTGCGCTATGTGAAAATTCGTATGGCAACCGCTTCGCACGGAGGTATCCGCGCGCGGTTTCGTAATGAACACCGTCATTCGAACTCGCATGGTTGTGTTCTCACAAAGAGGAATGCGCACGTTGGTTTGTTGCACATTCTTACACGCTGAAGGTGGGTATCGGCTACGATGGGCAGGTATGAACGAATCGACGATGAATCTTTCCTGGCTGGATGACGCGAAGCAGGACATCGAACAATGGTCGGCATCGATGCCGAATGACGCCGACAACCAGCCGATCGACTGGCGATGGGTGTCTTCCCTTGACCTGCGTAACGGCATTGGTGCCGCCACAAGACAGCACGTTGATTTGTTGGCAATGCTGCGGTCCTCGTCGCCGCAACTTTCCGCCCCGCAGCTGCACGCCCTGTTGAAAGATGATCTTGCGATTCGAGATCGGCTCGAACCGACCATCGCGCAGTGCAACAGCACGTTCATGATGGATTACGACCGACTTATCGCTTCCTATCGGCTGCCGCGCGCGCTTGCTTACGCGAACCGTCGGTTGTGCGACGAAATCGCGGTGTTGCGCCAAATCGGCGTTGCCATGGGACTGTGGACGATTACCGAAGAACGACGTGAGCGGGTGACGGTCCCGGTGCTGCAATCGGGGTCATCCGCAGCTGCCGGGGGAGTGGTGCTGGATGATATCCAGGATTGCACCGCAGACATCGTCAACGCTCGTGCGGCCCGTCGCGCCGCGGAGAAAAGGCAGAAGCATGCCAGCGACCGTTCCGTGTCTCGCGCGAATCTGGGTGGCGTCACCAGTCCTGGCGGTTCCACATTGTTCGATTACGGTTCTGGTTCGACCGGTTCGGCGAATGGCACGCAGGAAAACGCCGTCGATCAAAAGCAGACCAGCCGCCTGTCCGAATACCGCAAGTCCGATTGGCGTGACGCTTACCTGCCCGGTCGTGACGTGGACAACGTCATGGGCATCGACATCGAAACCACGGGCACGGATCCGGCGCGCGTGTACATCATCGACGTCGGATTCGAATACATGAACATGATTTCCCCACGGCCTGCGGACGCTCCGGCTGGCTACCAATACGAGCAAGGCTATTACGAGGCGGGCGACGCTTACGGCCAGTCGCGGTTGGCTTTCGGCGTCCCCGCTGAAAACGCTGCGCTTGGCAATCCGCTGATTCTCAACTTGACCGGTATCGACGTGCGCACGCGTTCCGTTGCCGAAGCCGCTTCCTCGTTCCGCTTGTTCGATGAGTGGCCGGCGGCGCAGATCGGATTGCTGCAGCGATTGGAGCAGCAGCCTTACGTGGCGCACAACGCACGATTCGAACATAGCTTCTTCATGCTGAACGTGGCCGGATATGCGGAAAGCTATCGTGCCGGCAAAATCACGATCATCGACACGTTGCCGATGAGCCGCCGTTGGGATGAGGGGTCGATTCCCGACGATGAGCACCCATACGGCAACAACACGTTGGACGCGTACGCCAAACGCCAGGGTGCGCTTGACGAGAGCAAGTCGGAACGTCACCTCGGTTTGGAAGATACGCACATCATGTTGGTCGCCATGAAACATCACTTGGGTGTGCTTCGTGCCGAAGGTCGTGGTCCGTGGGGCGTAGATGGCAAATTTGGCATCGGCGGCAAACACTGTGGACGCCGTCGGTAGGTATTTGCCTCTCGGTTTGTCAAGTTTCGACACGCCGATGGAACGTTGGATTTCCAACGGTTCACGCG